>Ga0209253_10001104_pt1 | contig 23587 bp, 14 predicted proteins | sample FrelakmetBRP12BR_FD_187145 | JGI IMG/M metagenome (GOLD analysis project Ga0209253, IMG submission 187145) | Freshwater lake sediment microbial communities from the University of Notre Dame, USA, for methane emissions studies - BRP12 BR (SPAdes)... | ecosystem: Environmental > Aquatic >...
CATTGCCCGAACGTAGTCGGCCGCATGCCCCCAGTCGCGTTTCGCGTCCAGATTTCCAAGTCGCAACTCCTTAGCAAGTCCCAGCTTTATTCGCGCGGCATTGTAGGAGATTTTCCTGGTGACGAATTCAAACCCGCGCCGGGGGGACTCGTGGTTGAACAGAATTCCGCTGGAGGCAAAGAGCCCATACCCTTCCCGGTAGTTTCGTGTCAGATCGAATCCCGCCACCTTAGAAATCCCGTACGCTGAACGGGGGTGGAACGGGGTCGTCTCGCTCTGAGGAACTTCGCGCACTTTCCCGAACATCTCACTCGAACCTGCAAAGTAGAATTTACATTGGGGGTACGATTCTTTCAGTGCAGCAAGAACATAGTGGGTTCCGTTAATGTTAGTATTCAACGTCGAGAATTCATCTTCGAATGAGTACGCGACAAAGCTCTGAGAGGCCAGATGGTAGCATTCATCGGGCTTGACGTCCAGGAAGACTTTGTATATGCTCGGAAAACTCTCTAGCGCCGCGGAGTGAAGCTGGATATCGTTGAGAGAGTTCTTAAGACGCCACATACGGTGCGCTGGATCCTCGAGGGCCACACGCCGCACCACGCCGTGCACTTCATATCCCTGCTTGAGGAGCAGTTCAGTGAGATAAGAGCCGTCCTGCCCAGTAATGCCGGTGATGAGAGCCTTTTTCATTCGAATTAGTGTCCGCTGTCGTTTGTGTGCTTGCGATACCATTCAATGGTCTTTCTCAGACCCTCTTCAAAGCCGGTTTTTGCCACGAATCCGAATTTCTCCCGGGCACGAGCCGTGTCGAGCATCCTTCGCGGCTGGCCGTTCGGCTTGGTGGTGTCCCAGACGATCTTCCCTTCGAACCCCGTCAGGCGGGCGATCAGGTGGACGAGGTCCTTGATGGAAATCTCGAAGCCGGCGCCGAGATTGACAGGTTCCGATTCATCATATTTTTCCGCGCCGAGGAGGATTCCTTCCGATGCGTCCTCCACATAAAGGAATTCCCGTGTCGCACTTCCATCCCCCCACACAACCACCTCCTTTGCTCCCTGCGCCTGGGCCTCAACACATTTCTTGATGAGAGCGGGGATGACATGCGACGACTTCGGGTCGAAGTTGTCGCCCGGGCCGTACAGATTCACCGGGAGCAGAAATATCGCGTTGTAGCCGTACTGTTGCCTGTAGGCCTGAGCCTGAACGAGCATCATTTTCTTTGCGAGTCCGTACGGGGCATTTGTCTCTTCCGGGTAACCTTCCCAGAGATCGTCCTCCTTAAACGGCACCGGGCAGAATTTGGGGTACGCGCAGATCGTCCCTATGGCCACGAATTTCGGGATGTTGTACTGCCGGGCGAACTCAATCAACTGGATGCCCATGATGGCATTGTCATAGAAGTACTTCCCGGGATTCTCGCGATTCGCCCCAATGCCGCCGACGACCGCGGCAAGATGGATGACCATGGTCGGGCGAGAGCTTTCATACAATCGCCTGATGTTGCTCTCAAACCGGAGGTCATACTCCTCAACGCGAGGGATGATGACCGAGCGGCAGCCCCTTCTCTGCAGACTTCCCACAACGTGGCTTCCGAGGAATCCTGCCCCGCCCGTGACAACGACTGTTTCCTTATCCCATGAACGCATGTATTCCCCCTATTGAACGATGAACTGAGCATTGCGATTGCGGAGGGAGTGCGGGTCGAAGAGAAAACCGCTCTGGATCGCGTCTGCAATTTCCCGTATTCCCTCTTCGACCGTCACTTCGGTGTGGTATCCCAGGACCTTTTGAATCTTGTCGAACGAAACGCGGATATCCCGCATGTCCCCGCCAAACGTAAGATCTTTGTGTTCGATCGTCAGGCCCGGCACGTGTTTCGCTACCAGATCGACGATCTGTTCCTTTGAGTAGTTGCCCTCGTTTGACCCGACGTTGAACACCTGGTTTCGTACCGTTCCCTCCTCCGCTTCAAGCGCACGAAGGATCGCCCGGGCAATATCCCGGATATGGACGAATGACCGGTTGTAGTTCTTCTGATAGATGATCAGCTTTCGCTTCTCGATGGCCTCCAGCACGAACTGATTGATGATCAGGTCGAACCTGGTACGCGGGGAGAGGCCGAAGAGGGTGGCAAACCTGAACAGCACGGGGCAACAGGACGACGTATTCCCACGCTCGCGCAGAAATTGTTCCGCTGCAATCTTCGTCTCAGCATAGAGAGACTGAGGATTGAGTGGAGATTCCTCCGTGACCGGCTCCCCGTCTTCCACCTTTCCATAGTTGCTGTATGTTGATGAAAAGACAAACCTACGGACGCCGCTCTCTTCGGCCAATGCGAAAGCGTTCTTTGTCCCTTCGAGGTTGTACTTCCACGCAACCTGAGGTCCCACCTGCTGACAGGCGGGGAATCCGACGATGGCGGCAAGGTGGACGACCGCATCGATTCCTTGAAAGTGGGGCCGAACGACTTCCTTATCGCACACGTTCGCTTTGTGGAAAGCAAAACCCGGGTGTGCGGTGTATGCCAGCAGCGAGTCGCCACCGAACAGCAGATCGTCCACCACAACGACACGATGGCCGCGGTAGAGAAGGACGCCGGACAACAACGATCCGATGTACCCTGCGCCACCTGTGATGAGAATATTCACGAGATTCGCTCCTTCGAGAGAGAATTGGTTAGTACCCGCGCCGCTTGACCTTCTCGAAATCGGCAGTAACCATCACGCGGACCAGTTCCTGGAATGTGGTCTTCGCCTTCCAGCCGAGATCCCGCTCCGCTTTTGCGGGGTTACCGATCAGAAGTTCGACTTCGGTCGGACGATAGTACCGGGGATCGATTTCCACAAGGACGCGTCCGTCTCGTTTTGAGACCCCCTTCTCCTTCTCCCCCTCGCCGGTCCATTCCAGCTCCACGCCGAGATGCCGGAAGGAGAGCTCCGTGAATTCCCGCACGGTGTGGGTCTCACCTGTGGCAAGGAGGTAGTCATCGGCCTGGGGCTGCTGCAGCATGCGCCACATGCCGTCCACGAATTCGGGCGCGTACCCCCAGTCCCGTTTCGCATTGAGGTTTCCCAGAACCACGGAATTTTGCTTTCCCTGGACGATGCGTGCCGCCGCGAGCGTGATCTTCCGTGTGACGAACGTTTCGCCGCGGCGCGGCGACTCGTGGTTGAACAGGATGCCGTTGCAGGCGAAAATATTGTAGGCCTCCCGGTAGTTGACGATGATCCAGAAGCCATACAGTTTCGCGACCCCGTACGGGCTGCGGGGATAGAAAGGTGTCTTCTCCGTCTGCGGGATCTCCTGGACCTTTCCGTAGAGCTCGCTGGTCGACGCCTGATAGAACCTCGTCTTCAGGCCCGTCTCCCGAATGGCGTCAAGGAAACGGAGGGTTCCCACGGCATCGACCTCGGCCGTGTATTCCGGCACTTCGAACGATACTTTGACATGACTCTGCGCGGCCAGATTGTAGATCTCGTCGGGCTCCACCTTTTCCAGCAGGCGGTTCAGATTGCTGGTGTCCGTGACATCACCGTAGTGGAGAAACATCCTCTTCCCCGATATCGCGGGATCGTTGTACAGGTGGTCGATCCTCCCTGTGTTGAAGGAGCTGCTTCGCCGGATGATCCCGTGGATCTCGTATCCTTTGTCGAGAAGGAGTTCCGCGAGATAGGAACCATCCTGGCCAGTAATCCCCGTGATCAGTGCTTTCTTCATGTCGTCTCCCAGATGATATGCGTTACCGGTTAAACAATCGGACAGCCTGTCTCATTCTCGGACCGTACACCGGTTCAAAGGCGAAATACGCTGATGCACCGAGCAAGAACAGCAGGAAAGTCGCGACGGTATTGAGGAGCCGTTTCGGCCTTTCCTTTTTCACCGGCGCCCTGGCCACATCGAGGACGCTGACGATGGTCACGTTCTTGATCTCTTCGATTTTCGCAAGTTCAAACTGCTTCTTGAGCTCCACGGCGATGGTCGCCCTGACCGTCACTTCGCGGATGAGCCGTTCCTGCCGGAGCAGAAGTTCCGGCGAGTCCATGACGCGGCGGTTCTTTTCGCGAAATGTCTTGAGCGTGTCCTCCGCCGCGCGCAGGTCGTCGTCGACCTGCTTCACGCGCTGGCTGATCCATCGTGCCTGCTCGGATGCGCTCGTGATTTTCTTGAGCCGCATGAACTGATCCAGCTCGTCCACGACCGCGTTCAGAACATCCGCCGCCAGCTGCGGTTCGCGCATTTCAAGAGTGATGGTGACCGTCCCGGTCTTCGTGTCAAGACTGGTGCTCATCAGGTCGCGCAGCCTGCGCAGGGCGCGGTCCATGTTCTCCTCCGGCGTATCCTCTTCAAAACCGAAGAACTGGACAAGGTTCACCGGTTCTGCAAACCTGTGCGTCTGATACGTTCTCCCGATCACGTTTCGCAAAACCGTTTCGCTGATCGCAATCACCGGGTACAGGCGCGAGACGTCGGCCCCCTGAACGTTAACCCCGGCGAGCGATGCCAGCCCCGCAAACTGACTGAGGCCTCCCATTTTGTTCTTCTCAGTCTCCGGGAGCAACGTCGCCGATGACCGGTAATATTCTGGCAAAACAAGGAAACTCACCGTGAGCGCGATCACACCGGCAGCGGCAGCCACGGTGACAACTCTCTTCCGATTTGCCCAGACTGCTGAGGCTGCTGCATGGTAACGCTCTCCGCGGGCCGCCGCCTGAATGTCATTTTCCTGAGTGATCCGGTCCCCGGTGGCCATCATTTCGTCACCTGGACGAGTGCAACGGTAATGGCCGCAAGACTTGCCAGGATCGTCACAAGATCACGGATGATCGACCATGTCCTGTCCTCCTTTTCCACCTTTTTCGGAACGAAGATGGAACTGCCGGGGAGGATGTCGCCCCCATCCCATTTCTTTCCCCCGGGGAGGAAGACAACAGTCTTCCCATCTTCCGCCTCCTCTTTGTACCCTCCTGCCTGCCGGATATAGTAGCTCAGGGATGCACCTTCGGTGAAAAGGACCGGCGACGGGACATAGACCTCGCCGCTGACGTAGATAACGTCTTCCGTGAAAGCCACGTGAACGGAATCACCCTCATACATGACAACGTTGTCGCGAGATTGGGGTTCTTCCACCGCCTTCCGGAAATCAAGCGGGATCAGACCCGCATTGTTGAATCTCCGGATGAGCCGTGATCCTTCGAGGTACGACCCCTGCCTGAATCCACCCGCCCGTTTAAAGATATTGTCCAGGCGTTCGCCTTCGTACTGGATAGCATACGTGCCGGGATACATCACGTATCCCGCCACCTTGACCACTTTCTGCTTCGTGTATTTCGGATCGAAGGGGACGGTGACGATATCCAGATCTTCCAGCTCGAACCCTTTCTGGCCTTCCTTCCCCCAGTAGGCCGAGTCCAGGTCAAGACGATAGAGCCTCGAATAAACGTTCAGCCTGGACGTGTCGAAGCGCGATACTTCCCACCCGCGAGTTGTCGCCCCGTCCACCAGACCGCCGGCCATCACCGCCAGGTCGGCGACGGTCATCTTCTCGTTTCGCGGATACTCTCCCGGACGGCGCACGGCACCGGTGATGGTGACCGTATGCGTCGGGGTGAAGAGACTCTCTGGATAAACCACAACGCTGTCTTCATTCGCCAGCGGGACATTGTTCCGGGTCTCCCCTGCCAGTGCAAGGCGGGGGTTGAACCCGATCACCTCCCGCCGGAGGTTTGGCAGCATGCGGAATATCGTCCCGCGCTCCGCGAACGTGCTTCGCTTCAGGCTGTCGGCCAGCCGGATAAGGTCGCCCGCACACATTCCCGCCTTGAGCTCAAAGGGACCGGGTCGGTTGATGTTCCCTGCGATGATGACCCGGTTCTGCACCTGGTCGGCGATTCTGAAGACGGTGACAATGTCCCCGTCCTCCATCGGTTCAGGACTCCGCAGGAGTGCGCCCAGGCTGTCGAACTTCAGATCGGCATCAAGGATGTTTTTCTCGTAGACGTTCCGTCTATCGAACGGCACAATCCGTTCGAGATGCACACGGCCGGCGAATGCATTGAAGCGGAGGCCGGCCGCAAGACCGATCGCATCGCTCAGCGTTTCCCTGTCGCGCAATTCATACACGGCGGGACGAACGACCTCACCAACCACGGCGACGCGCTTTCCCGCTGGTTTCACAAACACAACGTCGCCGTCCTGGAGATTGATGTCCTTTGTCCGATCGCCCTTCACGACGAATCCATACAGATCGATCGCCTGGACCTGTTGGCCGTTGCGCAGGAGTCTGATGTCGCGGAGCGTGCCGGTCACGCTTGGCCCCCCGGCAAGATACATCGCATGGAGTGCCGTGGACATGGAGGCAATGGGGTAGCCACCCGGTTTCATGACTTCACCGAGGACGAAAATCTGAATGGTCTTGAGTTTCCCCAGGGATACATCGAGGAAGGTATTCGCATCTGCCGCGCCGTTCCGGAGGCCGGAATAGAGCATGCTCATGCGGCGCAACAGCTTGTCGCGGAATTGCCCTATGGTGAAAGACGCAGCCGGGACGGGACCCACATCGGGGACAATGACGTTGCCGTCGCGATTCACGGTCAGCCGGTAGCTGAGGCGCGTCTCGCCCCACACGGTGATGGTCAGTTCGTCGCCCGCACCGAGCGAATACGACGGCGGGGTTGCAACATTGACGGATGGTTCAAACGTCGAGGCAGAAAGCCTGAAGAGGTCATACCCGAAAGGCTGGATCAGCGTGTCGATGCCTCGTCTTCCTTTGAACCCGGGGACATCAAACCGTCTTGTCAGGCTCGGCCCGCCTCCCCTCGTACGGAGCGAATCGGCCCTGGATGCCTTCAAGGGGCTTTCCCGCTGAAACCCGAGCCTTGGATCATACAGTGCGGGTTCGGCCTCTTCCGGCGTACCGACGAGTTGACGCTGCAGGTACTCTTCGAGCGGAATCCCGAGATCTTGTGCTCTGCGCGCCGCCTCCTCGACAGTGAGGCCGGCCTCCCTGAGCTTTCGCTCGATCTCCTCCGGCGTCATCTTCCTGAGCTGCGCGTCGGCCTGCTGGCGAATCTGTTCTTTCCCCTGGCCCGACGCTTGACTTCCGGTTTGACCGCACGCCTGCGGCAGAGCCGGCAGAAACCAGGCCAACAGGAGGGCAATCCACAACGCCACGGCTTTTCGGAGCACTCGGATCACCGTCGTGCTATTGCGTTTCTGGCAATAAGTCCTTAATTGAGGCAACAGTAACCGTCCGAACATTCGCATGAAGATAGGTATCATTTCCGACATCCACTCCAACCTCCCCGCTCTCGAAGCCGTTCTCGGAGCACTGCACGGCGCGGGTGCCGACCTCATGTACTGTCTCGGCGACACCGTCGGCTATGGGCCCTGCCCGAACGAATGCGTGGATCTGGTGCGCCAGCATTGCGGCATCGTGCTGAAAGGAAATCACGACAGCGGGCTTATTGGCGAAACCGAGGTGGAGGATTTCAATCACTATGGTCTGACAGCGATTCGTTGGTCACAGAATCGGGTGACGGCGGAGAACAAAAAATACCTGGAGTCACTACCCCTCGTCGCCGCTGAGAACGGAGTTACGCTTGCTCATGCGTCCCCTTCCCGGCCGGGCGAGTGGTCTTACATCCTCACGCTGAGGGCCGCGCGGGACAACTTCCCCGCCTTCAACACAGACATCTGCTTCATCGGCCACACCCACGTCCCGATTGTCATCAACGAAGATCTGACCATCGGCAAGTTCACAAGTCGGACCCGCTGCATCATCAACGTCGGGAGTGTTGGCCAGCCCCGTGACGGCAACCCGGATGCTGCCTGCGGTCTTTATGATACTGCATCAGGCGAGTACTCGCTCAGAAGAGTTCCCTACGACATCCAAAAGACTGCCGACCGGATCGTCAGCGAAGGTCTGCCGGAGTACCTTGCACAGCGCCTCTTTCAGGGCGTATGAGGTGAATACCTGCAGGTCGCGTGGTAACTTGCGAAATTCGATGTAAAGAATCAAGCGAACCAAAATCTCCACCTACGGTTGATTCGCTGGCGGGTTTTTCCTATCTTGAAGCGTTAAGTGGATTTATCGACGCGAGACCCGACCCGGAGAGGTGGGCGAGTGGTCGAAACCAACGGTTTACCCCGCGACCGTTGTACACGATGAATGATGCGGGATTCCCGATTTGACGCGTTCGGTGCAGCACCTATCCCGGAGGGGTGGGTGAGTGGCCGAAACCAACGGTTTGCTAAACCGTCGTAGGGGGTTAACCTCTACCGAGAGTTCGAATCTCTCCCCCTCCGCTGTTCAAAGGGGTGCTGCACGAAACGTCAGACCGGATTGGAGCGTCATCGGGGGTTATCCTCTACGAAGCCCCGACAAATAAGGTCGGGGTCCTCGACATGACAGAAGCGCAGGCTCCCCTTCGGGTTGCCAACGCCTGTAATTTCGCGGGTCCGCCGTCCTGATTCCCTTTTTGAATCAAGGGGAAACTCGCTCACTTCGCTCGTCGAAGCGGATCCCGTCGGGGCCGGCGATCTCCCCTGCAAATGTCCCTGCCTCACGGAAGTTCTTCCTGATGGCGGGGACTTCGTTTTTTTGTGGGACTGTTTGCCGCGAGTCGTCTTTCGGACTCTCTTGGCAAATGATCTTCAGGCAGACGGCCGCGGAAGCTCTTTCCCAAGAGAAGGTGGAGCACAGTGAGCAGTTCAGGGCCAGAAAAAACGGTGAATGAAAGAGAGGCTCTGGTCAGAAGCCTCATCGGCGTTTTTGATAACGCCGGGTACGTCATTCACGGCGCTTCCGGCATCGAGGGCTTTGACCACCCTCCGTCTATACGAAACGATGGGTACGGGTCGGGCCGGCCAAGGATCCCGGATGTTGTCGGATTCGATCGGGACCGAAGGCGCATCGTTTTCGGGTTGGTGAAAACCACGAGGGAAAGCCTGGACAGCGAGGACGCACTAGAGGAATACAACGTTTTCTTGGACCACAACGCAGGACTGGGAGAAAGTGCCTCCGTGCTGGTGATCATGATGCCACAGGATTACCTCCCCGAGTTCATGTCCATCATCACGCATTACATCCACCGGGAGTACTGGCATCGAATCGTCCCGGTGGCATCAGGTCAACTTCCCGGTGCGAGATAGCGACGGGTAGGATCACTCCTTCATGGTGGTGGCCAGACCGTTTACGTGGATCACGAGTTCCTGACCGGCAACAATCCTGTTCTTTCGAAGGTCGTTCCACTGCCTGAGTGAAGAGGGTTCGACTTCGTGGGCCTTTGCAATGTCCCAGAGCGTGTCACCCTTTTTCACGACGTAGACGATTGTGTGGGATCCCACCTTTCCGGATGGCGACCCGCTGTTCTGTCCGGACGGCACGAGTTTCACCGCTTGCGCATCGGCATGGATGATCAGTTCCTGTCCCGCCATGATTGCGTTGTTCCGGAGTCTGTTCCAACCCTTGATCTGCGCGATGGAGACATCGTGATCGAGGGCAATCTTTTCCAGAGTATCCCCTTTCTTCACTCGATAACGGGAAGAGCTTTCCGGAACATCGTCCACCCGCACCCCGGCCTGGCGTGACCGCGCCTGCAGCAGCTTCTGCTTATCTTCGAAGGTGAGCTTCTCGATCCTCTGATACTGGGCCACATCGCGCTTCGGAACCCAGAGAGACAGGCTTGTTCCCGCGCGGATCACGCGCCCATAGGGAATGTCGTTCCAGTTGCGGATATCCGTTGCACGGCAGCCGTACCACTCCGCGATATGACCGATCGTGTCGCCCTTTCTTACCGTGTAGAGGACTTCAGTCTCGTCCTGTGATTGAGGTTTTGTCCGTTTGGGGGCCTGCGCGAGAGCACGTTCAATCTTGGAACGGTCGGCCGCACTCCTGCTGGTGCGACCCGCACGGCGTCTGGACTCTACGTCGATACGGGCAGATGCGGAAACAAGGGCAGCGTATCTCTCCGACCCCCTTGGCACGGGAATCACAATGGGCTTGCCGGCCGCGAGCTTCTTCCCCGAGGCCAACCGGTTGGCATCCTGGACCAGATCGGCGGGAACGCCGTATTTCTTCGCGATGCTACCGACCGTTTCCCCTTTCCGAACGACGTGAACAATCCAGTCTTTCTTCTGGTCGGGTGGGATGGAAGCATAGTTGCTCGTGAATCGGGCCGAGGTTCCGGCGGGGACCCTCAGCGCATATCCTTTGATCCCTGGCGGGGTGCACCACTGGATCAATTCGGGGTTCAGATCACGCATGGTCCAGACGTCGGTCCCTGCACACCGCGCAAGGATGTCAAGGTCGATACAGTCGTCGATGCGGACCACGTCGAAAGCCAGCGGTTCAGCAGGCGTGATACCCTGGAAACCGTACTCTTCCGGATTCAACCCGATGATCGTTACGGCGATATACTGCGGGACATAGTTGCGGGTTTCCCGGGGGAGCTTGCGTCGCATCTCCCAGAAATCAGTTGAGCCGCTTCGACGGATTCCGCGGTAGATCCGCCCTGCCCCGGAGTTGTACGCAGAAAGCGCCAGATACCAGTCGCCGAACTCATCATGCAAATCCTTGATATGACGAGCCATGGCCCGCGTCGATTTCTCGAAATCCCGACGTTCATCGAACCAGAAGTTTGACCGGAGGCCGTAGAGGCGTCCTGTACCCTTGACAAACTGCCACATCCCCACAGCGCGCGCCCAGGAACGGGCGAGCGGATTGATCCCGCTCTCTACCATGGAGAGATAGGCGAGCTCCTCAGGCAGGCCCTCCTCGCGCACGATCCTTTTCACCAGTGGAAAGTACTTTCCCGAGACTCCGAGCCAGCGTTCCATGTGGTGCCGGCCGCGGCCCTGGAAGAATGCGATATTTTGCTCCACGAGACTGTTCACCACGAGCGGGATCGTCGTCCCCTGAACCACTCTTGTCGGGGCGCCGACCGCGAGCGTATCGGTCAGCTCGGTGACCTGGTTCAGTTTTTCGCGCAGGGCGAAGATGGAACTCTGGGGACTGAGGTTATCGATCCTGGCGATATATTTCTCATAATCCTCGACGACCGCCCTGCTGAGGTCGTTGAAGTCCCGGTTATTGTCGATCTCGGGGAGGTAGCTCAGCTCGTCAAGGATAGCGATGGTTTCTTCAAACTGCGCCGCGGACCGGAGCGAATCCCCGTTCCCCTGCGCAGATGTTGCGGAAACATAGTGCTGGCGCGCCTGCTCGAGCATCGCCGCAATGAGAGAGTCACTTGCTGCGGATTCAATCTCCGCCGCTTCCGCATACGAGGTGTCGGGAAAAGGCTGGGAAGCGGAGGAGTCCGCGACCGTGAACGACGCGGGCGCCTGTGCGGCCACGTCGCCAGTAGACTGCTCCGAAAAGCAGCCCAAGAGAGTGATGATCGCTGAGCAGAGAATCAGAAGGAAATTGCGGACCATGAACCCACCAGTTTTGGACAGTTTCGCTTCGTTCGTAAATCATGTTACAACATCCGTGCCCGGTCGGTTTCCTCGCAGAACATGAAGAATAAGACCGGGAAAAGAGCCGTAACCCATGAAAAGGGGAATAGGTACAGGAGATGGACATTCCTTCAGCTACGGACGGATGAAGCCGGAGTGCCCGAAGTTGAAAGATCTCTACATGTTATCGCCGACATGTAGAATCTTCTTTAAGATAATGGAAGATCTGACGAGAATCAAGGGAAAACACACCTGGCCAGGAACACGCTAGCCGGGAGCATCTCAGGAGCGAATCCCCTCCACCACCAGCATCCCGGCGCCGTGGGGAGCCGGAAACACGCACTATTGGGCCCCTACAAAGGAATATTCCCATGTTTCTTCTTCGGGTTCGAATCGACCTTCTTTTCGAGGATCTGGAGTGCACGGATGAGACGCGGACGGGTCTCGGACGGTTCTATGACGGCATCGATATACCCTCTACTGGCAGCAAGGTACGGATGTGCAAATTTCTCCCGGTATTCACGTTCTTTCTCCAGGAGCACCTTTTCCCGGTCTGATGAGCGTTCGATCTCTTTTTTGAAGATGATTTCCGCGGCACCCTTCGGGCCCATGACCGCAATTTCCGCAACAGGCCAGGCGAAGTTCATATCACCGCGAATGTGCTTCGAGTTCATCACATCGTACGCACCGCCATAAGCTTTCCGCGTTATCACCGTTACGCGGGGCACCGTGGCTTCGCAAAAGGCATAAAGGAGTTTTGCACCGTTGACGATGATTCCGCGCCATTCCTGATCTGTCCCGGGAAGAAACCCTGGCACATCCTCAAAAACCACCAGGGGGATATTGAAGGCATCACAGAACCTGACGAACCGGGCTCCTTTCTTGGAGGAATCGATGTCAAGAACGCCGGCGAGCACTGCTGGTTGATTGGCAACGACGCCAACGGATTTGCCGCCGAGCCGTGCAAATCCCACAATGATATTTTCGGCATAATGCCTGTGGACCTCAAAGAAGACACCGTCGTCCACGACACGCGAGATCACCTGTTTCATGTCGTACGGCTTGTTGGGGTTTTCGGGAACGATCCGGTCCAGTTCCGGATCTTTCCGGTTCTCATCGTCCTTGGTTCTCGCCACCGGCGATTCCTCAAGATTGTTCGATGGAATGAAGCCGACGAGTGTCCGGATATTCTGGAGACATTCCACCTCGCTCTCACAGGCGAAATGAGCGACGCCGCTCCGTGTCGCGTGGGTAACGGCACCGCCCAGCTCTTCTGAGCTGACCTCTTCATGCGTGACAGTCCTGACGACGTTCGGTCCCGTCACGAACATGTAGCTGGTGTTCTTGACCATGAGGACGAAGTCGGTGATGGCGGGAGAATACACCGCGCCTCCGGCGCAAGGTCCCATGATAGCCGAAATCTGCGGCACAACCCCCGACGCAAGCGTATTCCTCAAGAAGATGTTCGCATACCCGCCCAGACTGACGACGCCCTCTTGAATGCGTGCTCCTCCTGAATCGTTCAGTCCGATAATCGGGCACCCGACCTTCATTGCCAGGTCCATGATCTTCACGATCTTTTCCGCGTGCGCCTCCGAGAGCGAGCCGCCGAACACCGTGAAATCCTGGCTGAACACACAAACCAGGCGACCGTTGATCCTGCCGGTCCCTGTAACTACTCCATCGCCCAGGTAGCGTTGTTTTTCCAAGCCGAAGTCGGTCGATCGGTGCTGCACCAGCGCATCCAGCTCCTCGAAGGTCTCCTCATCGAGGAGTATTGCCAAGCGTTCGCGCGCAGTGAGTTTACCCTTCTTGTGCTGGTCGTCGATGCGCTGTTTCCCGCCACCCAGCGCTGCCTGGGTCTTGAGTTCGCGCAGATACTCAACGGAATTCTTCGTCATGGTTGGTTTGCCGGAAAAGGGACAGGAGTTGGGTCGTCTCTCCAATATAGACACGAGGCGCATCTCGCGCAACAGGGGTTGCTCTCCCGGTGGCAGGCCAGAGGTTTGGCCAAAGACCCCCGAGTCGGACCGCACCGGAATCCTGCAGAGAACACACACGTTCCCCTGGAGAAGGAGGTATCCGTCTTACACCAGAGGTCAGCGGGCGCGGAGGTGTGCGAACTTCAGCATGAGATGTTTCCTGCCGACAGTTTCGAAATCCACCACAGCTCGGGTCTGGTCCCCCTGGCCGTTGATGGCCACGACGCGGCCGTTCCCGAACGCCTCATGGACAACGCGCGAACCGACGCGCAGGTTGGGAGTTTCCTGGGATTCGTCTTCGTAGGACGGAAGATGATCGGAAAAGTACTGATCGTTGCTCTCGGCCGGGACCAAGGGCTTTGCCGGCTGCCGGCGGTCGTGGAACCCGCCTTCGTCCTGAGCCGGACGCCGATGTGGTCGCTGAACCCGGGTGCCGTTACCGCCGCTGACGGCGATGAGGTCGCTGTCGATCTCTTCCAGGAATCGCGACCGGGAGGAGAATGAGAGGACGCCGGACCGGTAGCGCCTTTGGGCGTAGAGTAGGAACAGCTTCTTCATTGCCCGTGTGATCCCGACGTACATCAGCCGTCGTTCTTCTTCGAGCTGCTCACGGTCATCCACTGCGCTCCCAAGGGGAAAAAGGCCCTCCTCGAGACCCGTGATGAAGACCACGGGAAACTCCAGGCCCTTTGCGGCGTGGAGCGTCATCAGGGTGACTGCATTGCGATTGAAATCCGCTGTGTCAATGTCCGACACCAGCGAAACCTCCTCCAGGAAATCCTCCAGCTTCGCGCCCGCCCGACGGTCGTTGAACTCCGACAGCGCGGAGATCAGTTCGAGGACGTTCTCGCGGCGCGACAAGGACTCCGGCGTGTTTTCTTCCTTGAAGATCTGCAGGATACCGATATCGTCGACAAGCGTGCGGGCCAGTTCGCTGACTGACATCTGGTCTCTTAGGGTGATGTACTTCCGGAGCAGCGCGCCGAGCCCCCTCACGGCCGCCTCCGTCTTCTGAGGCAGAGCCCCCGCGAGATGCTCGGAGACCAGAACATCAAAGAGCGAAAGGCCGTGTTTTTCGCCAATCGTGCGGAGCCGGCGTACCGAGGTCTCGCCGATGCCACGCGCAGGGACGTTGATCACGCGGAGGAGACTCTCCTCATCTCTGGGATTCACAACGACCCGGAGGTACCCGAGAACATCCTTGATCTCTTTCCTTTTATAGAAGGCCACGCCGCCAACGATGAGGTAGGGGATGGCGTTCCGCCTGAGGGCATCCTCGATTGAGCGCGACTGCGCGTTGGTCCTGTACAGGACGGCGAAGTCCTTCAGGTCAAGCTTACGCCTTTTCGATTCCTCCTCGATATGGTTGACCACCCGGTATCCCTCATCCCTGTCATCCTCGCAGACATCCAGGAACACCGGCTCTCCATCCTCGTTCCCCGTCCAGAGCTTCTTCTCGATCTGGTGGACATTCTGGCGGATCAGGGAACCTGCAGCAGCAAGGATGGTTTTCGTCGATCGGTAGTTTTGTTCCAGGCGGAACACCCTGCATTCGGGGTAGTCCTTTTCGAAATCAAGGATGTTCCGGATGTCGGCGCCGCGGAACGCATAGATACTCTGGGCGTCGTCTCCCACCACACAGATGTTCTTGGTGCGCGCGGCGAGTTCCCTGATCAGCCGGTACTGCACCCTGTTGGTGTCCTGGTATTCGTCCACGAGGATGTGGGTGAACCGGTATTGGTACCGCTCAAGGACATCGCGGTGCTTCAGGAACAGCTCCAGCGGGTTGAGGAGCAGATCATCGAAATCCATGGCATTCGACCGGCGCAGCTTGCGTTCGTATTCTTCGTAGACGGTCGCCGCCCGTTCGACCATGGGATCAAAGCCGGATTCCCGCAGCGCCTTCGGCGAAAGCATCTGGTTCTTTGCTGCACTGATGCGCGATCGGAGGCCCTGAGGACTGTACTGCTGTTGAGAGATCCCGAGAGAGTTCATGATCCCTTTGATCAGCCTAAGGGAGTCGTCCGCATCATAGATCGTGAAGGACCGGTCATAGCCGATTGTTTCGCACTCCTTTCGGAGGATCCGTGCGAAGATCGAATGGAAGGTCCCCATCCAGATGGCCCGGCTGCTCCCGCCGACCAGAGAAGCTATGCGGGACTTCATTTCATCCGCCGCTTTGTTGGTAAACGTCAGGGCCAGGATGGCGTCAGGACGAACGCCCCGTTCGATCAGATAGGCCGCACGATACGTCAGGACGCGCGTCTTCCCGCTGCCGGCTCCGGCGACAATCATGACAGGGCCGTCAACGGCCTGCACAGCGTCCCGCTGCACGGGGTTCAGGTGATCGAGGAAGGACATGGGAAGTAATGGGGAGATGATGACCCAGGGGGTCAGATCATCAAGGCGCCCTCGAGCTTGAGGAGGAACTCCTTGGTCTTGATGCCACTAGCGTAGCCGACCAGTGAGCCATCTGTACCGATGACGCGGTGGCACGGAACGATGATGGGGACGGGATTGCCGGCGTTCGCACGACCGACCGCCTGGAATCCTTTGCTGGTGCCGATCCGCCTTGCGAGTTGCTTGTAACTGATGGTCGTACCGTATGGGATGCGGAGGAGCTCCTTCCAGACGCGAATCTGGAACGGCGTTCCGATGAGATCAACGGAGACTGTGAACTTCGCCAGCTTGCCGTTGAAGTAACGGGTCAACTGATCGATCGTTTCCTTGTTGCGCGATTTGTTGTCGATCACTTCGCTCTCGTCGAAGTTCTCCCTGAGCCAGCGGAGAAAGTCTCTCTTGGTCTGGCGAGGCACGCTGATCTTGCACACTCCCTTTTCAGTGGAGGCGACGTAGATCAACCCGATCTTGGAATCGAATGACGTGCAGTAGACCATGGTGTCAGTTCTTGATGCGACCGCGAGAGCACAGGAGCGGAATTGCGCAACCACAGAAGCGGTGCGGTGGCAAGGGCCAGTATAAATAATCGCTCTATCAAAGGCAAGTGCAAACGCCTGCGCACGTCTCAGAAAAAGGCGCGCACCTCCGCCCGTCCGGTGTGCACTGGACTTCGCCCCCCCTCCGATCGGCCGTCATAGTTCACGCTCGCCTGCACGAAGTTCGTCAGACGGTACTCCAGAGCAGCACGCCAGAGCCAGGTCTTTCCGGGCACCCGTCCTCCGGTGAGTTCATACGGATATGAATCCACGGACCTCCCGAGCGAGACTTCTTCCCGTGCAGCTTCGACACGCACCTGCCCCGCACCCTGGAACGCATAGACCAGCCGCACATTCTGCGCGTTCAGCCATGCATCGAGAGGCGGGGATGGGTAGCGATCGGTCGACTTTGACACCTCGAGTTTCAAGCCCAACTCGAAGTTCTGCTCGGGACGATAGGAAAGATCGAAGGTTACGTCGTTGCTTACGATGTCGCGAAACCGTGTTGAGGCCTGGCTTCCCTCAAGTCGATCGATCTTGTTGGCATAATCAACCTGGTTGGCGATCTCCGGCACAAGCTGCCACCGAACACGCAACGATCTTTCACGGCCGTAGCTCCGCTCAACACCCAGGGCGAAATTGCTCATCCCCCGCCGTTCCGCATACCGCGCGCGAGCTGAAAAAGCCGGCTGCCCCTCAAAAACGAAAATATCCTGAGTGAAAAGGGTCGAACCGACGAGCGTCGTGGAATCCTGCTGAAATTTGCTCAGATGCAACAAGTAGATCTGCTTCAGGTCGCGCTCCGTGCTCTTTTCCCCTATGCGAACATAGGTTTCCGTGGAAAGGGCTGAGAGCACGCCTTCCCAGACACCCCGTGGTGCCGTCAGAACGCGCGCCGGTGTCAGGCGAAGGCGAAGGCTTGTCTGAAGATCGATAATGGGGTAAAGCTCCTCCGTAGGAACTGAAACCACAACGTAGTCACCGTCGAAGCGCGTCTGGACAAATTCAGTCTCCTCGGCGAAACCGTTGTTGTTCAGATCGCCCAGATACTTGTAGTTTCCCGTTCCCTGAGCAACGCGCACGAACACCCGTGCAAGACGCGAGGATTGTTGTGTTGACACCTCATAGAAGAGGTCCGTCTCCAGAGCCCTGTTCCAAGGGGAATAGCGCGATTGACTGCGAACAAGGACAGTCCGAGCGTCTGTATTCCCGCGCTGCTTGAATGCGGGGACATACTTTTTTCCCCGTAAGGTAATCTCCAGTGAGGAGGAGAGATTGTTCCACTCCGAGAGTCGGCCCGTATAGAACTGGGTAAAAGAGCTGGATTCCCGGGTCACGACGCTGTCCAGGAAGGCGTCATCAGTCCTCCACCCCACCCCGACCTGAAGGAGGATTTTCCCAAGGCCCTTGAAAGTGACGCCCGGGTCAAAGGCCTGGAAACGATAGCTCCCCGATTTCACGGCGGATGAAATCAAGGACGAGAGACGTTTGTCCTCAGCTTCGTACCGTACCCCGGGAACGATACCGCCGAACGCATACTCCGCCGCCCCCTTCTGTCGCAGCCACGCACCGTCGTTATCAGCGGCGAAGTCCTTGGACCGGACATCCTCGATGACGTAGTCGACCTTCGGCAATCCGGCACCATTCATCGTCAGTACACCCTCTGTGCGCGACGACCGGAAAAGATCGCCCCTGCGAATGTCTCCGTATCCTCCTGCCACGGTCACGCCTGCAAGGGAAAGATATCGAAGGTTGGCTTCCCTGATCCGTTCATTGGATTGCCGGAGCGTGTCAATCCCCCACTTCCGGTTGAATTCGATATCGTTCATCCTGTCGATCGGAACGAACTGGCTTTGAACGACCCGTTCCCTCAGCCACACGTCGAAGCCCCCGATATTCATACCGCCGATGTTCACGTCACGCGGAGCGTACGCAGCAGAGACGGTGAAGGCGTTTCCGTCGGTCTGTGTCTCAGGGAGTGACGATAGTCTGTTGGCGTCGCGGCGGCTGTTAGCGAACTCCCCGCTGAAGCGGAGATCCGCGGACGGCGCGACGTCCAGGGCGACATCAAGCACCTGGTTGGATTCCGGAAGGGGAAGGAATGTGATCGGAAGATAGTCACCCTTGCCCGGGCCCATCCAGGTAAACACGCCGATCTGCTGCCGGACGTAGTCGCCCTTGCCAGCGCCGACAAAGGAGAAGGAGACATTGTAGAGGGCGTTGGGGTCGCCGGGAGCATAGCGGTATATGTGAAGAGGACCGGTGATCAGGGCCGTGTCCACCTCGACATAGAAGCCGTTCGAATCGACGCGGGTGACGCCGCTCTGAACCGCTTTGTTCCGGTCGCTGCCGGCCAGCTGGAGGATGACCCGTGCGCTGTCGGTGATTACGAAATCAATCGGAGCATCCGGATCATCCGCTTCACGCATATAGGTGACGGTCACTTTCGCTACGTTGGAGAGGAGCGCCGAAGAGGCGCGGGCGGCGAAGAGCGAACGCGAGTACTGTCGATCGGTGTACTCAAAGTCGATCACAATTCGTGACGCGGACGTGATCAAACGTCGCGTAGTGAATGTCACTTCTCCCGTTCCGTAGTCGATGGTGTAGTCGTTTGTTTCCCCGCGGACCTGGCGTTCGCCGTTGACATAGACCCGTTCGGTCCCTGCGATGATGATGATGGCCCGTTCCCCGTTGCGGCCCGACAGTCGGTATGGGCCCTGGACCCCGTCGTAACCCTGGAAGGGATTTGAGTTGAACTTTCCTCGCGTGAGCGCTCCTGCGATCGTCGCCGAACCCGTTGTGAAGCCGGTCCGGTAATCCGCTGTGGCCTGGGCACCCTGAAGCTTCCGGCTCAAGCGGGAGAACTCAGGGCCACCCAGCCCCAGGTTGAAGTCTCCCAGCGTAACTCCAACATCGCTGCTCCGGATTTCCACAAAGACCTTATCGAATTCCTGGAGGGTTTGCGTTGTGCCTTCGGGCTGGATTGGCGTGTTCTCATCGGTCAGTGATGCGGCCACATCGATATCCGATGAGATCTTCCCCGCCAATTGCAGCCGTAGCCCGGAGGTGAGCGAGAGATCCCGGTTCGTTCCGATCGTGAAGCCGCGGACAAGACTCCCGCTCTTTTGAAGATTTCTTCCGAAGAAGTCCTCGACCGTGAACGTCGGCGGCGGACGCGCAATCCTGAGCGTGTCTGCACCGGTGCTGTCCCTCAGCGCAATCAGCCGTCGTCGATAGTAGGAATCCTGAAATCGGAACGGGAAAAAAGCATAGGAGGCCGTTACCCGTGCCGGCAGTGTCGCCTGCCTGAGAAAGGTGCTGTCGAACCTGATGGTTCCCTGCCGGTAGTTGATTGAGTACTCGAGGCCCCGGAGCAGGACACGCTTGGAATCCAGAAACAAGCTATCAGTGCCGTTGACGATGAACTGGTGCGGAAGATGGACAAGCGAGTCGGCAAACGAAGCCGTCAGGGAGAAGGAAATCGTTTCGCGCGGCGGGGATGACCCAGGGGTGTGACTGTCTTGCCCGTAGAGCACCGGCCCCAGGAGCATTGCCAGTCCGGAGACAACGAGTAGAACGGGGCGCCGTGAAAACTCCGGACGCATGTCGGCGGGCCGAGCCATTATGCCGCAATATACGCGAATTGGGCATGGTAGTAAAGAACGGGACGGACCCGGGCGGGATCGCGAAAGCTGAATTGGCCTTGAATCCGAGCTATCCGTGCCGTACATTTGAAGTCATTGGTTCCACAGCCTGGAGCAGGCACCATGCGTTCTATAGTTCAGAAGATCGTTGTCGGAGTCATGTTGACATACCCGTTGCCCACATTCAGCGGACAGGAAACCGAGCCGAAGGGGTTCCTCGGCATCCATTGGGGCGAATCTGTCCAGTCGGCTAAGTCCAAGTTACTCAACAGGGCCGGCGTGATGATGGACACGATCATGGTTGACGGAACACATCAACGGCTTCTCGTGACCATGGGTGAATTCCTGGATGAGCCTGTGGATACGTGGAACCTTGAATTCATCAACAACAAGTTCTTCTGGGTGAAGATCATTCTGGACAGCGAAAACTTCAGCGAAATCGAGTCCATCTTACGATCGCGTTACGGCGATCCTTCAGTTAGCAGCACAAACAGGTTGGAGTGGGAATTTCCCGATGCAGCCGTTCGGTTTGTGGCGAACACTCCCCCCGGGCACACAGGGATCGTGCTCTGGAACAAGCGACTCTACCAGATGAGATTTCAGCAGTCGGAGAACCAGGACAAAGAGAGGAGATTCAACAAGCTGCGAGAGCTGGACTAGCACGCTTGCACCGGGGGGCAGGCTTTTGTATCTTTGGATGAAGGACGTTTCTTGCCAAAGCAGCGGAATTGGTAGACGCGTCCGTCGAAGTCTGTAAGTCGACTTCGCCGGACCGTTGGCTGGACTCAACGAGTGATGCTTTACAGGTTGTGTTGCCAAAGTGGCGGAATTGGTAGACGCGCTGGACTCAAAATCCAGTCTGGCTCACACCAGGTGAGGGTTCGAGTCCCTCCTTTGGTACGGCAAGAACGACGGCAGCCGGCCCATGATCAATGGCCGGCTGCGCTATTCTCGTGGAGACGTTTGTTCCTGCCATCGCGGCACCCCCGTGGCACTCACCTGAGCAACACGAGCTTACGCGTCCGCACGAAATCTCCTGCCTGTAATCGGTAGAAGTACACACCACTTGCAAGAGTCGAACCGTCAAGCTTCACCTCGTGAACTCCCGCGTTCCTTCTCTCACTGACCAGCACAGACACCTGTCGACCAAGAATGTCATACACGCTCAAGGTGACCTGTGATGTTCTCGGCAACTCATACTTGATAGTCGTGCTCGGGTTGAAGGGATTCGGATAGTTCTGCGAGAGCGCGAACGACTGCGGCATTTCCTTTCCTGCTTCAACTCCGACCGGAACTCCGAACGTTGCCATCGTGATAGCAGTTACGCCGCTGGTTCCCAGTGATAGGAGCGGTACCCCGACACCGGTCAGCGTATCGATAGAGATCACGCTGTTGGTCTCTACGCCGGCGCCTTTCAGCCCGTACAGTTTGCCGTCAGGTGTAAAGAAGATGCTTGGAGTAAAGGTGCTGTCACCGGTGGCGCCTATGAGCGTCGCTTCGCCAGTGGTGGTACTGAGAGTGTAGATTCTGTCCTTGCCCGAACCAGGCGGCAGCGAAGTTGCCCAGAGCTTGCCCGAGGGACTAAAGGCAATGCCTGAATAGGACATTCCCGGAGCGGTTCCGATCCCGACCGTGTCACCCGTGGTGAGATTCAGTCTGTAAAGCCTGCCAAGCCTCGAGGCACCATAGAGGTCGCCATTACGGTTGAAGGCGATCCCTCTCATGTTCATCGGGAAGGTCCTTACCGACACGAATTTCGCACTTCCACAGCTAATCCGGTAGAGTGTCGACCCGGAAGAGAGGGCAACCATCCCGTAGAGCTCCCCTGTTGAAGGGCGAATTGTCAGGCCATGGAATCTGGTGCTTCCCAGAGAGCCGACGACAACGGGGATACCGGTGGACAAGTTGAGTGAAAGGAGCTCGCCAGACGTGCCATAGATCGTTCCCATCTGGGCAGGCTGCACAATGACCCCTTCCCCATCGAGATACAGGGGTAGTGCCGGCGCGTTCGATGCATTACTCATGAAGACAAGCGAGTCGCGGATGACACCGTCTGCATGCGGCGTGAAACGGATGCCGATTTTCACGGAGCCGAGACTCTGGATCACCGCCGGCAGCACCGGCTTCTGGACAACAGTGAAATTACTTCCTGGCGACACAATACTCGAGAGCGTCAGCGCGTCGGTCCCGTGGTTCACGAAGTCGACGGTAATGGTATCGGTCGCAAGTTTTGCTTCAAGCATCTTGAATGCGAGCGAATCGGGATGTACTCCCGCGTATCGTCCCGCGGGCAACTTCCATTCATAGATGTTATTCGTCTCGCCGGTGGCCCAGCCAATGGAGCGGTTGAAGAAGCTGAGAAATGGCACGTTACCGTACCAGGTATTTGCCATTGTCCAGGTTGCGCCACCATCGATTGTGTACATTGTTCCCCACACTCCGGGTTGGACCAGCGCGGAGTTGTATACTTGACGGAAGGTCGTAACATACATTCCCGATGTTTTGGGAACATACCAAAGATTGTATGAAACCACAGTATTGGATGGGGTGGAAACCATTGACCACGTAACACCGCCGTCTGTGGTCTTCCTGATCTCCCCAACTGTTCCGTTCCCAAGCCCAACGTTTTCATCCTGAAAACCGATCCCCGGAAACCAATCTGATTGGACTCCCGGATAGACAACGATTGACCATGTCGCGCCCTTGTCGGTGGTTCTATAGATTCTGCCCGTCCCCAGTGAGGTGGCGGCAAACCAGAGCGAATTCCCAGCAGCAATGTACATATTCATGGGAGCGTACTCATTGGCGAGCGGTTGGGGGATATTCCCCTGTTGGACGCGAGACCAGCTGGCCCCGCCATTCGATGTTGTGTAAATCTCAAAGTAGCCGTTTGTCGGGTCGCCCACACACACGCCATTGTTGGCATCGAAGAAATGTATGAAATCGGCCCAGCCATTTGCAGTATTGAAAGCAGTTATGTCTTTGTTCCACGTCGCCCCACCATCGGTAGTCCTGAAGATACCCCCGCCTGCTGAAGCGCTGTGATTGTGCATTAGCACCCACGCCCTGGATGCATCAAGCGCAAAGATGCCGGAGCTACAGAAGAGTGTTGGGGCTGTCTTAATGGTGTCGCAAATCCATGTCGCTCCGCGGTTCGTCGAGTGGACAGCGAACTTGCTCTGATTTAACAGGCCGGCGTCTGCCCAAACGATGTTTGAGTCGACCGCTTGCACCGCCTGCACATAATAGCCCCCGGGAAGTCCCGTGATGTGATTGACCCAGGGAACGTAGCCCACAGAATTCTTACCAAGCAGCGCGTTCACAGGGGGGTGACTTTGAAGCACCGGAGACTGATGCGCTGTGCACCACGTGCCGTGGAGTCTGGCACGATCTCCGGGGCTGCCCTCCTTGAGCGGGTCATGCTGTGCCTCAGCCAGTGAGGCCAAGAAGATGACGAGGATCGCGATCGTAGTTCTCATATTCCCTCCTCGAAGTGGATGATGATAGCCGCGAGTCGGGCGGTTCTCATGAGACCCGCCCGTGATGTGTAGGAATGCAATGGCTCGCC
>Ga0209253_10001105_pt1 | contig 23567 bp, 20 predicted proteins | sample FrelakmetBRP12BR_FD_187145 | JGI IMG/M metagenome (GOLD analysis project Ga0209253, IMG submission 187145) | Freshwater lake sediment microbial communities from the University of Notre Dame, USA, for methane emissions studies - BRP12 BR (SPAdes)... | ecosystem: Environmental > Aquatic >...
GGCACGCTCTCAGCCACGATAACGTCCACGCCCTCTGCATCAAACTCCCTCAAGAGCCTGAATAGACTCCTTGCAACACCCACTAGATCGCCTCTACTGCCAAGAGACCTCACAACGTCCGCTTTATAGCCGCCCATGCTTTCATCTGTGCACAGAATGCCGACCCTGCAGCCCCTTTCAGCATATGACTCCGCGAGCTTCCTTACGCTGCGGATCACATCCGAAGGCGCCCCTTCAACGACTACAACGTCTGCCTTGGGGGCATAATGTTTATGCTTGATTCCAGGCGAGCGCACTTTTTCTGCTGACAAAGGCCTGTCTGCAACTGCAAATGGGCTTAGCTCTACTCTGTCTAGAGTTTCCTGCAAAGCCTCGTAGGACGTACCTCCAGGTCTTAGAACCTGCGGCGGATAAACCGTCAGATCTAGAACTGTAGACTCTATTCCAATACTGGTAGGTCCAGCATCCAAGACAGCGTCAATCCGTCCATCCAAATCGGCCATAACGTGCTCTACCGATGTTGGGCTGGGCCTTCCGGCGAGGTTGGCGCTCGGCGCTGCAATAGGGCAGCCACTCTCTTTGATCAATGCCAGTGCAACCTTGTGCTTAGGCATCCTGACTGCAATCGTATCCAAGCCTGCAACCGTAGCGGGAGGCACAACTTCCGAGCGATGGAAGATCAACGTCAACGGTCCTGGCCAAAACGTTTCCATCAGTCTTTCTGCAGTATCCGAAACCCCCTTAACCAGTTTGGAAACATCTCTTGGGCTACCTACGTGTATTATCGGCGGGTTGTCAAGCGGTCGCTGCTTGGCCTCAAAAAGGTCCATAACGGCCCTTGGATTCAGCGCATCCGCACCTAAGCCATAGACGGTTTCAGTTGGGAATGCCACAAGGCCGCCTTTCTTGATCAAGTCTGCTGCTACGCGAACCTTCCTCAGGTCCAACGTTTGAGAATCGACCTTCAATAGCAGAGTTCTCTTCATCAAACACTAACTAGAATGAAACCTAGACATTTAAGCTTCTTCAAGTCGGAGCAGGAAAGTGGTCCTCTCTTAGACAACGTAGTAGTCGATGACTTTCTCTATGCTCTTCGGTGGGGCCTGTCTTGCCGCAAGCTGTTTGAGGATCTTTATCATCTGTGGTTGAAAACGGGCAATATCAGTTAGCGACACTAAGCCTACGAGTCTCTTTCCTTCAACGACTGGTAGTTTCTTGATTTTCATTTGGAACATGAGCTTGACAGCTTCCTCCAAATCCATGGAAGGCTCAACGACTACTAATGGACTAGTCATAATATCGACTACTGCGGTCTTCTTTGCGTCTTTAGAATCTGCGACTACTCGTTTCAGGAGGTCGCGTTCAGTGATTATGCCCATGGCCTTGCCTTTCTTAACTGTAATCAGACAGCCGATTTCAAACTTGTTCATAACCTCAGCTGCCTCTTTGACCGTCGAGTTCTCGTCTATCGTTATTACTTCCTTTATCATGACGTCCTCAACTTTCAGCGACACGGCCCGTTCCTCCTCTTTCTTACGCGACAACAAAACTCCTGCTGTTCATCAATGCTAGATTGCACTGTCAAGTGTATATAAACTAGTGTGCAGAGATTTCGTTCACACGCCATGCAACTTCCGAGCCAACATCTCAGTTCGCTTGTCCGTTGGTATGCTTGCGCGTTCAAACTTCTCATAAGGCTTCGTGAAAGGCCTCGTTGCATCAACACCGACCTTTGTTGTCAGGCCTGTTTCTTGGTTGGCCGATGAATCGAGAGTTGATCCGCGCACATTGCCTATGATCACGAGGTCTTCGTTTGCTTGAAAACGCGTGGCAATGGCCCACTCCACGTCAGAGGAGTCGCAAACGTCTATGTCGGAATCCACAACTACAGCATGTTTCAGGCTAGGATGCGCCGCGAATGCCGCCAGAAGGGCATTCTTGCCGTCACCGTCAACTTGCTTCTCAATTGAGATCGCTGCATGAAGCCATCCGCAACCGCCAGCTGATAGGTTGACTGCGTGGACGTTGGGCACCACTTTTGAAACAGCCTCCCAAATCAAGACCTCATGTGGCAAACCCATTAGCAGCTTGTGCTCAGCGCCTCCGGGCAACAGAGCTTCATATATGTAGTCTTCACGATGCATCACGCCGACTACGTCGACAACAGGCTGTTTCCGCTGAACGTCATAGGTTCCAGTGACGTCCACGAAAGGCCCCTCAGCAACTTCCTTCGAAACCGAAATCCGACCCTCCAGGACAAGCTCCGCCTCCGCCAAAGCATAGGCATCCACGTTCTCGCACTCGACCAAACGCAGATCGCCGTCCATCAACGCGTTCGCAACCTCGAATTCATTCACCCCAAAAAGAACAGGCGAAGAAGCTGCCAGCATGACTGCTGGAGGAACACCGATTGAAATCGATACGTCCAGATCTTTTCGCTTCTGCTTTGCCATATTCCACAGCTTGAAGAGATGCCTGGGGACCAGACGAATGGCCAAGTGGTTCTTGTCCAGGATTTGAAGGCGGTGAATGGACACGTTTTCAAGCTCATCATTTGCGTTTTTCGCATGGATACAGGCTGAAGTGATGTATTGGCCAGCATCACGTTCATAGTGCGTTAGGAATGGAACCTTCGACAGGTCAGTTTTCTCAACGACTTCCTTAACCTTGCCATCGCTCGTAACTTTGACCTTCCTGGGTGAACGCCACGCGCCGGTCAGCCTTCTGCAAAGGCCCTTATTGTCAACGTTGAGCGCTTCGCATATCCTCTTCCGCGTTCCACAAACGTTGGCCACAATACTCGAGTCGAAACCTCTCACGTTTTCGAACGATAAGACAGGGCCTTCGTGGTCGAAGCTCTTCATAATGAAGGATGCCTCGAGTTTGGGTGACACTTCTTCCTTCACGTGCAGGACTTCCTTTTCCTTCTCCATTCTTCTGAGAAAATCCCTCAAACTCATGTCGTAACCCCCTCCTTTTCCTGCTCTGGATGCGTGACCTTTTCAATCAGCTTCATGAAGATCGACTGGGCGCGGGCCTCGTCCATCGTTTCGAGATAAGTTGAAACCAAGGCGATCTTGCCCTTCTTTGATGCCAGATACTCTGCGAACATGCGCGTGGAGATCGCGTTTCTGTCGCCGACAAGAACTGATGAGGAAGGCGATCCTATAAGATCTTTGGGCTTGGGAACAGCAATAGCCAGGGTTCCCATCTTGTCTTCCCTTTCGCTCAGCAGTATGAAACACGAATTCTTCGATTCTACGTATATTGCCAGAAAATGCGTGTTATGTTCGACTATCTCGTCTTTGACCACTTTTGCACGTTCCGTCCTGATGCCTCCATTGCCTATTTATAGCTTCATGCAATCACTATTTATCATTTTCAAGAAGGCAAGACAGCCAATGACCGACAACCGACCTCAAAGAATCTCAGCGACCCTTCGGAATACGCACGCCAGGCCCAAACGGATGTCGCCCACGAAGGACCCATTCAGAACACTGATCGCGAGAGAGAGACAGCCGTGAGATAGGATGACTAAACTAGCCGAAGAGGTTGAAACCTACTTTCCGTACGTCGGGGTGAGACCTTACCAAGATGACTTCATTACCACCATTTTCGAAGCAGTTGAGGGCGGGCGATCTGCTCTCGTTGAAGGCAGCAACGGTTTGGGAAAGACGGTGGCCGCCTTATCTGCGTGCCTTCCCACGGCGACTAAGAAGAAGCTCAAGATCCTCTACGTGGCCAGAACGCACCGTCAACACGACCGCGTAATTGAGGAACTGAAGACGATCTCCGCGAAAAGGTCTGTCTCAGGAATATCGATCCGTGGGCGCCACGAGGTATGTCTCAACCACGTTGCAACACGGTATGCGGTTGACGTTAGAGCCTTCATGGAGATCTGCGAGCTTCTGAAAACCAAGGAACGGTGTCCCTACTTCGAGAACATCGAGAAAAAAGAATACGAGTTCTCATCGCTTCAGCGAGAGATCACCTCAAAACCCTACAAGTCCTCGGAGATCCAGAGAATTTGCCGCAAGAGAGGCTTCTGCCCCTACGAACTCGTGAAGTCCGTACTTCCTGATGTCAACGTTATCGCGTTAAGCTACTTGTACGTTTTCGATCCAGTAATACGTCACGTCTTCCTTAAGAGCCTGGCAACAAGCCTTGACAGGATCATTCTTGTCATCGATGAGGCACACAACCTCACGGAAACCGCGATAGACATTGCGAGCAGCCGCCTGACTCTCTTCGCGGTAAGACAAGCTGAGATTGAAGCGCAGAAGTTCAACCACCGAGACATTGCCACATTTGCAGACCTTGCCAGACAGGAGATTGAGAAGGAAGCGACCAAGATAAAAAAGGAGTCTCTGGTTCCTTCCGAATTCATCACCAAACTTGTCAAGGAAAAGGCGGGAATTGAAGATCCTCTGAGGTTCTTTGAGCATATGGAGGATGCTGGCAACGTTATTAGGCGTAGCCTGCTCGCTGAGGGGAAGAACCCACGTTCGTACATTCTTGGCATGGGCGAGTTTCTGAAGCGGTGGACCGACGCGGCTGGAGACGAATCGTTTGTGAACGTTATCAGCAGGTACATGTCGAAAAGAGGCGGACCCACGGCAAGGCTTGAAATAGTGGCCCTAGACCCGTCCAAGATAACTGCCCCCGTCTTCTCATCAGTCTACTCGAATGTAGTAATGTCTGGGACGCTGCAGCCATTAGAGGCTTACATGAGAATAGTGAAGCTTCCGGACAACACCATCCAATGCATCGTGCCATCACCCTTCCCGAAAGATCATGTTCTGCCGCTCATCAGTTTGGGAGTAACCACGGCGATGGAGAGAAGAACACCAGAAATGTACGGCAAGATAATAGGGCGAATAGAAGAGATCGTGCAAAACACGCCTGGGAATACAGGAGTATTTGCGGCGTCATATGAGGTTTTGAACGCTCTACTGAGCGCAGGTCTGGAGAATGTCTTGGCTAGACCTTTGTTCAATGAGCGTAGGGGAATGAACTCCAGGGAAAATGAGAAAATGGTTGCCGAGTTTAAGGCATGCGCTGATGGTGACGGCGCTGTGCTTCTGGGGGTCCAAGGTGGCCGTTCGTCAGAGGGTGTGGATTTCCCCGGAAACCAGATGAACTCTGTGGCCATCGTGGGAATCCCTTATGCCGAGCCAACGCCCAGAATCAAGGCACAGATCGACTACTTTGACAGGCGGTTTCCGGGAATGGGCCGCGAATATGGGTATGTTCTGCCTGCGATGAAGAAGGCTTCTCAAGCTGCCGGAAGACCAATTCGAACATTGTCAGATATGGGCGCTATGATTTTTCTTGACCAACGCTTCGCCGCGCACTATTGCCAAGGCTTTCTGCCGCTGTGGATATGTGAGAATCTGAGAGTTTTGCCGGACGCAGACCATACAATATCGCGGGAGCTTCGGCACTTCTTCAAAGAAGCTTCCTAGCCTCTGAGTTCATTTTCGTCCTGAGGGTTCTGGATTTCCTTCAGGCTTCTGTCCAGTTTCAGTTTTCCCATAGCGATTATGGCAATATCCTTGGAGACTGGCGTAAGAATTTTAAGAGTTTTTCTCAGGTAGTCGATCTCTTGAAGAACGCCTATTCCCTTGAACTTTCTCTTTGCATCATACAGTCCTAGGAGTATGCCTTCTTCTTCGCCCTTCCTGATGATCGTTACCTTCTTTTTGGTGAATTCCTCAGCCTTCTTAAGGTTCTCTGCCCCGATCCAGCGGGTTTTGCCGATGATCACACTGACTCTATCTTTTGATTCTACATAGTGCAGTGGCTTCATCCCAAGCAAGGCATAGATCTTCGTAGCTGCCCTTGGGTTTGGCTGGCCACCGTTCAAGCCGAAAACGTCGCTCTTCTCGACCTTCAGCCAGCTCAGGGGTAGAGATTGCACTTTGGAGTTGCGTAGATATTTGATGTAGCCCAGCTCGCGGAGGTTCTTGCGTCTCTCCTTGCTTCTTTGGCCTATGGCTGGAGGATAATCGACCATGACCTTCTTGAACTTCTCCAGAGCACCTAGGAGAGGTGCTAATTCATCTTTCTGCTGAATGCAGAAAACCATGTCGGGGTTAAGCTCCTCCACGAGTTTGATCTTGTAGTAGATAGCATCTTCATCCTCCACCCAACCGTCTGTGTTTATGATTAAGAAGTCTGGATTGCTGGCTAGAATATCCTTCTTTAGCGTGGTCAAACCTTCAATCATCCTACCAATAATCGTGCTCGGCGAAGTCACTCCTGCGAAGAAAACGTTCTTGGTTTCCAGATTGAACAAGTCTGTGACTGGTCTCGTCACGAAGGTGTAAGACACCGTGCAGGGCGGTCCTATATCTGATTGCCCCAAGTCGCCATCTAAGATGGCCACTTTCTTCTTTTCGCGAAGCAGCCTGTTTATAAGGTACGTGCAGAAGCTTGATTTGCCCGAGTCAACAGTGCCCAATACTAGCGCAGTTATGGATTTTCCTTGAATGGATGCAAGCTTCTCATATGATTCGGCCCATGACGGAGGAATCGAGTTCCCCTCATTCACCTCAACGGATGCGCCCTCTCCTAGGGAAATGTTAAATGTCGCTGTTTCTTCCACTGTGAAAGGCAGCCTTTTGCCTTCCCGTATGATGATTCTGCTTGCGTTTCCTATCTTGAAGCCGAATACTCCTGTTTTGCCTGAGGCAACGGTTACTGATGCTGGACCGTCGACTAGCAGAGTTTTGCCTTTTTCAACCATTTGGTTCATTCACTTTCCTCCGTGCGTATACCTGGCCATTTCTTCCGGCTATTCTCGTGGCTGAAACAATATCTCTCAACCCTCTTCTATGTTTCGCCTCGTTTAAGTGGCGATCTGTCCCAGCTTCGCTTACGCTTTCTAGCACAACATTTGACGGGAGAGTTTCATCGAGTGCTAGTAACAGTTTCTCCTTGCAAGCTGGAACTCCGTCGCCGATCTTGACAGAGACTGAAGTCATCGGATTTGTATCAAGATTTTTCAGCGATCTCTTTATCTTCTCAACTGCTTCTTCGGCGCTGAAGCAGTTCCCAGTTTCGATGATTCTTCCATCTGCAAGAACTGCCAATCCGAAAACTTCTCCCGGATCAAGACCTATGACGACTCTCTCGTAATATTCCTTTCCTTGAACGATTCGCAGTGCTTCGTTGAGCAATTCCTCTGGTTCCACGTCTTCTTGGTAAGTCAGCACTCTTCTGTGACGTATCGATTGCTTTTCATTTTCGGTGGTTATTACTGCTTTGATCTCCATGGGAATAGGCTCAGTCGGGGTCAGGCTCAAGAATGGGACGTTTTTCCTTTTCAGTTCGTTGACGATCAGATAGTAGGCTTTTCCCGATGTTGTTGCCACAGCAATCTTCGCTTTCATGCTGCATTCCAAGTCTCACACATATCTGTGCGTAAAGCAAATTACCACTTCCGCCGTTTATATTCATTGACGTGGATGACGATGCCGCTGAGGATCTCGACTGGCAGCGTTTCAATTGATAAAACCCTAGAAGGCGGCCTCAATGCCGGAAGCGTCACCTTGGTCTATGGAGAAGCAGAAACTGGGAAGACCACGCTGGCCGTTCAATGCGCCATAAACTGTGCACAAAAAGGTTATAAGACATTGTTCGTGGATTGTGACGGCACGTTTTCTGTCCGCAGGCTGTCTGATGTGGCATCTGTAAGACTGAAAGATGTTGTGGATCTTATGATCGTGATGAGGCCTGAGAGTTTCAAAGAGCAAACAGCAGTCATAGATAGGCTTTCAGAGTATGTCACTCAGGGCTTCGGGTTGGTGATTGTTGACACTTTCACGTCGCTTTATCGCCTTAGAGTTGCAGAATCGCCGAACAAAACGTTTGAACTCAACCGTGAACTAAATAGGCAGGCAGCGTGTCTCGCGCAGACTGCCAGAATCCGCAAAATCGCAGTATTGGCAACGAGCCAAGTGCGGAGCACTATGAACGATTCCGATGTGGGCGTTGAACCTGTTGGCACAAGGGTGTTGAAGTTCTGGGCTGACACGATAGTTCTCCTGAAGCCTAGCGAAGGCACTGGGTTGATTCGAGCGGTGTTGGAGAAGACTTCGAAGATGGTTCAACCTTCCTCTTTTGCCTTGAGAATAGACAAGACAGGAATACATGACACTTTAGGCTTTGTTGGGTCTTAGAAAATGGAAATATCTTTGTTGGTGGCCGAAGCAATCAAGTTCATTTTCCCAGCTTACTGTGCAAACGCCGTGCCCGTACTGGCAGGCGGTGGAGTTCCTGTGGATTTTGGGAGAACCCTTTCGGACGGGAAACCAATTTTCGGCAGAAACAAGACTTATCGAGGCTTCTTCTTCGGGCTGGCTGTAGGCACGGCCGTCGGCCTGTTGGAAAGCGTCGTTTTTGCCTATCCCTTATTGTTCGGCTTGCTGTTGTCCTTAGGGGCTTTAGTTGGTGATTTGGCTGGAGCCTTTGTGAAGAGGAGGCTTGGAATTGCTCCGGGAGGACTGTTGCCTGTCGTCGACCAGGTGGACTTCATCGTGGGCGCGATCCTCTTTTCGTTTCCTCTTTGTTTAGAAGTGTTCTCATGGGAGCTTGCCTTGGTTGTGTTGCTCATAACCCCTGCAGTGCATTTGTTGACGAATTTCGCTGCGTATAAGCTGGGGTTGAAAAGCAATCCTTGGTAGCTAAGTCGAGCCGCTCAGTTTGAGCTGGATTATTACTTCGAGCAGTATGTATGCTATCATTAGAAGAACGGTGCCTATTATGAATAGCATGTACGCTTGCCTCGGCTTATAGGCGTACTTCGTGCTCTGATACATGGAGATAAGCCCTACTATGCCGAAGGAGTAGAGAATCATGGCAATTATGCTGTCGCTCACGAACTGCTCTGAGAGCTGCGGGTAGTAGAACAGGAAGCGACCACTGTAGTAGACCGACGAGAGAGGCTTCATTATGATGTCGTATAGTCCTCCGCCAAAGAGGAATATGGCGAAGCCGACGGCAATTATCGACAGGATCAGAGTTGAGGGTTTTGCTGTTGAAATTCTACGATAGAACCTGTTCAGAGAGTAGGATGTTGATGAGGCAGTTCTTTTAACTTGCTTTGACATTCGGTTCTTCTCCAGTTCTGCTCAGGTATTCGGCCACATCTCGAGCCCATTCTCCTGTTACTGGATTCTTCGCAATCTCACTTAAATACTCTCTCCAAGGTAGCTCTGCAGCTTTGTTCCACACGACATAGTTCTTGGTCACATTCTCATAGGCTCTGACGTGCCTTTCGCAGTAGCCCTTCCTGACTGCCTTTCTAGTGCATACTTTGCACTTCAATCTTTCCTCTCCTTCCGTTTCTTGATGGGCATTCTGGATTCAGGCATATCGTCCATGGGTGTCTCCCTTTGGCTATGACTTGGACAGTAGGCCAGTTGCACAAGGAACAGCTTTTCTTGGGTACTCTTATCGTGCCCCGCTGTGGAAGCGGAAAAGACGTATTGCACTGTCCTTGGAAGTGGTTCGTGCAGCCTACGAAACGCTTGCCGGTTTTTCTCGAGTACAAAATCACGAGTTTGCCGGTCTTGCAGATCGGGCATGAGGCTACAGCTCTTTCCTCGGTTCTAGCTTCTCTAACGGCGTTGCTCAGTTGTTCTCCGATTTTTTTCTCATTTTCCCTTATTTTCTCAAGAGCAGGTTTGAGGATTCCAACGGCCTCTTCTAGAATCTTTTCTCTTTTCTCGCTTGCCGCTAGGATTCTGTTCATTCTGTGTTCTAGTTCTCTCGTCATTCTCACTGAAACCACCGTGGGGCAGTATTCTTCGAGGACTTCGAGGACTTCAAAGCCCAAGTCGGTGACTACGATGTTCTCGTCCCGAATGTATTTTCTGTCATGCAGTGTCTGCATGATGTCTGCTCTCGTTGCCTTTGTTCCTATTTCATGTTGGTCCATCTTCCTCAGGAGGCTGCATGGGTTGTGGCGCGGAGGCGGTCTAGTGAACCTGCGCTCTAGGATTACTTTTTTTACTGGGATCGTTTGGCCTCCTTTCAGCGGTGGCAGGGCAATCTCGGCAGTTCTAGCAAATGGCGCGTAGAAACGCAACCAACCTTCTTTCAGCACTCGTCTTCCTCCGAGGAAGAATCGATTATCGTTGATGTTGATGTATGCCTTCACGCTTTGGATTGAGGATGGTTCGACGAAGACTGCCATGAACCTTCGGCTTATGAGGCTCAGAACGTTTCTTTCCGGGGCTTCCAGTGTTCTCTCTGGAATGTTTCCAGTGGGATAGATGGCGGGATGTGCCGGATCATGTTTCTCTCCTTCGTTTGGCCTTAGCTCAGGTCTTGCGAGAAGCTCGGCAGTGAGTTGCTTGTACTGTGGGACCCTGTTCAAATTCCTTAATATTGCCCTGTAGTCGATTGTGTGTGGGAGTTCTTGGCTACTCGTTCTGGGGTATGAGATTAGGGCGTCTAGGTAGAGGTGTTGGGCTATGTTTGCTGTGCGTTTCGGGGTGTATCCGAATAGGTTGTAGGCTTCGTTTTGTAGCGCACTGAGGTCGAAGGGCAGCGGAGACGACTGCCAAAACTGTTTTGTGACAACTTTTTCCACAAGGCCGGTTCTCCCTTTGCATGAGTTCAGGATTGTGTCTGCTTCTTCTTTTGTTTTGATCGTTCTTTTTCCGTGCTCGGCGCCGAAGGCTTGTCCGTCTATCTTGACTTGGGCAGTGACTTTCCAGTATGGTGCTGGAACGAAGGCTCGGATTGACTTTTCTCTTGCTGCAAGGAACTTGAGTGTTGGACCTTGGACCCTGCCGGTGCTTAGGGTGGCGTATTGTGTGCTAGTTTTGTTTGCACTTGTGGTAAGGGCACGTGTGAGGTTAATTCCGTAGAGCCAATCAACCTCGTGTCTGGCTCGGCCGGCTTCTATGAGTGCGAAATCAAGATGCGGCAATAGGTTATCATATGCTCTTTCGATCTCTTCTTTCGTGAGTGTAGAGTATTTCATGCGTTTTGCTTCATGGTCTTTACCTTCGCAGGCGTGCTTCAGGATGCTGTAGCCGATGAGGCTTCCCTCAATGTCGTAGTCGCACGCATCAACAAACACGCCAGCGCCTTTAGCGAGCTTTGAAATTGTCTCCAGCCACGCACGGACGTGACTTGCGCCTTTTTCAGCGACGTATCTTGGCACCCATTTGAACGCGAAAACTGGATAGTGACTTCTTCCCTTCTGTGCGGCGGTGATCGTGTACAAATGTCCCAAGGCAGAGACGACGACGATTTCTCCGTCTCGCTTTGCAGAGTAGTACGGTACACGTTTGTCGTGCATTATCGCGGGTTTCTGACTCACGTCCAGAGCCTGAGCTATCCTCTTCGCAGCATCCGGCTTCTCGGCTATAACGAGTGTGTACTTTTCCATGATCAGCCTAGCCAAGCGACTCTGAAGTGAAACGACCTTTCAAAATTAGTTCCTTGAGCGAAATTAAGAGTTTCGACATTTGACGACGATAAAGCTTCCAAAATTGGGCCGACGTTCATCTTCCCACGTTCGCGCGCGAAGCCGCATAATCCCAAGGCTTTCCTCCCCTCTTTTTCTTCCCCGCGACCTCGTTTGAAGCGCACGCTAACAAGATGCAGAACTACCGTTGCTCCCGTGCTGCCAAAGGCCAGCTGCACTTCAAGCCAATGAAGGGCCGTTTTCCTAGATACGCAGCAAAATGAACCAGATTCTAGTGGTGCTCCGGCCGGGATTTGGACCCGGGTCCGCGACTCGAGAGGCCGCTATACTTGACCGGACTATACTACCGGAGCTCAGATTGAAAGAAGGCTTGGCGTAGATTTAAGAATGTTTCCTCCGGTTTTCATGTCGACGATGCGAGCACTTGGTCGTTCAAAGTGATCGTGCGTCTGGGAAATCTGGAAGAAGCAAGTTCAAATTGGAATTATGACCCAAAAAAAGGAGTCGTAGGTTGAAAAAACTGCAGGAGAGGTTATTAGTCCTCTGGTTCGTGTTCGCCGCCGGGCGGTCCTGCTGGTGTCTTAGGTTTGGTGGCTGCGATTACGTCATCGATGCGTAGGATCATTGAGGCGGACTCTGCTGCAGATTTGATGGCCTGCTCTTTCACTACCACGGGTTCGATTACGCCCTTGTTGAAGGTGTTTTCGGTTTTGCCAGTGAACACGTTTATTCCGAAGTTCTGTCCGTCTGGCTTTTCGTGTGCGGCTCTGAGGTCTACGATTACGTCGATGGCTTCGAGTCCTGCGTTTTCGGCCAGCGTTTTGGGTATGACTTCGACTGCGTCTGCGAAGGCTTCTACAGCGAGCTGTTCTCTTCCACCTACTTTGGTGGCAAAGCCTCTGAGTTCTTTGGCGATTTCGACTTCAACTGCGCCGCCGCCTGCGACTATCTTGTTGTTCTCGATCACGTCGGACACAACGGATAGCGCGTCGGTCATGGCTCTCTCTGCTTCGTCGACCATCCTTTCGAGGCCGGCGCGTATGAGAATGGCAACGGCGTGAGGGTCTTTGCACCTCTCGACGAAAATCATCTTGTCGTCGCCTACCTTGCGTTCTTCAACCATGCCTGCTGCGCCGAGGTCTTTGGCCGATAGGTCCTTCAGGTCGGTGACTACTCTACCGCCTGTGGCCTTTGCCAGTTTCTCCATATCGGATTCCTTGACTCTTCGGGCCGTGAGAATGCCTTCCTTTGCGAGGAAGTGCTGTGCCATGTCGTCGATGCCTTTCTGGCAGAACACCACGTTTGCCTTTGCGGCCTTGATCCTGTCCACCATTTCCTTGAGCATCTTCGTCTCTTGATCCAAGAAGGCCTGCATCTGTGCTGGATCCTTGATTCTGATCTCAGCACTGATTTCAGTCTTCTCAATCTCCAATGCAGCGTCAAGCAGTGCGATCTTAGCGTCCTCGACCTTCTTCGGCATGCCTGGGTGCACGACTTCCTTGTCGATGATTATGCCTCTGACGAGCTGAGATTCGAGGAGGCTTTTGCCTGTTTTCTTTATGAGTTGTATGTTGTCGATGTCCGCTATTACGCGGTCCCCTCGGCTCTCAACGATTTGCATGACTGAGTCGATGGCGATTTCGGCGAAGATATCCTTGGCTCCTCCTACGGCTTTGCCGCCCATGGAAGTCAATGCCACTTTTCGGAGCGTAGCGCGATCTGTAATGTCCACGGTCTGGGCGACCTTGTTTATGGTTTCGATTGCCTTTTGTGCTGCCTTGCGGTAGCCGCTCACGATTATAGTCGGGTGAATGTTCTGTTCAAGTAGCTCTTCGGCTCTCCTGAGCAGTTCGCCTGCGAGCACCACGGCTGTCGTCGTGCCGTCGCCCACCATGTTATCCTGTGTCTTAGCGATTTCAACCATCATTTTGGCTGCTGGATGCTCAACCTCTATCTCGTCGAGTATGGCTGCACCGTCGTTGGTTATTGTAATGTCGCCGAGGCTGTCAATAAGCATCTTGTCCATTCCGCGTGGGCCCAGCGTGGTCTTCAAAACCTCGCCTATGACACGGGCTGCCATTATGTTATTCTTCTGTGCTTCTTTGCCTCTGTTTCGTTGCGTTCCTTCTTTCAGGACTAGAACAGGTTGCCCTGTTGCTGTGGTTGTCAAATACGCCATCCAATTCCTCCACTCTTAATTGAAATCTTAATTCTGAATAAGCAGAAAACCGCAGAAATATAAACTTTTAGCTCAGTCTCTGCAGGACGAGACGATCAACAAGTAACGGTTTAAATCCCAGTCTGCATGCTCCTATCGTGGTGGCTCTTCCTTGCAGGTCTCAGTGCGCTTCTTTACCATGCTCAGAGAAATCACAGACAAGAGAGAAGAAACCTTCACATTCCCCAACAACGAGCCCGCTACCGTCAACACAGTCCTCAGACGGCTAGTCAAAGAATATGGCAAAGATCTCACCGAATATGTATACGACACCAAAACAGGCCAAGTCAAAGGTTTCCTCCAATTCCTAGTAAACGGCAGAAGCATAACGACGCCGAAGCTCTTTGAGACGAAGCTTGCAGACGGCGACGTACTCGCCATAATACCGCCAGTAGGCGGGGGCTAGGGCTCCCTAGCCTGTGCAGTACACGTTGGCTCAGCAAGTTTATTATCTGCTGACTACCATGGGTTGCCGATGATTGATATGGGCAGTTTGTGGCTTGGTGCTGTTGTGGGTTTTGTTGTGACTGCAGTTCTTGGTTGGTGGTTTCCGTTGATTTCTCATCTTATTGGCGGCTTGGTAGCGGCATCGATTGCTAGGGGCGGCGTCGGCAGAGGAGCATTGGCCGGATTTCTTTCTGGACTGTTTGGGGGCATTGTACTCATCGTCTTCTCGGTCATTGCAGGTGCAACTACAGGCGGCGCACTTGGCGGAGGCGTTGCGGGCGTGTTCGGCGCTGTATTAGGTGGATTGCTGGGAGCATTTGTCGGACTGGTGCTTGCCATCATCGTCAACATAATAGGCATCATAGCCGCAGTCATAGGCGGCGTAATCGGTGGAGCCATAGCAGGATAGACCTTGTCCAACAGGTTTTTCTATTCAAACGCGGACTCTAGATTGGTGAACGTCTTGGGTTCTCAAGGCAACCTCCTTTACCTCAGCAGAGCAGATGTCGAAAAGCTGGACGTACCAATCGATGAGATCATATGCGCTGTCGAATTGGCTTTCAAGGAGAAGGCGGCAGGCAGAACCGAAGTGCCTCCCAAGCCAGGCATCCACCCTCAGAAAGATGCGTTCATTCATGCCATGCCTGCCTACTTACCGAATATTAGAGCAGCTGGCATGAAATGGGTAAGCGGGTTTCCAGAAAACCCGAAACGCGGTTTTCCCTACATTTCGGGTCTTCTCATACTGAACGACACTGAGACAGGCTTCCCAACATGTGTCATGGACTGCACTTGGATAACAGCCAAGCGCACGGGAGCCGCCACCGCAGTCGCGGCAAAATACCTAGCCAGGGAAGACTCGAAAGTCGTGGGCATTTTGGGTTGTGGCGTTCAGGGCAGAAGCAATCTCGAGGCGCTATTGGCTGTGCGCAGGAGCCTAGATGAGGTCAGAGCCTACGACGTCACCAGTCGGGCCCTCGACCTATACGTTGAAGAGATGATCGACATGTATGGATTGAACGTGGTCGCCGCGGCTTCACCTAGAAAGGCGGTTGAGGGTTGCGATATTGTGGTTTCTGCTGGCCCGATTCTGAAGCATCCTTCGCCTGTGATCGAGGCATCGTGGTTCGAGGATGGTGCCTTCGCATGCCCGCTTGATTTTGACTCTTACTGGAAGCCTGAGGCCATGCACTCGATGCACAAGTTCATCACCGACGACCGCGAGCAACTGGCTTACTACAAGACGCAAGGCTACTTCGCTGATACGCCGCAAGTCTACGCAGACCTAGCTGAGATTGTGAGCGGGAAGAAGGCAGGGCGCGGAAGCTCTGGAGAGCGCATTGCGTCAATGAATTTGGGCTTGGCTATTGAGGATATGGCTACATCGATGCTTGTCTGCGAGAAAGCCAAGAAACTCAACGTTGGAACCATGCTTGCGCTCTAACCAGATCATGCTCCCCAGAAAGGCACTTTCTTCCGCATCAGCTCGACGTACTCGTTCAGCGTTTCTTGCTCGTCTGCTGTGAGCCTGGCCATAAACGTGGACATCAGCACCTTGGCGTGAGGCTCCGGAATCTTCACGTAGAGCATGTCTCTTTCAAACACGTGTCTGCCTACCATTGGTTTCTCCATTGATATGGCTATTTGCATGCCCTTGGTGGCTTCTGAGATGGCTTTGCCTTTATCCTGAATCTGCTGCAGCTCGCCTACTTCTGACGCGTCCGAGGCTCTTATTAGCGCGCACTTTGGCTTGATTCTGCCTGCGAGGATTTCCACGCCAAATATGGCAGGTTTCGCTCTGCGGAATACGTAACCTTGCATTACTTGAAGTTTGCCAGGTGTGACGAGTTTGGCGTAGTCCTGTTGCAGCTCAGCTTCTTTCATCCCCCTAGACCACGAGAGGTAATTGTCGATAACGTGGTAGATTATCTTCTCGAGGAATATCTTCACTTTTCTAGCGTCGGCCTCCTGCTCTGCATCTGGCAGTATCCTGACGCCAAAGGCCAGCACGGCACCGCAGAGCGGTTCATGCTCCTTAACCACTGAGGCCTCAACGACGTCTCTCTTAGAAACGTCGCCCACATCCGCCAGTCTGATGGGCACTTCGTTTTGCTTCAGAATAGCTGCGATAGCCTCCAGCGAGCCGAGGGTGTCTGTTTTTAGAACAACACCGTCGGTGTTTGTGGCTATACGGATCTTTTTGATTTCGTCTGAGACGAGTTTCTCGTATTTCTTGGTCTCTTGGCCTTTTGGCACGGCGTAAAGGGGCGCTCCCGCTAAGGCGCCTTCGAGGTCTGGAGCCACGATCTTTACGCCTGCCGCTGCCGCGATCGAGTTTACTGAGGCGAATTTGTCTCTGGGATCTCGGATCTCGTCTAGAGGTCTGGGAACGAGTATAGCGCGGATGGTAGTGACTATAGGTTTCTCTTTGCCTCCGACGATGATAGTGTCGTCCTTCTGCAATACGCCATCGTAGATTATCGTGTTAAGCGTTAGGCCGAGGCCGGGTTCTTCTTTGACCTCTAGTATGGTACCTTTTGCGGGGCCCTGCGTGGTTTGCAGCCGCTTCTTCAGGTACTGCTGCGTCAAGCCCACGAGAACCATGAGCAGGTCTGCGATGCCCTCGCCTGTCTTGGCGCTCGTAGGCACGAACGCCACAGTCTTCGTGAAGTCTTTGATCCGGTCAAAACGATCCGTGTTAATGCTCAACTTCGAGAAGCTGCCTATTATGTCGTAAATGCGGTTGTCCAAGTCCTCTCGGACGTAGGGGTCCTGCTGCTGGTAAACGCGCATGAAAGGCATGTCCTCGAACGATTTCCAGCCCGGAACGCGATCAATCTTGTTTACTGCTACGAGAAACGGGGTTTTGCGAGCTTTTAGGATGTCTACGCATTCGTAGGTCTGAGCTTCGAAGCCACGCAGGACGTCGATTACGAGGATTGCTATGTCGGCGACACTTCCGCCTCTGCGTCGCAGGTTTGCAAAGGATTCATGCCCCGGCGTGTCCACTATTAGCAGGCCCGGTATTTCGATTTCGCCCTTGACCTTCGAAAGCAAGGGCCCAATCAGTTGCTTGATGGTGTCAACTGGAAAGAAGCTTGCGCCGATGTGCTGCGTGATCCCTCCGGCCTCTCTGGCTTGCACGCTGGTCTTTCTGATCTTGTCTAGAAGCGAAGTCTTGCCAGTATCCACATGGCCGAGAACACAGACAATCGGTTGGCGAGTAGGCATCGCGGCTTCTCCTTTTGACAAGGTTCAACAAGTTGGTGATTCAATGACGTATTCCGGAATTTATAAACTACTACCCTAGTAAACGCTGGCACCTGTTAGAAACGCTTAGCACGTGCGGCAGTCATAGAAAGAGGGCAGTAGACTCCAGTGGCTCACGAAAGCTATCCTGTTTTCGCCGTCATCATGACTAGGCCTAGCACACCCAATGCAATGGATAGAAAACCAAAGAACCCCGTGAACGCCCCCAATGCGTCTGTGCTCGTGAAAGTGAAGTATGAAATGAGCACGCTGACAAAGACGACTAGTAGGCCGAAGAACTTCTCAAGAAACGATATCCCGAAGCCGCCTTCCTCGCTCAAGTCTTGACCGTCCTTTCCTAATACGCTCGTTAGATACGGCGTTGATGGTTATTTAAGTTTCTCTTATTTCCGTTTGGTTTCCTCCAGCTTAGCTGGCAGGTATTCGTCTACGATGTAGGTTAATCCGTATCGGCTGAAGGCCTCCTGTTCTGCCTTGCGCTTGTTCTTCATGAACGTCTTGATCTCTCTCTGCATCAGCTTGTCCTCCTGATACCGTGGATCCTTCTGCAACTCATACAGTCTCTTCATGTCCATCTCATCCAACGGGTCGGTCGGCAGCTTATAGTTCACGATGTCCGTTGCCCATACGCCGCTCCATTTCGCGTCAGGCGTCGTCAACTCGCGAAGGTGTGCGGCGTTTGCTGAACCTGAGATGATTACCATGGCGATGTGCATTCCCCATGGGTCGCCATCCGTGAAAATGTAGACTGGTAGCTTCAGCTCTTGATTTAGTCTGCGTATGAACTGCCTTGTGGCTCTGGGTGCTTGTCCTGCCGTCAGAACGAGCAATGCATTGTACTTCTTGTGCACGTTCTCCTCTACGAAACGTGTGAACAGACCGCCTTTCTCGATGGCTATGACCTTGTCCGCCGTTGTTTTCACGAACTCCGATGAAGTCAAGGCAGGTCCGATCATGACGCCGTCAGGATGCGACGTCAAATCCATGGTTCTGCCCTCATAGCCGGGCACGGTGTATTCGATTACCAAGTTGCCGAACACTGCTGAGCGTTCTTCTGGAAAGATGTTGAAGTCTTCACGTGAGTAGCCGAGGACTGTTTCGAGGTCGGTGATTATGTTGTTTGATTCCTGTTGATCTGTAAAGGTCATTTCGTAGGCCTGTGCTGAGTAGTAGACGTCCCTCAGGGTTGACGTCTTCCGCTGCGAGGCCAGCTCGTTTGAAAACATGGCGGCCCAGGTGAGCTGTGTGAAAGGCTTCACGTGGCGAATATTGCGGGCGCTCCTTTTCACCGTCCTATCGCCCAGAATGAACTGTCTGAGGTCTGCGTCGTAGTTGATGTTCTCGGTTGAGCGGCTGGGCATTGAGATCGAAGGGAACTGACCGCTGTCCATCTGACCGTAAATGTCGCTGCCAAACTTCTCAAGGCTCTCCAGAACCTCTTTCTTCCGTTCCAAAATGCTACTCTTCCGTTTCTTCATCGCCAAACTGCTTCACACTCTTCAGTAATCTCTCTATATCAGGAGGCTTGTCCTTGCCTGCCAGCTTCGTGGAGAACTGTGCAATCCTCGGCAGGTACTTGCTGAACACGCCAAGCCGCTTCCTCTCCCTGTCCACATGCTCGCGCTTGGACATGAAATGCTGGACTTGCCGGGCCACCTCGCGAAGGCCGTTGGCTATCTCCTTCCGGACTTCAGGCCTGTCGGAGATAAACTCCTTGCCCACCGTCTTGTAGGGCACCTTTGTGCTGCAAATATGCACCAAAATAGCAATAGGCATGTCAGGCTGAACCCTGTACCGCCGCCAATTCATTGCCGTTATTACTCTGACTGAAATGTCGCTCGCCTCATCATATAACAGCGGTATCCTGTTCGCAAAACGGTAGATCACAAACGTGCCGCGCTTCGGCACCTCGCCTCCATAGGCAATGCCGACTTCTACTATGAACGGGTGTCCCGCGTATGTGGCGGGTTTGCGTTGGTGAACAACTGCGAATTCAGGCTTCAGTTCTTTAATTATGCCTGCTTTTAGCAGGTCTTCGCCTAGAGGCGAAAGGCAACTTGCGTCTGGAGGCAGGAAATCCTTGAACTTCTTGAGATTGTGCATCAGCCTGACGATTTCCTCGTGTGACAGTCTCTTCGGGTTCTTGGAAGGACTCAGAGCGCTGAAGTCCAGGAATTTCTGCGCTGTAATATCTCCAATTCTGTGGAAGTGGTTCCTAAGGAATTCATGCATGTTGTTGTAGGGCGTTATCTGTATGAGGCGCTGAAGCAGTTCCACGTCCACCCCGTAGGGGTGCGGTCGGGTTTCCTTGGGCGGGTCAGGCATATCCTTGATGCCTCTCGCAAACTTGTACAGCCTGCCCTTCGGATCCACAAACGTCAAGTTAGCATAGGGGTTGACCATGGCTGTCTGTTTGAAGTAGTCAAGCAGCTTGGGCATGGCACGGAAGTAGTCACCCTCCAGCGTGAACTCGACCACGGTGCCTCGCCACTGCCTCTTGTTGATAAGCACTCTCCTGTCCAGTATGAGTGGACGGTTCTTCTGAATGTCAATCATCAGCTTGTAACTGTATATTTTAGCCAGCCCTGTGCTTGAGGTGATGTACGCAGGCTGATGCGTCGTAATCTGTCCATACAAGATGGCCATCTTGCCGCCCAGGCCGAAAGTACCTCTCTGCTGTTTCAGTTTGTACTTGGAACCAAAAAGCACTTGACCAAAAGCCGAGGGGACGTGCTTAGGCTGGATGCCGATGCCGTTGTCCTCAACCCTCAGTTTGTAGATCTGCGTTTCCTGACTGGCCTCGCCCTCGTACGAAAGCCTAACGTAAATGTCAGGCAGAATCTTTGCGCTCTCAGCCGCATCCAAGGAATTCTCCACGAGCTCACGGACGGCTGCAAAAATGGCTCGCGACGGATTCGTAAACCCGGCTATGTCCCGGTTTCTATAGAAGAAATCGGCAGCCGAAATCTCCTCAAAGGTCGTCTGAGCCAACTGGACCTCCCCAAACTCGTCTAGACTTCAAACCTCTTTTACGTATACTCTGCCCATCTTTTAACTTAACTACCTTGCTTAGTGGAAAAGCCTTTCATTCCTCACGATAGGCAAGTGGCAACAACTCGCGCGCGCTGATTTTTGCCCGTCTTGTCATTTCGTTTTCACCGTTCGTGTGTAGTAGTATTCACCCATGTCTTTCTGTAGTTTGTCGCGTTTGGAGTCTTCTTTGTTGACTCTGGGACGTTTGGTGGTTGCGTCTCTTCTGAAGGTGACTTGCATGTCTTTGAGGAACAGATTCATGCCCTTCCGCAGGCTCGTCGGTGGGTTTGCAACGCCTTCTGCTCCTGGCTTTCCTTTGAAAACCATCAACTGGTCGGCGATGAAGTCCTGCGTGACTACGTCATGCTCAACCACGAAGGCGGTCACGTTGTGGTTCTCAACTATTCTGCGTATTGTCTTCGCCATGTTCAGTCTTTCTTCAACATCGAGATACGCACTGGGCTCGTCGAGCAAAAAGAGCTCCGCGTCGCGGGACAGGCAAGCGGCGATGGCTATTTTTTGGAGTTCGCCGCCGCTCAGCTCGTTCACGTTTCTATCCAGAAGCAGATTAACCTTGAGAGGAAGTATGATCTCGGTTCTGTACCAGCCTGAGGAGTAGCTTTCTTTGGCCACGCTCATCAGAAGCTCCTGAACCGTGCCCTCGTACTCTGCTGCGATATACTGCGGCTTGTAGCTGACTTTCAGCTCGCCAAACCTGCGTCTGTCGTCAGTACTCTCGATTCCGGCCAGAATCTTGACGAAGGTAGTTTTCCCTATACCGTTTGGGCCCAAGATGCCGATTATGCTGCCTCTTCTGATCTCGCCGCCGTGGACAACAAGAGTGAATCCTGCGAAGGTCTTTTCGAACGGTTCCCATTCAAGGAACGTTTCGCCTGCAGTTGAGCTAGCTGTGGGAGGCTTCTCGTGGAAGAGTATGGGTTCTTTCCTGAACCTCATGTTCTCGTCTGGAATGTAGCCTTCCAAGTAGATGTTGATGCCCGTTCTGACGCCATGTACGTTAGAGACAACACCATAGACGCCTGGTTCTCCGTAGAAGACGCATATCTGGTCTGACAGGTAGTCTATTATGGCTAGGTCGTGTTCGGCGACGACGACGGTTTTCTGTGCGGTCTTGAGGCTTCTTATGGCTCTGGCCACTTCGAGTCTTTGCTTCACGTCCAAGTAGCTTGACGGTTCGTCGAAAAGATAAACGTCTGCCTCGCGGCACATTGAGGCAGTCACGGCCACACGCTGTAATTCGCCGCCGCTTAGCACGTCGAGTGAACGGTCCCAAAGCTGCTTAAGCTCAAGCTGTTCAGCGATCTTGTCTAGGGTTCTTCTTTCGTCTACTTTTTCCAGCAAGTCGCCTACGTTTCCCGAAACTGCCTTTGGAATCTTGTCTACGTATTGTGGCTTGCTGGAGACTCGGAGTTTTCCTTCGCTCATTATCTGGAAGTAGTCCTGAAGGCTGCTGCCTCGGTAATGCGTGACTATTTCGGTCCAGTCAGGCGGAGTCTCGTAGTCGCCGAGGTTCAGCCTGATCTCACCTGAGAGTATCTTAAGTGTGGTTGACTTGCCTATGCCGTTCTGTCCCAACAGCCCCAGTACTGCGCCAGGCGAAGGCATAGGCATTCGGAAGAGCTTGAATGTGTTGGGCCCGAAACGGTGGCTGCAGTCCTTTTCCAATTCGTCCGGGAGATTGACAATCGATATCGCAGTAAATGGGCACTTTTTGACGCAAATACCGCAGCCCGTGCACAATGATTCGACTATGGTGGGCTGGTTGCCGTCGAATCTTATGGCCTCCACTTTGGTTCGCACTATGGGACAGAAACGAAGGCACAGCCTATCGCAACGCTTAGGCTTACACCTGTCCAAATCCAACACAGCTACCCGTGTCATGTCAAACCTGCCTATCAATCGTCATAGCATGTAGGTTATAAACGTAAACGTCGAAACCGCGAAAAAGCCATTCAAAAAGTGTTGGTTCAAAGAAAGAAACATTCAAAAAAAGCTGAGGATACTATTTTACCATTCCTCTTCTTCCCATTCTTCGTCTTCAGAGTCTTCTTCCCATTCCTCTTCCTCATCCACCATTCGCTTCCACCTCCCCTAAATTCGGTATCTGCATAGTCAGCTAAGAACATCTTAAACATTCTTATTCGTCACTTGTCGAGAAAATGCAGCATCGAGAATAGTCAAGGCTTTCTTTCTAGAGGGTTTCTTTCACAATTCCCGCGGTCAGCGCTACCACAGGCTCCTTGACTTCAGGGGTTAAATAGGCCCAGCACAGGTTCGGCGAGTTATGTGCGGCTCCAATGTTTCCCTTCGTGTCAAGTGCGACCACGCCCATGGAGTTGTAAGCGGCTGAAATCCTTCTGTTAACTAGCCTAATTGCGTGTTCAGTGGCTTCTTGGGGCAGTTTTCCAGCTTCAATTTGATCACATACAACCTTCGCCAGCACAAGCCTTATGGCTATTTCGCCTACGCCAGTGGCCGAGCATGCACCTGACTGGTTGTCAGCGTAGTTGCCGCATCCGATCAGCGGAGTGTCGCCGATTCTTCCGACAAGCTTGAGTGGATAGCCTCCTGTTGAGGTGGCTGCTGCTACATTTCCGTGTTTGTCGAGCGCGATTGCACCGACGGTATCAGATTCGAAGAAGGCTGGATGCTTGTTGATGAGGCTTATGAGTCTCGGAAGGTTCGATTTTCCCCCAAGCAATGCTTTCTTCTGACTCTCGTAGGCTTCCAGCCTCGATTCGGTTATCGGGTTCCGTCTTTCAAGTTTGAACAGCTCTGCAAGCTTGTTCGCGCCGTCGCCTGCAATGAAAACGTGGTCTGTCTCCTCCATGACCAGCCTTGCCAAGCGCACGGGGTTCTTCAGATTTTTCAAGAGTGCTACTGCTCCTGCTTCCAGTGTCTTGCCATCCATGATCGAGGCGTCCATCTCTACGCCTTTCTCTATGTTGAGGCTTGAGCCGTAACCAGCGTTGAAGGCCCCATCATCCTCCAAAACCATCACTGCCTCCATCACCGCGTCAACCCCCTGCCCTGTCTTTGCGCTGATGCAGAGAGGATTGGCGCCGAAGCTGAGGGTCAGAATCTCCTCGATCTGCCTGATGGTTTCCGGAACGTTTGCGTTCGGGAGATCGA
>Ga0209253_10001106_pt1 | contig 23545 bp, 17 predicted proteins | sample FrelakmetBRP12BR_FD_187145 | JGI IMG/M metagenome (GOLD analysis project Ga0209253, IMG submission 187145) | Freshwater lake sediment microbial communities from the University of Notre Dame, USA, for methane emissions studies - BRP12 BR (SPAdes)... | ecosystem: Environmental > Aquatic >...
CGCGCCTTCACCTGGCGGAGGTAACGCGCCATCATCACGCTGTCGCCTGCGCCTTGCTCGCCGAAGACGAGCAGCGTCTTGCCCTCGAAGGACTCGCCATTCCACACAGGTTTGCCGAGGAGCGAGCGGCGGATCGGGTAGCGCTCTGGGTGACGCAGCCGCGCGTCGAAGTCCGCCCAGCCGCCCTCGAAGTCGCCACGCAGCAGGCGCAGCATCGCTCGGGAAACGAGATACTCCGGATCATCCGGGAAGAACTCGAGAGCCTTCTCCAGGGCACGCTCCTCCTCGTCCCACCGATTAGCGAGTCCGTAAATCCAGTGGAGATTGCCGCGCGCATCGCGCGAGCGCGGGTCGTAACGCAGTGCGCGCCGGGCACATTCGGCTGCTTCGTCGAGCCGGTTCAGCCGTGCCGCTGTCGCGGCTCGGGAGAGCAGCGCTGGCGCGGAATGGGGATTGAGCTCGATCGCGCGCGCATATTCGCGATCGGCATCTGCGAAGCGGCCGGTGAGATAGTAGTTCTCGGCGAGCAGTACATGAGTTGCCGCGTTTCGCGACTCCCCAGGAAACGCCCCAAGCGCGAGAATTGCGCCTGTGTGGTCGCCTTGGCTGGTAAGCAACCGCGCCCGCGCCACGGTCGAATCCGCAGAGGGACCGCAATTCGCATCCAGGGCGTCGAGCAGCGCGAGGGCCTGCGCGCCGTCGCCGCGGCGGGCGACCTCGAGTGCGAGCAGCGCACCGTAGCGCGGCCGGTCGGGGAACAGCCGGTGCAGGCCGGGAATGTCTTCGACGCGAACGGTTTGACGATCGTCGGCCCCCAGCGATGCCTCCGCCGGCTGAACCCGTGACTGACGCGGGCCGACGATCGCCGCGACCCGTTTGCCTAACGCCGAAAGCAAGGGAGTCCTTCCTTGTGATCAGTAACGCCGACGCGCGCTAGTGGGGCGTTGCGCCGCTTCCTCGAGACAAGGCGCAGCGCGCAGTAGCGCTAGTTGCGCCAGCGCGAGTGCACCCGCGTCTCCTCTTCGGGCGTCAAGCGCCGCTTACGCAGCACCACGCGCATGGCGTCCACGGCGCGAGGCTCGCGCACCAGCTCGTCGAGGGGCCGCCCCTGCGCCTGAAGCCGCTCTCCGTGATCGCTGAGCAGGAACTTCAGGTCCACCACGTCGAAGCGGGCCTCGTCCCAGCCCAGATACCAGAACCACTCGGTGTAATACAGCCAGCTTCTCTCGTTCATCGCACGCACGTGCGTCGGATCCTGCCACGCCCCATGCGAGAGATCGTAGGGCACTTCGATGTCCATCGTGCCCCCGACCTCGAGCAAATCCAGACACGAGCGCAGCGCAGTCGCAAGTTCGCGTATGTGCTCCAGCACATGGCTTGCGCGAATCTCGGTGAAGTAACCCTTGGGAACCGCGCGGGCACCGAACCGGCCGAGGTCGACAGGATGCTGAGGAGGAAACGCCCGGTTGAAGTCCCACACCACATCGGGCATCCAGTCCGGGTCGACGTCGATGTTCAGGCATTCCAGGTTCCACCCTCGTCCGCTGCCAAGGTTAATGATTTTCGGCAAGACAGCCTCGCCGTCCGACGCCGCGCCTGCTTTCGGCTGCGCGAGCGCCTGCCTCAGGATCTCGCTCTCGCGGCGACCACGGAAACGCTCGAAACCGCGCTCCTCCAGCTTCTCTCTTGCAGCGTCGTCGTAGCAGAGCTCGACGCATGCATCGACGAGCTGGTCGTACGTCGCCGTGAGAACCGCATCGCGGAGCTCCGGCTCAACCTCAGTCTGCTCGTCCACTTCAGCAACCACCGCCTTGCGATTCGCCAGGAGGTACGAAACGCGCACCGCCTCGAAGATCTGCGCACGGAAGAAGTGCATGCTGAGGACGACCTTCGCCCGTGCGATAGCCGCGTCCCGCTCGGCTCCAAACCTTCCGACCAGGACCGAAACCCGTAGGCCTGCCTCTTCCAGACCGCGGAGAATTCTGGCCCGCCGCTCGTTGACAATGCCGTAGAAGAGCACGTCAATGTCCCGGTCCTCCGGGCGCGCGACGCGCGTGAGCTCCGGCGCATATCCGATCGGGACATGCCGGACGTCGTTAGCACCTGCATACCGCCGCCACTGGGCGATGTTGCGGGGGCTGTAGTCCCAGGTCGTGTGCCGCCGCACTAGAGCGACGTAGACGGGCTTGATCCATTGCGACTCGCCGACGACCTGCTCGAGGTTGTACACGACGATCCGGTCAGGAAGCCTGTCGGCGTCGCGCTCGTCGAGAAGGTGTGCGCCGAAGAGGATGTTGGTGGCCCGCGGGTCGAAGTCGTTTACCGCGAGCGTCGCCTCGTGGCCGAGCTCCCGCAGGCCGTAGAGCACGGTCTCGGCGATTTCGCGGAATGTCTCCGAGAACCCGTAGCCGGGCGGGGCAATGATGACCACCCTGAAGGGCCCGGTGATCTCCCGGCCGAAGGCTGTGGCGAGGCTAGACGCGTCTGAATGCATGATCCCTTCCCGGGCGCAGCGTGGTGATGTCGTACCCGGTCTCGGCGATGAACTTCTCGCGAATTCCGTGGATCGGGTCCTCGGGCTTGATGATGCAGCATACGGTTGCCTCGTCGCTCGAGCGCCAATCCGGGAACCCGTGCATCAGCGCATCGAACATGACCCGGTCTTCGCCGTCGCCGCCGGGCCCGAGGGCGTTACACCAGTGCGGTAGCACGAAATGGCAGCGGAGCTTGTCCAGCATCAGCGAGCTCGGACACGCGAACCCGCCGAAGCGTTCGAGGAAGATCCCCTTGCCGGGACCAACGTTCTCCCAGGTGTCGATGCAGATCGCCTCGAGGTCGTACGGGCTCACGAACCAACGCAGGCTGAATGCCCAGCTGCGCCCTTCGATCGCCTCACGAAGCGAGGCGATATGGTCTTCCTTGTACCAGTCGTCGTCGTCGAGATAGGCAACGTAGCGGCTGTTCGCCGCGTAGGCCAGGATCGCGCGCAGGCCGCCGCCGAAGAAGTTCGAGTACACGCTGCCGTGGCGGGCAGACGTCGAGTAGCCCGGGTCGAACACGGTCACATGCATGTTCCGAGGGCAACGTGCAATCAGACGGTCGAGCAGCTTACGATCCCCGCGGTGCTTGTCGACGCCCACCAGGATCTGGATTCGACCGTCGAATCGCTGCTGGTAGATGGACTCGATGGCTCTTTCGAGCGAGGGCCGTAGCACCGTTTGCACCACAACGGCCGCATCAAACGGCGTCTGGATATCAAGGCTTGCAGCGGGTTTGCCGATCGCGTGGCGAACCACCCTTTGGAGAAGCATCGAGTCCTCGGTCTTTCCTGGAGAGGGCATCCCGCCCGGGTACGCGCGCGGTACGGAGGAGATTCTAAAGAAGCGGTGTCGAATGTCTGCCACTCGTGTCGGTCTCCTGCGCAGCATGTCACGCGTTCCTGCGACGCTCAGGCTCGCGGCGGCTCGCGACGCGCCACTCCCGCACCGCGCGCGCCCATGGCAGCGGTCGAATTTCACCCTTGGTGGCAAGCGGCGCGTTTGCATGGGGAGCGTCGTCGCTAGAATCGGCGACGATTGTTGGCAGCGCGTGCCATGCGAAAGCGCGCGCCTCGAATGCATTCTTTCGGAGGTAGCGTGGGAATCCTTTCCGCCATCATTGGCAATCACGTTGAAGAGTTCGCTGGCGAGCTAGCGCAGTCGCTCGCCAAGCGCTATCCGTCGGCGATCGAAGCGAACAAGTCGCGGCCGGTCTCGGAAGCGCGCCTCACAAAGATCCTCGAGGATGCGCTCGGTCGCGCACAGGCCTACCAGCGCGAGCATCGCCTCGGCATGCTGGGCAAGGCCAAGCTGGGGAACGAGTTCAAGTGGCGGCTGAAGGAACTCGGCTACAGCGACCCATTCATCGAGGTCGCCACCGAGGGCCTCATGGTCTACCTCACCCGCGCCGACCGCATGCCCACGGAGCAACCCAAGAACGCTTCGGCCGGAGGCCGCTGACGAGAAGGAACAGGGGCTCAAGCCGAGGGGCTTTCTGCCGACACCGGCGACCATCGCTCGGCGTAACTGCCCGCACCCTGAACAATCGCTGAACGGCGTCGGCGACCGTCTCTTGGTCTGCACGATGGGAGAGGACACACCTCGCTCGTCTTACCGCTGCCGGAGAAACGCTCAACGAGGCCGGCCCCCTTAGCCTCCCTTAGCCCGACTTCGTCCCCGGAAAACAAACCGCGGCCGTCCCGCGGCGATGTCTTGCACATCGGGGGCACGAGTGGGGGTCGTGCCCTCGTAGCGTGCGTACTACCGAGTGCGACGCGTGCTCAAGGCGTGAAGCCGGGGATCTGCGACTCGTCGACCAGGTCGATCTGGTCGGGATCGAGGAACGCGTTGGCGAACTTCAGATACACCTTGCCGCGGATGAACACGTCGAAGAGGTCCGGATCGATGTGGCCGTTGAGCCGGAACTTCCCGAGGATGGTGAGCGCCTCGGTGAGCGTCTTGCCTTGCTTGTAGGGCCGATCCTTCGCGGTCAGCGCCTCGAAGATGTCGGCGATGCCGATGATCCTCGCCTGTACCGACATCTGCTCGCGTTTCAGGCCGCGCGGATAGCCCCGCCCATCCATGCGCTCGTGGTGCCCGCCGGCGTACTCGGGGACGTTCTTGAGGTGCTTGGGCCAGGGGAGCGCCTCGAGCATCTTGATCGTCACCACGATGTGGTGGTTGATGATGGCGCGTTCCTCGGGCGTGAGCGTGCCGCTGCGGATAGTGAGGTTGTTGAGTTCGTCCTCCGAGAGGAAATCCGCGGTGTTCCCTGACGTGTCGCGCCACCGGTAGACACTCGCGATACGGCGCACGCGCGCCTGGCCGTCCGCGCTCATCGCTTCGGTACCGACGTTGCAGCGGCGCACGAATTCGCGGTCGTCGTCGAGACGTCGCAGGCGCTCCGCGAATTCGCGGTCGAGCTTGAACTGGCGTTCCTTGAGCGTCAGCTCGTCGAGCCCGGGCGTGCGCGCCAGTTCGAGCTTGGCCTTCAGCATCTCGATCTCGGCGTCGCGCTTGATCACCTCGAAGCGAGTCGCAACGAGATCGATGCGGTCGAAAATGGTTTCGAGTTTGGTTGCCTTGTCGACGATGTGGACCGGCGTGGTGATCTTGCCGCAGTCGTGAAGCAGGCCGGCGATGCGCAGTTCGTACCGGTCGCGATCGGTCATCTCGAAGCCGCCGAGCGGCCCCTCGCCGCTCTCGTTTGCGGCCTCCGCGAGCATCATCGTGAGCGCCGGGACGCGCTGGCAATGGCTGCCGGTATAAGGCGACTTTTCGTCGATCGCCTCGTTGATGAGGTTGATGAAAGACTCGAACAGTGTCTCGAGCTGGGTAATGAGCTGGCGGTTCGAGATCGCGATCGCGGCCTGCGAGGCAAGCGACTCTGCGAGCCGCTGGTCCGAGGGCGAGAACGCCACGATTTTCGCGTCGTCCGGGTCGCGGCAGTTGATGAGCTGCAGCACGCCAATGACTTCGCCCGCGTGGTTTCGCATCGGCACCGTCAGGAAGGAGCGCGACCGATACCCCGTACGCAGGTCGAATTCCCGGGTTCCGGAAAAATCGAAGCCCGCCTCGGTATACGCGTCGCCGATGTTCACGGTTTCACCCGTGAGCGCAGCATGCGCCGCCACCATCGAGGTGTTCGGCGTGCCCTCCCGGTACAGCGCGATGGGACTGAACGGAATCGCGATCCCGGTGGTTCCGCCCATCGCGAGATTCAGCGAGGCGGTGCGCACGATCTCGAACCGCAGCCGCTGCGTCTCGCCCTCGCCGTCGACGAGATACAGCGTGCCGCCGTCGGCGCGCGTAATCGTCTTTGCTGCAACGAGGATCTTGTCGAGGAGCGCGGCGAGGTCGGTCTCGAGCGAGAGCGCGGCGCCGATCTCGTTCAGGCGCTCGAGCCTGCGGAAAAGATCCTCCTCGAGGGAGAACGCGCTCTGAAACTGGGCGAGCTGCTCGAGGACTCGGTCGAGCTCGGTCTCGGTGAGCGCGGGCGTCGCGGGCCGCGGCGGACGCGAGAACTCGCTCGCGCCCTCGCAGGGCGCTGCGGACGGCGAGGCAGCAGGATCGGTGGGACTCTTGAGCATGCTACTTGATGCAGACGGCGCGCACCTGCGCCATGTCGGTGATCCCCTGAAGGACTTTCTCGATGCCGTCCATCTTCAGGGTCCGCATGCCTTCCTCGAGCGCGAGGGCGACGATCTCGGCGACGCGCGCATGCTCCTGTATGAGCTTCTTGGTGGCGTCGGTCCCGACGAGCAGCTCGTGCAGGCCGACACGGCCCTTGTAGCCCGACCCGCCGCAGGCATCGCACCCGACCTTGCGATAGAGGGTGAATTGGCCCTTCTCGTTCCCATAGAGCCGCGCCAGCTCGCCGTAGATGCTCTCGTAGGCTGCCTTTTGATCCTGCTTGAATGTCGTCGTGTTGAGAAGCTCCTGACAGTACTCGGTGAGCAGGGGCTGCACCTCTTCGGCCCCCGGCGTGTAGGCCTGCTTGCATTTTCCGCACAGGCGCTTCGCGAGCCGCTGCGCGAGCACGCCGAGCAGCGCGTCGGCGAAGTTGAAGGGGTCCATCCCCATGTCGAGCAGCCGGATGATCGACTCCGGCGCGCTGTTGGTGTGCAGCGTTGCGAACACCAGGTGGCCGGTGAGCGACGCCTCGATGCCGATCGCGGTCGTCTCCTTGTCGCGCATCTCGCCCACCATGATGATGTCCGGATCGGCGCGCAGGAACGCCTTCATCACGGTGGCGAAGTCCAGGCCCGCCTTCCTGTTCACCTGCACCTGCCGCAGGCCCTTCTGCGTGATCTCGACCGGATCCTCGGCGGTCCAGATCTTGGTCTCGGGCGTGTTGAGGTAGCCGAGCACGGAGTGGAGCGTGGTCGTCTTCCCCGAGCCGGTGGGACCGCACACGAAGAACAGACCGTACGGCTTCTCGACGGTGCGTTTCAGATTCTCGTAGTTGCGCGCCGTGAGGCCGAGCTTGTCGAGCGGAATCGGCTCGCCCGCGGCGAGGATACGCATGACCACGTCCTCGACGCCGCCGGCGGTCGGGATGGTCGCGACCCGCAGTTCGATGTCGAGCGGCCCGAACTTCCTGAACTTGATCTTGCCGTCCTGGGGCTTGCGACGCTCCGAAATGTCGAGGTCGCACATGATCTTGAGGCGTGCGACGATCGCGTTGCGGTAGGAGGCCGGCACCTCGATGTAGGGCGCCAGGGTCCCGTCCTTGCGAAACCGCACCTCCGTCTTCGCCTTGCCGGGGTAGGACTCGATGTGGATGTCGGACGCGCCCTGCTGGTAGGCATCGATGATGATCTTGTTGACGAGCTTGACGAGCTCGTTGTCGGCGGCCGCGGAGACGTCGTCGATGACGCCCGCGATGCCCTCGTCGTCGCCGTCCTCCAGGCCGGAGAGCAAGTCGCCGATGTCGCCGGTGTCGAGCTCGACGCCGAAGAACTGATTCGTGGTTTCCTTGAACTCGCGGTGCGTCGTCACCGCGTACTGGATGCGCGTCGCGCGCGGGAACACGTTCGAGACGATCCGCGAGCTCTTCACGCGCTCGGGATCGAGACACATCACCAGCAGCCCTTCCTTGTTCTCTTCCAGCGGCAGCCACTGGTTCGTGTCGACATACTCGCGCTTGAGGTTTCTCAGCAGGTCGAGCGGCTTGACCCGCTCCGGCCTGAACGGCTCGTAGGACACACCGAAGAACTTGCCGAGCGCCTTCCCGATCGCGGGCAGCTTCACCTGAAACTCGTCGAGCAGCACCGCCTCGATGTCGACGGCCTTCTTGCGCGCCGAGCGTCCCGCGAGCTCGAACTCCGCCGCCGAGATCACGGCGTCGGCGACGAGGAAATCGTATTTCGTCTTGAGGACCTGCGGCTTCTGCCGCTGCTTGAATGCAATCGCGAGCGTCTGGCAGAGCTCCTGCATGCCCTCTTCGACCAGCGGGCTGAAGGCTTTGCCGGACTTCGAGTTGATGAGCTGGACGACACCGATGAGCTCGCTCGTCTGCGCCTCGAGAATCGGCGAGACCAGCATCTGCCGGGTGCGGTAGCCGGTGCGCTTGTCGACCTCCTTGAGGAAGCGGAGGTTCGGACTGTGGCTCTTGAGCTCGGCCTCGTCGTAGACGTCGTTGAGGTTCAGCGTCCTCTTCGCGTGCGCGGCATAGCCCGCGATCGACTGCTCCGCGATCGGGAGCTTGAGATCGCGGAAGGAGTTCAGGCCGGTCTTGACCTTCGAGACGATGGTGGACTTGTCCTCGCCGGCGACGTAGATCGTAAGCCGCTCGGCGTTGCACAGGTTGCAGATGTCGGTGCTGACCTCCAACATGATCTCGTCGATGTTGTTGGTCGCATGAATGCGATTGGTAACGACGTGAAGGTTTTTCTGGAACGCGAGCCGGCTCGAGACGTCGCCCGACGCCAAAGCGGTCGCGTTCAGCACTGCTGCGTTCATGGCGCTACCTCATCGCAAGCGGCCTCTGCTCCTCGCTCTTGTCACGGCCGCCGGTGGCGGACCGCCCGCGGTCGCGTCCCCTCGCGTCCCCTCGCGTCAGCCGCGGCGCGGGATCCGTTCTTGTTCCTGAAAACGCCGGACTAGTGCAGGGAGCGCGGCACAAGCACCCGCATACAACCCGCAATCCATGCTATCGGCCGCCTGTCGGTGCTTCAACCGCGGGTCGGCCCGGCATGTGTGCTTTTTCAGGAAAGCGGCAAGCCGTCGAGCGTGGACGCCGGGGACAACCAACGCCGGTCACGGTATCTTCCGGGTCCGCGTGCCGCGCGGTCTCGGTCAGCGCACCGCTGTATTGGGGCGGCCTGAGAGGCTCCAGGTGCCGTCCTCGAGCAAGTAGGCGCGGTAGCCGCGCTGCGCAAGCAGAAAAGCGGCGGCCGAGCTGCGGCGCCCCGACTGACAATACACAATGTACTCGCGGTCGCGGTCGAGGAGCTCGGCCGCGTCGCGGATCTCCGATAACGGGATGTTCACGGCGCCGGGCAGCTTGTCGCACTGAAACTCCGACGGGTAGCGCACGTCGAGCCACTGCGCGCCCGCTGCGGCCTTTTCGCGCGCCTCGGCAACGGTCACCTTCCGCAGCAGCGGCTCCTTGAGCAGTTCGTTGAAGTCCTTCTTGTCGAGGCGCAGCAGCATGCCGTCGCTGATCATCGCGACGCTCGCGTTGCGCTTGCCGCCCGAGACGAGCGCCTCCTCGCCGAAGGCGTCGCCGGCCTTGAGCTGGGCGAGCTTGATGCGCGCCCCGCCCACCGTGCGCTCGACCTCGCACTTTCCGGTCTCGATCACGTAGTAGTAGTCGCCCTCCTCGCCCTCGTGCAGCACGACCTGCCCGCGGCGCATGGGGACGCGCGTGAACCGCCGTAGAAGCTCTTCGATGTGCGCAGGGGGCAGCTGGGCGAAGACGCCGGTGCGAAGGTTCTTGATGCTGAACATGCCGGTGAGGATCGCCCAGCTGCCAAGGCTCGGTGAGGCCGGCTCCGCCGGGTTGCGCTCGCTCGCCGCGAGCTGATCCCAAGTCGCCATGATGTCGAGCAAATCGTCATCGACGCGAACGAGGTCAATGTCAGTGATCGCCCTCGCGGTTGCGAACGGCGTTTTTTTTCCCAGCGGATAGCGGGCCTCGGACGTGCCGCCAACGACGACCGCCGAGCTTCCGTCCGGCAAGGTCAGCGCGAGCTCGCCTTTCAAGAGATAGACCGATTGTCCGACAACGCCCTGCATCCGGAACGGATCGAGGCTTCGCGAGACATGCTCGACGAACAGCAACCCCGCAAGCTCGGTGAGCCGCGGACGCGAGAGCCGCCGCAGCGGCTCGAGCGTGTCCAGTGCGGAAACAGGAGCGTTCTCGTCCATGATTCGTTCGCTTCGCGCTGCGCGGGCTCGTCTAGAACTCGAGCACGAGGTTGTTCTGCAGGATGCGCGGGCGATACTGCCCGCAGCACTCCTCGATCTCCTCCATCGTGAGCTCGATCTCGCCCGGCTTGAGATGGCTGATGTAGACCTCGCAGCTCCGCTCGAGCTTGGCGAGCTCCTCGGCAAGCATGCTCGGGCACAGATGCTTGGCGACGATCGCGAGCTGACGCTCGCGGTTGCAGAAGGCGGTCTCGATGATGAGGTAGCGCAGGTTCGCGATCTTGTTGACGATCTTCCACAGCGGGTCGTTGGTGGTCGTGTCCCCGGTGAACACCGCGCTCGCCGCACCGCTGTCGATCTGGTAGCCCACGGCGGGCACCACGTGGTTCGCGGGCAGCGCGGTGATATTGCGCCCGTCCATGTTCATCGTCTCGCCGAGCTGTATCGGCCGACAGATCAGGAACGGCGTCTCCGGATTCGGGATGCGGGTGAAATCGGGCCAGATCGACCAGTTGAAGATGTGGTTTTGGAGGATCTCGAGCGTCGCCGGGATGCCGTAGACCGTGAGCGGCCGGTCGCGCATCTGTCCCACGGTGTCGAGGATGAACGGGATCGAGCAGACGTGGTCGAGATGCGAATGCGTCACGAAGACGTGATCAATCTGCATCAACTCGGCCAGCGTGAGGTCGCAGACACCAGTGCCGGCGTCGATCAGGAGATCCCGGTCGAGCAGGAACGACGTCGTGCGCAGGTGCCTGCCGCCGATCCCGCCGCTGCACCCAAGGACGCGCAGCCTCATGTCGGCTCGAACGCCGTTACCGCACGGCCGGCCCTCGCTGCCGTGATGCGAACGCGCAAGAACCGCGCTCCGCAGGAGCCCGTGCCAAGCGCACCGCGTGCACGATGCTCGCGTTCGGACGGCGCGCGCCGCGCGAGTAACTCAGTGACCCGACGCCGGGCGCCGGACTCGACAAGATGACCGTGGGACATGTTGAGCGCGAGCATACCCAACCGCTGTGAGCACGACGCCGAACAACGGTAGCACTAAGCCGCCGCCGGACAAAAGGATGATTGACGCCGGCGTGACCAAAAGCACCGCCCGAAGCGCGACCGAAGTCGCGCTGGGTGCGACGAGAACCGATGCGCAGACGGACCGTGGGCACGCGTGCCCACGCTCGGCGAGGGCCCCATGGACGTTATGGACGTGGCCCAACTTCCACCGTACGACCTCTCCACCGCACGACCTTGCCCAAGCCAAGGTGAGTCGCCTGCGACTGTCCTCAGACGAGAGAATGCGGCGGCGCAGCAATCGAACGCGTCAACAGTTGGCCTGGAAGCGAGCACGCGCATCGAGCACCGTCGTTTGGTACGAAGCGTGCGCTGGACCGATCACGGCTTGAGGTAGAACTCCATCTTCACACCAGCGATCTCGATCACGTCGTGATCGCCGAGCGCATGGGCCTGGCCGTCGAGCGGCTTGCCGTTCACGACCGGAAAGGTCGCGCCTTCGACATGGGTGATGAAGTAACCCTGCGGCCGGCGGGTGACCACCGCGACCTGCACACCCGGCCGCCCGATCGTGGTGAGCGGTTTTACGAGGTCAAGCTCGCGGCCTGCGTTGCCCCCCGTGAGGACCTGCAGTGTCGCTGTGGGGACCGTGGCCACACTCGCGCCCTGAGATGCGGCCATGCCCTGAGACTGCGCAACCGCAGGCTGCTGCGGAACGGCCGCCTGACGCATCGCCTGGGACGCGGAGAGCACGGGGCTCGGCTGCGAGATCGCGGCCACCTGCGCCGTGGCTGTAGCGCGCAGCCGTTGTGAGTCTGAGACTGGGGGCCGCGGCGGCGCCTGGCCTGGGCGCAGCACCATGGTCTTCTCGAAATCCTGCGGTGCGCGGGCGTGCGCCGCCTGCTCGTTCACGTACTTGAGCTTGTACTTCCCGAGCTCGATGACGTCGTTGTGCTGCAGGAAGTGCTTCTTGATCGGCTGGCCGTTCACGAGCGTCCCGTTGGTCGAGCCGAGATCCTCGAGAAACGAATCGTTGAGGATGGTCACGATCACCGCGTGCTCGCCCGACACCGCGAGATTGTCGATCTGGATGTCGTTGTGAGGTTTGCGGCCGATCGTCATCCGCTCCTTGGAGACCGGAATCTCCTTGAGCACCAGACCGTCCATGCTGAGAATCATCTTTGCCATAGCCAACCTCTCAATCCCTCAACCAGCCGAACAAGCGAGCCAGCAGCCCCTTGGGCGCCCCGAAGTCTCTCACGACCTTCACCAAAACTACTGAGACATTGTCCCGGCCGCCCGCATCATTGGCGAGCTGGACGAGCTGTTGCGCGGCAAGGGGGAGGTTCGCCGAAAGCGCCGAGAGCGCCATCGCGATGTCCCCGTCGCTCACCATGTCGTTGAGCCCGTCCGAGCACAGAAGCCAGATGTCGCCGGGCTGCGTATCGTGCTCGTGGATCTCCGGCTCGACGCTTGGATCGATCCCGAGCGCCCGGGTCACGAGATTCTTGTTCTGCGAATAGCGCGCCTGCTCGGGCGTGATCATGCCGCTGTCGAGCTGCTCCTGGAGCAGCGAGTGGTCGCGCGTCATCTGCACCAGCTCGTCGCCGCGCAGGCGATAGGCCCGGGAGTCGCCGATATGAGCAATCGCCACGCGGTTGTCATAGAAGAGCGCCAGCACCAGCGTCGTTCCCATGCCCGCATACTGGGGCTGGCCCTGCGCGGCCTCGAAGATCGCTTTGTTCGCCTTCTCGATCTGCTCGCGCAGGTACCGGCCCGCGAGCGTACGCCCGGTATCGGGATCGGCGAGGTAGGGTGGCGCCTCCTGCGCGACGCGCTGGAGCTCGCTCATGATCACGCTGGTCGCCATGCCGCTCGCCACCTCGCCGGCGTTGTAGCCGCCCATGCCGTCGGCAAGCACAGCGAGCCCGAGCGGCGCGTCAGCGCCGACCGAATCCTCGTTGTGGGAGCGCACCATGCCCGGGTCGGTGGCGGTGGCGATTGCGAGCGCCTGGGTGAGGTTCATGTCGGGGTTGCCGCGCCTTCTGAGGGACCGTCGAGCCGACCGCGCATGGCCCGCTGAACCCGCTCAACCCGGGCAGCGACACGCCACGCGCGCCCGATGGACGACGCAGGCTCCCTGAACGATTCGCGCACCTTCCCCGCGGTGCTCGCTTGCATCGCCCGATACCTCTCGCCCGCGCGGGGCGAGCCCATGTAAGTTATTTACAAAACAAAAATCTAAACGCGATTGTTACCGTGGCCTCTAATCGCAGTCAAATTCTTGACGGTCCGCCGTGCAGCAGATTTCACGCCGGGGCGACGCGGCCGATACGCCGGGCCCGCCGCCGAGAAACGCTACACACGTATCAGAATGATTGCGATTGGCGCAAGCGAGGCAGCCGTAAACGAAGCGAAACCGCTGCTTGCGGGGTGATTCCCTGCCGTGCGAGGTAGCGGACCCCGATGGACCATATCACGCCGACGCCGATGCCCGGTGCCAGAACCTGGCTGCGGCTCAGGCGCGCTTCTTTGGCGGCGCGCTGAGCGCCGTCGACTTCCGAAGCGCAGCGATCCTCGCCTCGTCGTAGCCCAGGACGTCCCTAAGTATCTCGTCCGTGTGCTCGCCGAGCAATGGCGAGCGCTCGATCCTCGCCGGGGAGTCCGAGAGCTTGATCGGCATCCCGACGTTCCACCACTTGCCCCGCTGCGGATGGTCGAGCTCGACCATCATTTGGCGGCCCTTCACGTGCTCGTCATTGAAGAGATCCTCTGTGCTCATGATCGGCCCGCATGGCACCTCGAGATCGTTCAGGATCGCCATGAAATCGCGCTTGGTGTGCTTCAGGGCGAACTCGCCGATCAGCTCCCACATCACCTGCTGGTTCTTGCGCCGCTCACCGATGGTCGCGAACTTCGGGTCGGTGGCAAGATCGGGCATACCGATCTCGGGTCCGATCCGCTTCGCAAGCGGGTCCCACACCGCCTCCTGCACCACAAGGTAAATGAAGTCGTTCGGGCCGCCAGGCGTACAGCGGACCGCGTTGCCGAGCTGACCGCCGCCGGAGTCGTTGCCGGCGCGCGGGGTCGCCCCCATGCCTTGGTGCGTCGGCACCGAATACTCGCTCAGCGGTCCGCGCGCCAAACGCTGGTGGTCGCGCCACTTCACCCGGCAGAGATTCATTACGCCGTCCATCATCGCAACCTCGACGTACTGGCCCTTCCCGGTCCGGTTGCGCTGGTGCAGCGCCGCGAGCAGCCCGATCGCGAGATGCAGACCCGTGCCCGAGTCGCCGATCTGTGCACCGGTCACGAATGGCGAGCCTTCGGGGGTACCGGTGGTGCTCATGGCGCCGCCCATGGCCTGTGCGACGTTCTCGTAGGCCTTGAAGTTCGCGTAGGGCCCGATCGAACCGAAGCCCTTGATCGAGCCCATGACGATGCGGGGATTGATCTCGTGAATCTTCTCCCAGGGGAAGCCGAAGCGGTCGAGCACGCCCGGACCGAAGTTCTCCATGATGACGTCGCACGCCTTCAGGAGATCGACGAAGACCGACTTCCCCTCGGCCGACTTCATGTTGACGGTGATCGACCGCTTGTTGCAGTTGAGCATCGTGAAGTAGAGGCTGTCGGCATTTGGAACGTCGCGGAGCTGGCCGCGCGTCGCATCGCCCTGCGGCGGCTCGAACTTGATCACGTCGGCGCCCATCCAGGCGAGAAGCTGCGAGCACGTCGGGCCGGCCTGAACGTGCGTCATGTCGAGAATGCGAATGCCCTTGAGTGCTTCCATGCGCGTGTCGGTCCCTTGTTTGAACAGGTACGAAGCCCGCAAAACGCGTGATTGTATCGCCGACCGGTAGCGCAATCGGCCGGCGCACGGCCCGCCAAGCGGAAAGACGGATCTAGCGCCACGGCCACCCGGTCTGCTTGGATCGTCCACCCGACTTCTCGTGTCAGGACAGCGCCGTGCGAGGGACCCTCCGAGCACCGACTGGGCTCCAGATGCTCGTGCGCGAGAGGATCTATCGGACGCAAGTCCGCGCGGCACCGGCGTGCGCCGGCGCGACCTGGTGGCTCTCAGCGCCGCCGCGCCATGTTCTTGAGGTCGTTTACGATCTCGTCGACGCCCGGTACCGCGCGCGCGACCTCGGCACAGGCGTGCCGCGCCTCATCGTTCTCGACGATGCCGCGAAGCCGCAGCCTGCCGCTCTCGGATGTCAGGGTGATGTGGCAATCGACAGTGCGCGGATCGGCATACAGCGCGGCGCGCACCCTCGCCTCGATCGCCAGATTGGCGAGCTTCGCGGCCGAGGCGGTCGTCTCCTGGAACTCGGGGCGCTTCGTGAGCGCGACGACGGCCTCGACGCATCCTTCGATCGACACCCGCTCGGTGTTCAACGTAAGGTCATAGAACAGCGGGTCGCCCCAGGTGACGCCGAACCGCGCCTTCATGGCGGCCGCGTGCGCGGCATCGCTGCGCTCGACCTCGTCGCGGATGAACTCCTCGTCGTCGGTGTCCAATCGGTCCATGAGCGAGCGGATGCGAGCCTCCATCGGCGCACAGACGCGGATACACGGAATGTGCCCAACCGGCCGGAGCAGCAGCGTCGAGCCCCATCCGCGGATGAGGACGTTGCCCTTCTGAGCGAGCGCGAGTACCTCATCGGCGGTGAACGCGGCGATCTCCCCCTGCGGCGCAGCGATGCGCTCGAACAGGCTCGCCTTGCCCTCGCGTAGGCGCTGGAGAACGCTCTTCTTGATGTGCAATTTGTCGGCCACGCGCTCGGCGAGGTCGTGACTCACCGAGCCGAGACCGAGCGCGGCCGCCACCCCCGCCGCCACTTCGGAGCCTTTGGTTCCCACTTCCTGACTCATCGCGATGACCGGCACGCCTTTACCTCCTTCCAAGAGCACGGGCGGAGCGTCGCGGGACCCCTTACCGTCCGCCCTACACGAAATTTACATGGGAATCGCCCGCGCTTCACGGGACGGTGCCCGGGGAGCGCCAGGGAAGCGCCGCAACGGGGCGGAGCGCTGGCCGCCGGGATAGGCTACCTCACCCTCGCTTCAACCGCGCCAGACCTGCGCTCACGAGGGGCCACAAGAGCATGGCAAGCGCGAGCGTAGTGATCGTACCCGCCAGCGGGTTGGCGAAGAAGATCCCCAGGTGCCCCTGCGAGAGCAGCATCGACTGCCGGAACGAGTCCTCGGCGCGGTCGCCGAGCACCAGCGCGAGCACGAGCGGGGCGAGCGGATAGTCGAGCTTCTTGAACACGTAGCCAACGACGCCGAATACGAGCATCAACCACACGTCGAACATGGCGCTGTGGACCGCATAGGCGCCGATCGCGCAGATGACCAGGATGATGGGCGCGATGATCGCGAACGGGATGCGCAGGATCGCTGCGAACAATGGCACCGTGGTGAGGACAACGATGAGGCCGGCGATATTGCCGAGGTACATGCTCGCAATCAGACCCCAGACGAAGTCCTTCTGCTCGACGAAGAGCAACGGCCCCGGTTGCAGCCCCCAGATCAGCAGCCCTCCGAGCAGCACCGCCGCGGTGGGCGACCCCGGTACGCCGAGCGTAAGCATCGGCAGGAGCGCGCTCGTACCCGCCGCGTGCGCGGCGGTCTCCGGCGCGACCACGCCCTCGAGCTGTCCGGTGCCGAAGCGCTCCCCGTTCGGCGAGAAGCGCTTCGCGACCCCATAACTCATGAACGACGCCGGTGTCGCGCCGCCGGGCACGATCCCCATGAAGCAGCCGACGGCGGAACTCCGCAGCGAGGTCATCCAGTAGCGCGGCAGCTCGCGCCACGTGTCGAAGACCACCTTGGCATTGATCTTCGCCTGCGTGCCCTTGAATGCGAGCCCCTCCTCGAGGGTGAGTAGGATTTCGCCGATGCCGAAGAGCCCGATCACCGCAATGAGGAAGTCGAAGCCCCGTAGCAGCTCGGTCTGCCCGAACGTCAGCCGCAACTGTCCGGTGACCGTGTCGAGGCCCACGGCGGCAAGCGCGAACCCGACCATCATCGAGGCGATGGTCTTCACCGCCGCACCCTTGCTCATGCCCACGAACGCGCAGAAGGTGAGCAGATAGACCGAGAAGAACTCGGGCGGGCCGAACTTGAGCGCGAACCGCGCGACGAGCGGGGAGAGAAAAGTGATGACGATGACGGCGACCAGCGCGCCGATGAACGACGACGTGAACGCCGCCGCCAGCGCCTTGCCCGCCTGCCCTTGCTGCGCCAACGGGTAGCCGTCGAACGTCGTCGCGACCGACCACGGCTCGCCTGGGATGTTGAAGAGAATCGAGGTGATGGCCCCGCCGAAGAGCGCCCCCCAGTAGATGCAGGAGAGCATGATGATCGCCGAGGTCGGCGGCATCGTGAACGTGAGCGGGAGCAGGATCGCGACGCCGTTTGCGCCGCCAAGTCCCGGGAGGACGCCGATCAGCACCCCGAGGATGACCCCGATGAACATCAAGACGAGGTTGAAGGGCGAGAGCGCGACCGAGAAGCCATGCAGGAGCGAGCTGATTTCTTCCATGTGTTCTTTTTTCCTGGCGCGCGCCCGCGGTAGCCCCGCAGCGACGCTCCTGTCCGGCGGTTTCGCGTCGCGCCGACGTCTCCGGTGCTCTCTAACTCGTCCCGCCCGGTCGCGGCCTCACGGCAGGCCCGCTGCGAGCGCTCCTTCCGCGCCCTCAACGAACCCAAGTCCCCCGCCCCCATGCATGCGGCCGTGCCGGCACTCACAGCAGCCCGAGCGCGCCTTCGAGGGGCCCCTTCGGCAGGGGCACCTTGAACCAGACCTCGAAGAGCATGAAGAACGCGAGGCTGACGCCAACCGCCACCGGCAGCGTCTTGAGCCACGAATACTTGCCCAGGAACACCATGAAGAAGGCGATGAAGATCGCTGAGGCGACGTAGATGCCGAGCCATCCGATCAGCGCCACGTAGATCACCGACGGCACCAGCAGAAGCATGACGAGCTTGAGTTGCGCGCGCGTCACGAACGCGCTGCGCCCCTTGCCACCTTCGAACGCTGTGCGCGCGAAGATCACCACCGCGGCGAGACAGACGAAGAGCCCGATGTAAAAGGGGAAGTAGCCCGCCTGCGGGCCGTCGTCGCCCCAGCGCGAACCCAGGCGCGCGCTGTCCGACACGACGATTCCGCCAAGCAGGAACAATAGGAACGCGACAACGAGCTCGAGGGTGCGCCGCGAAGCGGCAGCGCGGTCATGTCCGGAGTGTTCGGTCATGAACGAGCGAGCCTGGAGCGTAGACGAGCAAATGCTTCAGCGGGCCGAAATGCACGCGCCCGATCTCAGCCGCGGGCGCATTTCGGAGGTCATTTCGCGAGAAAGCCCGCTTCCTTCATGAGTTCCACGTGACGATTCTCCTCCTTGCCGAGCCACGCAACGAAGTCGTCGCCGCTGAGCGCCGTCTGGTTGAACGCTCCCTTCTCCATGAAGTCCTTCCACTCCGGCGTCTCCCGAACTTTCTTGAGCACCGCAACATAGTAGCTGCGCTGCGCCTCGGTCACGCCGCCGGCCATGAAGATTCCGCGCAGCATCAGGTAATCGACGTCGATGCCGGCGGACTTGCAGGACGGGATGTCGCTCCAGGCCATGGTGTCGGTCACTTTGGTCTTGTACGGCATGCGCTCGTCGTCGAAGACGCAGAGCGGCCGCAGCTGACCGGCGCGCCACTGGGCAACCGCCTCGATCGGATTGTTCACCGACGAGTCGATGTGCTTGCCGACGAGCTGCACCGCGACGTCGCCGCCGCCCTTGAACGGGATGTAGATGAACTTCGTGCCGCTCTGTTTCTCGACCGCGACGGTGATGATCTGGTCTTCCTGCTTCGAGCCGGTGCCACCCATCTTGAACTTGTTCGGCCCGGCTTTCTTCACTTCCTCGACGTAGTCCTTGGCCGTCTTGTACGGCGCCTCGGCCGGCACCCAGAGCACGAACTGGTCGAGCGCCATCATCGACACGGGCGTGAGCTCCTTCCAATTGAACGGAACGCCGGTCGCGAGCGGTGTCGTGAACAGGTTGGAAAGCGTGATGATGATCTTGTGCGGATCGCCCTTCGCCCCCTTCACCTCCAGGAATCCCTCGGCACCCGCGCCGCCGCCCTTGTTCACGACCACCAGCGGCTGCTTCATCAGGTTGTGCTTCTGGACGATCGCCTGGATGAGACGCGCCATCTGGTCGGCGCCGCCACCGACGCCGGCGGGGACCACGAACTCGACGGTTCTGCTGGGTTCCCAGGCCTGGGCCTGGACAGTGCCGGCAACGAAGGCTGCGAAGGCGGCGAAGAGTCCTGCAACGGCGCGCAGGCCGAACGAACGTACAGTCATGGTGCTCCCCGTAGATGGTGGGTTTTGCGGCGATCCGCCGCGCACGCCCTCTCCTCGGTCCAACTTCCTTGCGCCCCTTTCTCCGCTGAAGCCTTACTTCGGCGTGCAGGACGTCAATCCGGCGGGATTCTACGCGACCCCCCGGAAGCGAGTTCAACGTTCCGGTGAGCCCTTACCGGCGTTCGGGTCGAGGCTGATTTCCTCGCCCTCGATCGGAGTCCGCTCCCCGCCTTCAGCGGCCCCCTTGCGCGCGCGCCAAGTACCCACGCCAACCACAAACGCAGCGCCGGCGAGCCCGGCAATGGTGGCGAGATGAACGCCGCCGAGCATGGCGTGATTGTCCACGACCGTGAAACTCGCGTGCATCCAGCCCTCGAGGGCCGGGTCGGTCACCAGCATCTCGCCGGCAACGAAGCCGATCAGCGCAGCGCCGATGGTGATGATGATCGGGAAGCGCTCCATGAGTCGCAGCAGGAGAGTGGAGCCGAAGATCACGAGCGGAATCGAGATCGCGAGGCCCAGCACGAGCAGAACGAGGTTCCCCTGCGCCGCGGCGGCCACCGCGATGACGTTGTCGAGGCTCATCACCAGATCGGCGATCAGGATGGTCTTGATTGCGGTCATCAGGCTATCGCTCGCCTTGACGCCCTCGCCGCCCTCCTCTTCGGGCACGAGAAGCTGGATCCCGATCCAGAGGAGAAGGAGGCTGCCGATGATCTTGAGCCACGGCAGCTTGAGCAGTTCAACCGCGAAGATGGTCAGCACGATCCGCATGACGATCGCGGCACCCGAGCCCCAGATGATCGCCTGCTTCTGTTGCCGGGGCGGGAGCGAGCGCGCGGCGAGCGCAATCACCACGGCGTTGTCGCCCGACAGGACGATGTTGACGCCGATGATCTTGGCGAGTCCGATCCAGAACGCTTGCGACGCGGCAAGTTCGACCATGGCAGTAGCCTTTGCAGCGGGCGAAAGGTTCCGATTCTAGGGGAAGCGACCGCCCACAGGGCAAAAGCCCTGCGCGAACCTGCCGGCCAGCACCGCCGGGATGCGCTTTCTCAGCCGCTGGGCGGGGGTCCAAGAGCACAAATCGCGGGCGGTTTCAGCACCCTGGCTCGGCTCGGCGCCGCGCCCCTCCGCTCCAGCGCCAGCCTCCGGAATGCCCCTAGTCGCCGAAATGCGACCCGGCGCGCGTGGGCGAACGCTGCGCCTCAACCGCCGTGCAGCGGGGTCAAGAGAGGCCCACCACCTTGCCGTCGACGAGGTCGATCTTCTCGGCCGAGGGTACCTTCGGCAGCCCCGGCATGGTCATGATGTCGCCGCACACCATGACGATGAACTCCGCTCCGGCCGCTAGACGTACCTCGCGCACGTTGATCGTGTGTCCCGCGGGCGCACCGCGCAGCTGCGGGTCAGTGGAGAACGAGTACTGCGTCTTCGCAACGCAGACGGGATAACGCCCGTAACCGGTTTCCTGGAGCTTCTTGATCTGGTTGCGCACCTTGGCGTCGGCGGTTACGCCGGAGGCCCGGTACACCCGCTTCGCGATTCGGTCGATCTTCTCCCAAAGCGGGTCGGCGTCCTCGTAGACAAACGTGGGCTCGGATTCGAGCTCGCAGAGCTCCACTACCGCGCACGCGAGATCGGCGGCGCCCTTGCCGCCGTCCGCCCAGTGGGTCGCAAGGACGACCGGCACACCGAGCCTCGCCATGTGCGACCGGATCACCTCGATCTCCGCCGCCGTGTCGGACGTGAAGCGGTTGATCGATACGACGCACGGCACCCCGTACACGTTCTTCACGTTGTCCACGTGCCGCTCGAGGTTCACGATCCCGCTCTCGAGCGCGGCGACGTTCTCCTGCGTGATCGTCTTGACATCGGCGCCGCCGTGGTGCTTGAGGGCGCGCACGGAAGCCACGATGACCGCCGCGCTCGGCCTCAGGCCGCTCATGCGGCACTTGATGTCGATGAACTTCTCCGCGCCGAGGTCGGCCCCGAAGCCAGCCTCGGTCACGACGTAGTCGGCGAGCTTGAGCGCGCTCTGCGTCGCGATCACCGAGTTGCAGCCGTGTGCGATGTTCGCGAACGGCCCGCCGTGGATGAACGCCGGGTTGTTCTCGAGCGTCTGTACGAGGTTGGGCTTGAGGGCGTCCTTGAGGAGCACCGTCATCGCCCCGTGCGCCCTCAAGTCCCGGGCGGGCACCGGCTTCCCGCCGCGCGTGTAGCCGACGACGATGTTGCCGAGCCGGTTCTTGAGATCGGCGAGCGAGGTGGCGAGGCAGAAGATCGCCATCACCTCGGAGGCCACCACGATGTCGAAGCCGTCCTCCCGCGGGAAACCGTTCGCAGTGCCGCCCAGACCGATCACGATCTCGCGAAGTGCCCGGTCGTTCATGTCCAGCACTCGCTTCCACGCGATACGGCGGACGTCGAGCGCGAGTTCGTTGCCCTGGGTGATGTGATTGTCGATCATCGCCGCGAGCAGGTTGTTCGCGAGCTGGATGGCCCCGAAGTCCCCCGTAAATTGAAGGTTGATGTCCTCCATGGGTACCACTTGCGCGTACCCGCCGCCCGCCGCACCGCCTTTCACACCGAACACCGGCCCGAGCGACGGCTCACGCAGGGTGATGATCGCCTTCTTGCCGATATAGTTGAGCGCATCGCCGAGACCGACCGTGGTGGTGGTCTTGCCCTCGCCCGCCGGCGTCGGGTTGATCGCGGTCACCAGAACCAACTTGCCGTTCGGTCGCTCCTTGAGCGAATCGATATACTCGAGCGACACCTTCGCCTTGTAGTGCCCGTAGGGCTCGAGATGTTCCTCGGGAATACCGAGCTTCTCTCGCGCGACCCTGACGATGCGCTGCATCTTGGCAACCTGGGCGATCTCGATGTCCGACGGCATTGGGCTCCTCTGGGATTGCTCCGTGATTTCGGGGCGAGCGACTCGACAGAATGCGCCGCAGCGACGGTCGCCTGTCCTGCGGCGTAGACACCGGCCGGCGTGTCGGCGATCCGAGGTATCGGTCATGGCAGGTCTTGCGAGCGGAGGCGCGATTGAAGCACTCGCGGGCCCAACTGTCACGCCGTGATACCCTCCCGCCGCTTCCCCGCTTGCCGTGATCCTCCTCGTCTACGCCCATCCGCACCATTCGCGCTCGCGGGCCAATCGCGTGCTGCTCGAGGCCGCGGCTACAGTACCCGGCGTAAAAGTACACGATCTCTATTCGCGCTACCCGGACTTCGACGTCGATGCGCGTGCAGAGCGACCGCTCCTGGAGGGCGCGGACACACTCGTGCTGCAGCACCCCATCTATTGGTACTCCCTGTCCGCGCTCGCCAAGCTGTGGCTCGACGAGGTGTTCACCAGCGGGTGGGCCTACGGTCCCGGTGGGCGCGCCCTCGCCGGCAAACGGTTCTTCTGGGCGGTGACCACGGGCGGGAGCGAGCGCGACTACGCGCCGGGCGGCGCGCACGAGCGCGCGTTCACCACATTCGTCGCCCCGATGGAGCAGACCGCGCGCTTCTGCGGCATGGAATGGCTCCCACCGTTCGTCCTGCACGATGCGCACGTGTGCGACGACGCGGCGCTCGCAGGCGCGGCGGCGGCGTACCGCGATCGGATCGCGGCGCTCGCGAGAGACGGGGCGCGCTAGCGGAACGGGACACCAGGCGTGCTCAACTTCGTGATCGCACTCCTCGCCGCGGCGGTCGTGCTCGTGCCGCTCGCCAAGCGCCTCGGCCTGGGCGCCATCGTCGGCTACCTCCTCGCCGGCGTGCTCGTCGGCCCGGGGCTGCTGGGCGTGATCGAGGAAGTCGACGAGATCGCCCACATCTCCGAGCTCGGCGTCGCGATGATGCTGTTCGTCATCGGCCTGGAGCTCGAGCCGAAGCGGCTCTGGGCGATGCGGCGGGACGTCTTCGGCGCCGGCACCGTGCAGATGCTCGCTTGCGGCGGCGCCCTCTCGCTGATCGCGCTGGCGGCCGGGCTCGGCTGGAAGGCGGCGCTGCTCGTCGGCCTCGCGCTCGCACTCTCGTCGACCGCGATCGCCGTGCAGCTCATGACGGAGCGTCACGTCATCGCGACGCCGACCGGATCGACCGCGTTCGGCATCCTCCTGTTTCAGGATCTTGCCGCGATCCCGCTGATCGCGCTCGTCGCGCTGCTCTCGGCGGCACCGGGGCCACAACCCGGCGGGATGCCGTTTTGGCAGTCGCTTGCGGTGTTCGCCGCAGCGATCGCCGTCGGACGGTCGGCGCTCGGGCC
>Ga0209253_10001107_pt1 | contig 23542 bp, 20 predicted proteins | sample FrelakmetBRP12BR_FD_187145 | JGI IMG/M metagenome (GOLD analysis project Ga0209253, IMG submission 187145) | Freshwater lake sediment microbial communities from the University of Notre Dame, USA, for methane emissions studies - BRP12 BR (SPAdes)... | ecosystem: Environmental > Aquatic >...
CCGATCGAAACCTCGATCTGCGGCACGCGTTCCGCAATCGAGAGCGAACCGAGCAATCCGCGGAGCGGGACCAGCAGCGCGGATGCATGGGCCGGCAAGACTTCGCATGAGCGCATGTCGGCGACGTAAGTCGAGCGCCGCTCGCGGAATCCTACGAGCGAGCCGCCCTTCTTGGGCACGAAACGCGCGGAGAGACGGGCGCGATGCCGGTATGCCCACTCGGGCCCGCGCACCGCGGGCAGGATCACCTCGGGCCGGACTCGACCGATGTGCCAGAGCGCGTCCTCGAGCACACGCTGCTTCGCCGCGAGCTGGGTCGCGATCTCGATGTGCTGCATCGAGCAGCCCCCGCACACGCCAAAGTAGGGGCAGCGCGGCGCGACGCGCGCGGCGCTTGCGCGGATCAGGCGCGCGAGGGTCGCCTGCTCGTAGGCCGGCTTCCTGCGATAGCTCGAGTATTCGACCCGTTCGCCGGGGAGCGCGCCCTCGACGAAGATCGCCTTGCCGTCGACGTGCGCAACGCCGCGTCCTTCGCCATCCAGCGACTCAATGGTGGCAACAGGCATTCGGGCGACAGGCTCAGGCGAGCGCCGGATTCGGCGCTGCGGGCTTCGCTCCCCACTCGGCGAGAAACGCCTTCCAATGCGGCTGCGGAGCACGCTCGAGCCAGTCGCGCACGAGAGCGCACTCGGCTGCGTGCTCATCGGTGCCGATCGAGCCACGCATCAGCTGAAAGCGCAGGTAGACGAGCCAGGTGTTGAGGACGTCCGTCTCGCAGTAGTCGCGGATCTCGGCAAGCTTTCCCGCCTGGTACGCCGCCCACACTTGGGAGCCGTCCATCCCGAGCTTGCCCGGCAAGCCCATTAGCCTCGCCATCTGGTCGAGAGGCGCGTTATTGCGCGGCTGGTACAGGGCGAGGAGATCCATGAGATCGAGATGCCGGGTGTGGTAGCGCGAGATGTAGTTGTTCCACTTGAAGTCGCGGCTGTCCGGGTAGTCGCCGTCGCCAAGGTCCCAATAGCGCGGCGCGGTCACACCGTGTACGAGGCTGCGGTAATGCAGCACGGGCAAGTCGAATCCGCCGCCGTTCCACGAGACGAGCTGCGGCGTGTAGCGCGCGATGCCGTCGAAGAAGCGCTGGATGAGCTCGCGCTCGCCGTCCTCCGGCGAGCCGACCGACCACACCTTGATGCCCTTGCCTTCGCGCAGCACGCACGAAATCCCGACGACGCGCTGAAGGTGTAGCGGGAGGAAATCGCCGCCTGCCGCCGCCCGCCTCCGCTGGAACGCGATCTCGACCACCTCGGCATGCGAAAGCGTGGCATCGAGCCCGAGGATTCGCCGCACACCCTCCGCGTCTGGGACGGTCTCGATGTCGAAGACGAGCGTCGGCGGCATCCGTTCGAGCGCCGACCGCGGTCAGGCGGGAAACACGCCGGTCGAGAGGTAACGGTCGCCGCGATCGCAGGTGATGCAGACGATGACCGCCTGCTCGACTTCCCGCGAGACGCGCAGCGCGACGGCGATTCCGCCGCCGGAGGAGATGCCGGCGAAGATTCCCTCCTCCGCCGCCATGCGGCGCGCCATCTCCTCGGCGTCGGCCTGGCTCACGTACTCGAGCCGGTCGACGCGGGCCGCGCTGTAGATTCTCGGTAGATAGGCCTCGGGCCATTTGCGGATGCCGGGGATCTGGGAGCCTTCTTCCGGCTGGCAGCCGATGATGCGGATCGCAGGGTTCTGCTCCTTGAGAAACCGCGACACCCCCATGATCGTGCCGGTCGTGCCCATCGACGAGACGAAATGCGTCACCGCGCCGTCCGTGTCGCGCCAGATCTCCGGACCGGTGGTCTCGTAGTGCGCAAGCGGATTGTCGGGGTTGGCGAACTGGTCGAGCATCACGCCCTTGCCTTCGGCCACCATGCGGTCGGCGAGGTCCCGGGCGGACTCCATGCCACCGGCCTTGGGGGTGAGCACGATCTCGGCGCCGAACGCCCGCATGGTCTGGCGTCGCTCAAGGGACAGGTGCTCGGGCATGACGAGCACCATGCGATACCCTCGGATCGCCGCTGCCATCGCCAGAGCGATTCCGGTGTTTCCGCTCGTGGCCTCGATCAAGGTCTCGCCGGGCCTGATCGCGCCGCGCTCCTCGGCCTTCTTGATCATCCACAGGGCCGGCCGGTCCTTGACCGAGCCTGCCGGGTTGTTGCCTTCGAGCTTGCAGAGCACCACGTTCGAGGTCGCACCGGGCAGCTTCTTCAGCCGCACGAGCGGCGTGTCGCCAACGGTGTCCTCGATCGTCTGCCAGCGCCTCACGGTGCCTCTTCACGCGCGAGCAGCGACTCGACATAGCGGCCGACGCCGCTCTCCACGTCGAAGAACGGTGCGTCGTAGCCCGCGCTGCGAAGCGCTGAGAGATCGGCGCGGGTGAAATTCTGGTACTTCCCCTTCAACGCTTCGGGAAACGGCACGTATTCGATGACCCCGGTGCGCGTGAGCTCGGGGAGCGCGAGCGGCGACTCGCCTGCCGCGCGCCGGCACGCGTTGATCGTCGCCACCGCGACTTCGTTGAAGGTCTGCGCGCGGCCGGTGCCGACGTTGAAAATACCGGAGCGGCGCGGATGGTCGAGGAACCAGAGGCACACCCGCACGGCATCCTCGACCGAGACGAAGTCCCGCTGCTGCTCGCCATCGGCATAACCGTCCCATCCGGCGAAGAGTTCGACCTTGCCGGTCTTGCGGTACTGCCTGAAGAAATGCCACGCCACCGAGGCCATGCGTCCCTTGTGTGCCTCGTTCGGACCGTACACATTGAAGTACCGGAAGCCGACGATCGGCGCCGCCGCGTCGTCCAGGCGCCGGCGCACGATCTGGTCGAACAGATACTTCGAATAGCCGTAGACGTTCAGCGGCGCCTCGTGCTCGGGGGTCTCGCGGAACACCCGGCCGCCTCCGTACACGGACGCGGAGGACGCATAGAGGAACGGGATCTCCTCGTCCTGGCAGAAGTCGAGAAGCTCCTGCGAGTAGCGGAAGTTGTTGTCGAGCATGTAGCGCCCGTCCGACTCCATGGTGTCGGAGCAGGCGCCCTCGTGAATCACCGCCTCGACGACCCCCGCGAACGCATCCGCAGCGAGACGCTCCCGGAAATCGCGCTTGTCGAGGTAGTCGGCGAGGTTGCACCCGACGAGGTTTCGGAACTTGTCCGCGCGCTCGAGGTTGTCGACGGCGATGATGTCGCGCACCCCGTTCGCGTTGAGGGCCCGCACGATGTTCGAGCCGATGAAGCCGGCAGCGCCGGTGACGACGAAATAGCTGGACATGGAAAATCGCTAGCGCCGCGAGAGGGCGAGTTCGGCCAGGAGCTCCTCGGGGTAGACAACGGCCGTACCTAGTTTACCAACGACAATGCCGGCTGCGTGATTGGCGACTCGCACCGCGTCGCCAAGCGAGGCGCCGGCCCCGAGCGCCACCCCGAGGGCCGCGATCACCGTGTCGCCCGCGCCCGAGACGTCGTAGACTTCGCGCGCCTTGGTCGGCTCGTGCAGCCGGCCGGCGGCGTGGAACAGCGTCATGCCCTCCTCGCTACGCGTGAGCAGCAACGCGTCGAGCCCGAGGTCGGAGCGCAAACGCTCGGCCCGCTCGGCGAGGTCGTCCTCGCTCTTCCAGCGGCCGACCACCTCGCGCAGCTCTGCGCGGTTCGGCGTGACCACGGTGGCGCCGCGATATTTCGAGTAGTCGTCGCCCTTCGGATCGACCAGCACCTTCTTGCCGGCCCTGCGTGCGAGCTCGATCATCGTCTCGATGTGCTCGAGGCCGCCCTTGTCGTAGTCGGACAAGATCACCACGTCGTGGTCGGACAGGCGTCCGGTGAAATCGGCAAGCTTGTCTGCCAGCACTTCGCGGCTTGGCGCAGTCTCGAAGTCGATGCGCAGGAGCTGCTGCTGGCGCGCGATCACGCGCAGCTTTACGGTCGTCGCGATCGTCGGGTCCGAGCGCAGGCTCGCCGTCACGTGCTCGGCGGCAATAAGCCGCCGCAGGCTGGCGCCCGCCTCGTCGTCGCCGACGACGGACAGCAGGGACACGATTGCGCCCAGGGCCGAGGCGTTTCTTGCCACGTTCGCCGCGCCGCCCGGACGCTCCTCGGTACGTTCCACCTTGACCACGGGCACCGGCGCCTCGGGCGAGATGCGGCTTACCTCGCCGAACCAATAGCGGTCGAGCATCACGTCGCCGACCACGAGGATGCGCGCGGTCTGCAGGCGCGCGAGCAGCCCGGGGCCGAGAATCGAGCCAGTCACCGTCGCGCTCACGTACGGCGTCCGATCGGGTAATACTCGAGCCCGACCCGCTTCACGTCGGCAGGATCATAGAGATTGCGGCCGTCGAAGATCGCGGGCGTGGCAAGGCGCGCGCGGATGGCGTCGAAGTCCGGGCTCCGGAACTCCTTCCACTCGGTGACGATGAGAAGGGCCTCGGCGCCTTCGAGCGCGGCCATCGGCGACTCCGCGTACTCGATACGCGGCTCGTTGCCAAAGACGCGCCGCGCTTCCTCCATGGCCGCAGGGTCGTAGGCCCTCACGCGCGCACCGCGCCCGAGTAGCGCCGCGATGATGATCCGGCTCGGTGCCTCCCGCATGTCGTCGGTGCCCGGTTTGAAAGCGAGCCCCCAGAGCGCGAACCGTTTGCCGGAGAGGTCCGGCCCGAAGCGGCGCACGACCTTGTCCACAAGCACGCGCTTTTGCACCTCGTTGACGCGCTCGACCGCGGGCAGCAGCTGCAGGTCGACGCCGGCATGGGACGCCGTGCGCACCAGGGCCTGCACGTCCTTGGGGAAGCACGAACCGCCGTAACCCACCCCGGGGTAAAGAAAGTGCCAGCCGATGCGCGGGTCCGAGCCGATGCCGCGGCGCACCTGCTCGATGTCCGCGCCGAGCTTCTCCGCGAGGTTCGCGATCTCGTTCATGAACGAGATCCGCGTCGCGAGCATCGCGTTCGCGGCGTATTTCGTGAGTTCGGCCGAGCGCACGTCCATGACGATCAGTTTTTCGTGGCTGCGCTGGAACGGCGCGTAAAGCGAGCGCATGATCCCAGTCGCCTCAGTGTCATCGCTGCCGATGATGATGCGGTCCGGGCGCATGAAGTCGTCGAGCGCCGCGCCCTCCTTGAGGAACTCCGGGTTGGAGACAACCGCAAAGGGCAGGTCTGCGCCGCGTGCCTTGAGCTCTTCGGAAATTGCGCTGCGCACCGCATCGGCCGTGCCAACCGGCACCGTGGACTTGTCCACCACGAGCTTGTTCTCGCGCATGTGACGACCGATGTTGCGCGCGGCAGCGACGACGTAGGAGAGGTCTGCGGAACCGTCTTCGTCGGGCGGTGTCCCTACTGCGATGATCTGTACGCGGCCGAAAGCGACGCTTTCCTCGATGTTCGTGGCGAAGCGCAGGCGACCGGCGGCGCGGTTGCGAGCGACCACCTCGTCGAGGCCGGGCTCGTGGATCGGCACCCCGCCGGAAGTGAGAATCGCGACCTTTCGTTCATCCAGGTCCAGGCAGAGGACATCGTTGCCGACATCCGCGAGGCAGGCGCCGGTGACGAGACCGACATATCCCGTGCCGATTACCGTGATCTTCATTCAAGTGACTCCCTAAGTCGTTACCGATCGGCGCGCTCATGCGGAGCGGACGGTTTAGGTCTCAACGATGGTTGTAAACGAGAACCCGTTCGCACTTCCGCATCGCACCGGCTGATCTTTCCGATGGACTGTCCGCTCAGCGATCCTGGTCGAACTCCTCGGTGCGGCGCGGCGGATACGTCTCCCACTCGTTGCATGCCGGGCACTGCCAGTAGAACTGCCGCGCGCGAAAGCCGCAGTTGTCGCAGCGATAGCGCGCGAGCCGGCGTGTCTGGCCGTGAACCAGGCTCCTCACCAGCTCCAGGTCCTGACGGTTCTCCGGGGGCGCTGTGAGTAAGTTCGCTTCCATCATCCGGTCCAGGCCGGTGAGCGTCGGGTTGCGGCGCAGCTCGTCCCGAACGACGCGGTACGCTGCCGCCGGCCCCTCGACATCGAGCGTCGCCTGGTAGGTTGCGTCGAGAAGATCGAGCGAGGGATAACGTTCGAGATAGTCCTTGAGCAGTGCGAGTCCCTGCGCCTTGCGTCCAAGGGCAACATGCGCGTCGAGGAGCCGCGATGCGACGAGCGCGAGGTACTGCGGGTTCTGCTGCTCAATCTCCCGGCAACGCTCGAGTGCCCGGGCGTGATCGCCCGCCTTGGCGGCGAGGTCGCCGAGAAGGATGTTCGCGCGCACACAGCGGCGATTCTCTTTGAGGGCCTCCGCAAGATGGCGCTCCGCCTCGTCCGGCCTGCCCTTCGACGCCGCCGCCACCGCGAGCTCGCAGTGGAAGTTCGCGATCTCCTTGGCGAGCGGCCGGCCCGATTCCTCGGCGAGCTCGCGCGCAGTCGCAAGCGCCTTCGCCCATTCCTTCTCGAGCTGATAGAGCTCCAGCAGGGCGGTGCGGGCCTCGGTGCGATAGTCCGTTTCGACGAGCTTCGCGAACGCCTCCTCGGCCCGGTCCAGCAATCCCGCCTTGAGGTAGTCGGTGCCGACCTCGTAGAGGGCCTGCAACCGCTGCTCCTCGCTGAGCCCGCCGCGGTCGAGCAGACTGCGATGCATACGGATGGCACGGTCAGTCTCGCCGCGGCGGCGGAAGAGGTTGCCGAGTGCGAAGTGGAGCTCGATCGTGTCCGGATCGACCTTGACCACCTCGATGAAGGCGTCGATAGCCTTGTCGGGCTGTTCGTTGAGAAGGAAGTTGAGGCCGCGAAAGTACGAGCGCGGCAGCGCACGCGACTCGGTGATGAGGTGCTTGATGTCAATGCGCGCCGCGATCCACCCCAGCCCGAACACGATCGGGAAGATGATCAGCCACCAGGGCTCGAAGTCCATAGCGCGACGCAGCCGGTCAGAACCGCGGCGGCGCGGCAACGACGGGCGGAGCGTCGATGACCGGCGGGGCGCCTGGCGCGGCCAGCGGGACCTCAGGCTCCGCCGGCGGGCGCCCGCCGACCGCGAGCTCCTTCCTGAGCCCGGCGATCTCGCGCCGCTGTCGCGCGTGCGCCGGCAGGCAGGCGACCAGACCCAGTATCGCTCCGAGCGCGAGCGCCACGAGCACGACGAGCGCAAGCGGTGCATGCCACACGGCGTCGAACAGGAACCGCACCGTGACTGGTTCGGTGTTCTTCGCCGCGAGCAGAAACAGAACCGCGAAGAGCAGGATTCTCGCAGTCCACGCGACGATGCGGAGGAAGGTCGTCATCTGGTACGGCGCTGCCCTGCGACCGCGAAAAAAAGCGGCGACATCGCCGATGCCGCCGCCGCTTTCCGCAAGGCCTTCAAGCCTTCTCGTCGACGCGCTCGCGCAGCTCCTTGCCGGCCTTGAAGTGCGGCACGAACTTCTCCGGCACCATCACCTTTTCGCCCGACTTGGGGTTGCGACCGACGCGCGACGGCCGGTGATTCAGGCCGAAGCTGCCGAAGCCGCGGATCTCGATGCGCTGGCCCGAAACCAGGCTCGCCGTCATGGCGTCGAGGATCATCTTGACCGCGAACTCGGCGTCCTTGGAGACGAGCTGGGGATAGCGCGCCGCGAGGCGCGCTATCAGCTCCGACTTGGTCATGCCCCCCTCCACGGCTCTACGGCTGGGCGTCCTTCGCGCCGAGCTTGGCCTTGAGGAGCGCGCCGAGATTGGTGCCTCCGGTCGCCGCCGCCGACTCCGACTGGAGCTTCTGCATCGCCTCGCTTTCGTCCGCGACGTCCTTCGCCTTGATCGAGAGGTTGATGCTGCGGTTCTTGCGATCGATGTTGATCACCATCGTCGTCAGCGACTCGCCCTCCTTGAGATGCGTGCGCGCGTCCTCGACGCGGTCGCGCGAGACCTCGGAGGCCCGGAGGTAGCCTTCGATGCCGTCGGCGAGGTCGATCACCGCACCCTTCGCGTCCACCGACTTCACCGTGCCGTGCACGAGGGCGCCCTTGTCGTGCGTGGCGACGAAGTTGGAGAACGGATCGCCTTCGAGCTGCTTGATGCCAAGCGAGATGCGCTCGCGCTCGACGTCGATCGCGAGCACCACCGCCTCGACCTCGTCACCTTTCTTGTAGTTGCGAACGGCTTCCTCGCCGGCCGTCTTCCACGAAAGGTCGGACAGATGCACCAGGCCGTCGATGCCTCCCGGCAGTCCGATGAAGATGCCGAAGTCCGTGATCGACTTGATCTGGCCGTTGACGCGTTCGCCCTTGCGGTGGTTCTGCGAGAACTCGTCCCACGGGTTGGGCATGCACTGCTTCATGCCGAGGGAGATGCGGCGGCGGTCCTCGTCGATCTCGAGGATCATGACCTCGACCTCGTCGCCGACCTGCACCACCTTCGAAGGGTGGATGTTCTTGTTGGTCCAGTCCATCTCCGAGACGTGCACCAAGCCCTCGATGCCGGCCTCGATCTCGACGAAGGCGCCGTAGTCGGTGAGATTCGTGACCTTGCCGAAGAGGCGCGTGCCTGGCGGGTAGCGGCGCGAAATGCCGACCCACGGATCCTCGCCGAGCTGCTTCATGCCCAGCGAGACGCGGTTCTTCTCGGCGTCGAACTTGAGCACCTTCGCGGTGACTTCGTCGCCGACGTTCAAAACCTCGGAGGGGTGCTTGACCCGGCGCCACGCGAGGTCGGTGATGTGAAGCAGGCCGTCGATGCCGCCGAGGTCGACGAACGCACCGTAGTCGGTGATGTTCTTGACGATGCCCTTGACGATCGCGCCTTCTTGAAGCGACGCGAGCAGCGCTTCGCGCTCGGCGCCGGCGGTTTCCTCGAGCACGGCGCGCCGGGAGACCACGACGTTGTTGCGCTTGCGGTCGAGCTTGATCACCTTGAAGTCCATCGCTTTGCCCTCGAAGGGCGTCGTGTCCTTCACGGGACGCAGATCGACGAGCGATCCCGGCAGGAATGCGCGGATGCCGTTGATCATGACGGTGAGGCCCCCCTTCACCTTGCCGGTGACGGTGCCCGCGACCTTCTCTCCCTGCTCGAGAGCCTTCTCGAGGTTGAGCCACGCGGCGAGACGGCGCGCGCGCTCGCGCGAAAGGCGCGTTTCGCCGAAGCCGTCTTCGAGCGCCTCGATGGCGACGGAAACGAACTCGCCTGGCTTCGCCTCGACCTCGCCGCGGTCGTTGCGGAACTCGTCGAGCGGAATGAAGCTCTCGGACTTGAGGCCCGCGTTGACGACCACGAAGTTCTGGTCGACGCGGACAACCTCCGCGGTGATCACCTCGCCGACGCGCATTTCCTTGCGCGTGAGGCTCTCTTCGAACAGTTTGGCGAAGCTCTCGGCCGGTGCCACTGCGGTTGAAGCGGTAGTCATGCTGATGGAATACCCGTTGTGGCCCGCCGGGGCACGCAAGCGTTGCAGAAACGGAGTCCAGGCGGGGTTGGTTGCTCAAACGACGCGCGCGCGATCCGCGCATACGTCAACGCTTCGCTACTCCTTCGCGATACCAAGCCACAATACGCGCGACAGCCGCCTCGATTGACATGTCGGTCGTGTCGAGGGGCCGCGCATCTACGCACTGCACGAGCGGCGCGACCAGCCTCGAGGCGTCGCGCGCGTCGCGTTCACGAAGGTCCAGCAAAAGAGTGGAAATGTTAGCAGGGATTCCTTTTCCCTTCAACTGCTTATGCCGACGTTCGGCCCGGACCTCGACGCTCGCGGTCAGAAACACTTTGAGCGTGGCGTCGGGGAAGACGACCGAGCCCATGTCCCGCCCGTCGGCGACGAGGCCGGGCGCCGTGCGAAAAGCGCGCTGCCGCGCAAGCAGCGCCCCGCGCACGGACTCGAGTGCCGCGACCTTGGACGAGCCGTTGGAGACTGCCTCCGTGCGCAGCGCGTCGGTCACCCGTTCCCCGGCAAGCCAGATCCCCCCGTGCGAGAACTCGGCGTCGAGCGTCCTCGCAACCGCCGCCACCCCGGCCTCATCCTCGAACGGCACGCTGGCGCGCAGCGCGGCAAGCGCGACCAGTCGATAAAGCGCGCCGCTATCCAGGTAGCGAAAGCCAAGCACTTTGGCAACCCCGTGCGCCACGGTACCCTTGCCTGACGCCGACGGTCCGTCGATCGCGATCACGGGGACGACGCTCTCGCCTGCTGGCACGCTAGTGGCCCGTCACAGCCCGTTCGGCAGCAAACGATGCACGTGGGAGATCAACCGCGGCTGATGGTGTGCAGCACATCGAAGTAGTCCGGGAACGTCTTCGCAACGCACCCTGGATCGTTGATGCGCACCGGGACACCGCCGAGCGCGACGAGCGAGAAGCACATCGCCATGCGGTGATCATCGTACGTGTCGATACTCGCATTCGCCACCAGGCGCGCCGCGAGCGGCGTGCCACGCGTGCCCGGCGCCGTGATGCGAAGGAAATCCGGCCCGGCTTCGACCGTCGCCCCCACCTTGCGCAGTTCGTTCGCCATCGCGGCGATCCGGTCCGTCTCCTTGACGCGCCAGCTCGCGATGTTGCGGATCGTGGTCGCGCCGTCCGCGAAGAGCGCGAGCACGGCAACCGTCATCGCCGCGTCGGGGATATCGTTCAGATCGGCGTCGAGCGCGGCGAGTGGCGGACGGCCGCTTGCTTCGATCCAGTCGCCTCCCACGCGTATCGACGCGCCCATGCGCTCGAGCGTCTCGACGAAGCGCACGTCCCCCTGAATGCTGTCGCGGCCCACACCGAGGACACGCACCGGTCCACCGCCGATCGCCCCAGCCGCAAGGAAGTACGACGCCGACGAAGCATCGCCCTCGACGTGGAGCACGCCCGGACTCGCATAGCGCACTGCGGGGGGAATGTGGAAGCTCGACCATCCCTCGCGCGCAACCTCCACGCCGAAGCGGCGCATCAGGTTGAGCGTGATCTCGACGTAAGGCTTCGAGATGAGCTCTCCCTGCACGTCGATCGTCATCGCTCGCCCGGCAAGCGGCAGCGCCATCAGCAGTGCGGTGAGGAACTGACTCGACACGTTTCCGCGCACCGAAATCCGGTCGGCGGCACGCGCGCTCGCAGGTCTGATTTCCAGCGGGGGAAAGCCAGCCTCGCCAAGATAGTGAATGTCGGCGCCGAAGCTGCGCAGCGCCTCTACCAGGTCACCGATCGGGCGCTCGTGCATGCGCCTAACGCCGGAGAGACGGTAGTGGCCTCCAGCGAGCGCCAGCACGGCAGTGAGGGGTCGGAACGCGGTGCCGGCATTGCCGAGAAACAGCTCCGCGCGCTTCACCGGGATGGCGCCGTTCGCACCAGTGACCCGGTAGTCCCGGGACTCGCCGACCCGTTCGACCTCCACGCCGAGCGTCGCGAGGGCATCCAGCATCCGCGCGGTGTCATCCGACTCGAGCAGGCCGCGCAGCTCGGTAGTGCCCTGTGCGAGCGAGGCGAGGAGCAGGGTCCGGTTCGAGATGCTCTTGGAGCCTGGCAGCTCGACCGTACCCGCGACGGAAGCGATCGGCTCGAGGACCAGCGCCGGCGCGCGAGGGCTCGCGCTCATCGCCGCACTCCGCCTTCGGTGCGCGTGAGCCAGGCGTCTCGCGCTGCACGCGCCTCGGCGAAAATGCGCTCGAGCCCCTCGCCATCCTCCGCCGCAAGGCGCGCTTGCAGATCTTCAAGAACGGCGCGATAGCGCGCGAGCTCGTCGGCGAGCCGCTCGCGATTCCCGATGCAGATGTCACGCCACATCTCGGGATGGCTCGAGGCGATCCGTGTGAAGTCCCGAAACCCGCTTGCGGCATAGTCAAAAAGTGTGACGGCGTTGTCGTGACGGAGGATGTGGTGCACCAACGCGAACGCTAGCAGATGCGGCAGGTGGCTCACCGCGGCAAACACGCCGTCGTGCTGCGCCGGCGTCATCGTCCGGATCTCGGCGCCGCACGCGCGCCACGCCGCAGCAACGCGATCGACGCCCGCCGCCTCGTTCTCGTCGAGCGCCGTGATGACGGTCTTGCGGTCGCGAAAGAGATCCGCGCGAGCGGCCGCGGCGCCGCTCGCCTCCGCGCCGGCGATGGGGTGTGCGGGCACGAAGCGCGCAACGCCGCCGCCGAGCACCGCGCGCGCCGCGGCGACGACGTCCTGTTTCGTGCTCCCGGCGTCGGTCACGAGGGCATCCGGCATGAGATGTGGCGCGATCCGCGCGAGCGCGCTTTGCGTCTGCGCGACGGGCATGGCGAGCAGGACGAAGTCCGCACCCTCCATCGCTCGGGCCGAATCCTCCTCCGCGGCGTCGATCACGCCGAGCTCGACCGCCCGGTCGAGACTGCCGCGCGAACGGCCGAGCCCCACCACGCGACCCACGACCCCCGCTTGCTTGAGCGCCAGCGCAAACGAACCGCCGATAAGGCCGACGCCGACGACCACGAGCCTTTCGATCAAGAGCGGCACGAGGAATCCATCACGGTTCGGCCGACGTCACTGGACCAGGCCGGATAGTCCCGCCCGAGCGCGCCCGAGGGGGAACCGAATCCATCCGCGGGATTCGCGCAACCCGTGGCGGCGGCTCGCGCTCAGGCAAGCGCCCTTTCGAGCGCGGCGACCAAGCGCGCGTTCTCTTCGGGCAACCCTACGGTCACGCGCAGGTGGTCCGGCATGTTGTAGCCCGCGATCGGCCGCACGATCACGCCCTGGCGCAGCAGCGCCTGATACACGACCGCGGCCTGCAGGTCGCCGCCCTTGCGCGGAATCTGCACCGCGACGAAGTTGCCGTAGGAGGGAATCCAGGTGAGGCCGAGACGAGCGAATGCGTCGCACAACTGCTTCATGCCACGACGGTTGAGATCGTGGCTCTTTGCGACGAAGGCCTCGTCGTCGAGCGCCGCGATTGCCGCGACGAGCGCGAGGTTGTTGACGTTGAAGGGCTGGCGGACGCGATTGAGGAGAGCGGCGACGGCCGGATGGCAGAGTGCATAACCGACGCGCAGGCCGGCGAGACCGTAGGCTTTTGAAAAGGTGCGCGTGATGACGAGGTTCGGGTGAAGCGCCAGCCACGCGACCGTCGCCGGCTTCACCTCCCGGGACAGGTATTCGTTGTACGCCTCGTCGAGAACTACCAGGACGCTCTTCGGCACCGCTTCGAGAAAGCGCGCAAGCGCCCCTGCAGGCAGCAACGTGCCGGTAGGGTTGTTCGGATTGGCTGCGAAAACGACCGCGGTGTCGGCGCGAATCGCCGCCAGCATGGCCTCCAGGTCATGGCCGTAGTCCCTGGCCGGTACGACCAGGCCGGCTGCGCCACGCGCCTGCGTGGCGAGCGCATAAACCGCGAAGGCATGCTCGGAGAAGACGCTCGAGCGCCCCGGTGCCAGGAACGCGGCGGCGACCATTTCGAGGACGTCGTTGGAGCCGTTGCCGAGCACGATGCCGTCGGGCGCGACCCCGAGCTTGGCGGCGAGCGCCCGGATGAGCTCGAACTGGTCGGGATAACGCGCGAGCTCAGGCAACGCCACTTCGATCGCAGCACGCGCGCGGGGCGAGGGCCCCATCGGGTTCTCGTTCGAAGCGAGCTTCACGATGGACTTCTCGTCCAAACCGAACTCGCGCGCGAGTTCGGTGATCGGCTTGCCGGGCTGATACGGCGAGATGGCTCGCACGTAGGAAGGCACCCGCTCGCAGAGATCGAGCGGCGCGGATAAAGGCGACGCGGCCGGTTTCACGCTCATAGGACAGCCGCCGGATAGGAACCGAGGATCTTCAGGAACGGCGCGAGGCCGGCGAGCTCTTCGAGCGCCGCGGCGACCGCGGCGTCGCGGCGATGTCCGACCACGTCGACGTAAAACATGTACTCCCAGGTACCGATGCGCGCCGGCCGGGACTCGATGCGACTCATGCTCACGCCGTGCCGTGCGAGCGGCGCGAGCAGCGCGTGCATCGCGCCGGGCCGATTGGGCGCCGACATGACGAGGGAGGTTTGGTCGTTACCGGTCGGCACGGTTTCCTGCTCCCCGAGCACGAGAAAGCGGGTCATGTTCTGCGGCTCGTCCTCGATATTCGGCGCGAGCACCGCGAGGCCATAGCGCTCCGCCGCTATCGAGGGCCCAATCGCGCACGCCGATGGCTCGAGCGACGCGAGGCGGGCAGCCTCGGCGTTCGAGGACACCGGCACGCGCTCGGCGTTCGGGAGCGTTCGGGAAAGCCAGCCCTGGCACTGCGCGAGCGACTGCGGGTGCGAGTAAACGCGCATGGCGCCCGCCAGCGAGTCGCCCTTGCGCATCAGGTTCTGATGCACGCGCAACACCACCTCCGCGCAGATGCTGAGCGGCGTCGAGAGCAGGAGATCGAGCGTCCGCCCGACCGCGCCCTCGGTGGAGTTCTCCACGGGCGCAAGCGCGTAGTGTGCCGCACGGGTCTCGGCCTGCCGGAACACTTCATCGATGGACCCACAGGCCGCCGCCTGGACGCCGTGCCCGAACTGCTTGCGCAGCGCAAGCTCGCTGAACGTCCCACTCGGCCCGAGGAAGCTCACGACGAGCGGAAGCTCGAGCGCGCGGCATGCAGAGACGATCTCGGTGAAGATCCGCCCAAGCGCCTCTTTCGTGAGCGGGCCGGGGTTCGCGGCGGTCACCCGGCGCATCACCTCTGCCTCGCGCTCGGGGCGATACACCGGCCCCTCGCCCTTCAGCCGGCCGATCTCCCGCGCGAGCTCGGCACGGCGCGCGAGCCGCGACACGATCTCGAGGTCGAGCGCGTCGATCTCGGCGCGGCGCTTGGCGATGTCGTCGCTCACGGATCCGCTTCCGCATTCACTGCGGTGCCGGCAGGTAGCGCACGGCGAGCACGCCGTCGATAGCGCGGATGGCGTCGAGCACCGGGGTCGGAACGGTGCTGTCCACATCCACCAGCGTATAGGCCATCTCGCCCCGCGACTTGTTCAGCATGTTGTGGATGTTGAGGCCTGCGTGCCCCATCGCGGCCGAAATCTGGCCGACCATGTTCGGCACGTTGCGGTTGGCAATGGCGAGCCGGAAAGGCGCCTCGCGCTGCATCACCACCTCTGGGAAGTTGACCGCATTCACGACGTTGCCGTTCTCTAGATATTCGCGCAGCTGGTCTGCGACCATCACGGCGCAATTGTCCTCCGCTTCGCGTGTCGATGCGCCGAGATGGGGCAGCGCGATCACGTGCGGGGTTCCGATGAGGCGCCGGGTAGGAAAGTCGGTCACGTAGTTCTTGATGCGGCCCGCGGCCAGCGCCTCGACTACCGCCTCGTCGTCGACGATCTCGTCGCGCGAGAAGTTGAGGAGCACCGCGCCGTGGCGCACATGCTCGAGGCTCGCCCGGCTGATGAGGTGACGCGTCGCCTGGGTGAGCGGGACGTGCAGCGAGACGAAGTGCGCGCTGCGCAGCACCTCGTCCACCGAATGCGCCTTCTTGACCTGGGAAGGAAGGCTCCACGCGGCCTCCACTGTGATCTCCGGGTCATAGCCCAGCACGTTCATGCCGAGCTTGATGCCGGCGTCGGCGACGAGCGATCCGATCCGGCCGAGGCCGATGACGCCGAGCGTGTGATGCGGGAGCTCGATGCCGGCGAACTGCTTCTTGCCGTCCTCGATTCGCTTCGCAAGCGTGGCGTCCTCGCCGTCGAGCCCGGCCACGAAGCCGACCGCCGAGGCCAGGTTACGCGCGGCCATGAGCATGCCGGCGAGGACCAGCTCTTTCACTGCGTTGGCGTTCGCACCCGGCGCGTTGAAGACTGGCACACCGCGCCCGCTCATTGCCTTGACCGGGATGTTGTTGGTGCCCGCGCCGGCACGCGCGATCGCCTGGACGCTCGCCGCCACCGGCAGTGCGTGCATGTCGGCTGAGCGCACCAGCACGGCATCGGGCCGATCGCTCTCCTTGACGAGGTGGTACCGCTCCGCGGGCAGCCGCTTCAGGCCAACTTGGGAGATCTGATTGAGGACGAGGATTTCGTATTGGTTCATAGTGGTTAGGTCCGGCAGGACACCCGGCGAACCGGGGGAAAGGCCGCATCGATCACGCCGGGGTCTTGCGTGTTGCGCCCCGACGCATCCGGGAAGCGTCCTCCCACGTGTCCCTTTTCGGTCTCCGTGCGTTCGTTTATCTGGGGAGTTTCTCGAATTCGCGCATGTACTCGACCAGGCGCTCGACGCCTTCGATTGGCATCGCGTTGTACATCGACGCGCGCATGCCGCCAACGGAGCGATGGCCCTTCAGCTGCACCATGCCGCGCGCCTCCGCTCCCTTGAGAAAGGGCGCATCGAACTTCTCGTCAGGCAACGTGAACGGCACGTTCATGCGCGAGCGATCCTGCTTGCGCACCGGGCTCTTGTAAAAGGACGAGGCGTCCAGCGCGCCGTAGAGGAGGTCCGACTTGGCGATGTTCTTCCGCTCTATCACCGCAAGCCCGCCCTGCTGCCTGAGCCACTTGAACACGAGGCCCGCGATGTAGATCGCGTAGGTCGGCGGCGTGTTCGACATCGACTGGGCGTCGGCGTGGACCTTGTAGTCGAGCATGCCCGGCGTGCCCTTGGGTGCGTGGCCGAGAAGATCCTCGCGGACGATGACGATGGTGAGCCCCGCCGGCCCGATGTTCTTCTGCGCGCCTGCGTAGATGAGGCCGTACTTCGAGACGTCCACCGGCCGCGACAGGATGTGGGAGGACATGTCCGCCACGAGCGGCACGCCGCCCGTTTGCGGCACCCACTGAAACTCCACGCCGCCGATCGTCTCGTTCGTGCATACGTGCACGTAGGCCGCGTCGGGCGTTAGCTTCCAGGTGGACTGCTCCGGGACGAAGGTGAAGTTCCCCGACTCGGCCGAGGCCGCGACGTTCACGTCACAGAAGGCCTTGGCCTCCTTGATCGCTTTCTTCGACCACTCCCCCGTGTTCACGTAGTCGGCGCGCTTCTTACCCCCGAGGAGGTTCATGGGCACCATCGCGAACTGCAGCGTCGCGCCACCCTGCAGGAAGAGCACCTTGTAGTTCGCCGGGATCGCCAACAGCTCGCGCAGCAGCGCTTCCGCTTCCTCGGCAATGGCAATGAACTCCTTGCCGCGATGGCTCATCTCCATCACCGACATGCCGCTCCCGTGCCAGTCGAGCATCTCGCTCGCCGCCTGCCGAAGCACTTCCTCCGGCAGAACCGCAGGGCCGGCGCTGAAATTGAAAACTCTCGTCATCTCTCCCACCCAGAAAAAAACCCGTTCCTCAACCGGGGTGCTCACGGATCCGTCCGCGACGGCCGCACTCCCGTCTTCCGATACCGACCAGAATCACCGCCGTCAATCCGCAGGGGCCGGGTCTTCGCCGTCGCCAGCACCCGTTTCGCCGTTCTCTTCCTCGGCCTCGAGCACCTTCTCGATGCCGGCGAGCTTCGTCCCGGCGTCGAGGTTGATCAGGGTTACGCCCTGCGTCGAGCGGCCCATCTCGCGGATCTGTCCGACCTTGGTTCGCACCAGCACGCCCGCCGTGGACACGAGCATGATTTCGTCGCTTTCATTGACCAGCACCGCCCCGACGAGCTTCCCGTTCCGCTCCGACGTCTGTATTGCGATCATCCCCTGTGTGCCGCGTCCGTGCAGCGTGTACTCGGCGATCGGCGTACGCTTGCCGAAGCCGTTCTGGGTGGCCGTCAGCACCGTGAGGTTCTCGTCGGCGGCGGTCAGCATGGAAACGACTCGCTGGCCCTCGCCGAGCCGCATGCCGCGCACGCCACGCGCGCCGCGCCCCATGGGCCGCACGTCCTCCTCCTCGAACCGCACCGCCTTGCCGGCGTCGGAAAAGAGCATCACGTCGTGCGAGCCGTCCGTGATGGCGGCCCCGATCAGATAGTCGCCCGGCTCGAGGTCGATCGCGATGATGCCCTTCTTCATGGGCCGGGAGAAATCAGTGAGCGGCGTCTTCTTGACCGTGCCGTTCGCGGTCGCGAAGAACACGAAGTGCTGCTCGTCGAACTGCTTCACCGACAGCACCGCGTTGATCTTTTCGCCCTCCTCGAGCGGGAAGAGGTTCACGACCGGCTTGCCGCGGCTCGTACGCGTGCCCTGTGGCACCTCGTAGACCTTCAGCCAGTAGACCTTGCCGCGGCTGGAGAAGCACAGGACGTAGTCGTGCGTGTTCGCTACGAAGAGTCGTTCGATGAAATCGTCCTCTTTGGTCGAGGCGGCCTGCTTGCCGCGCCCGCCGCGCCGCTGGGCACGATAGTCGGCGACCGGCTGGGATTTGATGTAGCCCGTATGCGAGAAGGTCACGACGACGTCCTCGGGCGTGATCAGGTCCTCGATGCCAATCTCGCCGGTATCGAGCACGATCTCGCTCTTCCGGCCGTCCGCGTACTGCGCCTTGATGGCGCGGAGCTCCTCCGCGATCACCGCGGTGATGCGGGCAGGCTTCGAGAGCAGATCCAGGAAGTCGGCGATGCGCTCCAGGAGCTCCTTGTACTCGGCGACGATCTTGTCCTGCTCGAGACCGGTGAGCTTTTGCAGCTGCATCTCGAGGATGCGCTGCGCCTGCGCTTCCGAGAGCCGATAGCCTTCGGGCGTGAGCCCGAACTCCGGCCCGAGGTCCTCTGGCTTCGAGAAGTCGGGCGACGAGCGCGCGAGCATGTCGGCGACGAGCTGCGACTTCCACGTGCGGCCGAGAAGCTTCTGCTTCGCCTCGGCCGGCGTCTGCGCTGACTTGATGAGCTCGATGATCTCGTCGACGTTGGAGAGCGCGACTGCCAGACCTTCCTGGATGTGCGCCTTCTCGCGGGCCTTGCGCAGGTCGAACAGGGTCCGCCGGATGATGACCTCGCGGCGATGCGCGAGGAACGCCTCGAGCATCTGCTTCACGTTGAGCAGGCGCGGCTGCGCGTCGATCAGCGCCACCATGTTGATGCCGAACGTGTCCTGGAGCTGCGTCTGCTTGAACAGGTTGTTGAGCACCACGTCGGGAATCTCGCCGCGCTTCAGCTCGAACACGACGCGGATGCCCTGCTTGTCCGACTCGTCGGCGATGTGGGAGATGCCCTCGAGGCGGCCTTCCTTGATCAGCTCCGCGATGCGCTCGAGGAGGCTCTTCTTGTTGACCTGGTAGGGGAGCTCGTCGACGATGATGGCGCTGCGCGCGCCCTTGTCGATCTCCTCCACGTGCGTTCGCGCCCGCATCACGACGCGGCCCCGGCCGGTGCGGTAACCCTCGTGCACGCCCGCGAGCCCGTAAATGAGCCCCCGCGTCGGAAAATCAGGCGCCGGCATGAAACGGATCAGCGCCTCGATGTCGATCTGGGGATCGGCGAGCAGCGCGAGGCAGGCGTCGACCACCTCGCCGAGATTGTGCGGCGGGATGTTGGTCGCCATGCCGACCGCGATACCCGACGAGCCGTTGACAAGGAGGTTCGGGATCTTCGTCGGCAGGCAGATCGGCTCGCGCTCCTTGCCGTCGTAGTTGGGCACGAAGTCGACCGTCTCGCGATCGATGTCCGCGAGCATCTCGCCCGTGATGCGCTCCAGCCGGCACTCGGTGTAGCGATACGCGGCCGCCGAATCGCCGTCGACGGAGCCGAAGTTCCCCTGGCCGTCGATCAACGTGTAGCGCATCGAGAAGTCCTGCGCCATGCGCACCAGGGCCTCGTACGTCGCAGCGTCGCCGTGCGGGTGGTACTTGCCGAGCACGTCGCCGACGACACGCGCGCATTTCACGTAAGACCGGTTCCAGACGTTGTTCGCCTCGTACATCGCGAAAAGGACCCGCCGGTGAACCGGCTTGAGGCCGTCCCGGACGTCGGGGAGCGCCCGGCCCACGATCACGCTCATTGCATAATCGAGGTAGGAGCGGCGCATCTCCGCTTCCAGGCTGACGGGGAGCGTTTCCTTGGCGAATTGGTCCATGCGGGAGAGAAGTGTCCGGAAGCCGGCGTCGCCGCGCTCCTGCGAGCGCGCTAGTGAGGGTGTGGCTAAAACTTTGAGATTTTAGCATTCGGCGCCCTCGCCTCGCACCCTCCAAGACCGGCCGAAGCGTTGAATTTCGCCGCCCGTAGCGCGCAAACGTGCCCCGGGGGCACCGTTGTATGATCGCGCGCGCCGGAGCGGTCCCGGAAAGCCCGGCGCGACAGGCGCAACCCCCGGGCAGCAACATGCACACCAGGCTTGACGAGTTCGCCGCCGCGCAACGCGCCGTGGCCGGACGTGGGGGCGCTACGTCCGACGACCGGGTCGCTGGAACTCGAAAGAGAATCGCCGCTGCGGAGCGGCGATTTTTCCGAGATCGGGGAGTACAAGGGGGCTGTGCCCTCTCGAAGCGTGCAAGACTAGCGAGAAGAGCAATGCATACGAGCGCAGCACTCGTCACCGATCCGGGACACGCCAGCGTGCACCGCGCGTGCAGCTCTGTCGCTGCACCCTGTGCGGCCGGGGAGAAGTGAGCCGTTGGCCATGCCCCCCGCGCCGAGCCGCGCCGATCTCGTCATCGAGGCCCGCTGGGTCTTGCCGATCGAGCCGCAGGGCGTGGTCCTCGCCGACCACGCCGTCGTGGTCGATGCGGGTCGCATCGTCGCCCTCCTCCCGATCGATGTTGCGCGCGCGCAGTACGCGGCAGCCGAGCACGTGAGACTCCGGGAACACGTCCTCATGCCCGGCCTCGTGAACCTGCACACGCACGCCGCAATGTCGCTCATGCGCGGCCTTGCCGACGATCTGCCCCTGATGCAATGGCTGCGGGAGCACATCTGGCCCGCCGAGGCGAAGCATGTGTCGCGCGACTTCGTCTACGACGGGACCCTTCTCGCGGCGGCCGAAATGCTGCGCGGCGGAGTGACCTGCGCGAACGACATGTACTTCTACGCGGACGCCGCTGCGCAAGCGTTCCTCGATGCAGGAATGCGCGCCGCAGTCGGCCTGATCGCCGTCGAGTTCCCGACCGGCTACGCGGGCGACGCGGAGGGCTATATCGAGAGAGGCCTCGAGGTTCGGGATGCGCTGCGCGACCAGCCGCGGCTGTCGTTCTGCATGGCGCCGCACGCACCGTACACGGTGAGCGATCGCACCTTCGAACGGCTGGCGATGCTTGCGGAGGAACTCGACCTCCCTATTCACCTGCATCTACACGAGTCAGCAGACGAGATCGCGACGAGTGTGAAGGAGCATGGCGTTCGCCCGATCGAGCGGCTGCGCGCACTCGGAGTGCTCGGCCCGCGACTCATCGCGGTCCATGCGGCACACCTCGACACACAGGAGCTCGACCTCTTCGCGACTCACGGCTGTTCAGTCGCGCACTGTCCATCGTCGAACCTCAAGCTGGCGAGCGGCTTCGCGCCGGTCTCGGCGATGCTCCAGCGCGGCATCAACATCGGCCTAGGCACCGATGGCGCTGCGAGCAACAACCGCCTCGACGTCCTCGGCGAAATGCGTACCGCGGCGCTGCTCGCCAAGGCCGTCGCCGGCCGTGCCGAAGCCCTGCCGCACCACGATGCCCTGCGCGCCGCGACCCTCGGGGGGGCGGCTGCACTCGGGATGGATGCCGAGATCGGATCGATTGTGCCAGGAAAATGGGCCGATCTATGCGCCATCTCCCTCGATCGGCTCGAGCTCTCGCCGTGCTATGACGTCGCGTCCCACTTGGTGTATTGTTGCGCCCGAGACGACGTGACGCACGTGTGGACGGCAGGCGTGGCTTCGATGGCCGACCGCAGGTTGTTGCACGTCGATAACAACGGCTTGAAAAACCGGGTTTTCTTGTGGCACAATGCGCTGCTAGAATAATGTCTATAACCTTTGCCTTAAATTCAAGGCGAGCGTTTTCGCAAGAGGGGAATCCAATGCTCAGCGTTCTGAAACAACAAAAGGCCGTGCTGGCCGGCGCGTCGATCCTCGCGCTAGGGATCCTGGGAGGCTGCGCCACTGGCGGCACTGCGACCGCGCCGGGCACACCGAGGGTCTACGTCGAAGATACGCGTCAGGCGATCGTCAAGGACCCGTATGGCTTGTGCTGGCGAACGGGGTACTGGACGCCCGCGCAGGCGAACTGCGAGTGCGACAAGGATCTCCTGCCGAAAGAAAAGTGCGAGCCGCCGCCGGTTGCCGAGGCGCCCAAGCCTCCGCCGCCCCCGCCGCCCGCGCCGAAACCCGTGACCGAGAAGGTCACCCTCGCCGCCGACGTGCTGTTTGACTTCGACAAGTACACCCTGAAGCCCGAAGGCATGGCGAAGCTCGATGACCTCGCGGGCAAGCTCAAGACCATCGCGCTCGAAGTCGTAATCGGCATTGGCCACACCGACCGTATCGGCACCGACGCGTGGAACGACCCGCTGTCGGTCCGGCGTGCCCAAGCGGTGAAGACCTATTTGGTCAGCAAGGGGATCGAGCCCAACCGCATCTACACCGAAGGCAAGGGCAAGCGTCAGCCGGTGAAGGACTGCCCGAACCCGTCGAAGAAGGGTGAGATCCGGACCCGGGCGCAGCTCATCGAGTGCCTGCAGCCGAACCGCCGCGTGGACATCGAGGTGGTCGGAACCCGGACGGTGACCAAGTAAGTAAGGCGTTGCACCGCGACGCGAAAGGCCCTGCTTCGGCAGGGCCTTTTTGTTTCCGGGAACGGTGCGCGGAACTTCCCCGCTCCGCGACCGGTCGCAATACCGCACATTCCTAGAGCTGCTGTTCATGACGATCAACGTCGACGCGGACGAGATCCGCAAGTTCAGCGACCTCGCACATCGCTGGTGGGACCCGCGGAGCGAATTCCGGCCCCTGCACGAGATCAACCCCCTCCGCCTCGGCTGGATCGATGACATCGCCGGCCTGCGGGGAAAAACGGTAGTGGACGTCGGCTGCGGTGGAGGCATCCTGGCAGAAGCGATGGCTGCGCGGGGTGCCAGGGTAAAGGGCATCGACCTCGGCGAGCGGCCGCTGAAGGTGGCGCAGCTGCACTTGATCGAAAGCAAGCTCGAGGTCGACTACGAGTGCATCGCCCCGGAGCATCTCGCCGCGCGCGAGCCGGGTCGCTACGATGTCGTCACGTGCATGGAGGTGCTCGAGCACGTGCCAGATCCGTCGAGCACGGTGCGCGCCTGCGCCGCACTCGCCGCGCCCGGCGGCCACCTGTTCTTTGCGACCATCAATCGCAACCCGAAGTCCTACCTGTTAGCGATCATCGGTGTCGAGTACGTGCTCAAGCTCCTGCCCAAAGGCACCCATGACTGGGCGAAGTTCATCAAGCCCTCGGAGCTTGCCTCCTTCTCGCGCGCTGCCGGGCTCGACGTCCGGCAGGTGATCGGCATGACCTACAACCCGATCACCAAGATCTACTCGCTGGGGCGCGACACCGACGTGAACTACATCGTTCACGCCACGAAGCCCGAGTGAGAAGCACCGTAGGTCTCCGCGAGCGATGACGGCCGCGGTTCTCTTCGACCTGGACGGCACGTTCGCCGACACGGCGCCCGATCTCGGCGGCGCGCTCAACCGCTTGCGCGAGCGCCGCGGACTCGCAGCGCTCCCGATCGACACCCTGCGACCGCACGCATCGGCGGG
>Ga0209253_10001108_pt1 | contig 23525 bp, 25 predicted proteins | sample FrelakmetBRP12BR_FD_187145 | JGI IMG/M metagenome (GOLD analysis project Ga0209253, IMG submission 187145) | Freshwater lake sediment microbial communities from the University of Notre Dame, USA, for methane emissions studies - BRP12 BR (SPAdes)... | ecosystem: Environmental > Aquatic >...
CCCGAGGCGTCCTGGCCACGCCGCCCAACAGCCACCACATCCTGCCGGGCACCTCGCGCGATGCGATCGTCGATCTCGCGAAGGACTGGCGGCCGGTCGAGAGCCGGCCGATCGCGGTATCCGAGCTCGGCCACTGCGACGAGGTGTGGATTGCTTCCGCAGGCCGCGGCGTACTGCCGGTGACGCGCATCGACGGGCGGCCCGTCGGTGACGGGAGGCCGGGCCGCGCGTGGCAGGCCATGCATGCCCGCCTGCAGCGCCACCTCGACGACATCGCCGGCACGCCGGCGCTTGCCCCATGACCGACGCGCCGCGAGAGGAAACGCTGTTCGAGTTTCCCTGCGACTTCCCGATCAAGATCATGGGGCAGGCCACGGACGAGTTCCGCAGCCTGGCGCTCGGCATCGTGACGAAGCACTTCGGCGAGCTGGCGCCGGATCACATCGAGGAGCGGGCGAGCAGCAACGGCCGCTACCTCTCGTTCACCTGCACCGTGCGCGCCGAGAGCAAGGCGCAGCTCGACGCCGTCTACCGCGAACTCACGTCCTGCCGCCAGGTGCTGGTCGCCCTCTGATCGAGGCCGAGCGCCGCCGTCAGGTGCGGCGCCAGGGCCAACGCTACGGCATGCAAGTCCGACGGTCCGCCGAGGTCCGCCAACTGCGTCATCTCGAGTCCCTCGTAGCCGCAGGGATTGATGCGCCCGAACGGCTCGAGGTCCATGGCCACGTTGAGCGCGAGCCCGTGGTACGAGCGGTTCTTCCTGATGCGCAGGCCGATGCTCGCGAGCTTGCGCTGCCCGACGTACACGCCCGGCGCCTTGCGATCGCCCCGCGCCTCGATGCCCCATTCGGCCGCCGTCGCGATGACGGCACGCTCGATGCCTTCGACGAGCGCGCGCACGCCGAGCCCATGGCGCTGGAGGCGCAGCAGCGGATACACGACGAGCTGACCGGGGCCGTGATAGGTGACTTCGCCGCCGCGGTCGATGTTCACGACGGGAATGTCGCCGGTCGCGAGCAGGTGCTCGCGCCTGGCGTTCATGCCCATCGTGAAGACGGGCGGATGCTCGAGGAACCAGATCTCGTCGGCCGTGTCGTCATCGGCCATCTCGGTACGGCGCTGCATGTCGCGCCAGGTCGGCTCGTAGTCGGCCCGCCCGAGCCAGCGCAGGGCGATGTCGGACTCGGGGAGATGCTCGGCCATTGCGCCGTTCAGCTGCGAACGGCGATGCCGCCCTCGCCCAGCCCCGCGTTGTTGCGTGCCAGCGCCTGCTCGGCGCGGTAGCTCGAGCGCACCAGCGGACCGGCCACGCACTCGAGGAAGCCGAGCGAGAGCGCGTACTCGCGGTATGCGTCGAATTCGTCGGGGCGCAAGAAGCGCTCCACCGCGAGGTGATTCACGGTCGGGCGCAAGTATTGCCCGAGGGTCAGGATGTCTACGCCGGCTGCGCGCAGGTCGCGCAAGGATTCGCGGATCTCGTCATCGGTCTCGCCAAGGCCGAGCATCAAGCTGGTCTTCACGAGCACTTCCGGGCGGTGACGCTTCGCGTGTTCGAGCACGGCGAGTGTCTGCTCGTAGGACGCGCGCGCGTCACGCACCGGATGGGTCAGGCGGCGCACCGTCTCGACGTTCTGCGCGAACACGTCGAGGCCGCTGTCCACAACTTTCTCGACGTCCGCGAGCACGCCCTGGAAGTCGGGCGTGAGCGCTTCGACAGCCGTTTGCGGATTCAATGCCTTGATCTTGCGCACGCACGCGGCGAAGTGCGCCGCGCCGCCGTCGCCCAGGTCGTCGCGGTTCACCGACGTGAGCACGACGTACTTGAGCTTCATCAACTGCACGGTGCGCGCAGCATTGCCGGGCTCCTCGGCATCGAGCCAGCCGCGCGGATTGCCGGTGTCCACCGCACAGAAGCGGCACGCCCGCGTGCACACCTCGCCCATCAACATGATCGTGGCGGTGCCGGCGTTCCAGCACTCGCCGATGTTGGGGCACTTGGCTTCCTCGCACACGGTGGCGAGGCGATGCTCGCGGACCGTCTGCTTGACGCTCTCGAAGCCGCGGCCGGCCGGCATGGGAGCGCGCAGCCACGTCGGCTTGCGGGCGACGGGCGCGGGCTCGCTCGTGGCCGCCTTGATGCCGTCGCGGATGGCCGTGAAGCCCTGGGGCGTCACGTACTTCTCGCCGCTGCGGCGCGCGGTTTCCTGGCCGGGTGCGGCGGGCTGGGTGACGACGGGTATGCCCTTGAAATCGCTCATGTCGGTCGCGTTGGCGGCGTGGGCGTGAATTGTACGGCGTCGGGCGGCGGCGCGCTGTCGTTGGCGGCGGATTCGAGCATTCCGTTCGGGGCGCTTTCGCGTCAACCGGGGACCGGATGGGGCTGCCGGGAGGGGGCCCGCGCGGACGCCGTGAACCCATCCATGGGGGCTCCCGCCGCGGCGTCCATGCCGCGGAGGGCCGCGCAAACCCCCTCCCGGCAGCCCTCGGTGGGCTCTCCGTAGTCGATTGGCCCGTTCGCCGAGACGACGCCGTGGATTCGTGCCTGTCGCAGCGTACCCACCGATGCCGGCAACGGAGATACAACGAGGGCGGACCGGATCGAATCCGCCGGGCCGTCACGCGCCATGGACGGCGCGTGCGGAGCCTACAGGGACGTACTTGCGGCGTCCCGGCGGATTCGGATCCGGTTCGCCCCGTTTCGTGTCTCCGATCTAAGCTTCCGTTGCGAAGCCAGCCGATACGCGGCGCTAAACGCCGCGCAGGCGCCGATCGAGTGCGGCGAGCCGCTCCGGCGTCCCGATGTCGAGCCAGTCGCCGTCGAAGAGTTCCGCGCTGACCCGACCCTGGCGCGCGGCGGCTCGCAACAACGGCGCGAGCTTGAAGATGCCGTCCTGGCAACCGTCGAACAGCGCCGGGTGGTACACCCCGATGCCCGAGAACGTGTGGCGCTCGCCCGCCTCGCCTTCGACCATGCGCCCGCCACTCAGCACGAAATCACCCCGCTCGTTGTGCTGCGGATTCGGCACGAGCACGAGGTGTGCGAGGTCGCCCGGCTCAAGTCGCTCGCGCAACTGCGCGTAGGGGTACGTCGTCCAGACGTCGCCGTTCAGCACCATGAACGGGGACGGGCCGAGCAGCGGTAGCGCGCGGAATATGCCGCCGCCCGTTTCGAGCGGCTCCGGGCCTTCCTCGCTGTAGCGGATCTCGATGCCGTACCGCGAGCCGTCGCCGAGCGACCCGCAGATCTGCTCGCCGAGCCACGACAAGTTGATCACCACTTGCGAATAACCCGCCGCTGCGAGGGCATGCAGGTGATGCTCGATCAACGCCCGGCCTCCCACGTCGAGCAGCGGCTTCGGCCGCGTCAGCGTGAGCGGCCGCATGCGCTCGCCGCGACCGGCGGCGAGGATCATCGCCTTCATCCGCGCGCGACCGGCGGCGCGCCTTCGAGTTGCGCGATCACGGCGGGCAGCACGCGCCGCTCGATGAACTCGCCGAGCGCCGCGAAATCCGCATGGCGCGCGCACGAACCCACGGCGTACTGGAGCGTGCGCGGAATGTCGGCGAGGTATCCCGCCTTGCCGTCGCGATGCCACAGGCGCGCGAAAATGCCGCCCACCTTGAGGTGGCGCTGCACGCCGACGAGGTCGAACCAGCGCAGGAACTCCGCATCGTCGCGGCCCGTTTCGAGCCCGGCCGCCGCAGCCCGGCGACGATAATCGAGCGCCCACGCGGCCACCCGCGGCTGCGGCCAGGCGATGTAGCTGTCGCGCAGGAGCGAGACGAGGTCGTACGTGAGCGGGCCGCGCACGGCGTCCTGGAAGTCGAGGATGCCGGGGTTGTCGCCCGGGCAGACCATCAGGTTGCGCGAGTGGTAGTCGCGATGCACGAACACCTGCGGCAAGCCCAGGCAAAGCGCCACCAGCGCGTCGATGCTCGAGGCCAGCATCTTCGCCTCTGCATCGGTCATCGCAAGCCCGAGGTGCCGCGCGAGCAGCCAGTCCGGAAAGAGGCTCATCTCGAGGCGCAGCAGCTTTTCGTCGTACGGAGGCAGCCGGCGCGAATGCGCGTCCCCGCGCGACTGGATCCGCACCAGCGCATCGAACGCGTCCCCGTACAGCGAGTCCGCCTGGCCGTCCTTCGCCAGTTCGGGCAGGTACATGCGCGTGCCGAGGTCGGTCATCAACAGGAAGCCGTGGCGGGCATCGCGCTCGAGCACGCGCGGCGCGTTGACGCCGATATCGCCGAACATCGCGGCCACCTGCAGGTACGGGTCGACGTTCTCCTTGTCCGGCGGGGCATCCATCACGATGCGGGTGGCGCCGTCGGCGAGGGAGACGCGGAAATAGCGCCGGAAGCTCGCATCGGCCGAAGCGGGCGCGAACGAATAGCCGGCGAGGCCGAGATCGCGTTGCAGCCAGTGGTGGAGCAGGTCGAGTCGCGGGTCGGAGGTGCCAGGTCGTTGATCGTTCAAGAGGGCCCCGGAAAGTCGGATACGGGCAATGGGGCGCAATTATAATTGCGGAAATGACGAGGACGCCGACCGTTCGCATCGATCCGCCGCTCCGGGGACGGCTGAGCCTGCTCGTCGCGGGCCTGCTGGCCGCCCATGCGGCTCAGGCGGTCGATCCGCAGAGCGCACCGGCGCGCTCGCTGTCCTGCGGCACCGCCCTCCCCACCGATCCCCGGCTGGAGGAACTGCTGCGGGCCGACCCCGATGATCGCCGCATCGACGTCACCAGCGACTCGGGCACGCTCGACCGCGAAGGCGCGGCGCAACTGAAGGGCAACGTCACGATCCGCATGGGGCAGAAGCTGCTCACGGCGGACGAGGCCGAGATCGACGCCACCAAGCGCAGTGCACAGCTGCGCGGCGACGTCGAGTACCTCGATCCCCAGTTGCACGTCACGGGCCAGGGCGGCTCTTTCCAGGGCGATGCCGGGGGCGAGTTCGAAGGCGCCGAGTTCGAACTGCTGGACCGGTCCGTGCGCGGCGCCGCGAAGGATGCCAACCTGCGCCAGGACGGCACGATCGACCTGAGCGGGGTGAGTTACACGGCCTGCCCCAAGGGCAACGAAGACTGGCGGCTGGCCGCGAGCGAGATCTCGATCGACCAGGAGACGCGCCTCGGCACAGGCCGCAACGTGCGGCTCGAATTCATGGGCGTGCCGATCTTCTACACGCCGTGGATCTCGTTTCCCGTGGGCGACCAGCGCAAATCGGGCCTGCTGTTCCCGACCATCGGGTCGAGCAGCAGGAGCGGCACGCTGGTGGCGATCCCCTGGTACTGGAACATCGCCGAGAACTACGACGCGACCTTCACCGCGCGCTGGTACTCGGACCGCGGCTTCCGCATCGATCCGGAGTTCCGCTACCTCACCGAGCGCAGCCGCGGCATCCTCGACGGCGAATACCTTCCGCACGACGACCAGACAGGCGAAGCGCGCAGCTTCGCCTCGCTGCGCCACGTCACGCGCTTCGAGCCGCAGACACGCCTGGTGATCGACGCGGCGAACGTGAGCGACATCGACTACTTCGAAGACTTCGGCATCGGCTTCGAGGGCACCAGCGTCACGTTCCTCAATCGCCTGGCGGAACTGCGCCACCACACGGATCACTGGTCGCTGCGGGCCCGCGCGCAGGACTACCAGGTGATCGACCGCGAGCTCGCGGACCCGGATCGCCCCTACTCGATCCTGCCGCAGTTCACGGCCGTCGGCCGCTGGCGCGACCTGCCGGGAGGCCTGTCCGCGAGCATCCTCGGCGACGTCACGAATTTCCAGCGCGACCTCGGTCCCGACGGCGTACGCATGGAGGCGAATCCATCGCTCGAATGGCGTATCGACCGCAAGGGCGCATTCGCCGCCGCAGGCGCCGGCTGGGACTACATGCAGTACGCACTCACCGACAACCCGGGCGGCCCGGATTCGCCGAGCCGGTCGGCGCCGATCGTGAGCCTCGACGGCGGCTTCGTGTTCGAGCGCGCCGCGGGTGCCAAGGGCCAGAAACTGCAGACGCTCGAGCCGCGCATGCTGTACCTGTACGTTCCCTACCGCAACCAGGACGACCTGCCGGTGTTCGACACCGGCGTTCCGGACCTGAATCTCGTGCAGCTGTTCCGCACCAACCGCTACGTCGGCAGCGACCGCCTCGGCGACGCGAATCAGGTCAGCTTCGGCGTGACCACGCGCCTGCTCGATGCCGGCCGCGGCCGCCAGTACCTGAGCGCCACGCTCGGCCAGGCGTTCTACTTCGAAACGCCGCGCGTGCGCCTTCCCGACGAGCCGGTGCGCGACCGGTCGACGTCCGACGTGGTCGCGGAACTCGAACTGGCGGCTTTCAAGAACTGGAACGCGCGCTTCGGCTACCAGTGGAATCCGGACCAGACGCGGACCGAGAAGTCCGAGGTGTTCGTCCAGTACCGGCCCGCTTCGGATCGCGTGGTGAACGTCGGGTATCGCTTCCGCCACGATCTGCTGGAACAGTTCGACATGTCGGCGGCCTGGCCGATCACGCAGCAGTGGCGCGGCTTCGCGCGCTGGGTCTACTCGATCAGCGAACAGAAGTCGCTGGACCAGTTCGTGGGCCTCGAGTACTCGTCCTGCTGCTGGGCCCTGCGGCTGGTCGGCCGCAAGTTCGTGAGCAGCCGGACAGGCGCCTCCGATACGTCGATCGGCCTGCAGCTGGAACTCAAGGGACTGTCCAGTGTCGGAGTGGACAACGAAGCTTTCCTGCGCGATGCGATTCGTGGATACTCCGCGCTCCCGCCCGATTCCCGGTCCTGAAATGCCCTTGATTCCCAAGCGTTTCCTGGCGTTCATCGCCCTCCTCGGCGTCACCGCCGCCGCCTGGCCCCAGTCCAAGGAGCTGAGTTCGACGGGAGTGTTGCTCGACGGTGTGGCCGCCATCGTCAACGACGGGATCGTCCTGCGCAGCGAGGTCGACAGCCAGATGGCGGTCATCTCGCAGCGCATCCAGCAGGCGGGCCAGCAGCTGCCGCCGCGCAACGTCCTGCGCCAGCAGGTGCTCGAGCGCCTCGTGCTGCAGGAAGTGCAGATGCAGCGCGCCGACCGTCTCGGCATCAAAGTCTCGGACGAGATGGTCAACCAGGCGATGACGGAAGTCGCGCAGCGCAACAACATCAAGTTCGACGAGCTGCCGGCCGTCCTCGAGCGGCAGGGCATCGACTATCGCAGCTACCGCGAGGACGTGCGCAAGGAGATGTCGCTGCAGATGCTGCGCCAGCGCGACGTGATCTCGCGCGTGTACGTTTCGCCGCGCGAGATCGACCAGTGCATTGCGAAGCGCAAGGCCTCGCCGGGCGCGGACAACGAATACAACCTGGCGCACATCCTCGTCGCCGTTCCTGGCACGGCCACGGAGCAGCAGATCGCCGAGAAGACGGCGCGTGCGCAGGGCGTATACGACCGTGCACGCAAAGGGGAGGACTTTTCGCAGCTCGCGATTTCCTACTCGGATTCCGGCACCGCGCTCGACGGCGGCGCGCTCGGCTGGCGCAAGGCCGGCCAGCTGCCGTCGTTCGTCGCCGACCTGGTCCCGAACATGAAAGCCGGCGACGTCACGGAGCCGATCCGCACGCCGAGCGGCCTGCACATCTTCAAGGTGCTCGAAGTGCGGGGCGCATCGCAGGCGGCGCTGATCTCGCAGGTGCACGCGCGCCACATCCTCATGACGACCAACGAAGTCACGGACGACGAGACGGTCCGGCAGAAGCTGCTCAGGATCCGCGAGCGCGTCGAGAAGGGCGAGAGCTTCGAAGCCATTGCCTCGGTGACGTCCGAGGACACGGGCTCGGCGGCCAACGGCGGCGACCTCGGCTGGGTCGGCCCGGGCACCTTCGTACCGGAATTCGAGCAGCAGCTCGACAAGCTCGCCGACAACGAGCTGAGCCAGCCCTTCAAGTCGAAATTCGGCTGGCACCTCGTGCAGTTGCTCGGCCGCCGAACCTACGACGCCTCCGAGGACGTCACGCGCAACCGTTGCGTGTCCCAGCTGCGCGAGGCGCGGGCCGACGAAGAAACGGAAATCTGGCTGCGCCGCCTGCGCGACGAGGCCTTCGTCGAATACCGGATGTGAGCAGGCCGAGCGCACCCAGGCGCGTATCGAGGCGCGCGGCCCCGCCGACCATCGCGGTCACCACCGGCGAGCCGGCGGGCATCGGCCCGGACCTCTGCCTTGCGCTGCTGGCTCGCACTCGCCTTGCATGCCGCATCGTGTTGATCGGCGACCAGACCCTCTACCACCGTTCCCTGCGCAAGGTCCGCCGGGTCCCGGCCCTGCCGGCCTTCGACCCGGCGCAGACCAGGGTTCTCAGGCGCGTCGAGACCCTCGACGTTCCGTTGCGCGCACCCTGCGAACCCGGCTTGCTGGACATCGCCAATGCCGCCTACGTGTTCGAGACGCTCGACATGGCGATCGGAGGGTGCGCGGCGGGCGCTTTCGACGCCATCGTCACCGCGCCGGTCCACAAGGGCATCCTCAACGACAGCGGCGTCGCGTTCAGCGGGCACACGGAGTACTTCGCCGAAGCCACGGGCTCGCCGCTGCCGGTGATGCTGCTGGTCGGCGCCGGCATGCGGGTGGCGCTGGCGACCACGCACCTGCCGCTCGCGAAAGTGAGCGCCGCCATCCAGCCGCAGCGGCTCGAGCACCTGCTGACCATCATGGACCACGACCTGCGACGGCTGTTCGGGATCCGCCGCCCGCGCATTCTCGTGCTCGGTCTCAATCCGCATGCGGGCGAATCGGGGCATCTCGGCCGGGAAGAAATCGAAGTGATCACGCCCGCGCTCGAGCGGCTGCGCAAACAGGGCCTGCGCCTCGAAGGGCCAGTCCCGGCCGATACGGCATTCCTTCCGCATCGCCTCGAGGGCGTCGACGCCGTGCTCGCGATGTTCCACGACCAGGGCCTGCCCGTGCTGAAGCACGCAAGCTTCGGCCATGCCGTGAACGTCACGCTGGGCCTGCCGATCGTCCGCACGTCGGTGGATCACGGCACAGCGCTGGATCTTGCGGGCACCTCGAAGGGTGACCCGGGCAGCCTGCTCGCGGCCGTCGACCTGGCTGTCGAGCTGGCGGCCAAGGCGCACCGGTCCCGCCGTTGAAACCGCGCGCGAAGAAGCGTTTCGGCCAGCACTTCCTCCACGATCCAGGCACGATCGAACGGATCGTGCGCGCCATTGCGCCCGAGGCCGGGCAGCGCCTCGTGGAAGTCGGGCCGGGCCGCGGCGCCATCACCGCCCCCCTGCTTGCCGCAGCCGGAGCGCTCGACGTGATCGAGATCGACCCCGAGGTCGTGCCGCTCCTGCGCCAGCGCTGCGGCCCGGGCGAACTGCGCGTGCACCTCGCCGACGCGCTGGAATTCGACTTCAGCGCGCTGCGCGGCGCGGGACCGCGCCTGCGGCTGGTCGGCAACCTGCCCTACAACGTCTCCACGCCGCTGCTGTTCCATTTCACGACGCAACTCGACGCCATCGAGGACATGCATTTCATGCTGCAACGGGAAGTGGTGACGCGCATGGCCGCCAAGCCAGGCAACAAGGACTACGGCCGCCTGACCGTGATGCTCGCCCCGCTGGTCGACGTCGAACCGCTGTTCGACATCGGCGCGGGGGCATTCTCGCCGCCACCCCAGGTGATTTCGACTTTCTTCCGGCTGCGGCCGCTGCGGACGCCGCCTTTCGAGCTGCGCAGCCGCGAGAAATTCGCGAAAGTCGTGGCCGCCGCCTTCTCCCAGCGTCGCAAGACCCTGCGTAACTCATTGTCCAGCCTGCTTTCTGCCGAGGCGATCGCCGCGGCGGGCGTGGATCCCGGGGCCCGCGCCGAGACCCTGCACCCCGCGCAGTTCGCGGCCCTCGCGGACCGCGTCGACACCCCAGAATAGCCACGATTGGTCGCTGCCAAGCCTAACCCTATAATCCCCATACGCGTCTCACCCGCGTTTGCAGGAGTGGACCATGCGCGAATACAAGAAAATCCTGTTGTGCCTCGACCTGACGGACGACAGTGAAAGGATCACGGAGCGTGCCAAGGACATTGCCGCGCGCAACTCCGGCACCATCACGCTGCTGCACGTCGTCGAGTACGTGCCGGTCGAACCGATGGGCGAGGCCCTGCTGCCCGCCGTGCAGATCGAGGGTGAACTCGTCGAGCGTGCGAAGAAGCGCATCGGCGAACTCGCGTCCAAGATGGGGCTCGCGGGCTCCGAGAAACTGGTGCTGACCGGAAACATCAAGACCGAAGTCGTGCGCGTCGCGCGCGAACACGGCACCGACCTCATCGTCATCGGCAGCCGCGAACGCCACGGCATGTCGATCCTGTTCAATTTCACCGAAGACACCGTGCTGCACGCGGCGCCCTGCGACGTGCTGGCCGTGCGCCTCGCCAGGACGGGCTGAGGGTCGCGCGCGCCATGCCGGGACAGGGGGAGCACAGCATTCGCGTCGACGTGATCACGCATTACGTCGAGGACCAGTCGAGCCCGCCCGAAGGCCGCTTCGTGTTCTCTTACACCATCACGATCCGCAACGAGGGGTCGGTACCGGCGCGCCTGCTCACGCGGCACTGGATCATCACCGACGCGAACGGCAAGGTGCAGGAAGTCGCCGGTGAAGGCGTCGTCGGCGAGCAGCCGCACCTGCAGCCCGGCCAGGGTTTCCGCTATTCGAGCGGCGCGATACTCGAGACGCCGGTGGGCGCGATGCAGGGTAGCTACCGGATGGTGGCCGACGACGGCCGGCACTTCGACGCACCGATCGCACCCTTCACGCTCGCGATGCCTGGCCTGCTGAACTGAGCCGCTCGATGGCCGTGTACGCCGTCGGCGACGTGCAGGGCTGCGCGCTCGAGCTCGACGATCTCCTCGCCCTCCTCGCCTTCGATCCGTCGCGCGACCGGTTGTGGTTCGTCGGCGATCTCGTCAATCGCGGCCCGCAATCGCTCGCCGTGCTGCGGCGCGTGCGCGCCCTCGGCGACGCGGCGGTCGTCGTGCTCGGCAACCACGACCTGCACCTGCTTGCACTCGCGCGCGGCCACGCCGACTGGCGCGACGGCGACGAAGGCCTGCGGCCGATCCTGGAGGCGCCGGACCGGGAACCGTTGCTGGACTGGCTGCAGTCGCGACCGCTGATGCACCACGATGCCGTCCTGGGGGCCAGCCTGCTGCATGCCGGACTGCCGCCGCAGTGGGACATTGGCCGGGCGCGCGCCTGCGCCTCGGAGCTGGAAGGGGCGCTGCGCAGCGACCGCAGCGGCGACCTGTTCTCACGCATGTACGGAAACCAGCCGGATCTGTGGCGCGACGATCTCGAGGGCGCCGATCGCCTGCGCTTCATCACCAATGCGTTCACCCGCCTGCGCGTCTGCGAGCGCGACGGCCGGATGCTCCTGAAATTCAAAGGGGCGCCGGGGAAGATACCGGCCGGAGCCATGCCCTGGTTCCGCGTGCCGGGGCGACGGTCCGCGGGAGCGCGCATCGTCTGCGGGCACTGGTCCGCGCTCGGCTATCGGGACGAATCCGGCGTGCTCGCGCTCGACACCGGTTGCGTCTGGGGCGGCACGCTCACCGCACAGCGCATCGACGTGGCGTCGGCACCCGTTGCCGTGCCGAATCGCTCGGGCGCGCTGCCGATCGACGGCGACTGACGCTAAGGCTTCGCCTTCGTCGCCGACTTGGCGGGCTCCTCCCGCGGCGACAGCGCCTGCAGCTTGAGGTTCACCGCGTTTAGCGGCACTTGGTGCGGCACGCAAGAGAGCGAGCTGCCGGCCACTTCGCGCACGCCCATCGGCTTCAGCACCTGCCTGAGGAGCTGCTCCATCAGCTCGCAGTCGCCGTCCTGCACGTCGCTGATCGGCGTGCCCTCGAACGTCACGGTGCGCCACACAGCGGGAAACTGCGCAGTGGCCGCGTCCGCACTCGCGGCCGGCTTGCCGCCGACCTTGGCGGCCAGTTCACGGGTGGAGCGGTCCTTTGCGAGCTGGGCCAGCAACTCGGGCGTCGCTTCCATCGGCAGCGCCGCCCGCACGCGCGCCCGCGGCATGATTTCCGGCCCCGACATGTTGACGCAGCCCGAAGACGTCACCTTGTACCCGGGCCGGGCGCCCAGCTGTTTGAGGACGTACTTCAGCTTGTCTTCCATGCCGCTGCATGAATAGTGGGTGGTGAATCCCATGTACGTGAAGGCCAGGTCGTGATCGACCCAGACCGCATTGACCGCCCCGGCGTCGGCCGGCGACGAGGTGGTCGCAGGGGCCCCGAATGCGGCTCCCGATGCGAGCGCGAGAATTCCAACCCTGGCCGCCTGATCCAACCGAAGCATGGCTTTGCCCTCCGTCGCCTACCTTATACTCAGCCCCCGGCACGGCCACCATCGATGGCCGGCCCGAGGGCCCGAACGGCACCGCGACATGGACACCCTCGAATTCACTTCGTCCGGCCGTCGCTGGCGCGCGCACCTTGCACAGTCTTTCGACCTCGCAACGGCGCTCGAGTTCGATGGACCGCAACCGAGGTTCTTTTCCGGGCCGTCCGCGAGTTCGACGCCGCTGCAGGCGGGTGGCTTTACCGGGCAGGTCGCCACTGGCGCCAGCTGCAACTGCAGCGTGCACACCCTGGCGCCGCATTGCCACGGCACACATACAGAATGCGTCGGACATGTGACCGGCGACCGCACGTTACTGACGCAGTACACGCCCGTGGCGCCCAGCCTCGCCGCACTGGTCACCGTGCAACCCGTACGCCTCGGTTCGAGCGGGGATACCCGTCCGGCGATCTGCGATGCCGAGGACCTGGTTATCTCACGGTCGGCGCTCGCCGGGGCTGTGTTGCCTTGGGCGGAGGTACCGTGGACGGCCCTGGCGATTCGGACGCTGCCGAACGAGGCCGCGAAACGGCACAAGACGTACTCCGGTCCTTGCCCGGCTCCGTACTTCACCGCGGATGCCATCCAGTGGATCGTTGCGCGCGACGTGATCTCCCTGGTCGTGGACCTGCCGAGCCTCGATCGCGCGGACGATGGCGGAACGCTTGCGGCGCATCGGCTCTATTGGGGCCTGCCCGCGGGATCGTCGGACGTGCGCCAGGCGAGCCGTGCTCGAGCGCTGGTCACGGAACTCGCGTACGTCCCGCATGCGGCGGCGGACGGCGTGTATCTGCTCGATCTGCAAGTGCCCGCCTTCGCGGCGGACGCCGCGCCGAGCAGGCCGGTGCTGTACCCGGTGACGGAGGCGACGACATGAAGCTCGATCGCGAACATGCGCACGCCCTGGATGCGGGCGACGAACTGCAATGCTGGCGCGACCGCTTCGTGCTGCCCCACGACGACGAAGGACGGGAACTCGTCTACCTGTGCGGTCATTCGCTCGGCGCGCAGCCGCTGCTGGCCGGCGACTACGTCGAGGAAGTCATGCGCGAATGGCGCGCGCGCGGCGTCGAGGGCCATTTTTCGGGCCCGCGCCCCTGGGCCCGTTACGAGGAGCGCCTGGCCGCGCCGATCGCGCGGCTGGTGGGCGCCCAGCCGCACGAAGTCGTGGCGATGAACACGCTCACGGTGAACCTGCACCTGCTGCTCGCAAGTTTCTATCGCCCCTCGGGATCGCGCACGGCGCTGCTGATCGAACGGCAGGCGTTCCCGTCGGACCGGTACGCGGCGCAGTCGCAGGTGCGGTTCCACGGCCTCGACCCGGCGCGCGACCTGATCGAGCTGTCGCCGCGTCCCGGGGAGGACCTGCTGCGTACCGAAGACGTGATGGAGGCCCTCTCGCGCGAGGGACATCGCGTCGCGACGGTGCTGCTGCCGGGGCTGCAATACCTCACCGGCCAGGTGCTCGACGTGCGAGCGATCACCCGCGCGGCTCGCGCTGCGGGGTGCGCCGTGGGCTGGGACCTCGCGCATGCCATCGGCAACGTGCCGCTGGAATTGCACGATGCCGGGGCAGACTTCGCCGTGTGGTGCCATTACAAGTACGTAAACGCCGGACCCGGGGCCGTCGGCGGCGCGTTCGTGCATGAACGGCACGCAAAGGATGCATCGTTGCCGCGGCTCGCAGGCTGGTGGGGCAACGACCTGGCGACGCGGTTTCGCATGGCGCAGGAGTTCCAGCCGGCACCGGGCGCTTCGGGCTGGCAGGTGAGCACGCCGACGGTGCTCGCGATGGCGCCGATCGCCGCATCGCTCGATCATTTCGACCAAGTCGGACTCGCGGCCCTGCGCCGCAAGTCCGTGGCACTGACAGGATATCTCGAGGCCCTGATCCGCGAGCGTCTGGGGCCCGACGTCGCCATCGTGACGCCGGCCGACCCGCAGTGGCGCGGCGCGATGCTCGCGTTGCGCCTCGCTCGCAGCCGGGATGCGGCACGCGCCGTATTCGACGGATTGCGACGGCGCGGCTTCGTGCCGGACTGGCGCGAGCCGGACGTCATCCGCGTCGCGCCGGTGCCTTTCTACAACCGATACGACGATGCATGGCGATTCGTCGACGCATTGCACGCCGAACTGGCAGCCTAAGGCCCATGCCTCATTTGTGCTGCCAGCGGTCGGCCGGCTCGAGCACCTGCCGCACCGCCTCGCCGTCCAGCCACGCGCGAGCCTGCGCATCACCTTTGATGTAGGCGTCCCAGAACGCAGTACTGATCGCGAGAATCGCGCGGTGATGATTCGGGTTCCGTTCGCCCGAATCATTCGGCAGCGGGCGATCGGTAAATGCCGAGTGCTTCGCGCCATCGAGCACGAGTTCGTACTTGCCACCCGGCGGGAGGGCCGGGTAGACCGCCAGACGCCCCTCGACGGTGTCACCGATCGGTGCCTGGTCTTCGGTGCCCGTCATCAGCAGCCACGGAAGCTTCACGTCGGCGAAGGCCCTCCCGGGTGTACCCCGCCGCGGGCTGCTGGGGCTGAAGAGGATCGCGGCGTCGATGCGCTTGTCGGTGAAGCGCTGTCCTCCCGAGGCGTAGCTCTGTCCGCTGACCGCCTGCGTGGTGATCGCGCCGAACGAGTGACCCGACATGCCGATGCGCGAAAGGTCCATGCGGCCGCGCAACACGCTGCCGGGCCGGTCGTTCCAGCGCTCGAGCTGGTCGAGGACCGCGGTAACGTCCTCGGCACGCAGCTTGAAGTTCTTCACGTTCGCGGCCTTGCGCAGTTCGCGCATGCCCTGCTCGCGGCCCTGCCCCTCCCACACCGACCTGTCGCTGCCAGGATGTTGCAGGAAGACGGCGACGTAGCCTCGCGCCGCCCAGTGCCGGCCGAGGAACGAGCTGCCTTCGCGCGAGCCGCCCAGGCCGTGGCTGAAGAACACTACCGGCGCAGGGCCGCCCAGGGCAGGCAGATAGACGCGCAGCGGGATGTCACGATCGCGGTCCTTGTCGTGGACCTCCAGGTCCACGGGCGCAGGCGCTTCGACGGCCGGCAGGCGCAGCGGGTCGTAGCTTGCCGCCCCGGCTGTGGTGGCACCCGCGAGTACGAGAGCCGCGGTGGCGACGAGGGTTCCGAGCGAGCGCATGTCAGCTTTCCCTTCACATAACGTCGCCCACGTGACGGCGACAGCCTTTCAAACGCTCCAGCGGCGAAAGGGTTGATTCGTTTGTGCCGAAGGTGCTCGCAGCCGTATTCTTTGCAGAACGACAACAGGGAGCCGACCCATGAAGCGTTGCGTCCTTCCGCTGCTGATCGCGCTCGCCGCCGTCGCACCCGCCGAGGCTGCGGGCAAGCAGCCGCATTGCCGTGCGGGCCGCGCGGATTGGGTCGTCAACGCCGAAGCGGGCGTACTCACCTCCATGCAGAGCGACGGGTCGCCGTACTGAACCACGCCACGGGCATCGCGTACTTCACGACGGCCCTCGGCCTGTGCGGGGTTGCGTGGAGCGCGCGCGGCATCTGCGCCCTGCAGTTGCCTGAAGACGGCGAGCGCGCCACCCGATCGCGCCTGCAGGGGCGTTGCCCCGCGGCGCAGGTGTGCAACCCGCCCGGGGACGTGCAGCGCGCCATCGACGCCGTCGTCGCGCTGCTGAACGGCGCGAAGACGGACCTGTCGTTCGTCGTGCTGGACGTGGAAGGGCTCGGTGAATTCGAGCGCCGCGCCTACGCTGTCGCGCGCACGATTGCACCCGGGACGACGACTACCTATGGAGCCATCGCCGCAGCTCTGGGCGAGCCAGGCGCCGCGCGCGCCGTCGGTCAGGCGATGGGCCACAATCCGTGTCCGGTGATCGTACCGTGTCATCGCGTCCTCGCATCCGATGGCAGCCTCGGGGGCTTCTCGGCCGGAGGCGGCGCGAAGACCAAGTTCCGGATGCTTGCCATCGAAGGGGCCGACGCGGCCGGGCAGGCCGATCTGTTCGAGGAGCGGGCCGGCTGACGCACTCGCCCGCAAGCGGGAGAGGTAAAGAACCCTCACCCGCGCTCTGCGCGACCTCTCCCGCAAGCGGGAGAGGTAGAGAATCCTCACCCGCGCTCTGCGCGACCTCCCCCGCAAGCGGGAGAGGTAACGGATCACGCTCTGCGCAGTTCGATGAAGCTGTACGCGTACGCGTGCTTCTCGTCGGCTGGATGATCTTCGCGGGCGACTTCCCGCCACCGGGCCGCTTCCAATTCCGGAAAGTACGTGTCCGCAGGCACCGTCGCGTGAATCCGGGAGAGGTGAATCAGCCGTGTCCGCGGCAGCGCCAGGCGATACACCTCGGCCCCGCCGATGACACAGATCTCTCCGACGTCGCCCGCGACGGAAATCGCCGCATCCAGCGAAGCCACCACGGTCGCGCCCGGCGCGGCATAGCCGGGTTGGCGAGTGACGACGATGTTGAACCGGCCCGGGAGCGGCCGTCCGATCGATTCCCAGGTCTTGCGCCCCATGATGATGGGCTTGCCCATCGTCAGCGCCTTGAAGCGCTTGAGGTCGTTCGGCAGGTGCCACGGCAGGCCGCCGTCGCGGCCGATCGCGCCGCGCTCGTCGGTGGCCACCAGGATGGAGACGAGCGCCACGCGACCGCCTCAGCGCCTGCGCTTCGTGCCTTTCTTCTTGTCGAGCGGCGTCACGTCCAGCATCGTCCCGCGGCACTGCGGCGCGCCGCAGCGGCAGGCGTAGAGCTGCAGCTCCTCGGGATCGTCGGTGCTCTCCCAGGTGAGCTGGTAGTCGTAGCCCAGCTCGTCGCCCGGCTGGATGGTGCGGATGGCATCGATGAAGACGCGGTCGTTCTCGATGATCGTTTCGCAGTTCGGGTTGCAGGTGTGGTTGATGAACCGCGCCGCATTGCCACCGACGCCCGCGTCGATGCAGATGTCGTCGTTCACCACGAACAGGAACGTGTGGCCGTCGTCGTCCTTGAGGTCGTAGCGGTCGTCCGCCACGTCGTGCGAGATGCGCTCGCCGATGTACTCGACGACGCGCGTCCCCTTGCGAATCCGGCGCGTGGCGTATACGCCGCGCCCGTGGATCTTCGAGCGGCGCACCTCGAACATCGGCTCCGCCGCCTTCTTCGCGCTCTTGGCGCGGCGCATGTGCGCGTGGTGCGGGGGCTGCTTCTTTGCGGGGGCGGACTTCTTCTGCTTGGCTTTCTTCATACGGCGATCGGGGCCTTGATGGCAGGGTGTGACTGATAGCCGACGATCTCGAAGTCTTCGAAGCGGTAGTCGAAGATCGAGTCCGGCCGGCGCTTGATCTCGAGCCGGGGCAACGGCAGCGGCTCGCGCGAAAGCTGCAGGCGCGCCTGCTCGAAGTGGTTGACGTACAGGTGGCAGTCGCCGCCCGTCCAGATGAAGTCGCCCACGCCGAGGTCGCACTGCTGCGCCATCATGTGGGTGAGCAGCGCATAGCTCGCGATGTTGAACGGCACGCCGAGGAAGATGTCGGCGCTGCGCTGGTACAGCTGGCACGAGAGCCGTCCGTCGGCCACGTAGAACTGGAACAGCGCGTGGCACGGCGTCAGCGCCATCTTCTCGAGCTCGCCCACGTTCCAGGCATTGACGATGATGCGGCGCGAGTTCGGGTCGCGGCGGATCAGCTCCACCGCCTGCGCGATCTGGTCGATGCTGCGGCCGTCCGCCGTGTGCCACGAGCGCCACTGCACGCCGTAGACCGGGCCGAGCTCGCCGTTCGCGTCGGCCCACTCGTCCCAGATCGTCACGCCATGCTCGCGCAGGTAGCGGACGTTCGTCTCGCCGCGCAGGAACCACAGCAGCTCGTGCACGATCGACTTGAGGTGCAGCTTCTTGGTCGTGACGAGCGGGAAGCCTTCGTTCAGGTCGAAACGCATCTGCCAGCCGAATACGGCGCGCGTGCCCGTGCCGGTGCGGTCGCCCTTCTCGGCGCCGCTCGTCAGCACGGTCCTGAGCAGACCCAGATACTGGCGCATGGCTCAGGCCTTGAAGTTGCCCGAGGGCTGGTTCTGCCGGTACGCGATGAGGAGCATCGCGACGCCGGCGAGGATCATCGGCGTCGAAAGGATCTGTCCCATCGTGACCCAGCCGAACAGCAGGTAGCCGCGGTTCTCGTCCGGAACGCGAACGAACTCCACGAGGAAGCGGAAGACGCCATAGCAAAGCAGGAACAGGCCCGAGGGCGCCCAGCGTGGCCGCTTCGTCGCCGTGAACCACCACAGGGCCACGAACAGCACCAGCCCTTCGAGGGTGGCCTCGTACAGCTGCGACGGGTGCAGCGCCCGGCCGTCTACGACGAAGGCCCACGGCACGTCCGTCGGCTTGCCCCACAGTTCGCCGTTGATGAAGTTGCCGATGCGGCCGGCGCCAAAACCGACGGCCGGCAGCGGCGCAGTGAAGTCGAACACGTCGCCGATGCGCCGGTTGCGCAGCTTGGCGAAATACGCGAGCGCCAGCAGCACGCCGACCAGGCCGCCGTGGAAGGACATGCCGCCTTCCCAGATCCTGAGCACGCTGAGCGGCTCGGTGAAGATGCGCTCGGTGCCGTAGAACAGCATCCAGCCGAGCCGCCCGCCGAGGATCACGCCGACAGCGCAGTAGAAGATGAGGTCGTCCACCTCGACCGGGGTCCAGCTCGAATGCGGCTGCGCGGCGCGACGACGCGCCAGCCACCAGGCCGCCAGGAACCCGAGCAGGTACATGATCCCGTACCAGTGCACGTGCACTGGCCCGATCGAAAAGGCGACGGGATCCGGGTGGGGGTAGACGATCATGAGGCCGCCATTTTACCTGTCGCGCGCGTCAGGCGCCGATCTGGATGGGGACGACTTCTGCCCCGTCCGTGAACAGCTCCTGCCGGATCTCGTGCACCAGCCCCCAGTCGAGCGCCGTGTCGGGATCCAGCGTCGTGCGGGCCTGCATGGCATGGAATACCTGCTTCCTGCTCTTCTTCGTGTTCGCGGCAACGACGCTGGCGCAGTTTTCCATGTCGACGCGCAGGCTCTTGACCAGTTCGACCAGCTTGGGCTCTTCGTAGCTGGCGCCCTGGGAGAAATTCATGCTCACCGGGTGCATCAGGAAGCGCGCCTGCGGGACGGAGACGCGGCGGCTGCCCGCGCAGTAGAGCGCAACCCCGATGGAATCCACGCTGCCGATGTTGTGGGTGATCACCTCGGCGGGAATGCCCTTGAGATAGTTGTAGGCGGTCAGCCCGTGGAATACCGACCCGCCCGTCGTCGAGATCAGCAGCGTGAACTGCTTCGTCCCGGCAGCCAGCCTCTGGTCCACGGTCTTCATCAGCGCGCCGATGCTCGATTCGCTCACCGGCGTGTAGAACTTGATCACCACGGAATCGGTCATCGCGCAGCCTCCTCGCGACCGGTCAGTCGTGCACGACCCGGCAGAACAGCGACTTCAGGTAGCGCGTCTCCGGGATGGCGGGGTGCAGGGGATGGTCCGGCGAATGGCCGCCCACTTCGACCACCTGCGCAAACCGACCGAGATGACGCGCGGCCTGCTGCACTGTGTCGATCAGGTCGTCCTGCGCGAGGTGATGCGAGCACGAGCACGAGACGAGGATGCCGTCGCGCGGCAGCAGCTGCATCGCCAGCTGGTTGAGCTTGCGGTAAGCCGCCTGCCCTTTCGGCGCATCCTTGCGGCGCTTGATGAAGGCCGGCGGGTCGATCACGACCACGTCGAACTTTTCGCCGGCCTCCCGCAGGGCGGCGAGCGCGTCGAACGCGTCGTCGCGAACGGTGCGTACGGATAGCCCGTTGGCAGCCGCCGTACGCTCCAGGATCTCGAGGGCCGGCGCGGACGAGTCGACGCAGAGCACTTCGCTCGCGCCCGCCTTCGCCGCAGCGAGGCCCCACGCGCCGAGGTAGCTGAACACGTCGAGCACGCGCAGGCCGGGCACGTACTTCAGTAGCGCCCGGCGGTTCGCGGCCTGGTCGTAGAACCAGCCCGTCTTCTGCCCGCTGCCGATCGGCACTTCGAACGAGACGCCGTTCTCGACCACGACGGCCTTGTCGACCGGCTCGCCATGGGCGGTCTCGACATACGACGCGAGACCTTCGAGTTCGCGCGCACCCGAATCGTTTTTCCAGATCACCGTACGGGGGCGGATCACCTTCTCGAGCGCCGCGACGATCTCGGCCTTCATCGCCTCCATGCCCGCCGTGCCGATCTGGCCGACGACCACGTCGCCGTAGCGATCGAGCACGAGGCCCGGCAGGCCGTCGGATTCGCCGTAGACGAGCCGGTAGAACGGCTCAGGGTACAGGCGCTCGCGCAGCGCCAGGGCCACCTGCAGGCGGTGCACGATGAGGGACTTGCCGGGCGCAAATTCCGGATCGCGGCCGACGATGCGTGCGCAGATGAGCGCGTGCGGGTTGACGTAGGCGTACCCGAGGAAACGTTCCTTGTCGCCGATCACGCGGCACATCGCGCCCGGCGCGAAGCCGGTGAGCGGCGTGCGGGCCGTGTCCACTTCGTTGCTGAACACCCAGAGGTGGCCGGCGGTGATGCGGCGGTCCTCGCGATGGCGCAGCCGCAGTTCGGGCAGGGCGTCCGGTGCATCCGGCGCCGCAGGTGAAGTCGTCATGGGTGAATCCGCCGTCGGCCAGCGGCCTTCCGCTATAGTGCCGCCATTCTAGCCGACACCCTCTTCTCCCATGCAGCAAAACCGCCCGAGCGCGCATCGCAACCACCTGGCCGCAGAGACCAGCCCCTACCTGTTGCAGCACGCCGAAAATCCGGTGGAGTGGTACCCGTGGTCGCCCGAGGCGCTGACGAAGGCGCGCGCCGAGAACAAGCCGATCCTGCTGTCGATCGGCTACTCGGCCTGCCACTGGTGCCACGTGATGGCGCACGAGTCGTTCGAGGACCCGGCGACCGCGGAGGTCATGAACCGACTGTTCGTGAACATCAAGGTCGATCGCGAGGAGCGCCCCGATCTCGACCGCATCTACCAGACCGCGCACCAGGTGCTCAACCAGTCGGGCGGCGGCTGGCCGCTCACCGTGTTCCTGTCGCCGCAGACGCACCGGCCGTTCTTCACGGGCACGTACTTTCCCAACGAGCCGCGCCACGGCATGCCGCCGTTCAAGCTGGTGCTCGAGCGCGTGTCCGAGTTCTACCGCACGCGCGAGACGGAGCTGCAGGACCACGGTGCGAAGCTGGTGACCATCCTGGCCGACCTGCTGCCGCCGCCGGATCGCGGCTCCGAGCCATTGTCGCGCGCTGTGCTCGAGCAGGCGCGCGCCACGCTGCAGCGCGAGTTCGACGGCCGCTTCGGCGGCTTCGGGCAGGCGCCGAAATTCCCGCATCCGATGAACATGGAGTTCCTGTTGCGCACCTGGCGCGCGAGCGCCGAGGCCGACGAACCGGACCTGCAGGCGCTCTACATGGCGTCGCTGACGTTGACCCGCATGGCCGAGGGCGGCATCTACGACCAGCTGGGCGGCGGCTTCTGCCGCTACTCCGTCGACCCGTACTGGATGATCCCGCACTTCGAGAAGATGCTGTACGACAACGGGCAACTGCTCGCCGTATCGGCGCAGGCAGCGGTCGCCACCGGCGAGGACATGTACCGTCGCGTGGCCGCGGAAACCGCCGACTGGATGCTGCGCGACATGGAACATCCCGTCGGCGGCTTCTATTCGACGCTCGACGCGGACTCCGAGGGGCACGAGGGCAAGTTCTACGCATGGAACCGCGAGGAAGTGCAGAACCTGCTCGAGCCGGATGAATTCGCCGTGTTTGAAGCCCGATTCGGGCTCGACCGCGAGCCGAACTTCGAAGGGCAATGGCACCTGCATTGCTTCAGGTCGATGGCCGAGGTGGCCACCGAGCTGGGCTTGCCGGAAGAAGCCGCGGGCGAGCTGCTCGACTCTGCGCGCGCCAAGCTGCTCGACTATCGCAATGGCCGTGTCTGGCCGGGGCGCGACGAGAAGATCCTCACCGGCTGGAACGGGCTGGCCATCGCGGGGCTGGCCGCCGCATCGCGCTCCCTCGACGTTCCGCAGTACACGGACGCTGCGTTGCGCGCCATGCGCTTCCTGCGCGAGCACGCGTGGTACGAGTCACGGCTGCTGGCGGTGCACAAGGACGGACGCTCGCGCTTCCCCGCCTATCTCGACGACCACGCGTTCCTGGCGTGGGGACTCACGGAGCTGCTGCAGGCGCGCTGGGATCCGACTGCGCTCGGCTGGACCATCGAACTGGCCGAGACGATGCTGACGCATTTCGAGGACCGGGAAGCGGGCGGTTTCTATTTCACCGCCGACGACCACGAAGAACTGATCCTCCGGCCCAAGACGTTCGGCGACGACGCGACGCCGGCCGGCAACGGCGTGGCCGCACGCCTGCTGGTGCGCCTCGGGTTCCTGCTCGCCGAGCCGCGCTACCTGGACGCGGCCGAACGCACGCTGCGCGCAGCATCTGCCGTGGTTGAGCGGTATCCGCACGGACACACCAGCCTGCTGATGGCGCTCGATGAATTCACCGCGCCGCCCGCGATCGTGGTGTTGCGCGGCGCGGCAGATGACATCGAGACGTGGCGGCGCGAACTCGACAAGCATTACGACCCGCGGCGCGTGATCGTCGCGATTCCGTCCGACGCCACCGGCCTGCCCCAGGGCCTGGCGGACAAGAAGCCGCAATCCGGAACGGTCGCCTATATCTGCCGGGGCATGACCTGCTCGGCGCCGGTCGCCACGCTCGGCGACCTGATCCGCGAATTGAAAGCGGGCGGGTAAGACCCTCACCCCAACCCTCTCCCGCTTTCTGCGGCATCACGGCGAAACCCAAACTGGCTCGTGAGCAGCCCGCCGTTGAGCATTGATCATCTTGGATTGAAGTTCCCGCGGGAACGCCTGGACCCGGCAATGTGCATGCGCTCGTTGCGGATTGCCTGATCGGCTGCGTACGCGCCATTGGGCGCAAGCGAGTGCGGGACTTGAGCCCACCTTCTGCAGCACAAATCGACCGAGGCTAATGGAATGGTCGCCCCTGTCTGATTCGGCATCAAAGTGCCACAGTGGAGTTGCGAATCAACCACTGACCAAGAAGGGGCGACCGTCATGAAGGCTACGACAATCGGGATCGATCTGGCAAAGAGCATGCTCCAGGTG
>Ga0209253_10001109_pt1 | contig 23521 bp, 23 predicted proteins | sample FrelakmetBRP12BR_FD_187145 | JGI IMG/M metagenome (GOLD analysis project Ga0209253, IMG submission 187145) | Freshwater lake sediment microbial communities from the University of Notre Dame, USA, for methane emissions studies - BRP12 BR (SPAdes)... | ecosystem: Environmental > Aquatic >...
GACACTATGAACGCTGACACTGATTATCTGATGACCAGGGACGAAGATATCGAGCGCGCCTCGCGTTCTCTCAAGGCCATGTCGCATCCCTTGCGTTTGAAGATTCTCTGCACTCTGGGCAGTCAGGAAGTCAGCGTACAGGACATTGTCGAGCACGTAGGTACCTCGCAAAGCAACATTTCCCAGCATCTGGCCATCCTCCGTGACAAGGGCATACTGGCTTCCCGCAAAGATGCCAACCGCGTCTACTACCGGGTGGGCGACACCCGCACCTTGCGCCTCATCAGCATGATGCGGGAGGTATTTTGCTCGCAGGGTTAAGCATACTCTTTCGGGAGTTAGGTAATTACTGCCAATCGGTAAAAAGAAATTCATGAATAGCGAACGCATGATACGCATCGTGGCCGGCTTTTTTGTGCTATTGTCCCTGGCCCTGGGCGCCCCAGCGAGCCCTTTCTACCACAGTGTCTACTGGTTGTGGGTTACCGCCTTTGTGGGGCTTAATCTGTTCCAGAGCGGGTTTACCCGCTTTTGTCCAGCAGAAATCATACTGTGGAAATTGGGCGTTAGAAAATCCTAAACCCGCTCTGCAAGTCCCCTTCAAGGAATCCCATGCAGCAATTCATCGAATTCGCCCTCAAAAATTGGCTGTTGTTCGCGGCTCTAGTCGTTATCCTCGGTCTGCTGATTGGCAATGAGATCATCCGCAGAGTCCGCGGCGTTAAAACCATCGAGCCCGGTCAGGCATTGCCACTCATCAATCACCAGGATGCGCTGGTGTTGGATATCCGCGACAGTGGTGAATACAAGGCAGGCCATGTCCCAGACGCCCGTAACATCCCACTGAATAACCTGGAGGCTCGCTTGGGCGAGCTGGAGAAATTCAAAGGCAAACCGATCATCGTCTATTGCCGTTCCGACGTCAGTTCCAATGGCGCGTGCGCATTACTCAAAAAGAACGGTTTTGAAGCAGTATACACACTGAGCGGTGGCTTGCCCGCGTGGCAGACCGCCAATCTGCCTATCCGCAAGAAATAGAGGCGCCGTATTCTTGGAGCGTTTTGAGATGGTAAATATCGTGATGTATGCCTCCGCGTACTGCGCATATTGCCGGGCGGCCCGGGCCTTGCTGGATGACAAGGGGGTGCAATACACGATCATGGATGTGGATAGTGATTACAGTCTTTGGGAGGAAATGGCCGAGCGCAGCCACCGGGATACCGTTCCGCAGATCTTCATCGACGCACTGCACGTGGGTGGGTTCGATGATTTATCGGCCCTGGATGCGCGCGGTGGACTGGATCCACTGCTCAATAAACGTTAAGGCATTCATCAGTTCCTGAAGCCGAAAGCGTGGGGTTAACTGCGCGCGCAGGTGCTAAGAACAGGGCAAGGCTTTGCGTCATGGCCAGTGTCCAGGTATAAGACACGATTCCAACTCAACACAAACCCAAGGAATCGTAATGAGCGACGAAACACCCTCGCAGCAGCTTGAAATCCAGAAGATCTATCTCAAGGATGTTTCTCTGGAGACCCCTAATTCGCCCATGATTTTCACCGAGCAGTGGCAACCCGAGACCAGCGTACAGCTTGACAATGTTTCGGAGCAGCTTGCCGATTATGTTTACGAGGTTTTGCTTACCCTGACGGTGACCGCCAAACTGGGTGAAAAGACTGCCTATCTCGTGGAGATACAGCAGGCCGGCATTTTCACTGTCCAGGGTTTTACTGATGAGCAGTTAGGGCATGTGCTGGGCGCGTTCTGCCCCAACACCTTGTTCCCCTTCGCCCGTGAGGTGCTCGCCTCGATGGTCAGCAAGGGCGGCTTCCCGCCGCTGTTATTGAACCCTATCAATTTTGACGCCCTCTATTTGCAGCGCCTGCAATCCCGGCAGGCCCAGCAGACTGAAGCCAAGCACTAGCGTATGGCCACCACCGTCGCGGTACTGGGCGCAGGCTCCTGGGGCACGGCTTTGGCCCTGTTGCTGTCTCGCAATGGTCATGCAGTCCGGCTGTGGAGTCATCATTCCGAACAGGTAGCGCGATTGCGCCATGACCGGGAAAACCGCCGCTACCTGCCGGGCTGCGCTTTCCCCGCCGGCCTGACGGTCGAGCCGGACCTGGCTGTGGCAGGGGCGAGGTCCGTTATCGTTTTGATCGCGGTACCCAGCCATGCTTATGGTGAAACCCTGGCTCGTGTCAAACCCTACCTGGACGTTAATACGGGCATTGCCTGGGCCACCAAGGGATTGGAGCATGGCAGTGGGCGCTTTCTGCATCAGGTCACGGCGCAACTCCTGGGCGAGAACTGGCCCGCCGCCGTAATATCCGGTCCCAGTTTCGCCCGGGAAGTAGCCGCCGGCATGCCCACCGCCGTCACCGTGGCCTCGCGTGATGTTGGCTATGCCCGTCAAGTGGCGGCTTTACTGCATGGTTCCAACCTGCGCGCTTACACCAGTGAGGACGTGATCGGTGTGGAACTGGGCGGGGCGGTGAAAAACGTCCTGGCTATTGCCGTTGGCGTGTCAGATGGCCTGGGTTTTGGCGCCAACGCCCGGGCTGCGCTCATCACCCGGGGCCTGGCGGAGATGGTGCGCCTGGGCGAGGTGGTGGGTGGCCGCCGGGAGACCTTCATGGGCTTGGCAGGTATCGGCGATCTGGTGCTCACCTGCACCGATGATCAGTCCCGCAACCGCCGCTTCGGGCTGGCCATCGGCCGGGGCCAGACCGCCGCGGAAGCCTGCGCCGCCATTGGCCAGGTGGTGGAGGGCATCGTTACAACCCGAGAGATCATGAGGCTGGCCCGCCGGTACCGCGTGGAAATGCCCATCACCGAACAGGTAGATCAGGTGCTGGACCAAGGGCGGGACCCGCGCCAGGCAGTGGAGGCGCTGCTCGCCAGGGACCTTAAACCTGAAACGGGTTAAGCAGAGCAACCCCGATGTCTGGGTCGGAAACGTTCCGGGTGCTGCAACCCGCCTCTGTAAGAGAGCGGAAACACCACCATCGCGGCGATATTTCAGGAGTGGTCTACTGGGTGCTGGATGAAGCTCGCAGGTGCTTGCTGACGGTACGCCGGTCCAATCCGGTGCGCCGGGCCACTTCCTCGAAGTTGCCGAAACGCCGGTACAGCAGGGCGCAGTAATGACCAATCAATGTCCGTACCTCCAGTTCACCTGCCTGCAACTGCCGCAGAAACTCGTCGTCAGGGCTCATCGCGGCAGCCGGAAAATCACTCTCGTAACGTCGGGTCAGCAATATCCGCCTTACCGCCTGCTCCAATTCGCGGACATTGCCAGGCCAGGGATAGTCGGGCGACACATCTCGCTTCAAGATAGTTAAGACCATCCCAGTCAATTCCGGGCGGTCTTGACCCGTCATACGTTCCACCAGTGACCGCACCAGCAGATCCAGCTCCTCGGCTGATTCCCGGAGGCGCTCGCGCAACGGGGGCACAATGATGATGTCCGAGCACAACCGGTAAAAGAAATCATCCCGCAACTTGCCACATTTGCGCAAATCACCGACCGGGCGGTTGGTGGCGGCGATCACCCGCCCGGAGAAACGCAGCGGTTGGTGGCTGCCCACCGGGGTGAACGTCCGCTCTTGCAGTACCCGCAGGAGTTTTATTTGCACATTCAGGCTGGCATCGCCGATTTCGTCTAAGAACAGCGACCCGTAAGGGCTGCAGAGTTCAAAGACACCCTTATGGTTATCCACCGCACCCGTGAACGCGCCCTTGCGATGGCCAAAAAGTTCCGATTCGATCAGACTCTCAGGAAATTCGGACAGGTTGATGGCGATAAAGGTATCGGTAAAGCTGTGGCGGAACCGTTTGCTGACTGGATCGAAGGGAATGTAGACCGACCGCCCGATGGCCCCCGCCGCCGTTCCCTTGCCGGTGCCGGTTTCTCCGAGCAGCAGGGTGGAAAAATCTTCCATGCGATTCCACAGGTAGCGGTCATAGGTGCGGGCGTCGTGGGTAAAGACATTATTCCACAGCGCAAACCGCAGCTTCCGCATGGAGGAACTGACTCCTACCAGCGAGCGAATGATGAAATAGTAGGCGCGCCGGAGCTGATAGAAGAGCCCGAAGTAACGCAAGGCATCCCGATCAGAAAAGCCTCTGGATCGCAAAATGGCAATCGCCTCGTCGGCAAATAGCGCCTCGGCTGGAGTGCTTGGATGAACCAATTCGGTCTCGATCAGCGCGTCTAGGGCGGTGACAAAGCGGTGATAGGTGTGGAACAGGAAAGCGTGTTCCAGAAGCTGTCGATCTTCGCCATGAAAGGGCAGGATGGTGTCCACCCCGTGACGCTCAAGCTTATCGAACCGCTCGTCTAGGGCTGGAATCAGCGCAGTGAAGAGGTGTTCGCTGCCGTGCTCCAGGAGCGCGCCCGGCGCTACCACCGCCTCGATCTTGGCCCGCTCCACGCTGAACGGGTTGGTGAAGATGGCAGCGGCCACGAGGGAGAAAAATTCCCGGTCTTCAGGGTCGAGTTCGGTTTTTTGACGCACGATACCGTGATCCTATTCAAATAACAGCGCATGACAAAACTGGATAATACAAAAAATGTATATGTATCATGCAAAAAATGATAGGCAGTGCCTTCGTAAAGTTTCCGGCAGCTTTGATTAATTTAAAAAAATAATTTAATAAATAATATCTTACTTATAAATTATTGATTGGCGCATGATTTGCATCATGTCCGCGTATAAGAATCTCTCAGCCAGGAACCAATTCAGTTCTGCCAAGCCGAGGGGTTGCCGCTATTAATCAACCACATACAACTTGTAGAGGGCAACATGGCAACTATCATTCAACGTATCAATGACTTGTTGAAAGCCAATTTACATCATATGGTGGATCAGGCCGAGGATCCTGAGCGAATGCTGAAACAGATAATCCGTGAAATGGAAGACAATATCAGAGACGCAAAAGTGGCGGTGATCAGTGCCATTGCCAGTGAAAAACAGCTTTTCAATCAGCTTCAGGAACACCGCGCCAAGAGCGATACCTGGACCAACAAGGCTGAGTACGCCTTGCGGCACGGCCAAGAGGACTTGGCTAGAACGGCATTGGCCCGCAAGCTCGACCACGAGCGCATTGCCGAAGGGCTTGAGCCGTCGTGGGCAGCGGCGAAAAGTACCAGTGAAAAACTAAAGGAACAGCTCATGGCGCTGGAGGCGAAAAAGATCGAGGCTTGCCGTCGGCGTACCGGACTGATTGCCCGTCAGCGCGCGGCCAGGGCTCAGCAATCTCTGAGCAAGACGCTGATAAATTTTCAGGATAGTCTGGAAACGCAGGCAAAATTTGCCCACATGGAAGACCGGGTCGCCGAAGCGGAGGCGCAAGCTCAGGCCATCGCCGAGATCATGGATGACCACGCTCCGCTGGAACGGGAATTTTTCGACATGGAAACTAAAATGAAAGTCACCGAGGAATTGGCAGCCTTGAAGAGGAAGATTCAGGCGTATCCCTAGCAGGACATATGACACAGTATTGACAGCGACTAATCGCTGTCAATAACAACCCAGTAAGGAGAAATACCATGGAACCAATCCAGGTCACGCAACAAAATTCCCAGTCATGGATGTTTTTCGTTAAAGCCTCTTTCGGCCTTTCCGCCCTGGCGATGGGGATCGGCATTTTCTTTCTGCCAACGGACCTGTGGGTAAAAGGCTATCTTGCCATGGGTACACTCTTTTTGGTGGGGTCCACCTTCACGCTTGCCAAAACGCTGCGGGACGAGTTCGAAGCAACCAAATTGATCAATAAGATCCATGAGGCGAAGACGGAAAAAATACTCAGGGAATACACCTCTGATACCGGCGCCCTTTGATGATTTGAACCCTGTGGGCGCCCCTGGGGGAGACGCGTTTTTTCTATCCGGCGCGGGGACCGAAAATGGCGGTCCCCACTCGCACGATGGTGGCCCCTTCGGCAATGGCGGCTTCCAGGTCGTCAGACATGCCCATGGACAACGTATCCAGCTCGACGCCGGTCGCGATGAGCGTTGCTTGCAGTTCCCGCAAGTGGGTAAACGAACCGCGCTGTGCGACAAAATCCGTGCTGGGGGCCGGGATCGCCATCAAGCCGCGCAAGCGTAAACGCGGCAACTCGGCCACGGCATGGGCGACATCGGCGAGTTCCGCAGCGTTAAGGCCCCGCTTGCTGGCTTCATCGCTGATGTTGACCTGTAGGCAGATATTCAAGGCAGGCAGCGTATCCGGGCGCTGCTCGCTGAGACGCTGGGCAAGCTTCAGGCGGTCCAGGCTGTGCACCCAGGCGAAGTTTTCGGCGATGCCGCGGGTCTTGTTGGATTGCAGGGGGCCGATGAAATGCCATTCCAGATCCAGCTGCCGCAGCGCCTCGATCTTTTCCAGGGCTTCTTGCAAATAATTCTCCCCAAACTGGCGCTGGCCCGCGGCCGCCAGCGCGGCGATCACCGCGGCGGGTTGGGTCTTGCTCACCGCCAACAAGGCCACCGAGCCGGGTGGCCGGTGATAGCATCGTTCGGCTTCCCGTAGGCGCGCGAGTACGGTGCTTAGCCGTTCAGCCAGATTAGCCATGCTTGGTTCCCTGAGGTTTGGCACAGTTGGTGTATGGCGCATGCTTGTGTATAGTTTTTGATAATCCCAAGATCATGCGGGTGGTCAGCGGAGCTGCTGCTAGCCGGCTCATATATAAGGAAACGATTATGAATCTGGACGACTTGTTGACATTTTCCGTAAAAAATAACGCCTCGGATCTGCACTTGTCCGCCGGCTTGCCGCCCATAATCCGGGTGGACGGTGATATTCGCCGCATCAACCTGCCGGCGTTGGAGCATAAGGAGGTGCATTCGCTGATCTATGACATTATGAATGATAAGCAACGCAAAGATTACGACGAATATCTGGAGTGCGACTTTTCCTTCGAGGTTCCCAAGCTTGCCCGCTTCCGTGTCAATGCCTTTAACCATAACCGTGGCGCCGGCGCTGTGTTCAGGACCATTCCCACCAAGATCTTGAGCCTGGATGATCTGGGGTGTACCCAGGTATTCCGGGACATGATCAACGTGCCGCGAGGCTTGGTTCTGGTGACCGGGCCTACCGGATCGGGCAAGTCCACCACCCTGGCGGCCATGATCGACTACAAGAACAAAACCGAATACGGTCACATCCTAACTGTCGAGGACCCCATCGAATTCGTCCACGAGAGCAATAAATGCCTGATTAACCAGCGCGAGGTGCACCGCGATACCCTGGGGTTTAACGAGGCCCTGCGCTCGGCCCTGCGCGAGGACCCGGATATTATCCTGGTGGGCGAAATGCGCGATCTGGAAACCATTCGCCTGGCGCTTACCGCCGCCGAGACCGGCCATCTGGTGTTTGGCACCTTGCATACCAGCTCCGCCCCCAAGACCATCGACCGGATCATCGATGTGTTCCCGGCGGGCGAGAAATCCCTGGTGCGCTCGATGCTCTCCGAATCTCTGCAAGCCGTCGTTTCCCAGGCCCTGCTGAAGCGGAGAGGCGGTGGGCGTATTGCCGCCTGGGAGATCATGATCGGAACTTCGGCCATCCGCAACCTCATCCGGGAGGATAAGGTGGCGCAGATGTATTCATCCATTCAGACCGGCCAGTCTCATGGTATGCAGACCCTGGATCAGCACCTGTTGCAACTGTCTAAGGCTGGCCTCATCAGCCGCGAGGACGCCATGTCCAAGTCCAAGAATCCTGCCGCTTTCCGCCAGACCTAGCAGGTGAGATCACATCAGCCCATGGTTATTTGTGCGCCCACCGGCGGCGGTTCGGTGGCGTGTTGTAGGCATTCTACCCAAGCGACTGCGGCCCGCATGACGGTCCAGGACCGGCCGTTTATCCGCAGGTAGTGGCCCGGACGGATGCGCCCGGCGATCTCCGGCGCTGCGATGCGTAACCGCGTGTAGCCACCTGGGCATGGGTTCGTAGACAGGACATGGCCAGTTTCGATGATGTCTTGCATGGAGTCAGGCTGGGGCTTCATAGACCAGTCGACCAGCCAGCAGGGTGTGGGTTACCCGGCCCCGAAATTCCCAGCCCAGAAAAGGGCTGTTATGGCCGCGGCTGGTTATGGTGTGGGGTTCCAGGGACCAGACATGATGGGGATTGAATAGGCACACGTCGGCCACGGCACCCACGCCCAGATGGCCGGTCTCCAGTCTCAGGATGCGGGCAGGGCCCGCAGTGAGGCGTTCGATGGCATCCGTCAGGGGTAATATGCCATCCTCCACCAGGCGCAGACCCAAGGCCAGCAGGGTTTCCAGACCGGAGATGCCGGGCTCGGTATCGCTGAACGGTGCCTCCTTGGCGTCCACCTCATGAGGTTGGTGATCGGAGCAGATGGCGGCGATCACCCCGCTGGCCAATCCAGCGCGCAGGCCGTCCCGGTCGTGCTGGCTGCGCAGGGGGGGCAGGACATGAGCCAGGCTGTCGAAACGGCCCAGATCCAGCTCGGTAAGGTGCAGATGATGGGCGCTGACATCGGCTGTTACCGGCAAACCCTGCGCCTGGGCTTGCGCGATCATCTCCACGGCCCTGGCGCTGGACAGGTGGCAAAAGTGGGCGCGCACATCGATCTCCGCGAGCAAGGCCAGATCGCGGGCGACGATGGTGGTCTCGGCCGCTACCGGCACACCGGACAACCCCAAGCGAGTTGCTACCCTACCCTCATGGGCGCAACCGCCGGCGGAAAGCCAGGGGTCGCCTGGGGTAAGAAACACGGTCAGGCCATACGTGGCAGCGTATTCCAGACTGCGGCGCAGTACCAGGGTGTTGATGATCGGTTTGGCCGCGTTGCCAACCCCCACACAACCGGCCTCCTTGAGGGCGGCCATTTCGGCGAGTTGCTCGCCCGCCAGCCCGCGGGTGAGCGCGCCAACGATAAGCACGCGGGCAAACCCGGCGGCTTTGGCCCGACGGCGTATCAATTCCACAACCGCCGTTTCGTCGACAACCGGATCGGTATCCGGTGGGCAGACCAGGGTGGTGATGCCACCCGCGGCGGCGGCGCGGGTTTCACTGGCGATAGTGGCCTTGTGTTCCTGCCCGGGTTCCCGCAACCGGGCGCAAAGGTCGATCAGGCCCGGGCACACTACCAGGCCCCTGGCGTCGATCTCCCGGTCCGGATGAAAGCCATCCGGGGCACGGCTGAGGTATGCTACGCGCTGTTCAGCGATGAACAAATCGGTTACGGCATCGATGCCGTTGGCGGGATCGACGAACCGGCCGCCGCGAATCGCAATGCGCATCAGGTGTCTTCTCTAAACGGGTGAGTGTGCGTGCCCAAGGTGATGGACATGATGGCCATGCGCACGGCGATGCCATTGGTGACTTGCTCCAGGATCACCGAGCGGGGGCCGTCGGCCACCGCAGAATCTATTTCCATGCCCCGATTGATGGGACCAGGATGCATGATAATGGCATCGGGATTGGCCAAAGCCAGCCGTTCCTCGGTCAGGCCGTATTGCTGATAATATTCCTGGGCGCTGGGTAACAGCGCCCCTTGCATGCGTTCCCGCTGTAAACGCAGCATAATGATTACGTCCGCATCACGCAGTCCCGGCTGTAGATCGTGAAAGACCTGCACGCCCAAGGTTTCAACGCAGGCCGGCAGCAGGGTTTTGGGGGCTACCACCCGTACTTCGCCGGCGCCGAGGATGTTGAGCGCATGGATCTGGGAGCGGGCGACCCGCGAATGCAGAATATCGCCTACGATGGCGACCCGCAGATTGGCGAAATCCAGTTTGTGGCGGCGGATGGTGAATACGTCCAGCATGGCCTGCGTGGGATGGGCATGGCGACCGTCGCCAGCGTTCAGCACCGCGATGTGCGGCTTGACGTGGCGGGCGATGAATTCCGCCGTACCGCTTTGCGCGTGGCGAACGACGAACATATCGCACTGCATGGCCTCGATGTTGCGCAGGGTGTCCAGCAGAGTTTCGCCCTTGACCGTGGAAGAGGTACTGATACTGAGGTTCAACACGTCCGCCGATAGGCGCTTGGCGGCCAGTTCGAAGGTGGTGCGGGTACGCGTGCTGGACTCGAAAAACATGTTAACCACGGTTTTGCCGCGCAGGGTAGGCAGCTTTTTCACCCGTCGTTCCGCAACCCCGCTCAGCGACTCGGCAGTGTCCAAAATTTCTACCAGGTGCTGGCGTTGCAGTCCCTCGATAGTCAGGAAGTGACGTAGACGCCCGTGATTGTCCAGTTGGATATTGGTCAGGCTCATGACAATTTCTTTTTCAATATGAGCTGCAAGGGTTCGGGACCGCTTAATTTGATGTTTTCGTCGGGTCTCAAAGTCAGGCGGGTACCAACCACATTGGCTTCGATGGGTAATTCCCGGCCGCCGCGATCGACCAAAGCCGCCAGCAGCACGGAGCGGGGACGGCCATAGTCGAAGAGTTCGTTGAGGGCGGCGCGCACGGTGCGGCCCGTGTAGAGCACATCGTCGACGAGAATAATATGGCGGCCATCCACGTCAAAGGGCAGGTGCGATGGCTTGACCTGGGGGTGCATACCCAGGCGGCTGAAGTCGTCTCGATAGAAGGAAATATCCAGGCTACCCAAGGGTTCGGGGATGCCCAGCAGGGTTTGCAAGCGTTGGGCGATCCATACCCCGCCGGTATGCAAACCAACCAGCGTGGGGTGGTCAATGCCGCGTTCTTCCAGCAACCTCTGGAGATCCTTGGCCATGGCGTTAAGGAGGCGTTCAGTGTCCACTTGCATGTGACGTTTCGCTCTGTTGCTGAAACTGGTTGAACCACGTTTCCAGGATCACGGCCGCGGCTATGTGGTCCAGGGTAGGTTGGCCTCGGCGTGACCGCCCTTCAGGCAGCGACTGGCGAGTGCTGCGCTGTTCAGCTTCCCGTGAGGATAGGCGTTCATCGACGGTAGCCACGGCCAGTCGATAGCGGCCTTGCAACTGCCGGCTAAAGCGCAACGCGGCCACGGTAGTGGCGCTGTGGCTGCCATCGGCATGATAGGGTATGCCCACGACCAGCAAATCTGGTTGCCATTCGGCGATGAGTTTGCCAATGGCGTCCCAGTCCGGGCGCTGTGCTCGCGCTGTCAGGATCGCTAGCGGCTGTGCCGTGGCGGTGACTTCCTGGCCGACAGCCACGCCAATGCGAGCGCGCCCAAAATCAAAACCCAGCAAGGTGCGAGATTTGGTCACCGCGGGATCGGTAATAAACTAAGCGTGGCCAGCATCGCCGGATAGCAAATTCAGGTCCACTCCCAAGAGGGCCGCCGCTGCGGACCAGCGTTGCTCGCTGGGAGTATGGAATAGGACAACAGGGTCAATCGGGCCGCACAGCCAGGCATTTTCCGCCATCTCCCGTTCCAACTGGCCTTGCCCCCAGCCGGCGTAGCCAAGGGCGACCAATAGCTGCTCCGGTCCCTCGTCGCGCGCTAGCGCCTGCAAAATATCCATGGATGTAGTGATGCCGATGGTATCGGTAACGCGCAGTGTAGAACCCCATTGGCCCAACGGAGTATGCACGACGAACCCCTGCTCGGGTTGCACCGGCCCACCGGAGTAAACCGGCATGGTGGCAATGTCGGGACGGCTTGGAGTGATCTGCAGGTGTTCCAACAGTTCGCCTAGGGTGAGGCGCAGGGGACGATTGATCACGATGCCCAAAGCGCCGGCAGCATTGTGCTCGCTGATGTAAGTGACGGTTTGAAAAAAGTTCGGATCCGCCAAGCCAGGCATGGCGATCAGGAATTGATTAGTCAAATACGTGGATTCGGCCATAGCAATAGTATTATGACTGACCGCTATCTTTACAAGCCCGCCCCCCATTCATTTCTGTAATAACCGCCCTTGTTCAAACCTCCATTTGCGGACGATATGCAAAACATCATATTGGCGGCGCAGTTCGGGGGGGAACGCGGCGTAAGGAGCCGCCAGTTCGATAATCCGGCGCGCGGCTTTATCCAGTTCGGGATGGCCGGAGGAGCGGACGAGAGTAATACTATGGACTCCGCCATCGGCACGGATGGCGACATCTAGGACAGGGCCAGTGGTCAGGTTGAGCCGCCGCGCTTCTTCGGGAAAGTTCAAGGTGCCCACCTGCTCAACCTTACGCTCCCACGCCTGCATGTAGAATTTTTCCAGCGTGGTCGTGGATTCTTGATCGATGCGCTTTTCCCGGCTGCCGTTGGCTTCAGGTTTGGCGGAGTCTAGGCGGGCCATTTGTATGCCGCGGTTCATCAGGTCGATGGCGCTGAGCGCCGCCGCGGCCCGATTGCTGATCGGTGGCGTGCTGGGCGCTGTTGCGGCTAGCGGAGGTTCGGGGGTGCTTGCCGGTTTTGGCGGTGTCAATTTTTCCGGCCTTGGCAAGGCGGCTTTGGCCGGATTGGGAGTGGGAACCGCGGCTACCGGCGCCAGCCTTTGGGCCGGTAGCGGTTCGCTGGGCTGAACATTAACAGGCGACAGAGTCATCGGTTGCGATAGCGCAGGCTCGTCGAGTAATGGGGTACTGGGTTCCGGTTCCGGTTCCGGTTCCGGCTCCGGTAGAGCGCCGGCCGCGGCGCCGGGTTCGCCGCCAGCGTGTTCCAGCAAAGTGACATTCAAGCTTAACACCGGCTCTTGCGAACGGGGCGGCAGCACAGTGAAACGGACGCCTAGAATGAGCGCGGCATGGACGATCAGCGCCAGTATAAACGCCAGTGTCAATCGTCTTTCCTTATACGTGTTATCGATTATAACGAACGGCTTCATCGTAGCTGAGCGCGGGCGGTGCGCAGGGGTTAAGACAAGTGGTGTTCGATGGCTGCCATAACCGTGGCGCCAATATCCAGGCCGAATTGGGCATCCAGTTCGCGCGCGCAAGTAGGGCTGGTGACGTTGATTTCGGTCAGATAATCGCCGATCACGTCCAAACCGACGAAGAGCAAACCCATGTCCCGCAGGGTGGGGCCGACCTGGGCACACAGCCAGCGGTCGCGTTCGCTGAGCGCCACGCCCACTCCCCGCCCGCCCGCCGCCAGATTGGCGCGGGTTTCGCCGGGGGTTGGAAAACGCGCCAGCGCGTAGGGCACCGGTTCGCCATCGATAAGCAGAATGCGCTTATCACCCGCGCTGATCTCGGGTAGATAACGCTGGGCCATCGTAGAGTGTTGGCCATGCGCCGTGAGGGTCTCCAGGATGACATTGAGGTTGGGATCGGCGGGCCGCAGCCGAAACACCGAAGCCCCGCCCATTCCGTCCAGAGGTTTAACGATGACATCCCCCTGTTCATCCAAAAAACGCTTGATCCGCGCGGCTTCACGGGTGACCAGGGTAGGCGGGTAGCAGTGGGGAAAGCAGGTGGCGAAAAGCTTTTCATTAGCATCGCGCAAGCTGCGGGGACGGTTCACCACGAGCGCGCCAGCGGCCTCGGCGCGCTCCAGCAAATAGGTGGTATAGATGTATTCCATGTTGAAAGGCGGGTCTTTGCGCATCAGGATAACATCCAGTTCCGCCAGCGGCAGTTCCCGCTCCTCATGAAAGGCGAACCAGCCGTTTTTGTCATTGCTGACGCTCAGCGGACGAGCGCGGCCCAGGGTTTGCCCGTCACGCAAGTACAAATCCTGTTGTTCGAAATAATACAGTGTCCAACCACGCGCTTGGGCAGCCAACAGCATGGCTAGCGTAGTATCTTTTTTGAAGGTGATGGAAGCAATCGGGTCCATCACCACACCCAACTGGATAGTCATCGTATACTTTCCCCTGCGGTTGCCAGGGCGATAATGCTACCTAACTGCCCTTTCAGCAAAATGACCAGGTGCGCTATTGCTATGGTATTGTCATGTCTGGCGCCAAATTCAAATAGTGCTCCGCTGTTAAGCACCTATACTTTAGCGTAAAAGGGCATAGCCAGATATGGCAGCCAGGGTGGTCCATACATGGCATAGTTTACGGTAATATGCTAAAAAGCATGTTACAGGGCGCAACAACGTGGCGTTATGGCGTGCATAGCGAAGGAGGCTGTTAACGTGGAAGCTGAAGAAAATAGGGATCACGCTGTCAAGGTCATGGTAGTAGACGATAGTGTAACCATACGGCGCACGGCGGAGACTCTCCTGAAGCGCGAAGGCTACACCGTCGTTACCGCAGAAGATGGCTTTCAGGCCCTTTCCAAAGTTGTCGATACGCATCCGGATATCATCTTCTTAGATATCATGATGCCCCGTCTCGATGGCTATCAAACCTGCTCCGTCATCAAGAACAACAGCCTGTTCAGGAACACCCCCGTGATTATGTTATCCAGCAAGGACGGCGTTTTTGATAAGGCGCGGGGCCGATTGGTAGGCTCAGAGCAGTTCGTGACTAAACCCTTCACCAAAGAGGACCTTCTAGAGGCGATTAATCATTATGTGCGCCGCTCGCCCTAGCTCCAGGAGATGGTCCTTTGGTGTGAACTCCGAGGCATCACCTTGGATGCGCTAAGCAGGAAATTTTAAAGATGGCTTGTATCCTCATCATCGATGACTCTCCAACGGAGATTTTTGCGCTCAGGCGTATGTTGGAGGGGGGCGGTTACGAGGTCTTAAGTGCCAGCAATGCTGAGACTGGCCTTGCCAAGGCGCGCCATGAAAAACCGGATCTCATTCTCATGGATGTACTCATGCCCGGCATGAACGGCTTTCAGGCTACCAGGCGGCTTGCCAAGGACCCCGAGACGGCCGGCATTCCCATTATTGTGGTCACCACCAAGAGCCAGGAGACCGACCGCATTTGGGCGTTGCGGCAGGGGGCTCGGGATTATGTGGTCAAACCGCCGGTCGAAGCCGAATTATTGTCTAAGATCAAAGCTTTGCTCAAGGAGCATTAATGAGCGGCGAGGAACCTGTGAATAAAGAGCTTTCCCCACATCCTTTCGATCTATTGCTGGATATCGATAAGCGCGCTGGTAGTCGAGTTCCGCCAAAGGTTGCCGAAGTGGCGCGGTCGGCGGGTATGCGCGGGCGCTTGGTGTTCCGCTTAGGGGTATGGAATCTTATGTTGGCCATGCAGGACATGTCTGAGATCATTCCTGTGCCCCGTGTTACCCAGGTGCCCGGCGTAAAATCCTGGTTGATGGGTATAGCCAACCTGCGTGGCGCAGTGATGTCGGTGGTCGATTTGCGAGAGTTTTTTGATGGCAAATCCACGATCCCGACACCCAACAGCCGGTTGGTGGTTGTGCGTTCCGGTGAATGGAGTTATGGCTTGCTGGTCGATGAAGTTATCGGCATGCGCTATTTTGGCTTGGAAAAGAAATTGCCCACGCTGAACGCCATTGATGCCAAGCTGCACTCCTATGTGACCGAGGCTTTCGAAAGCGAGAATCAGCTTTGGTTAGCATTAAATGTCAGCGGTTTGCTCAATGCCCCTGAGTTCCTTGACGCGGCAAATTGATTTTTGTGATATCCCCATATGCAGGGTGGATTTGAGGCGTATTAGGGATTGAGTGGACTAGGAGATAATAAAACAATGGGTGAATCCTCAACGCAGCAGAGCGGTTCTTTCAAATACGCGGTTCTCATCGTACTGCTGGTGCTCTCAATCATTTTAATGGGCGTTATCTTCGTATTGCTGGAGCAGCGGGACAATGTAAACAGCGGCTATATTCAGATCACCACCGAGCAACAACTGCTGTCCCGCAGCGTGGTCACCCAGGCGCTGGAGTCATCGCGGGGGATTGCCGGGGCTTTCGATAGGCTGAAGGAAACCCGTGACCGTTTTGACGCGATCCTGGCCAGTCAAAAGGGCGCCAACGTGCAACAAGATAATATCCCAGCGCCACCCAGTGATGTGCTTCCTTATGTGAAAGATCTGGAGGTCAAGTGGCAGCAGGTGCGCGCTAGCGTTGACATCATTCTCGCCGGCCGTAAGGCGATGCTGTCGGTCAGTGATTTTGTACCCCTGCTGGAAGGCTTGATACCACAACTGCTGGATCTCTCTGAACAAATCGCTACCGGCCTGATTGCCAGCGGCGCCAACACCAAGCAGGTTCATATCGCCACGCGCCAGTTGTTGCTGGGACAGCGTATGGAAAGCAACCTCAATCGTATGTTGACCGGGGGCGTAGGCGCGGCGACTGCGGCGGACCGTTTAGGGCGCGATGTAAGCCTGTTTGGGAGCGTTTTAAAAGGGATGACCAGCGGCGATTCGCAGCTTGGTGTCCAAGCGGTTACCAACCCGGACGCCGCCGCTAAGGTTGCCGAACTCACCGTGTTATTCCGCTCTATTGAGAAGGAGTCCGGCCTGATTCTGAAAAACTCGCCGGAATTCTTCCAGGTTCAGAATGCCACGCAGGCAATCGCCAGCCAGGGTGATGCCCTGTTGGAGTCCAGCAGCAACCTATTGGCCCACTACAAAACCTCGGTCGCTGGCGGCATCAAGTTTTTAGGATTGCACATCAATCAAAAATATGTCTATGGTATCGGTTTGCTGGCGCTGATCCTACTGGTTTTGCTGGCCCGGGAGAACAATCGGGATACCCGGCTGCGTCTGCTAGAAAGCGAGCAGCGTAAGCAGGAGACCGAGGAACAGAACCGGCGTAACCAGGACGCCATTCTTCGCCTCCTGGATGAGTTGGGTGGCCTGGCGGAAGGCGATCTTACGGTGCAGGCCAGCGTAACCGAGGATATCACCGGCGCTATCGCCGATTCCGTCAACTACGCCATCGAAGCCCTGCGCGATTTGGTATCGACCATCAATAACACCTCCGAGTTGATGGCGTCCGCCGCCCAGGAAACCCGCGCCGTCGCCGACCGCTTGGCGCGGGCCAGCGAGGTGCAGGCGCGACAGATCGAGTCTTCCAGCAAAACCGTGACGCAGATGGCGCAGTTCATGGACGATGTGTCGGGTAAAACCGCCTCGGCTGCCGAGGTGGCGGAAAAATCCGTAAAAATCGCGCACGAGGGCGGCGATCGTGCGCGCAGCACCATTCAGGGCATGGACACCATCCGCGAGCATATCCAGGAAACCGCCAAGCGCATGAAGCGGCTTGGCGAGAGTTCTCAGGAAGTCGGCGATATCGTCGCGCTGATCAATGATATTGCCGACCAGACTAACATCCTGGCGCTGAATGCGGCTATTCAGGCGTCGGCGGCCGGTGAGGCAGGCCGCGGCTTCGCTGTGGTCGCCGATGAGGTACAACGGTTGGCGGAGCGCTCCGGTAACGCTACCAAGCGCATCGAGGCGCTGGTCAAGACCATCCAGGCCGATACTAATGAAGCCATCATCTCGATGGAGAAGAGCACAAGCGAAGTCGTGAACGGCGCTGGTTTGGCGGAGAAGGCCGGTGAGGCCTTGGAGGAGATAGAAACCGTTTCGGCCCGTCTCGCCACCCTGATCAACGAGGTTTCCAAGGCTGCCGGCCAAGTGACCGAGATGGCGGCCCGGGTATCTACCGCCATGATTTCCATCAACGAGATTACCGCCCAGACTTCCGAAAGCAGCCTGGCCACTGCTTCCTCAATTGGCAAGCTCAACCAATTGGCCCAGGAACTGCGCCAGTCAGTAGCGGGTTTCCGGTTGCCTGATCAAGCACTGGGTAATAGTTAGTAGCGGCCATGGTGGCCGATTTTTGGCAAGGCGTTAGCACTTATCGCCGGTGCGGCGCCCCACCCGTTCCTGGAGAGGAAATATGATCTCGCATGCCACGGACAACTCGTTGAAATTGCTCAAGGAAGGGCTGGAATTAACGCTGCAGCGGGTACAATCTGATCTGGAATCCTATCTAGAAAATCCTGCCGATGAGACAGTACTGGATTCCATGGCTGAGGGTATCGACCAGATTCGTGGAGCGTTCGCAAAGTTCGATCAAACGGACGCGATTTTGCTCACAGAAGAGACGATCGCCCTGACCCGGGAGTTGGCGCATACCAAGATGGAGCCGGCGATTCGCGAGCAACGGCTGACTGTTTTGCTGCGCGCTGTATTGCAGGTGCCGCAATACCTGCAATGGCTGCAACGCGGCAGCAAGCAACCCTTCAATTTGCTGCCCTTGATCAACCAGGTGCGCGCTGTCCGTGGGCTGCCGCCTGTCGCCGCAAAGAAAGTTCCGGCTTTTCTGACGGCTGCCAAGCACCCGGTCGGTGAACGGCGTATGCGTAAACTAGCCGCCCGTTTACGGCCGCTCTTGCAGCGCGCCTTGCTTGGTATGCTGCGGGGACAGACGGTCGCCAGCGAAGGTGAAATCGTCAGCCTATTTTCACAATTCAAAGAGGCCGCTGGTAGCGAAACCGCCTACCATTTCTGGTGGCTGGCGGAGGGTTTGGCGCGGGAGCTGCAAAACGGCGACATTCCCTCCGGACGAGATATCAACCTTCTGCTGCGGGATCTGGATAATCAGGTCAAGTATTTGCTTGAGAGCGGCAAGCTGTTTCCCGATGAAGGCGCCGCGGAAACTTTCAGCCGGCGTCTTATCAACCACCTGTCGAGCAGCAGCACGGGCCTGGCCCGCCTGCAAAACCGAACTGATTATCAGCCGCCGCGACTTGGTCAGCCAACTGCCCTTAGCATGCCGGCATCGGTGAGCCCGCCTGATGTGGAGACCTTGCTGCGGATTACCGATGTATTGAAGGAATCGCTGGCGCTGATCAAGGACGCTGTGGATCGTCTGGCTAACGATAGCCAGCGCCGGACCGGCAGCCTGCAAGCGGAACTGGAACGCCTGCACGAGGCGGCCAACATCCTGACCGTACTCAACATGGATGTTTCCGCCCACCTTATTCAGCGGCATCTGAAAATCTTTCAGCAGTGGTTGGCAGGCAGTAACAGGATAACCGATAAGCAGATCACGAAGCTGGCCTGTGAATTGATCCTGGTCGAGGATAGCCTGGAAGGCGTGGGCGAGTTTGCCTATAACCAGAAATTAGCGGCCCCAGCGACTCAGGGTCTGAACGATGCCGACCGAGCCGCCCTGGTCATCATGGATTTTCAACGCCAGGAGGCGCGCCGGGCTGTTACTCAAGAGACCATTACGCTGTTGAGAGGGGCGCAGGAGTCGGTTGCAAGCTGCCTGAATGCTGGCGCAGCGGTCCCCCCCTGGAAAGAGCTGCAGTCTTTCTTACGCGGCGTCAGCGGCATCCTCGCCGTCCTGGAGCGCGGCCAGGCGGTAGCGTTGACGCAACGCTTGGTCCAGGTGGTTCATAACCTGGCCGCTGCCAAGACAGTGGAAAAGAGCGCGCCGCTGGCCAACGCTTTCGCCGACATTCTGATTACCCTGGAGTATTACCTGGAAATGCTGGGTGAAGGCAGGGAACCGAATGGCGATATCCTCGCTCATGCCGAGAGCCAATTACGTCTGCTGGAGGGCATTGCTGTCTTGCCACCAGACCTGGCGGAGGCGCCCGAGCTGCTGCCTGCCGAGCCTGCCGAAGCAGCAACGCTGGCGGATTCCGAGGTGCCTGGTTTGCCGCGTGACCTGACTGCGGAGATTGCGGAACTCGAGATGATCGAGTTACCGGATCTCGAGCCTACCCGGGCTTTTGAAGATTCGGCTGCTGCGGCTACCGCGGCGTCGAGCCTGCCCGTGCCGGCGGCGCCAGCGGGGGCTGGAAGCAGCGTCGATCCCGAATTTGTAGAGATATTTCTCGAGGAAGCACGGGAGGAACTCGTCAGTATCGGCGAGCAACTGGCGGTTTGGCGAAATAATCTGGCTGACAAGGATGCGCTGACCTCTGTCCGCCGTTCCTTCCACACCTTAAAGGGTAGTGGCCGCATGGTCGAGCAGTTCACCATCGGCGACTTTGCCTGGTGTTTCGAGAATCTCCTCAATCGTGTTCTGGATGGCACGGTGACAGCCTCTTTTCAGTTGGTGGAAGCGCTTGCCGAGGCCCAGGCGGCCCTGGACACCCTGGTCAATGGTGGTCCAGAAAAGAGCGCAGCGCTGGCGGAAACCTTGACAGCGCTAACGCAGCGCGCCGAAGCCTTGGTGCGCGGTGAGGTCTCAGCGGAAGGCTTGATAGTCCCGGTTGTAACCGCCACCCCTGCCCCGGCAGAAGAGACTGTGATCACGCCGGTGGACGTTGTCTCTGAAGAAGCCATAACGAAGCCGGTTGAGGAGGGTGCGCCAGCGATTGCCGAAGCTACCGAGGAGCTATTGGCAGAACCCGCCACGGCTGTGCAATTCCCAGCCAAAACAGTGCCAGCGCCCGCCGAAGTCGATCTGGAACTGATAGAGATATTCCAATATGAAGCCGCTGAAATCCTTGACGCCAGCGATGACATCCTGGCGCGCTGGAATGCGAACCAGAGCGATGATGACCTGCTGAATGACCTGCGCCGTGAGATGCACACGCTGAAGGGCAGCTCACGGATGGCAGGTTTTATGGCGATCGGCGATCTGGCGCATGCCATGGAGTCCATCCTGGACATCATGTCCAAGCACAGCGTGCAGGATGCATCTTCGCTGGTTGAAGCCTTACAGCAGGCGCTGGATCGCCTTAACGGCATGCTGGCTGCGGTTCGCAGTAGCGCAGCGATATCCCCCGCGACCGATCTCATCGCCGATCTTAAGGAGCTGGTGGCGAGCAAGACGCTTGGGGAAAAGGCGCCGCCGCCATGGGAGAAAGTACCCGCCGAGCCTCTGGAAAGCGCAGCGGAAACAGCCGCTGCGGCAGCCGTGCCCGCGCTGGTTACGGCGGACAAGCCGTCCGCCGAAGTCGATCCTGAATTGGTGAAGGTGTTCTTGTTTGAAGCTGCCGAGATACTCGATACCAGTGATGTCATCTTGCAAGGCTGGCGTGCCGATTTGGAAAATGTCGAGCTGCTGAACGATCTGCGTCGCGAGATGCATACGCTGAAGGGCAGTTCGCGGATGGCGGGCTTTTCGGTCATTGGCGACCTGGCTCACGCCATGGAATCGGTGCTGGATGTCATTGGTAAAGGCGCCATGAAAGCCTCAGCGACGGTGGTTGACGCTTTGCAGCGGGCTCTGGATGGGCTCAATGACATGATGGCGCGAGTTCAGGGCGGCACGGAAATTGCCCCAGCCAACGACCTCATCAGCGATCTCAAGGGCATGCTGGGCGAAGCGCCTACCGAAAAACCCGTTGCCATACCGGCGCCACCCAGCGCCAAAACGACAGAGAAGGCGGTGGCCGCCGCCGGCGAAGATACCATTCGGGTAAGTTCAGCCTTGCTGAACACCCTGGTTAATGAGATGGGCGAGAGCAGTATCTATCGCGCCCGCATTGACCAGGGGGTGGGCAGCCTGCGTTTCAACCTGTCTGAACTGAACCAGACCGTGTTTCGCCTTCGCCAGCAGTTGCGGCGCTTGGAAATCGAGACTGAGACACAGATTCGGTCGCGTTACGAAGATGCTTCCAAGGATCACCAGAAGGACTTTGATCCCCTGGAGCTCGACCGTTTCTCTGAACTGCAGCAACTTTCCCGCTCGCTGCTGGAAAGCGTCGATGACCTGACCAATCTGCAGGGCACCCTGGAAGAGCAGGCCCAGGAGATGAGCTTTCTGCTTGAACAGCAGGGCAAGGTCAACAAGGAGGTTCAACAGGGACTGATGCGAACCCGAATGGTGCGCTTCAGCAGCATCGCGCCGCGCTTGCGCCGGGTGGTGCGACAAGCTGCCCAGGAATTGGGCAAAAGCGCCGAGTTGGTGCTGGAGGGTTCGGAAGCCGAGGTAGATCGCACCATCCTGGAGAACATGCTGGCGCCGCTGGAGCACATGCTGCGCAATTCCATTTCCCATGGTATCGAAGAACCGGAACGGCGCCGCGCCGCTGGCAAACCCGAGACCGGCGCCATCACCCTGGCGATGCGTCGCGAAGGGGGGGAACTGGTATTGACGTTAAGCGATGATGGCGCCGGCCTCAATTTCGAAGCCATTCGCGCCAAGGGCGAAGCCAATGGCCTGCTGAAGCCGGGTGAATCGGTGACCGAGGATGAGTTGATCGCTTTGCTGCTGCGGCCGGGCTTTTCCACCGCTACCAAGGTGACCCAGATTTCTGGTCGCGGGGTTGGCATGGACGTCCTCAACGATGCCATCAAGAGCATGCGCGGGGCTTTACTGATTAGGTCCCATCCCGGCCGGGGCACGAACTTCACCATCCGCCTGCCGTTCTCCCTGGCAGTCACCCAGGCCCTCTTGGTGCAGGTGGGTGGCGATACCTATGCAGTGCCGTTGCTGAGCATCGAGTCGGTCGTGCGACTCAATGAGGGGGAGATGCAAACCTATCTTTCCGGCGAGTCCGTGGATTATAAATTTGGGGAATACAGTTATCCCCTGCATAATTTGGGAATCCTGTTCGGCGCCGGTAACCTCGCGACCAATGAGGGTACTATCACCGACAAGCGGCCTGCAGCGCTGTTATTCCGCAGCGCCGAGGCCAGCGCCGCACTGCAAGTAGATGCAGTGCTCAGTAACCAGGAAATCATCGTCAAGCCGGTAGCGCCGCAATTCCAGTCGGTAACCGGCCTCTCCGGCGCGACAGTCTTGGCCGACGGGCGCGTCGTCGTGGTTCTCGATCTGGCTGCCCTGGTCCGCAATCTCGCCTCCCAGTCTCGCAAGCAAGCGGAGGCCCGAGCCCTGTATATCGTCCGCCAGCAGAGCTACCAGAATCACATCAGGGCCATGGTCATCGATGACTCCATCACCATGCGCAAAGTAACGTCTCGTTTTCTGGAGCGCCACAATATCGACGCCACCACCGCCAAGGACGGCCTGGAAGCGGTTACCAAGCTCGAAGAGCAGATACCGGATTTGGTGATACTAGACATCGAAATGCCGCGCATGGATGGCTTTGAGGTGGCGACCCACATTCGCAACCAGCCCCACCTGAAAAAGGTGCCAATTATCATGGTGACCTCCCGCGGCGGCGAAAAGCACCGTGAGCGCGCTGCCAAGATAGGGGTCAACGCTTACCTGACCAAGCCCTATCAGGAAGAAGAAATGCTGAACACTATTCGTAGCGTTTTGAGTGAACAGGGTTTGGATTTGTTGATCTGAATACCTGCCGTAGGGAGAAGATAAAGACTATGGAACTGGAACAATCACAGGTGCTGCGCAGTTTTCTCATTCCCCTCCAGGGAGGCCAGGCCATACTGCCGAATAGCTCTCTGGTTGAAGTGCTACCCTTCGCCATCCCACTGAAATTGGACAAGAGCCCCCCCTGGGTGGTGGGTACTACGCTCTGGAAAACGGTTAACGTTCCCTTGGTGAGTTTGGACCGCCTCATCTACGACAGTGATTCGACTCTGGACACCAACACCCGAATCGTGATGGTCAATGCACTGGGCAGTGATTCCCGTCTGCCTTATTTGGGCTTGCTGGGGATCAATATGCCACGGGTGATTACCTTGGAGCGCGCGCAAATTACCTTGGATGTGACCGCGGGACCGCTTAAACCAGGGGTATTGAGTTGGGTGCAGGTTGGCGACCAGGGAGGCTGCATCCCGGATATCGACGCCATCGAGGCCCAACTCCTTCCCTTACTGTAGCGCTGCCGAACTCACCCCTGGGTTATGTCGGCGGATGTGTGCTCAGGGAGCTAA
>Ga0209253_10001110_pt1 | contig 23519 bp, 28 predicted proteins | sample FrelakmetBRP12BR_FD_187145 | JGI IMG/M metagenome (GOLD analysis project Ga0209253, IMG submission 187145) | Freshwater lake sediment microbial communities from the University of Notre Dame, USA, for methane emissions studies - BRP12 BR (SPAdes)... | ecosystem: Environmental > Aquatic >...
TTGGCTGGCCTATTCCACCTGGCGATGGAAGTTTGTCGTCGAATCGATCGTGGCGTTGCCGTTAGTCTTGCCGCCGACCGTGCTCGGTTTCTACATTCTGGTGGCCATCGGTCCACGGAGTCCGATCGGCCAGTTCTATACGGAACTTGTCGGTCATCCGCTGCCGTTCACCTTTGAAGGGCTCCTCCTCGCGTCGATCTTGTACAGCCTCCCGTTTGCAGTTCAGCCATTTGCCACTGCCTTCGAGCAGGTTGATCGGAAATTGATCGAAGCCTCGTGGACATTGGGGCTGTCCAAAGTGAGGACGTTCGTTACGCTGATTCTCCCTCTGTCGACGGCGGGGCTCATTACCGGCGCGGTCTTGAGTTTCGCCCATACCTTGGGAGAGTTCGGAGTGGTGTTAATGGTGGGCGGCAATATCGAAGGAGTCACGCGCACTGTGTCGATCGATATTTACGACGAAGTGCAGGCGCTCAATTATGCCGGCGCGGCGAAGACGGCTGCGTTCCTGCTCGCGATTTCCTATCTGGTCTTGTTGTTGGTCTATGCCATGAATCGAAAGGTCTGGGCGGTATGGCCGCAGAAATAATCGTCGAGATAACGAAGGCCTTTCCTGGGCGACAGCCTATTCGCGCCAGCTTTCGTTATCCGGTTGAGGCTTCGACGGTGTTGATTCTGTTTGGTCCGTCCGGTTCAGGCAAGACGACGATTCTGCGCTCGGTGGCTGGTCTGGAGTGGCCGGAGGAAGGGACGATTCAGTTTATCTCAAGAACCTGGCTGGATACGGCCTCACGCGTCAAAGTATCGCCGCAAGATCGGCATATCGGCTACATGGCGCAGGACTATGCGTTGTTCCCTATTTATTCAGTGGCTGAAAATATTGCCTATGGTTTGGGGGGGCTCGCGCCTGCCGATCGGGCGCAACGTGTGAAGGAGATGGTGGAGCTGTTTCATCTGACCGGGCTAGAGGATGCAAAACCGCGTGAACTCTCCGGCGGACAGCAACAACGGGTGGCCCTGGCTCGCGCCGTCGCGCCCCGGCCGCAGTTGCTGTTGCTGGATGAACCGCTCTCTGCGTTAGACGCGCCGACGCGCGCACAATTGCGTGGAGAACTCAGAGGGTTATTGAAGCAATTGGCGCTTCCTTCAATTATCGTCACGCACGATTGGGCCGAAGCCCTGACGCTGGGCGATGTCATGGCGGTGATGCATGAAGGAACGATTGTGCAGATGGGAACACCTCAGGAGGTGTTCAGCCGACCGGCCAACGCTGACGTTGCGCGAGTCGTCGGCGTTGAAACGGTCGTGCAGGGGAAGCTGATTGAAACGCGTGAAGGACTGGCCACTGTGCGAGTGGGGGAAATCTCTCTGACGGCGGTGACGATCGAGCATGTTGGCTCCGAGGTGTTTGTGTGTATCAGGGCCGAAGATGTGACGCTCGAACCGACGGGTGCGGGGCTTACCAGTGCACGCAATCATCTCTTAGGTACAGTGAGCGCCATCACTTCACTCGGAGCCTTGGCGCGTGTCACGGTCGAGTGCGGGTTTTCTCTGGTCGCAGTCATTACACGATCGGCTCTCACGGAACTTGGATTGACCGTCGGCGCATCGGTCCGAGCGTCTTTTAAAGCCGGTTCCGTGCATCTGATTTCACGCCAGTGACGGCATCATATTTTCCACATTTTCGCCTTCTTTTTGATCTCCCCAACTTCTGTGGATAACTCTGTTCATAATGTTCCTCTCACCGTGGGTTTGGCTTGAATCCACCACGCAGCTGACAGCTTGCCTAGTTTTTAGTCATTGAGTCAGGCAGCCGGTCAGCCACTAGATATTGGGCCTTTCTGCCGACTTGTCTGGAAAATCATCCAATCCTGGATTAGAACCTGAAATCCTGTGACGAGCTACGCATATTGCTGCCATTGGCGCAGGAGTTATGCACAGGATGTTCGAATTTCTGAGGAAAACACGTCAATTTTCCCTCTTGACAGTGGCGATTCTTCTGTGTAACCATTGGTTACATTATGAAATCAAACGATCTGAAGCGGATTCGAGAGGGATTAGGGCTGACGCAGCAGCAATTGGCTGAGGCGTTGAGCACGACCCGCGTGTCGGTGGCGCGGTACGAAGCAGGGATGCGACGGATACCCGGCATGGTGCGTGTGGCGTTAGAGCAGCTTCAACGCCGAGCGGAAATTCCCATGGCGGGCATCGTTGCAGCCGGATCTCCGATTGAACCGGTGCCGCAGTCCGATCTCGTCGATGTTCCGCCGAGTATGTTGCGCGGGGGCGATACCTTTGCGCTGCGCGTGAAAGGGGAGTCGATGAAAGATGACGGCATTCTACCGGGTGATCTGGTGATCGTGCGCAAGCAGGAGCATGCCCGCAACGGGCAGACGGTCGTTGCCCTGGTGAATCAGGAAGCCACGATCAAAACCTATTTCAAGAAAGAGTCGCATATCGAACTGCATCCGGCGAATGCGGCGATGCAGCCGATTATGGTCGGGCCGAACGATCAGTTCCATATAGAAGGACTATTGATTGGCGTGATTCGCCATTGTGCGATTTAGTTCAACCAGGGAGGGGGCCATGCTGACAAGCGGACGAGTGCTGGTGACGGAGCGGTTAGTCTCTCTTGAGCGGACGATTGATTCATTGAACGGGCAGCTTCGGGACGTGCGATGGGAACTTGGCCATGCGAAGGCGGAACCGTTACCGGTCAGGTTATGGCGCAATCTGTTGGGTGGTCGATCTGAACGGGAATATATGTCGACGGTGTGTAATCGCAATGTGCGTCCTAACACAAAGGTGGTGTCCCATGGTGGATCAAGAGTCTAGTGTCGCCCGTGTTGTGAGCGGGTCTTGTGCCGATTGCGGAGCGCGTGTTGCGCAACGCATGGCCTCTGTTGATGTCGCAACTCATTCGACGGTGGAATTATGTGTGGCCTGCTGGAATGCCTATCGACAACGGCAGGTGTTTAGCGCGGGATGTTGCGGGTAACGAACGCGCAGAGGAAAATGTGAACGCTTGCATCACGGATGCTGCCGATTCCAGGCAGATTACTTGGTCAGTTCTTTGACCAGATGACCGAGTTCTGGGAGTATCAACTTTTCCATCGCCAGGCGGACGGCGTTCTCTGAACCCGGGGTAGAGAAGAGGACGCGGCCTTTGATGATTCCGGCGGTGGCCCGGCTCATGATGGCCGGGGAGCCGATTTCCTGATAGGTCAGGTAGCGAAAGACTTCGCCGAATCCGTCCAGCCGTTTTTCCAACATCGCATCGACTGCTTCAAACGTCGAATCCCTTCTGGAGATCCCCGTTCCGCCATTGACGATGATGGCCTGCACGGATTCGTTGGCGATGCCTTCTGTGATCCGCGCGGTAATCTGGGTCGGTTCGTCTTTCACCAGATGGTAGGCGGCGATGCTGTGGCCCTTTTCCTTGAGCAACTTTTGAATGAGCTGGCCGCTCGTATCCGTCTCCGGCGTGCGAGTGTCGCTGCAGGTAATGACCATGCACCCGATGGATCTCGGAACATGGGCTTTGTGCTCTTTGTGACTCGGGGTAGTGCTCATGTCAGTGCAAAGCGCTTTCAGCATTCAGCTGTCAGCCATCAGCTCGCTGACAGCTGACCGCTGAGAGCTGATGGCAATTTGCTGTTCCTATTTCCAGACCGCGTCCGGGTTTAACTTCGCTGCCGGAGTGCCCTTCGCGATATGCTCATCGAGGATGGTTGCGACATCGGCTTCGGTGACTTTCGAGTACCAGGTGTTGTCCGGGTAGACCACGACGGTCGGTCCCTGTTCGCAGGGACCTAGGCACCCGGTGGCGCTCACGAGGACCTGGCCTGGCTGTATGCCGCGCTGCATCAGGCCCATGTTGAAGGCCATGAGTAATTGCCCTGCGCCGGCGCTGCCGCACGAGGGCTTGGGGTGACCTGGAGGACGGGAGTTGGTGCAGACGAGAATATGATGCTTCGGCTTTGGCATGGTTCTCCTTGATGTAAGTGCAGATGGCGTATAGCGTATGGCGCGGGACTGGAGATGAACTGGTCACTCTCCGATCTGCCATCAGCTACATGCCATCAGCTCAGGGGTTAAGATGGCCGGTAGGCTTGCCACTGTTCGATGGCATCCTCCGGCAGTTTCCACTGTTTGAGTCCTTTGATGACCCAGTCGAGGTAGTGCTCTTTGGGTTTGAACTTCCCGATCGGGTTGGCGGCATAGGTTGTGACGAGTTCCTTCTCGCCTGCTTCATTCACGACCGTGATTTGCAAGTGGCGGAAGGCGCCCTGCGGCACATCCTGTTCAAATTCATCCATGATCTTCAGGTCTTCATCGGTCAGTTCGAAGACCGCTCCCCAGACTTTTTCGCCGGGAGAGGGTGCGATGCTGGCGAGCCCGCATCGCCATTGCGCCGACCAGCGGCAGAACTTGACTGTGTGATCGCCCAGGGTCGCCAGGTAGAGGAACTTGTGTTCCGGAGCCCGGCGTTTCAGTTGGGTTAGATTAAGATTGTCTCCGTACAAAAAGAATTTCATGCGAGCCGCTCTTGGTGATTCGAGTGACGAAGGTGCCGTGCTACTTGTAGCACACCGGCTTTTCGTCAGACAAGCGGCAGGCTTAGCGCGGGGGATCGTCCATTGACAACCATACAAGCGCTTCCTAAGATGCCCATATCGTATCTTCGCCGGTCAGTCGATCATCCTCTCGTATGGAATTGAGTTCTGAACTATGAGCACGGATCCGTCTTCTTCAACTGCAGCGTCAGAATCCTCGTCTTTGGTGAGAACGCTCCACTATGCGGTGGTGGCCGTGCTGGTGTTTGGCGGGCTCTACTACTTTGTGACGAAGCCGCCCTCTCTCAATCCGATGGCGGACAAACAGGCGGCTGAGGCGCTGGCCATGGTGCAGACGCATCAGGCCATCGGGTTTCCGACCATTCTTCAAGCGATGAATGAACATGTTCGTTCGATGAAGGAGCGAGGCCAGGGGGTTCGGCTCGGTGAGTGGCGGGTCAAGCAAGTGGAAGGGGAGATCTACGAGATCCGCGTTCAGCTGCGCGATCAGAGCGTGAGCGGCCAGTGGTTTGAGCGGGAATTTATCTGGCATGCGCACCTGGGGAAGAAGAAGGTGAATGCCGCCTCGGTGCCTGCCGATGGTGTGACCCCGATGGCGCCTGAGTCTGATCGGCCGCAGACGCCTGCGCCGCCGCTTCCCGGCGCGCCGCCGATGCCTCCTATGTCAGGTTCTCCGGGAGTTTGATCTGAATCTGGCCGTCTACGACACGCACGTCGCAGCAGGCCACGGTGAAGTTCGGATTGTTCACGCGCTGGCCGGTTTTTAAATCAAACTTCCATCCGTGCCAGGGGCATTCAATGATGCCCTCCTTCAGTTTTCCTTCTCCGAGCGGTCCGCCTGCATGCGGACAGGTGTTATCGATGGCGAGGAGTGTACCGTCGACATTGCAGAGCGCGATCCAGATGCCGCTGACGTCTACAGTTTTTCCGGTCCCCGGCGGGACATCGGTCAGTGCGGCGACGGTGACGAATTCTCTCATGTCGGCTAGTTTCCCAGAATCATGTACCCGCGTCTAGAGGGTGATGGATGCGGGGTTGCTTGATTTCGCTCGTGTCCTATGGCATAAAAACACAATATACGCCCTTGATAAACTGGATGGCCTCTCAGAGAGGAGCCAGGGTAGGGAATGAGGTTGCTGCATGGAAATGACTCTCCTGCTCAACTCGACGTACGAACCGCTGCGTGTGGTTCACTGGCAAAAAGCCATTGCCCTTCTGTGGCAAGGTAAAGTCGAAGTCCTCGAAGTCTACGACCGCGAAATCCACGGCATTTCCCTCTCGATCAAACTTCCTGCGGTGATGCGGCTCCTCAAGTTGGTGCGGCTCAAAGACAGCCACCGGGCGGTAAAATTTTCCCGTATCAATATCTTCACGCGCGATGGCTACACCTGCCAGTATTGCAGCCGGAAGTTTCGAACGGAAGAGTTGACCTTCGACCACGTCATTCCGATTGCCAAGGGCGGGAAGAAGACGTGGGAGAATATCACCACGGCCTGCTGGCGCTGCAATAATAAGAAGAGCGGGCGGACGCCGGACGAAGCCGGGATGAAGTTGAAGAAGAAACCGGTGAAACCGCGTTGGAGCCCGGTGATTACGATTACGATCGGGATCCGCAATACGCCGGAAAGCTGGCGGGACTATCTGTATTGGAATATGGAGTTGGATGCCGATCCCGCTGAGACGTAGTCAGGCTGTTGAAACACCCTTTCAGCTTCGTTCTCGTCTCGTCAAAAATCCTCAACGTACCACTTAGGGTACGCCTCCGGTTTTGACTCGCCTGCGGCCTTGCCGAAAAGGTGTTTGAACAGCCTGCAAGAGTTTTCCCCGTTCAGCTATTTGACTGAATCCAGAACAATCTCGAAGTCGCGTCCGCCGGGGAGCGTGGGATTTTTGGCGTAGCGTCCTTCGATGTCGCCGGGCTGGGCCGGTCCGGCCTGGCCGTCACGATCGAGTCGGGCCACGATATCCACCATTCCACGTAGCTCCGAGCCTTCCACCATCACATCGGCGTTGGTGATTTCAAAGGAGGCAGGGAACGTCGGATGATCGATGCGTTTGGCGGCGATGGGCCGTGGCGGCCCTTGGGGGCGTTTCACGATGACAAAGAGCACATCGGTCGGCTTGACCTGATCGGCCAGATTCGGAGCGATTATCACCCGTCCTGCGACGACCGGTTCTCCGGTGGCCGGATCGCAACTATGGGCGAGTCCGAGCCAGGCAGCGAGTGCCGCCAGTCCGATGATGGTTCCTGCCATTCCGATCGTTTTTCCTGACATGCCGGCCATACGTCCTCCAGAGTCGAATGAACGGAGCATTATAGACAGGTCGCAGGGAAAAGGGGAGGGCACGGTTTACGGCCAGGAAAGCGCTATTGTATGATGGTCCCCAGTTACACCCTGTGCCGTATGGAGGAACACGTTATGGCTCCCAATCCTGGTTTTCCCTTGGTGCTCGATGTGAGAGGCTTTCCGGTCCTCGTGATCGGCGGCGATGAAGAAGCGGCGGACAAGTCCCAACGCCTGCTCGAATCCGGCGCCCGGGTGACGGTGATCAGTCCTACGCTCCATGAAACGTTGAAGCTCTTAGCCGCCTCCGCGAAAGTCATTCATCGCGGACGGCATTTCCGCGAGACTGATCTGGAGCATACGATCCTGGTGTTGAATACGATTCGCGGGGATCGTGAATTTGCAAAGATGCTCTTGGCGAAGGCGCGTGAAAAAGGGTTTCTCCTGTGGTCGGTGGATATGCCGGAGGTGTCCAATGTGACGATGCCGGCGGTGGTGGCTTCCGGGCATGCCCGGGTCGCTATCAGCAGCAGCGGCGTGGCGCCGGCGTTGTCGGGGTTTATGAAGGAGGACCTGGAGCGCATTCTCGATAGTGAGTTTTCTGCGTTTGTGGATTGGCTGGGGCATCTCCGTGAACAGGCGAAGGCCAATGAGCCGGATGCGGACAAGCGGCGGGCGTTGTTGCGTGAGGCGTTGGACGGGTTCCGCCTGCTGGGGAAAGTGCAATATCCGAAAGTGTGGCAGGAAGAGCGGGCACGCCAGACGGCTGCAGTCCCTGCTCCTGACTCTGCAGGCAAGTCGTCATAGAGGAGTCTGTCATTATGGTCTTGCTTGAATTCAGCATGTCCCCGTTGGGCAAAGGGGAGAGTGTCGGAAAATATGTCGCCCGGTCGCTCGATATCATCGATAAGAGCGGCGTGGACTATCGCTTGAATCCCATGGGGACGGTCCTGGAAGGCGAATGGGACGAGGTCTTCGGGGTAGTGAAGCAGTGTTACGAGCGGATGAAGAAAGATTGCGGACGTATTTCTTGCAGTATCAAGGTTGATTATCGCAAAGCTGCCAAAGGCCGGCTATCCAGCAAAGTGGCCAGCGTCGAGAAGCGCCTGAATCGCGCGATTAAGCAATAGGGCTCTCTCTGGCAGGCGTGCCGGCGACGTTCCGCCGGCACGCCTGCTACAGCACGAGTTTTTTCTTTCTGCCATATTTCCGACCACGATCTTCACGCTTGAAAATACTAGCTACCCTATCTATATTATCTGCAATACTGAACCTTAGGTAACAGAAGTGTAAGCAGTGATTTTTCTGCTGGCTGATCCGCGAGCGCTTCCTGGCGAGCTAGCATCCACACGAGCGAGATCATGATCAACAGCATGCTAGAGAGAGGTGAGCCGACGGCGATGTTGATGCCGGAGCTGCTGTCAAAAAGTCGAACCATTCTGGAACGGTCGATGATGGAATTTCGCCCGTTCGGCTTGGATGAGCAGGGACGCACGATCAGAGACCTCAGCGGCATGAGCATCCGGGCGATTATTCTGGATCTCGAGCGAACCCTATCTCGGGAGCGGGGCGATGGTGCAGGACCGGAAGCGGTGCAGGAGCTCTGTAAGCTGCTGAATCAGCGTATTAAGGATCCTGTGTACCATGTGACTCCGGATTTCCTGAAGAATCCGTGGAACAGTTATTCCTATGAGTTTGCCGCCTATCTGTACGAATTCTGTGAACTGCTGACCGGCGACCCACAGTTCATTTTTGCGGGCGGCATGGAAAAGGTCTCGCCGATCATTCAGGTCTTGGCACGCCCCTTCTCGCTTGAGCAGATCTACGGCATGTTTCCCTATTTCGGGAACAAGTTCGCCTCAGGGTCCGTTGAATGCCGGGTGGTCGATGTGACGCCGGGTTCCGCCACGCTGGCCATGCGGTTCTCCGACCGAACCTTACATCAGTTCGGTCCGTTCAGGAGACGTTGCACCTATCTGGTCTGTCAGTCCGCACAGGGAATCTTCGCCGCGGTGCCAACGCGCGTACACGGCCTACCACCGGCGACAATGACAAATCTGTCCTGTGTATCCGACGACGATGAGTGGTGTCGGTGGCTCATTCGATGGCAGAACGGAAAGCGGGATCACTGGGGGCAACACACCAGGCCTGTCACGGCTTTTTCGCTCAGGTCTGAGACCGTGTCGCGCGAAGTCATGTCGACGGTTCAGGTTGAAACCACACCCCAGACGGATGCCCCATGGGATCTCCGGGACGAGAGCGGTTCCAGGCGCCAAATGCCGTGGATGCTGTGGAGCGGGCTTGCTGGCCTGTACCTGGCGGCCGGGCTCCGTACACTGGTTCCCTCTATGGCGCTCGGTGAGATCGTACTGGCCGGACTGATCCCTCTGCTGGTTGCCGGATGGCTGATGAACCGCCGGTTGGGGAAAGAAAGTCGGCAGCGTGAGGTTCTGATCAGAGAGCAGATGGCCTTTGTGGAGTCGCGGCATGAGGAGCTGCGTGAAGCCTATCTTGGACAGGAACAGACGCGGGTTGAATTACGGCGGAAAGTGGCGCAGCTGACGGCGCTCCATCGAGCGGGATTACTTTTCGGCTCCACGTTTGATCGTGACACGTTGCTGGAGCATGTATTGGAAATGCTGACGCATGATCTGCACTACGACCGCGCGATGGTATCTATGTTCGATCCGTCACGCAGCGTGATCCAGCATGTGCGTGTCATCGGGGTTTCGGCGGACGTGCTGGCCTATGCACAGTCCAGTGAGGTGCGGGTGACGGATCGAAACAGCCCCGAAGGGATGGTGGTACTGCAAGGCCTCCCGTTGCTGATTCGAGACATCCGGTCTGTGTGGCAGGACCTCCATCCTTCAAACCGGCGGTTAGCTGAGTTGAGCCGCTCAAAGGCGTTGATTGTGGTTCCGCTCAAGGCGAAAGACCATATCTTAGGCACGCTGACCGTAGATCGGACTCACGAGCATAGCCTGACTCAGGAGGACCTCGATCTGATGACAACGGTCGCAAGTCAGGTCGCCATCGCGCTTGATAATGCGTCGGCCTATCAGCAGATTGAAGAGTGGAACGCGGGGTTGGAGCTGAAGATACAGGAACGCACGCAGGCGCTTGAACAGGCGGACCGGCTGCGGTCGCAGTTTCTTTCCCATGTGTCGCACGAACTGCGCACGCCGCTGACCTCCATCAAGGGTTTTGTCCAAAATCTACTGGATGGACTCACTGGCCCCCTCAATGAGAAGCAGCAGCGCTATCTGTTCCGCATGCTGGACAATTCTGACCGGCTGATTCGAATGATCGAGGATCTTCTGGATCGAACCAGCATTGAGGCCGGCCGGCTGGAGGTCCATCCGGTTGATCTGGACCTGGAGTCTTGCCTGACGGATGCGATTGAGCAACTTCGTCCTCTGGCTGCGGCCAAACGCCAGCGGCTGGGTCTCAGCGTTCCGGACTCCGGCGTCGTGGTGTGGGCCGACCGGGACCGATTAATTCAGGTGGCGGTCAATCTCATCCAGAATGCCGTCAAGTATACCCCGGAGGACGGCTGGATCACCGTTGCCGTCGAATCCCCAAGCCAACGGTTCGTCCGTATTCTGGTCAGGGACACGGGACCGGGGATTCCGACGGAGGATCTTGTGAAGATCTTTGATCCGTTTTTCCGCGTTCAACACGGGCAGCGAAGCGGACCGAAGGGCCTTGGTTTGGGACTCTCCATCGTGAAAACGCTGGTGGAACTACAGGGAGGAAGTGTGCTGGCCAGAAACTGTCAGGAAGGCGGGGCGGAGGTCTCCTTTACGCTTCCCATCCGGTCAACCATCCCTTCATCCGCGCACGCTCAGCCGGTGTCGGGACGGCGGGTGCTTGTTGCCGACGATGATGCGGATATTCGTCAATGGCTTTTCGACCGGTTGAAGGCGAGTGGATATTACCCGGAGGCGGCGATGGACGGACAGGAAGCTATCGTTGCGGCAGGGTCGGCTCACTATGCCGGTTTTATTCTCGACATCGGCATGGGACCGATCGACGGGCTTGATGTTTTGAAAGAGATTCGGTTGCGGGATCCGCATACCCCCATCGTCATGATTACGGCGTCCGGGTCTCAGGAGCTGGCTGTTCAGGCGATTGGAATGGGTGCGCAGGCCTATTTGCTCAAGCCGTTCGACGCCGGTGAGCTGCAATCGGTTATGGAGTGCTGGTTTCAATAAGGATGAACAGTGGCAGTTAGGGTTTTTCATAGCCTTGGATGTCCGGAGGTCTTCTTGAAGGAAGCGGCGTGGAGGCAAGGTCGTCTTCTGCTGGGTGGTGCGATCATGGTGATCGTTCTCGTGTCTAGCTGGTTGTCCTCTTCAGCGTCTGCCCAGGTGCCGCGTATTCAAGGGCAGGGGACTGCGGCATCCGGTCAAGCCAATGCCTTTGCCGCACAAGCGGATGATCCATCGGCGCTCCACTACAATCCTGCCGGCATGACGCAATTGCATGGCGTCCAAATGATGGCGGGCGGATTGCTTTCCGGAGGAACCACCAGTTTCACGAGCACATCCGGAGCGAATGCCACCGGCACCCGCGACGGCAGCATGGCCTGGCCTCCACCGGCGCATCTGTTCATTGTGGCGAATCTCGGCGATCTCGGATTGACGGCGCTGCATGGATGGATGGCCGGTATCGGGCTTACGACGCCGCTCGGCTCCGTGAGCCGGTATCCGGACGACGGCCCGCAACGGTTTAAAACTACTTTTTCCGCGATGCCGATGATCGATATCAAGCCTACAATTGCCTATCAGGTCACGCATGACTTGTCGCTGGGGCTTGGGATGGATATCTATACGTTCTCGGATCTGTTCGGCGAGGGGCATTTCGAGAAGCAGTTCATCTCGACAGGCGCAGTGCCGGTGTTCGGCTCGTCCGGGCAAAAAGCGGAGCTCTATGGCAAAGGGACGGCTGTCGGGTACAACGTCAGCTTCCTTTACACCGCGTTGCGGAATGCTGATGGAAAGCCTGTCGCCAATATCGGCCTGGTCTACCGGAGCCAGGTTGCCCTGCCTTTGAACGGTGCGATCCTGGCCAATGGCATCAAGACATCTGATGCCTCGACCACCTTCGTGTTGCCGCAGGTCATTTCCGGCGCCATCGCGATCTGGCCGACGAGAACGGCAGAACGCGAGTGGAAGCTGGAGCTGGATGTGGATTATGTAGGGTGGAAATCAGTCAGGAATCTGGATATCTACCTTGCCAACGGGTCAGTCATTCCGCAGCCGCAAAACTGGCGCAGTACCTATACGGTGATGATCGGGACAGAGTACCGTTGGCTGAAGCTGGAATCGTTGCCCGAGTGGGAGATGGCCCTGCGTGCCGGTTACACTAATTCGCCGACGCAAATTCCTGATCTCACATTCGATCCCGCCATTCCTGGGGCAGATGTGCATATTCCTTCTGTCGGATTCGGCCTGGTGTGTAAGGAAGGGGGGACGATATTCGGGATTCGTTGCGGCGATTTCGGGTTCGGACCGATCAAGCCCAAGGCCGTGGGATTCGACCTGTCCTATCAAACATCGCTCTATGAGCAACGAACTGTGACATGCGGGTGTGCCCTAGCGTCCGCGGTCAACGGACTCTATCGCACGACCTATCACACGGGCGGAGTCTCACTGAGAGTGAATTTCTAGCAGCGCTATGCGACGGAGCTAGGCGTTTTGATAGCGGCGTGGGATGCGTGGACCGATCGCGCAGAGCGTTTCATAAGCGATTGTGCCGGTCCATTCGGCCAGATCGGCAGCCGTAATCTGATCGGTTCCCTGGCGGCCGATCAGGATGACCTCGTCCCCAACTGCAGCGTTCGGGATCTCCGTCACATCAATCATCACCATATCCATGCAGACCAGGCCGATGACCTTCGCGCGTTGTCCGCACACCAGCACTTCTCCTCGGTTAGAGAGTCGCCGGTTGAACCCATCGGCATAGCCGATCGGGAGTACGGCCACACGGGTCGGCCGCTTGGCCACGAAGGTCGCGTTATAGCTGATGGTGCCGCCGGTAGGGATAGCGCGCATCTGCGCGATGCAACTCCGTAATGACAAGACCGGTTTGAGGTCGGGTGCCGTGATCGATTTCGGCAAGGTGTGATAACCGTAGAGCATGATGCCGGGTCGAATCAGCGAATAGTGCGAGTGCGGATAGCGAACGGCGGCACCGCTGTTGGCGGCGTGAATCAGCGGGATAGAAAGACCACGGGCAGCGATGCCATTCACGACGTTTTGAAAGAGCGCGAGCTGATGCTCAGTTTGGTTGTTGGTTGGACCGTCGGAATCGGCGAAGTGGGTCATCAGTCCTTCGATCCTGAGCGAGGCAGGCAATGGGCCTGACTCGATGAGGTTCAACAGTTCGTCCGTGGCCAGTCCGAGACGGCCCATGCCTGTTTCCACTTTAAGGTGAATCGGGTAGGGGGTCGCGAGCGAGGCCGTGGCCTGCGCCAGAGCTGGGAGCAACGCACGATCACTGAGGACGGGCGTGAGCCGGTGGGCGATGATGTCGTGGAGTTGTTCTGTGAACAGAGGACCAAGCATCACAATAGGAACGGTGATCCCGGCCGACCGGAGGGCGATGCCCTCGTCGAGCGAGACGACGGCGACACGTGGCACTCCCTGTGCGATGAGCGATCGTGCAACCTCGACGGCCCCGTGGCCATAGGCATTCGCTTTGACGACCGCCATGATCTCGCATCCTGGCGAGAGTAGACGACGCAACTGTGTCAGGTTATGGGTCAGAGCGGAGAGGTCGACGGTGGCGTAGGTCGGAGAGGATGTAGAAATGGTCGGCACGCGATGAGGATAGGTCTGGAAGCCTGACTCAGACTTCCATGATCTCCTGTTCCTTCTTCTTGATCACGTCGTCGATTTTTTGCCCGTACTGCTCGGTGAGCTTCTGGGTTTCTTGCTCCCCCTTGCGCAGTTCGTCTTCGGTCAACTTCGCATCTTTTTGAAGTTTCTTCAACTCTTCGTTCGCATCGCGACGGAAGCCGCGGATTTGCACTTTGGTGTCTTCGCCGTGTTTCTTGCAGATCTTCGTCAGTTCTTTACGACGCTCTTCGGTCAGCGGGGGGAGGGGGACTCGAATCATTTTGCCGTCGTTGGAGGGATTCACGCCCAGTCCGGAATTCGCCAGGGACTTTTCAATCTCTTTAATCAATTGAGGTTCCCAGGGCTGAATCGTAATGAGGCGCGCCTCCGGGGTGGAGATGTTGGCGATCTGTTTGAGGGGCGTCATGGTGCCGTAGTAATCGACCCGAATGCCATCTAGGAGCGCCACCGAGGCCCGGCCTGTGCGGAGACCGGCAAGGTCCCGCTTGAGGTGCTCCACGGCGTTGTCCATATGGGTCGTCAGGGTTTGCTTGACTGCAGCTGCGTTCGACATGGCGGTACTCCGTAATGAGCTAGCGCGGGCTGATCGTGACCAGCGTGCCGATGGGTTCTCCGAGTGCGACCCGCTTGAAGTTCCCCTGTTCGGTCAACTTGAACACAATGAGGGGAAGGTTGTTATCCATGCAGAGGCTGATGGCGGTCGAGTCCATTACTTTTAGATTTTGATTCAGGATCGAGAGAAACGGGATCTCACTGTACTTCTTCGCCGATGGATTTTTCACCGGATCGGCATCGTAAATCCCGTCGACTTTGGTTCCCTTCAGGATCACTTGAGCGCCGATTTCCATGGCCCGGAGGGCGGCGGCTGTATCGGTCGAGAAATAGGGATTGCCGGTTCCGCCGGCAAAGATTACGACGCGGTTTTTTTCCAGATGGCGGATGGCTCGCCTGCGAATGTAGCCTTCGGCCAGTTGCCGCATCTCAATGGCAGATTGGACGCGAGTGATGACGCCGACCCGTTCCAGGGCATTCTGGAGGGCAAGAGCATTCATGACGGTGGCGAGCATACCCATGTAGTCGGCAGAGGCTCGTTCCATCCCGGATGCGCTGGCGGCCAGACCGCGGAAAATGTTGCCGCCGCCGATGACGACGGCAACTTGGACATCCAGGGCAACGACAGAGGCGATTTCTTGCGCCAGTCCCTCAAGGACGGATGGCTGGATCCCGTAGCCCTGCTCACCGGCCAACATCTCCCCGCTGACTTTCAGGAGGAGGCGCCGGTATTTCGCAGAACTCATGCTTCGCCTAACTGAAAGCGGGTGAACCGGCGGATGTTCATATTCTCACCGATCTTGGAGATCTTCTGCGCCACCAGGTCTTTCACGGTGACGGTCGGGTCCTTGATGAAGGATTGTTCCAGCAGGCAGTTCTCTTGATAGAACTTTTCCAGTTTGCCTTCCACAATCTTCGGCAATGCCGCCGCGGGCTTCCCCAGTTCCTTCGCTTGCCCTTCGAAAATAGCTTTCTCTCGTTCGACCAGGTCTGCGGGGATATCGTCGCGTTTTACGTATGATGGATTGGCTGCGGCGATCTGGAGAGCCAGGTCGTTGACGAAGGCTTTAAACTCTTCGTTGCGCGCCACAAAGTCCGTTTCGCAATTGACTTCGATCAGGACGCCGATCTTTCCTCCCATATGGATATAGGAATGGATCAACCCCTGATTCGTTTCACGCCCGGCTTTCTTGGCGGCTGCGGCCAGTCCTTTCTGCCGGAGATAGTCGATGGCCTTCTCGATATCGTCGCCGTTTTCAGTCAACGCCTTCTGGCAATCCAGAATGCCGGCGCCGGTTTTTTCCCGAAGTTCTTTCACAAGCTGACTTGATCCTGCCATGGTCCTCTATCCTTACGCGGTGAGAGAGATCGTCGTGAATGTTAGGTTATCGAAACGCGTTATGCGACCGGAGTCGCGCTCAGTGCGGCCGGCTTGCCTCCTGCTGCCGGAGCCGCCTGGAAGTCGGCCTCATCGCGCTGCGTCTTGATATGTGCGCCTTCGATGCAGGCGTCCGCTATCTTCGAGGTGATCAGCTTGATGGAGCGGATGGCGTCGTCGTTCCCCGGGATCGGGTAAGTGATGTTGTCTGGATCGCAATTGCTATCCAGAATCGCAATGACAGGGATCCCCAGTCTGGTCGCTTCCTGCACGGCGATCTTTTCAATGCGGGTATCCAGCACGAAGATTGCGCCTGGAAGGCCGCGCATGGTCTTGATGCCGGAGAGATACTTCTGCAATTTGACGATGTCCTTCTGCATGAGCATGATTTCTTTTTTCTTCAAGCCATGCTCGGTCGGGTTCTGCAGAGTCGTTTCCATCTTTTTCATCTTGTCGATGCTGAGACGAATGGTTTTGAAGTTCGTCAGCATGCCGCCGAGCCAGCGCTGGTTCACATAGAACATGTTGGCGCGCGTAGATTCCTCCTGGAGAATTTCCGCGGCTTGCCGCTTGGTGCCGACAAAGAGGACGGTTTCACCGGCTGCGACGGTGTCCCGGACGAAGGCATAGGCCTGTTCCATCCGCGTGAGCGTCTGTTGTAAGTCGATGATATAGATGCCGTTGCGTTCACCGAAGAGATACTTCTTCATCTTCGGATTCCAGCGGTTCGTCTGGTGTCCAAAGTGCACGCCTGCTTCCAGCAATTCCTTGATCGCGACCACTCCCATGCCTTCACCTCCCTTCGAGGCTTGCAGAGCACCCGCCACGCGGGTGAGGGGAATAAATCCCCTTGTTCTCAAGCCAAGCAGCGCTTTTCTTCGCTGATGTTAAATTTAAAAAACATTTTCTGTGCACGCCGATGGTGTGAACAGAGTTATCCGATGCACCTCTAAAGCCTTGGCACGCTATCATAGCCGCAGCGGGTTTTCAAGCGGTTAGATGGGGATTCCTGTCTATGATCGATAGCTTGCGTTGATACGAACATAGTCGTACGACAAGTCGGTCGTCCACATGTGGGCTGCTCCCTGTCCTTGCCCAAGATCGACTGAGATTGTAAATTCCTTCTGCTTGAACACCTGTGCGATTTTCCGTTCCGCCGCCAGTCCTGTCCCCATTCCGTGTTTGACCATCACGACCTTGTCGAAGCGCACGGTCACGGTATCGGGATTAATGGGAACGCCTGATCGACCGAGGGCGCCCATCACGCGTCCCCAGTTGGCATCTTCTCCGAACAATGCGGTCTTGACCAGATTGGAGGTGGCGATCGTGCTGGCCACTCGCTTGGCGGCCGCAACTGTCTTTGCTCCACCGACGGCGACTTTCACCACCTTCGTGACGCCTTCGCCGTCACGGCAGATGGCCAAGGCCAGCGCCTGCGAGGCTTCAGTCAGCAGTTTTTCAAACTGGCGATAGTGTTTGGTGCCTGATTGGATAGTCGCATTCTTCGCCAATCCGTTGGCCAGGCAGAGAACCGTATCGTTCGTACTTGTGTCACCGTCCACCGTGATGCAGTTGAAGGATTGATCGACCGCGGATTTCAGTGCGCGTTGCAGTGCGGCCGGCGCAATAGCGGCATCAGTGGTCAGATACCCAAGCATGGTGGCCATATTGGGATGGATCATGCCCGAACCTTTGGCCATACCTCCGATGGTCACGACTCGGCCGCCGATTCTGGATTGAACGACGATGGTTTTCGGACGTAAGTCAGTCGTGAGGATGGCTTGCGCAGCCTGGCGTCCGCCTGTGCGGCTGAGCTTTGCGATCACTGTCGGGATGCCTGCTTGAATCCGATCAATTGGGAGAACGCGTCCGATGACGCCGGTCGATCCGACGAATACCTGATTCACTGGAATCGCCAGGTTCTCGGCCACAGCAGCGGCCATCGTAATAGCTGCCTGGAGCCCTTTTGTGCCGGTGCAGGCGTTGGCATTTCCGCTGTTGACGATGATAGCGCGGCCGCGACGTTGCCGGAGGTGGCGCCGATCCAGAATAACCGGTGCGGCCACGACCCGATTCTTGGTGAAGACTCCTGCGATGGGGCCCGGGACGGTCGATATCACGAGAGCCAAATCGAGGATGCCTGATTTCTTGATGCCGCAATGGATGCCGGCGGCTTCAAAGCCTTGTGGTGCGGTCACGCCTGATGCGTTGGTTTTCATGGCGGTCATCTCACTGAAGGGTGACTCAAGAATGACGTGAATCTGTTGCGTACGTCTTACGGGTAACTGCCTGGGGCGGTGAGTCCCGTCTCCTCAGGAATTCCCATCATCAAATTCATGGCTTGGATTGCCTGGCCGGCGGCGCCTTTGACCAGATTATCTACGGCCGCGACGGTAACAACCCATCCCGCACGCTGGTCTGCGTAGACCCCGATATCGCAAAAGTTCGACCCTTTGATGTAACGGGGATTGGGGACGACGTCTTCGTAGAGGCGGATAAACCGCTCGCCTTTATAGAACTCCCGGTACAGGGCCCGCAATTCAGGCAGCTTAATCTCAGTCTTCAGCTTGCAATAGGCCGTGCTCAGAATTCCCCGATTCATAGGGACGAGGTGCGGCGTAAAGGCGATCGTAACTGCACCGGGCGTTCCCATGACGCCGGAGAGTTCTTGTTCGATCTCCGGAATATGACGGTGCTTGCCGATCTTATAGGGCTCTAACGATTCATGGGCTTCCGGAAAATGATAGGGCAGGGCAGGGCTCCGCCCTGCTCCGGAGACCCCGGATTTCGCATCGATGACGATGGAATCGAGTTGGACAAGTCCTTTGGCGAAGAGCGGCGCCAGTTGCAAGATCGCTGCGGTCGGATAGCAGCCCGGTGAGGCGACCAACTTCGCGTTCGCGATGGCGCTCCGATGGAGTTCCGGCAGGCCATAGACGGCTTCGCTGAGCAGGGATGGATGGGCATGCGGCGTCTGATACCATTTTTCGTACGCCGCAACATCTTTGAGCCGGTAGTCCGCACTCAGATCAACGACCAACTTTCCTGCTTTCAGGCATAGGGCGACCGGTTCCTGCGACTTGGTGTGGGGAAGTGCAAGGAACAGGGCATCGGCCCGTTCGGCCAGGGCCTCGGGCGCCAGTGCTTCGAAGGTGCGCTGCACGACGCCGGTGAGACTGGGGAAGACAGAGGCCACGGATTGGCCTGCAGACTTCTCGGAGGTCACCGCAGCAATTTCGAAATAGGGATGCCCCGCAGCGAGACGGACAAGTTCCGCGCCGGCATAGCCGCTGGCTCCTGCGATCGCGATGCGAAATTTCTTAGCCATGACCTGTCATCCTGTCGGGCTCGTGCTGAGAGTTTCCGGTTGTGGACACAAAAAAGGGAAGGCAAGGAGCCTTCCCTTTCTCGTTCTTTTTGGCTCCGGCTGTTTAGCGCTTGGAGTACTGGAAGCGCTTACGAGCACCCTTCTGTCCGTATTTCTTTCGTTCCTTCACGCGAGAGTCGCGTGTGAGGAGGCCTTCTTTCTTGAGCGGGGTCCTTACTGTGGGGCTCAAGACGACGAGCGCACGCGCAATGGCGTGACGAAGCGCGCCGGCCTGACCGGTCGGGCCGCCTCCGTAGACGGTCGCGTTGATCGAATACTTGCCGGTGAGTCCAGCCATCTCAAGGGGAAGCTGAATGATTTGCCGGAGGGTGAGCCGGGGGAAGGCCTTCTCCAATGGCTTATCATTCACCGTAATTTCACCATTGGCCGTCCCTGTTACCCAGGCTCTGGCTACGGCACATTTTCTGCGACCTGTTGCGTACTGTGTCACGGCTGCCATAGGACTCGTCTCCTTCTAATCCTGATTGCTAGAGAGAAAGTGGTTCCGGGTGTTGAGCCTGATGCGGATGATTCGATCCGACATAGACGCGGAGTTTCTTCGCCATACCGTTGCCGAGGGGATTTTTGGGGAGCATCCCCTCAATCGCTCGAACCAACAATTCAGTCGGATCTTTTTTGAACAAATGCTGCGCATCCGTGGTCTTGAGTCCACCGGGATAACCCGAGTGGTGGATGTAGAGCTTGTCCTGCATCTTATTGCCGGTCAAATGGATCTTCTCGGCATTGATGATCACGACATGATCGCCCATATCCACGTTCGGGGTGAAGGTGGGGCGATGCTTGCCACGAAGAATGCCGGCGACTTTCGCCGCCAGTCGTCCCAGGGTCTTTCCCTCGGCGTTCACAAGATGCCACTGTTCTTTTACATTGGCCGGTTTTTCGAGATAAGTCGTCATGGCGGTCTTCTACTCCTCGCAATTAGTCAAACAAAACATCCTAGACTTCTTGTGTGTCGATATCTTTCGTATCGAGCTTCGCGAGCCAGGCATCTAGGTGTTGCCCGCTGCGCCGTTTCCAAACGTCCTGGGTAGCATAGATCGGTGCGTGCGTGCGAAGGGCCAGTGCGATGGCATCGCTTGGCCGGGCATCGATCGATCGCTCTACCCCTTTATTCTCCAGAAATACGGTGGCGTAATAGGTGCTGCTTTTCACGTCGGTTAAGACGACCCGTTTGGTCGTGATGCCGAAATGTTCACCGAAACTCTTCACTAAATCGTGGCTCATCGGTCTTGGCGGGGTGGCTGAGTCCAGGGCGCGGCGAATGGAGTCGCCTTCGGGGGCACCAACCCAGATTGTAAATGTGTCGGAATCATCAGTCCTGGTCAGGACGATAATTCTCGTATCCGTATTGGTATCCTCAACCACGCGGCTCACCGAGAGCGGGATGAGATCTTGAACGTTTGACTGTGCCGTATTCGTCATGATGAACGTTTGGTCAGGAGTCCAGTTTGCCGAAATCATCCGGCTTGAGATTTTCCAGCCACTGCTCGAGTTCTTCCGAGCTTTGCTTCCGGATGACCGAATCATTTGCGAAAATGGGAGCCTCTGATCTGATCGCCAGCGCGATGGCATCGCTGGGGCGGGAGTCAACGGCGTATTCCGAATCCTCGTACATCAGATGAACCTTCGCAAAATAGGTGTGCTCATTCAAGTCGCTGATGACCACGCTGATGACTTTGGCGTTATAAGCGTCCAAGAAGGACTTCATGAAATCGTGGGTCATCGGGCGTGGGGGGGCGACGTGCTCCAGTGCAAGGCTGATGGCACTCGCTTCTGATTTTCCAACCCAAATCGGCAACATCTCCGCTTCATCCTCGTCGCGAAGCACAACTATATAGGCGTTGTTATAGGGGTCGAACATCAACCCCTTGACCTGCATTTGCGTAATCATGACAAACTCACCACCGCATCCGAATAAATGAACAAGGGAGGCGGGCAAAGAATGGAGGACTGTAGCATTTTCAAAAAGGGCCTGTCAACGAAGTTGGCGACAAGACAGGGAATTTGATGAAGCGTTTCCGGGCGCTCGGCTGCGCCAGGGAAAACTGTGAATCATCCGCAAGTGGATCACAGATGAGCGGCGTCTGGCTAGGTGCCCTCCGGGCGGAAGTTTTCGGCAATCTTCGAGGTGTCGGCCTGGCCTTCCAGTTTTAAGAACGCCTTCATCTGCTTGCGGACGAGCTCGCGTCCGCTTTCATCGCCGAGATTGACCTGATACTCATTAATGACCATCACCCGCATGCCTTCCCACTTTTTCCAGCAGGCGGTGCAGACTTTTGCTTTGATTTCCTGCTCCAGCTTGCCGAGAAAGAGGGGAGCGGTAATCGCTTCGCCGGTTTGTCCACATGTGACGCACGCAACCTCTGTCATATCTGCCATGCTCCTTTGTCAAATTTGTATTCAGGTACTAGACGACTGGGACAAGCCGACGTTTCGAGATTCCAATGTCCCCGTAAAAATGCGAGCACATTCTAGCAGACGTATTCTTCCGAAGAAAAGAGGCGATGCCGATTGACCCTCCGGAGGCTTCATGTTAGAAGAGGAGCGCATTGCATCACGCGCGTATTCTTGATGTGCCCGGATGGCGGAACTGGCAGACGCGCCGGACTCAAAATCCGGTTCTCGTAAGAGAGTGGGAGTTCGACCCTCCCTCTGGGCACCACACTCACGGATAACACATGCGATGGTAGTCACCAGTCCGGTCACAACCCAATTTATAGTAGAAAACCCTCTTGACAGGTTTCCCCTGTTGGCCTATAGTTCCGCGGTCATTAGAACGGACTCATGTACGTGATCACTCAAGGAATCTTGTTGTTCATCATCTCCACACATTATCTTTCTCACAAGGAGGCAGCACATGCGTAAGGTGTTGGCACTGGGAGCCACAATTCTTTTTGTCGGCTCTGTGGGTGTTGCAGGCGCTCAAGAGCGGTTGCAGCAGTCTGGCGGATCCGCGATGGGCGTAGGAACCGGAGTCGGCGACGTTTCCGGGAGCGCCAACCGCGTTCAGGCCTTTGATCGCAATTCATTTCTCGATCGGCTGTCTCTCCCTGAGACCATCTATGGCCGCGTGTTAGCCGTCGATTTGCCTGCCGGGAAGTTGTTCTTGGAGACGGGCGGAAGCTCGCATGACGAAGGGCGCGCTGGCGCTGGCTCAATGAATGCCCTCATCGTGTATTTTGATGATAAAACTAACATGGACCAGATCAAGACGATCAACACTGGTGATGATCTGACATTGCAGGTGGTCGAAGCGACCTCCAGCACCCAGCAGTTTGGTGTGGGCCGGAAGATTGTTCGTGAAGTCAGCGTGCTTCGCGGCAATGAGAAACTCGCTGGATTTGGTGGATTGGGGCAGCGCCCGAATCCGTCGACCGAGCGTGCGATTGAGACGAACAGCGGTGGAATCACCGGTGGCGTAGCTGGAGCTGTCCTTCCCGGAAAGATTTCAGGGACTGTTGACACGACCATTGGAGAGTTCACAGGTTCAGCTCCTTGCTGGAACTGCGAACCGCAGCCAGGTATTGGATTCTCAGGCCAGAGCAAGTCTGACTACGGAGCGGCTGACTACAACAAGCCGAATCTCGTGAAGGGCTTGAACTAGATCTGGTCGGGTCGCTTGTTTTTGGAAAGGGGCAGCTTCGGCTGCCCCTTTTTTTTGCTCTGTTTTTTGCTCTGATCAGAGCCCGCCGACCTTGATGTCTTGGGTCGTTGCTGGTAACGTAGTTTTCTAATTCGACGCGTAAGGCTGGTTGGTATTGATTGGCGAGGTGTGGCGATGGGCGACAATGGGAACGGGCAACAAGGGGTTTCGACGGATATTGAACTGGATCTCCGCGGAGTCATCTGTCCGTATAATTTCGTGAAGACCAAATTAAAGCTCGAGACGATGGATCAGGGGCAGGTTTTAGCGGTGTTGTTGGATGATGGGGATCCGATTAAGAACGTTCCGCGCAGCGTGGAGAATGAGGGGCATACCGTGCTGGCGCAGGATCGGGTCGGTTCATCATACCGTGTGTTGATCCGACGAGAAGAGACCGACTAGCGTGCTCTGCGCCTTCCCGTCTTTGCCGCGGAAACCCGCGGTCTTCCTTCCACCACCATCGTGACTGAGTGAGGCATCTGGATTCGTTTCAATAATTGTGAGACGTGTCCGGCCGTTCCTTTGAGAATTGTTTCGCTCTGGGCGGTAAGATCGCAGGCGAGCGCGATTCGGCGGCGTGGGGCTGTCTTGGCGATGGTCTCCAGGATCGCCAGGCATGCTTCGGTCTGACAGAAGAAGATCGTCGGTTCTGCATGCGTCAGAGCCATTGCGAACTGGTGGTTGCCCGGACCGGTGGGTGCGGGGATGTCTCCGTAAAAGTGGAACGCCTCGGCGGGAAAACCTGATGCAGCGATCGCAGCGGTGACGGCTGATGGGCCGGGGATAGAAGAGACGGGAATGGAGTGTTTGTGTGCTGCAGCAACCAGGAGGCT
>Ga0209253_10001111_pt1 | contig 23460 bp, 21 predicted proteins | sample FrelakmetBRP12BR_FD_187145 | JGI IMG/M metagenome (GOLD analysis project Ga0209253, IMG submission 187145) | Freshwater lake sediment microbial communities from the University of Notre Dame, USA, for methane emissions studies - BRP12 BR (SPAdes)... | ecosystem: Environmental > Aquatic >...
AGTACCCGTGCCCGTGTCATGGTGGCCCTCCTTGAGGGCGCACCCTAAACCGGACAGATCACGTGCTACAAAAACCGGACAGATGATGTGCTCTCTACAATGCTGTTCAGGTCGCTTGACAGTCTCGTTCCTACTCAGTAGAATCCCACCCCTAGCACCGACTGTGATTGAGCGGGAATAGCTCAGTGGTAGAGCATCGCCTTGCCAAGGCGAGGGTCGCGAGTTCAAATCTCGTTTCCCGCTCCAATTTAACTGTCGGTCAGGCTTTAGATGGTTCATGATAGACGATCTATGGGTAGAAGTTTAATCCTCGGCACTCCCTCTTCTTTGCAATTCCCTGACACATCTTCTCTCTGACAAAGCTATTTCTCAGCCTAACTGCATAGGTACCGCTTAGCAGTTTGACCGATGCACCTATGCCTGTCCCAGATGTGGGAACGTAGATCGTCCAGCGAGTCGGCATGTGCTTACCAGGATAAAACGCGTAATAGCCTCCGGTACTAATCAGGCTTAATCAAAAGCGTGAGAGTCCGTTGATTAGATTGGACTATTTATCGGATTGTTCGCGGGAGAGATTGCAACAGTCCTACCTGTTTGGCTGCGCGGGAAAGTTCTTCCGGCATCAAAGGGACGCGACTAAATCGTCCCTGATGATAGAGGGCGGTCACGTCTGCCACCACAGGCCCGGCCTCCCCCCATTTCTGTTCCACCTGTCTAGCAAATTCAGTGGCGGTAGCGGCCGGAAGTTTGGTCATGCCCTTCTTCTCCAGCGCTCGAAGCATGCGGGCATAGAGCTGGATGATCGCAAGCTGTGAGGGCGCTATCGGGAGATGCATGGTGGCCCAGAGACCTATCTTGTCCCGAAGCACAAGGAGGAGCAAGGCCAGGCCGATCACCATCACTCCCGTGACGAGTCCCAGCATGCCTGACTGGAACCCTCGGGCCATGTGCGCCAGCCGATCGAGGACCTGGCTTATCGGGGCACTCAACGCCGAAATCCATCCGCTCACTTTCTCTCGCAATACATCGCTGCCTTCTCGAACTCCGTGAACGACGGCCAGTTGATCCTTCGCGCTATATCGAACGAACAAGCGATCCCAAAGTAAGCGAAGGGATTCCCCAAGTCGGCCAAGGGACTCCCAGCGAGAGGTCGCGACTGCTGCGCTGACGGTGGGGGTTGGATCCATTGTGATCCAGCCTGAGCGGGGGAAATAGACCTCGACCCAGGCATGGGCATCTCGCTGGCGTACAGTGAAATAGCCCCCGTATTCGTTCCATTCCGTAGCCAAGAATCCTGTCACCAGTCGAGCAGGAATCCCTACAGTCCGCAACATCACGACCATGGCAGTTGCGTAATGTTCGCAATACCCGGTTTTGCGCGTGAAAAGAAATTCCTCGAGCGGATGACTGAGTATGGCGGTGTCGGATTCAAGGCTGTAGCGATAATTTTCCAAGAGATGTTGCTGGATCGCCAGCGTTTGTCCGAATGGGGTCGTGGCCTCACGGATAACTCGACGCGCCAAATCTGCTACCTGCTGTGATTCCACGGGAACCTGAAGGTAATGGGAACGGATTGAGTCAGGGTAGGCTAGTTCGGTAGCGGTTCGTTCGTCTGCGATGAGTTGCGGGACTTGAGAGGTGACGGAGTATCGAATACGGGAAGAGGGAGGAAGCGGCAAGTGGAGTCCGCTCATAACATCGGCCTGCACTGTGAGGAACTCGCCGCTGACAAGTTCAGCGAACGGCACGGCAAACAGGACTGCGGTATCGAGCATTTCCAGCAGGATATCTTGGCGAATCGGTATGGACAGGTTACCTGGAGAACGGCCGCCGGTTGGGCGAGCAAGGAATGTTCCATCCGCCACGAGACTCAACGAGCGCCGGCGTTTTCCACCGTGGCTCCATGATCGTCCATTATACTGATCGTAGGCGAGGCCTCTCAGGTAGAGGTGATCTTTTCTGATAGCGGGTTGGTCCGGTAATTCAACTCGCATGACGATCTGAGGATCTTGCTTGACTGACCCGATCGTCCCCAGGTCGACCCGATCGGAAAACCCCGACGTCCGCACTGCCCCCCCGCTCGTCTTCTGCAGCAGGCCTGCACCGATTCGCGGGATGAGAAAGAAAATGGCGAGCGTCAGGGCAGCCGTCAGGACGGCGGTTCCGTTTGTTATCCAAAAGAAGCAGTGAGTGATCCGGCTCGGCAATGTCGTGTGACAGGCTGCCATGCTCGTGGGCATGACGACAGCAGAGACTTCGGTCGTTTCTTGGGTCAAGTGATACAGCAAGAGTGTCCAGACAGCCCCGAGCAGATACAGCAGAAATATCGGCACGTACCAGGCATCAGTTGTCAGTGCGGCGGAAGCCAGGATTGACATGAGACTGATGGCGTAGAGGTGACGATAATCACATCGCTGTTGAAGTGTGAGCAACTTGATACCCAGTAGCGTGACCAAAAAGTGGATACCAGCCTGGAGAAGATCTCGTGATACCACGGTGAGATCGATCAGAAATATGACAAAGGCGCCGATCAACAGGACGTTCCAAAGGGTTGGGGAGACGGTGACCTGTGCCATCGCCCGCCGAACGAGAGGAATCCCTCCCGCATCACATAACGTGATGATCAGGATAATCACTACAGGAAGGGCAATCCAGAGCGGGACACTTTGCACAAACACAAGTCCGCTGAAGGCTATGGTGGCAAGGAGAATGGAGCTGAGCCTAAAGGCCTGATCAAAAAGCATGGGTCAATTCTTCAAGCTGTGCGGCCTGGAGCACCCGATCGGCATGCACCATGCTCATGGGTGTCGTCTGCTCCGACCAGGGTACGACCGCCACCGTGTAGCCCCGCTCGGCTTCGTGAGCATACGGTGGGTGCTCGCCGTCGCCGTCATAGTTGACCGCACTAGTTTCAGGCGGCTGCCGTTCGCAAAGCGCCAACAGGCGTAGCATCGCGAAGAGATGGGAGGATCCCGATCCAAGCCCTGAGTCCTCTCTCCCGACGATGAGTCGAACTGGATAGGCCCGCTCGGTCAGTTGCCAAAGGAGCGACGCGACGAACGTTACGCTTCGTTCGAATAGCGGTCCGCATTCGTCAGGGGCCACGATCGAAAGAATGACCAGGATGCGTCGTTGATCTTCCGCTTCGGTTTCTCGCACGATGAGCTGGGACGTCCGGGCCGTCGTCATCCAATGGATGGCTCGCGAGTCATCGCCCGGTTGATACAAACGAAGGTTGTATAGTTGGGTCCCATGTCCTCGTTGCGAGAGAGACTCTCCTTGTCCTTCGCTGACCAATTCATCCATGAATCGCAAGGTGAGTGGCTTGATGGGAGGACTGACGAGCAAATGTGCTTCCATTGAGTAGAACCCTTTCTTCAGAAACAGTCCAAAGGGAAACAGCGTCTGCGCCCGGATGCCTTCGAACCGGATCCAGCCCCGTTTTGTCGCGAGCAGTGGATAGGACAGAAGCACGGAACTCTGCGGGGGCAGGAGGTGAATGGCAAGCCCTCGATCGACATCCTGACCTTCAACGACATCAAGTAGACGCAGGGAAAAGCTGGGCAGGTGCCGATTTAGGTTGGTGACCGAGAGGGTGAGGGTGGTCGGCTCGTTGGCCATGATGAGATCGGGCACATGCCGTCGAAATTCCAATCGGCGAAGACAGTGCTCCGAGAGCAGTCCGGATATCACGATGAGGCTGAGCATCATCGCCAGGAGTAAGTAAAACAGATTGTTGCCGGTGTTAATGGCGGCAAGCCCGATTCCAAATGTGAAAAGAAGAAACCTGGCCCCTTCAGACGTCAGTCGAATCGACCGCCGACGGGACAGACCTCGCAGAGACGAGAAGACTGAGGAGACACGGAAGTTGAAGAGTGGATGCTTCACGCGGGCAATTCATCCAGTTGGCCAGGTGCCTATCCGTGACTGGCTATACAGGGACGGGAACGGTTTCAACGATGTCAAGCACCATGCGTTCCGCCTGTTCGAAGCTCTGGGTTCGCATACCATGGGTCCGGTTCAGCATGACGCGGTGGGACAACACGATTGGCGCCAGCTCCTTGATGTCGTCGGGAAGGCAATAGTCTCGCCCGCGGACGACCGCTAAAGCCTTGGCAGCCTTGCTCAGCGCCAGCGCTCCGCGGGTGCTGACGCCCAGGGACAAGAGTTCACTCTGACGGGTCGCTTGCACAATCGCGAGCAGATAGTCCGTCAAACTCTCTTCCATATGAACCTGATCGACGCGGGCCTGTAATGCCAATACTTCGTGAGCCGACAACACCGCTTCCAGGGTTTCAGCCGGATGCAACGAATGCTGGCGGTCGAGCACCTTTCGCTCTTCCTCGAGCGAGGGATACCCGATGGAGAGGCGCATCAAAAACCGGTCAAGTTGAGATTCAGGAAGGGGGAAAGTCCCATGATATTCGGCAGGGTTCTGCGTAGCGATGACCATAAAGGGCTGCTCAAGCGGATGGGTCTGATTATCGACGGAAATCTGTGCTTCACTCATCGCTTCAAGAAGACTGCTCTGGGTCTTCGGCGTGGTGCGATTGATCTCGTCGGCTAACACTACGTTGGCGAAAATTGGACCAGGTATGAACTCGAACCCCTGCTTTTGCCGATTGAACATGGAGACGCCGACGATGTCGGAGGGCAAGAGATCGCTGGTAAATTGAATGCGCTTGAACGAACAGTCGAGTGACCGGGCCAAGCTGTGCGCCAACGTGGTTTTCCCGACCCCAGGCACATCTTCGAGCAGAAGATGGCCACGGGCCAGAAGGCAGACCACCGCCATCTCAATTACATGGGTCTTTCCCTTGATGACCAGCCCAATATTATCCTGGATCGCCCGGATGGTGTGAACTGAACTCATGTTGAGATTAGTGGTCCTGGTGGTTCAGGAATGCATGGTGGTCTGACACGATCGAAGTCTAACAAAGGGTCTGGAGACGGTCAATTTTCACGTGAGTTTTTGCATCGACCAGTCTGGAGATGGCGACACGTAAGGGTTTTCGACCATGGAACTGTTCTATTTCCGGTCTATTCCGGCACCAGGATCAGCATCCAAGGAGGGGCTTCTTCGACCATGTCAGAAAACCGTCGGGCGGTACTACTGGAGGGGATTCCTGGAAAGACGGCTCCACGACGAATCTGAACGGAGCGGAAACGATACGCGGGATCCTGCGTCGGGAGAAGGGGGAGCACGCGTGGAACCAGTCTGCGTAATGGACCGCAGTCTGACAGGTTCAGGGTCTCGCCGAGCGCAAGGCGCGAGAGCCGCTCGAAGATCTCGCGGAAAATCGTCGGGAGATTGTCTGATGTGAACGGCTGATTATCCGGTCGATAGCGGGCGTCGTCGAGCAATTGTGCCAGAATTTCCCAGAAGACTTGGGTATCGACGGCTCCAAGGATACAGAGACATCCTCGACGAGCTAGCAGGTCGAGCAGGGCCAGGGGGCCTCGGATCTCGAACTTCCATGGTGGAAACAGCAATGCACGGTCTCCATGCTGAACCTCCAAGGCCGGTTCGCCTGAAAAATGGGTCTGCCGAAACGTGCCTTTGGTTCGATGGAGCTCTTGCGTGATGGTCTGATCGGACAATCGGGTCGGTTCGTAGGCAAACGTGGGGGTCGCGGGAGCCCAGCAGGTTGAGATCGTATAACGCGGCGCGAGCTTCCCGGCTTGATCCAGATTGCCCAGATCGAACATGTCGTGGTTCCCGTAAAATTGAAACGAGAGCCCGGTCCGTGACCGCAGACCATTGAGTCGTTCTCGTTCCGGATGGAGTGGGCCACCCAGCTGTGAGCCTGGCTGAAGCCGATCAAGTGCATGAAGTATCAACTCGCGCTGTCGCTGTTGAAGGGGAGCCACATATTGCTCGACTAATTCAGTGGCGAACGAGAGATCGCCGGCGCCCACATCAAGCAGGGAAGCCACGTCCGCATCGAGCAGCAGGTCAAAGGGATTTACGTGGGAATGGGCAAACGCTTCAATTTCATCGCTCCGCAGTGAGGTCATTGGCCACTGGGACGTCGGCCCCTCGACCACACCGAGCCATACGCACAGAGCCCGCACGGCTTTTGTCGGAGGGAGGCCTGTAAGTTCTTTGAGTCGGGGGCCAGGGAGATCCTGAATACGTATAGCTGCTGCATTCCCCAACGCTAAGATGATTGCGTCGCGGATGGTGACAGAAAGATCGGCGCGATGGGCTTCTTCAATCAGCCGTTTCAACGTCGCTGTGAGCCGGCTCGCCTCAACAAGTTTTCGTGAGGCCTCCCACTCCTTGTCTCGTTCTTGCAAGAGCTGCGTGACCTGTGAACGAAAATCTGCAAGGGCCTGTGCGGTGGAATTCATAAGATCGGTTGGTACGAGACTCGTATTGATAGATTTGTCTATGTTCAGTCGGCGAATGTCTGTCAGCATAACGACCTGAGTCATGAGCGTCAAGGATCCCTTCTTGCCGCGTCGCGAGGCCTGTGTTAGTTAGAGATCATGCATAACACTGCTGTCCTCTTCGCGAGACGAGCGATCTTAGCAATGTGCAATCTGACATTGGCCGTCGTGGCATTGTGGGGCTCCGTAGCCTGCACAAGTGGAGGCGGTGCCGGGTCTTTTGCCTCCTCTCGGGACGATCGTGGTATTCCATTCCAGGAATGGCAGATCATTGAGACGGCGACGGGCCAATCGGTCTCTCTCAACCAATGGACATCACTGTTGCTGCAGCAGGACATCATCTATCTGGGTGAGGAACATCATAATCGATTTCACATTGATGCGGCGATGACGGTGCTGCGGAAGCTGAAGGAGGAGGGACGCACACCGGTTTTAGCCATGGAAATGTTTGGCTGGGATGGCCAAGCAGTATTAGATCAGTATCTTTCCGGCTCCGAACTGACCCGCCAGGAATTCCTCGAGGCCGTCCAGTGGCAACAGAACTGGGGTGGTTCGTACGATGACTATGAGCCGTTGGTCCGGTTGGCAAAAGAGCAACATTGGGCTGTCAGCGCCATGAATCCTCCGAAGGCGTTGGTCCGAAGTGTCGCTCAACATGGCTTAGCCCGGGCACAGTCTGATCCAATCATGGAGCAATGGAGCATGAAGAACGAGGCCGTCGTCGATGACCCGGTCTATCGAGCCCGCATTCTCCAACAACTCCAGGCCTGTCATGGCGGCGGGAATGATCGCCTCTATCAGACGATGTACGAAGCCTCCATGGTCCGCGATGAAGGAATGGCCAAGACCTTGGTTAATCGCCTCAATCAGATTCGTTCGGGCACAGATCCTATGGCTGGGCCGCTGGTGAGCTATACAGGGGGCGGTCATATTCAGTATAACCTTCCGGTTCCAAAGCGAGTGGTTCGTCGCCTAACCGATCCAGTTCGCCAGGTGAGCATCTATATGACCTCGTTCGAGGTGGGACGTGTCGAGGAACTACAAGACATGATCCGTGAAAAGATTGCAGATTATCTGTGGCTGACTCCTGTCAGTGCTCAGGGGCCGCCTCGCCGTTGCCGTTAGAAACCAGAGTCGTGAGTGGCACCCAACACATTCGTTGTGGTCGCCTCACGAATGTAAGCATGAAGGAGGAATAATGTCTGAGAAACCAGTGATTGCCCAGCGAACTCCCTGCACGATGGAAGTGGGTCCGGGAACTGTCTATTGGTGTCAATGTGGTCGCTCAAAAACACAGCCGTTTTGTGATGGATCGCATACGGGGACAGCGTTTTCGCCGATGGAGGTCCATTTTGAAGAAAAAAAACGGGTCTCATTCTGTGGCTGTAAACACACGAAGAAGCCTCCCTTTTGCGATGGCTCCCATTCGCGGATTTAACGAACAGCCACTGTCTCTCCTCCAATCACCGTTATCTGACTTTAGAATATGATTCGTTGTTCGCTGCGGAAGACCCCGGAACCTAGTGACTGTCGGTAAGAAACCGACGAACTCTTGACAGTTCAGTCTACCCGTCTCAGACTACGTGGGAACATCAGCGTTGGAGTTGTTTGCGATTGGGAACACAACGTATGCGAAATAAGATCCCCTGCTCCGCTGAGCGATTAAGCCTCCTCGACCCTCCCATGATCCAGGCGGTGGTTGATCGCAATGCCTTTCACATCGGTAATCAGTACCTCTCTGAAAATCGCGTACGGATCGTTGAGGCCGATGACGCTCAGATTTCATCCGCCGTCATTGGAAACTCCGGCCTCTACGAACAGACAATCCGTCTCAAGGAGGGGCATCTCATCTCAAAATGCAGCTGCTCACTACCGGAAGAGCCGATGTGCCGTCATTGCATTGCGGTGCTACTAGAATATCATCGTTGGGCGCAGCCCAGAAACGGGCAGCAAAAGAAGGCGAAACCCTCTGCTCCCCCGCAGCCAGCGCCAACCTCTCCTAATAGTAATGGTGCATCTGCACCAAACTCCGCTACGACGACAGACTTAAAGCTGGGCGAAGTGATGGCCTTCATCGAATGGCTGCAGCCAGCGATAAAGGCGTTGGAGCGGGGGCAACCGTTGCCAGATTCGTCAAAAATCGGCGGCGATCTTGCTCCCTGGACTCAAACCATTCGCAGTTTAGAGGAACGCCGGCGCGAGAGCGAAGATATACGGATCAACTTGGAGTCCGACATGCGAGACCGCGAGGCCTATGTCGGCCGCTTGACGCAACAGCTGCAAGCTTCCATGGAAGAGATTAAGGCCACCCAAGCCAGCTCTCAGCACCTGCAGCAGGAACTCACAGCTTGTAAGGAGATGCTGGCGAAGGTTTCTGAGGTGGCGTCCGAAGTCGGGAGTTATGACAGTCAACTGAAGTCTATGGCAGGTGAGGTGTTATCAAAAGGGGCACAACTCGACAAACTTGCCAATTCATTCAGGGAAGTCTCGACGGCATTAAAAGCGCTGACCAAGACCTCCGCCGCCTCCTAGCCCATACCATTCCGTTTTCCCTTCAATCCTCCCTCCTCATTGCCACAACCATTGCAGCCTACTGGCCAATTTCAGTATGCTGCGCCCCTCGTTTGCCGAATTGCTGAAGGGGGGAATCGAGTTATGAAAAAGATCGGCGCAGAGGTTATCACCATGGCTGGCATGATCCTGTTGACTGGTGTCTCCTATGTTCTGGCGAATGAGTCGAAGAGCGAGGGCGCACTGGACTATAGCGGGGTCACCGGTATCTATTACACATTGATCGGGTTAATTCTGGCCTACGGAGCCTACGATTCATTCTTCAGGAAATCCTAAGGTCACTCCTTACATGCCTTGAGTCGGATTCGTCCCTTGCCCGATGTGCGTCTTCGTTAGGCAGGGCCCCATCTCACCCCGCCCTGCTCTTGGTTCCGTGGGTAGCCCTTACCGGTTTCGCTTCAGCAGTGGCTCAAGCGCTGGAAAGATCCTTTCGACAATCAAGCGATAGCCCTCTCCCGTCGGATGAATACCGTCGGCTTGATTCAACGAGGAGGAGCCGGCCACACCATCGAGAAAAAATGGGATCATCGTCAGATGATATTGCTTCGCCAGCGCGCGATAGAGTGCCTCAAACCCAGTGGTGTACTCCATTCCATAATTAGGGGGAAGTTGCATCCCGGCTAACACGACAGTGACCGACGACTGTTGGAATTGCTGAATGATCTGCTCAAGGTTGGCCTTCGTCTCTTGAAGACTGAGGCCGCGGAGCCCGTCATTGCCGCCTAGCTCTAAAATGACGATCGAGGGCTTGCTGTTCAGAACCCAGGAGACCCTCCTGAGTCCACCGGCCGTCGTCTCACCGCTGACTCCCGCGTTCACAACTCTATACGGATAGCCAACCGCGTCGAGCTTCCGCTGTAGATGAGCGGGGTAGGATTCATTCTGTGCCACACCCAAGCCGGCCGTCAGGCTGTTGCCGAAGGCGACAATCCGTGGGCGTTCGGCAGAGACTTGCGTCTTCGGACGGCCCGGTTGTGCTGTGACGTCGGTTCCCAGCTGTTGTCCAAAGCCTTCGCGAGGAGCGCTTGAAGACGGAGGCGAAGAAGAGGGAGCATTGGCACGGTCACACCCGGGGAGGACGATTAGGAAGAGACAACATAATAGTTTTGAGAGTTGCCATGAGTGACGCATATTTGTTGAGTATAATATAGGCTTCACGTAGACGATACTGTAGGAGCCTGACGAACAATATGATCACACTCGATCACCTGACGATGCGCTTGGCCGGCGGCGGCCATCAGATCACGATTCTCGATGATGTCACCGTCTCGATCCCTGATAGGCAACGCGTGGCCATCGTCGGTCCGTCGGGGAGCGGTAAGTCCACCTTACTAGGCCTCATCGCGGGATTGGACCGACCAACGTCCGGCTCCATCAAGTTAGACGGAGTAGAGATCTCTACGATGCGCGAGAATGACTTGGCACGGTATCGTCGCGATCACATCGGCTATATTTTCCAATCCTTTCACCTCATTCCCACCCTCACGGCCCTGGAAAATGTCCTGGTGCCGTTGGAGCTGGCAGGGATACGTGGGGCGCAGGCTCGTGCCACGGAACTACTAGAAGCTGTTGGCCTTGCTGATCGCTTGTCTCATTATCCAGTCCAATTGTCGGGAGGCGAACAGCAACGGGTGGCTGTGGCCAGAGCATTCGCCTGTCGCCCACCCATTCTGTTGGCCGACGAGCCAACCGGCAACTTGGATTCAGCCACAGGACAACACATCATGAATTTGCTCCTCTCTTTCCATCGAGATTTCGGCACCACCTTAGTCCTCGTGACGCATGATCGAGCCATGGCCTCCTTGATGGAGCGAGTCATTGCGTTGCGCGACGGCCGCATTGAATCCGATACCCTCACCGACTCGAACAATCTATCCAAAGAGTCATCCCGGTGAGCCCCTTCATCTTCAGGATGTCCTGGCGTGAAACCAGAGGCGCCTGGCGACACTTTCTCTATTTCTTCGCCTGTATCGCGATCGGCGTCGGGGCCTTGGTCGGGGTATCGTTGTTTGGCATGAACGTGGATCGCGCCGTCACGAAAGAAGCGCGTGGTCTATTAGGTGGCGATCTTGAAATTCGTCTGAATCATCCTCTGAGTCGAGCGGGACAGGCGGTGCTGGACTCGCTAACTGAACGAGATATGGTCTTCACACATGTGAGCGAGCTCATCGCCATGACTGCGCGCACGACTCAGGGGTCCTCTGGGGCCCTATCGACTCAGATCATCGAACTCAAAGCAGTTGAATCGGCGTATCCCCTGTACGGGGCGATTCGACTCGACCCCGCTCAATCGCTTGATGTCCTGCTCCATCCGGATGAACGCCGCTGTGGCGGACATTCTTGTTTTGGAGCGATAGTGCAAGAATCGCTGCTGATTCGGATGGGCCTCTCAGTGGGAGACCATTTGAAGATCGGTCAAGCGGCGTTTCTGATCACCGGCATCGTGCGAACCGAGCCTGATCGAATCGCCAATGCTTTTAGCTTGGGCCCACGAGTCATCATTTCGCAGGAGGGATTACGCGCGGCGGAATTGATTAAGCCTGGAAGCCGGGTGCGAGAGCGATATCTCGTGAAGGTGTCGGCCGGTCTGCCGATGGAGCCGCTCCTCTCTGAGCTGCGAGGTCGGCTGGCGGATGATTCCGTCCGCGTATCCAGCTATCGTGCGGCGCAGCCACAGTTGCGGCAGTTTCTTGACCAACTCTCACGTTATCTCGGACTCATCGGTCTCACCGCGCTGTTCATCGGCGGACTGGGTGTCGGGACGTCGATTCATGCGTTCTTGCGGGACAAGCTACGGACAATAGCGATCTTAAAGGCGCTCGGCGCAGATTCGGTTACGGTGATTTCAACGTATGTGGTTCAAGCGATGTTCTTAGGCTCTGTCGGGAGTCTCGCTGGAATACTCCTGGGGATCGGGCTTCAACGAATGCTCCCACCCCTTATGGCTGGCCTGTTTGCGTCCGACCTCCTCGATCAATTGGGCGTCTCCTTAGAGTTGTCGTGGTCTTCGATTTGGCCCTTGATGAAGGGCGCGGCGCTGGGACTCTTATCGACGCTACTGTTTACCCTGTGGCCTCTCTTGAAGATTCGAGACATTCACCCAGGGTCGATCTTTCGGCGTGATGCAGAGCAGACGTTGCTCGAGCAGGAAATTTCTCCGTCACGTTGGTGGGTGAGATGGGGGCTACGCGATCGATTAAATGTTGGCACAGCCGGAGGAATCATCCTCGGGCTCTGCGCACTCTCCGTGTGGCAAGCCGGCTCATGGTTGATCGGCTTCCTGTTTCTCGGAGCATTGTCTCTCGCCATCGCGGTTCTCTTTGTCTGTGCGCGGATGTTCGTGCGAGTGTTGGGCTGGATGCCGATGCCTCGCGTCTTGAGTCTTCGCTATGCCGTCGGTAATGTGGTGCGGCCAGGAGAGCAGGCGACGGGCATCATGGTCGCCATCGGCATCGGCGCGATGATGATCGTCACGGTGTCGTTGGTAGAGCAGGCATTACTTCACCAGGTACAGGAGAATCGACCGACGGATGCCCCGACCTTCTTCTTTATCGATATTCAGCCTGATCAAGCGCAGGAGTTCGTATCGTTGGTGCATCGCCAGATTGGAGAAGTGAATCCTGAACTTACGCCACTGGTGCGTTCACGGCTCCGCACAATTAATGGACAGGTCGTCACGGCAGAAGAGGGGACTCAAAAGGACGAGAAGCGATCGGAAGGGAAAGAGGAGCGAGGGAAACAATGGTACCTCACCAGGGAGTATGTCCTAACCTTCCTCGAACAGCTACCGAAAGATAATCAACTGGTCAAAGGGGAATGGTGGAAGCCTGGGCAGATTTTCTTAACCCCACAGGTGTCAGTGGAAGAAGAGGCCGCCATGCACTTGGGTCTCGAGATCGGCTCATTCGTGGAGTTTGATATTCAAGGGGCAACGGTCTCGGCAGAGGTACGCAGTATTCGCAAAGTCGAGTGGGGGAATTTCTCGACGAACTTCTACATGATCTTCTCCCCGGGTGCCCTCAAAGGGGCGCCGTTTACCTATGTGGCGACGGTGCGGGTCTTGCCAGATCAAGAGGTGCCCTTGCAACAGGCGGTCGTCGCCTCATTTCCCAACATCAGCGCGATACATATCGGCGACGTGCTCGAGGGTTTCGTACGGGTTCTTGATCGCCTCTCGCTGGCGATCAGGGCCGTGGCGTTATTTTGCGTCGTTGCCGGCGGATTGGTCATGGCGGCGGCACTCGCCGCGACACGCTATCGGCGTCTCTACGAATCGGTCATTCTGAAGGCGCTTGGCGCCACTCGCGGGCTGATTGCCCGTGCCTTTGCCATTGAGTATGCCCTGCTGGGCGCAGTCGCTGGGTTGATCGGACTGACCCTCGGAACAGTCTTGTCCTGGATCCTGTTGCGGTATGTGTTCGATCTTCCCTGGAGCATGCACCCACGGGTGCTTGGCAGCGGCCTCCTCTTGACGATGCTGCTGACGCTGATTGTAGGATTTGCCAGCACCTACCGGATTCTAGGCCAGCGGCCGCTGTCCATCCTGCGCCACGAATAGCAGCAGTTATGCCTTCAGACGGAATGTGCTAGGGAGAGAGTGAACAGTCAGATCGCGTGATCGGGAAGGCGTAGGTCGAGAATACGGCGAAGGCGGCTTTCCTCCGATCGGAGGAAACTTGAAAACCGGAGGCCGACCCCGTCGGTAAAGCGTGCCCGCACAATCGCCTCGTCGATCATGATGGGAAGATCGTACTCGCCGGGTTGAAGTTCCAACATCACGTGGCATCCCATCGGGAGGCGCTGACTCGTTCTGATACGACATCCCCTTAGCGACAGGTTCACCATCGTCCCTTCGACCACAATCCGCTGAGTCGAATCGTGAACCGGGCGGACCTGTGCTGAGTACTGAACCGGAACACGCTCATAGTTGCGACGAGGATTGGTTTTGAGCTTGCCGAGGAAGGCGGTAAAGCGATGGGCACAGAGCTGACAGCGAAATGGATAAATGGTGAAGGTGCCCAGGAGTCGATCTGCGACTCCCGATCGAGGGGCTAATTTCGTTTTCGCAGTCCCACACTTCGGACAGTTTGCGGTCTGCATGGTCGATCGACATTCCCGTGATTCGCCTCTGAGAGGCGACTGCAGCCTATTCAACATAGGGGTAGTGTACCGATGCCTTGTGCAAAACGACAAGCCCCCGTTCGGGGGGCATGAGGCGAATAAGGTCAACGGCCAATATGCCGTCAGCCCATCAGCGACTGGTCCGTATTCGTACCTACCTTCCCCCCCTATGCCCATCTCCTTTCGCGATCGTTCACTGGAAGTTCTTGAGGTACTGACGCAGTACAGCCCCATCTCGCTCCCGCACGTTCACCATAATCCGCAGATGCTCCAGATACTGTTCTAATGTTTTCCCACCCAGATCGATCTGGCGTGAAGCGAAGAACTCCCGTACGTCTCTTTCGAGTGTCGGGGTGGCGAGGTTCACGATTCCACCACACATACGACGCAGCCCTTGCTTGGGAAATAATTGGTCCATCTTCTCCCAGTTTGTTTTCACAAAGGCCCAGGCCAATTCTCTGCCATAGACGCTACCCAGGATGGCGCTCACGAGGAACGGCGCATCTTGTGTCCGGATTTCTCCGCTGATGGTGCAGGTGAGCGTACGGGTGAGCAAGGCTTTCGGCTGGAATGCCGCGAGCGAGAAGAGATAGCGCCGTTCTTCCTGAGGGGTAGAGGCGCTCAGGAAACATGCGTTAAATTCATCGTACCTGGTTACATCGCCCGTATGTGCGAGGATCGCCACGAGCGCTGGTACGACATTGGGATCGACCGATGCCGCATCCTGCCTATAGGCCTGATACAGCTCCGTTGCACGGCTTTGGATAGCCGGATCATTGCCGAGTTTACCCTGTGCGCCAATTAGTTCACCCCGTAATTGCTTCGTCCCTTCGCTCTCACCACTCCGAGGTGCCCAACCCAAGTCTTCGACGGCGCGACCGACCCGACCGCGCACGAACGCTTCGAGCGCTGGCCGATCCTTGGCTGTAACAATGCGGTTGAGGAACGAGAAGGAATCGAGCAAGACTGCCCAGACATTCTTGTCCCGCTCCACGGTGAAACGGGCCGTCAGGTCAAGATAGTCCCTGAGAGGCATGAGACCTGCGACGGTCGTGGCCCAGGCATCGCTGATGAGGTTGAACCGCTCAGTAGCGGCGAGCCGGTCAATGCCATCGTTCAGGAGCCGATCAAGCAGGTCCGGTGCATAGCGCACTCGATAGAACCCATGGCCTCCCTCATTCAGCAGGATGGACTCCCAATCGTGGGGGAGCGGAACGATGGTGTCCTTTTCCGTCAGTAGCATGCGCGAGGTGCTGGCCTTGCCGCTGGCGGTGACTCGCATCTGGAGCGGGATCTGCCATCGCTGGTCTGGTGATGGGCGGGACTGCTCGTCGCTCAGGTAGCTGAACCGTTGTTGCCTGATTGTGAGCTCGGATGACGAACTAACCGTGGCGGTCACGAGCGGGAAACCTGGCTGAAAAATCCATCCGTTCATGAGTTCAGGCACCGGCTGCTTGGCAATCTTCCCCAGCGAAACCCAGAGATCGTTCGTGTCCGCATTGCCATAGGCATGCGCGTGCAAGTAGTCCCGGACCCCATCGCGGAAGATCGTCGGACCGATATGCTGTTCCAGCATGCGCAGCACCGACGCACCCTTTTCATAGGTCAGCACGTCGAACATCGCGTCGGCGTCCTTGGGGGCTTGCACCGGATATTCGATCGGCCTGGTACTCTGCAATCCGTCTACGGAATAGGCCGCAGCGCGCGAGACACCGAAACTGTCCCAGCGTTTCCACTCCGGCTTCCAGGCATCAACGGCCATCATTTCCATGAAGGTGGCAAAGGCTTCATTCAGCCAGAGCCCGTTCCACCAGGACATGGTGACCAAATCCCCGAACCACATATGCGCGTTTTCATGAGCGACGACATCGGCGACTCGCTCCAGCTCTCCATGCGTGGCGCTCTGCTGATCGACCAATAGGGCAGTTTCACGGTACGTAATGGCGCCCAGGTTTTCCATGGCCCCGGAGGCAAAGTCAGGAATGGCCAGCAGATCCAGCTTGTCTCCGGGATAGGGAATTCCATAATACTTCTCAAAAAATGACAGCGACGCTGCCGCAATGTCTTGTCCAAATCGCGCGAGATGCTCCTTGCCGGGAACGGCCCAGAGGCGAAGCGGGGTCTGGCCGACCATTGTCGGTTCGGTCGGCTCGATCCGGCCTACGATGAAGGCAACCAGGTAGGTGGACATCTTCATGGTATCGGCGAAACACACCGCCTTCTTCCCACCTTCACGCGTTTCTGATGCGATCGTACTGTTGGAAACAGCGGTCAAGGTTGGGTCGATGACCAGCGTGGTGGCAAAGACGGCTTTAAAGTCCGGCTCATCCCAGCAGGGAAAGGCTCGGCGGGCATCAGTGGCCTCGAACTGTGTCGCCGCCATATTGTGTGTTGCCCCATTCTCGTCTTTGTAGGTGCTGCGATAGAAGCCACGGAGCTTGTCGTTGAGGGTGCCTGAGAAAATAATAGTCAGTCTCCAGTTGCCTGCCGTCACAGGCTCGGTGAACGTCAGATGGCAGCGCTGGAGCGTTCCATCCAATACAATCGCCGCCTTTCTCGCTGAACCCGACTCTCCTTCAATCGTCGCCGAGGAAATGTCCAGCTCAATGGCGTTGAGGACGATGTCAGAGGTAGGCCGATGGACCCTGACGGTGATAGTTTCTTGACCAGCAAAGCTTGCGGACGTGAGGTCAGGCTCCAATCTCAGATCGTATCGAATCGGGACCACATGCCTGGGAAGCCGGTATGGATCAAGCACGCCTGGAGAAGAGGCCTGGTTCATCGTTTCACCTTTCGGTCGTTCGGTCATCGATTGTGCAAAAGGACTCTGGAGGCACGAGCTGAAGAATGGTGCGAGTGGAAGGGCCAGAATGAATCGGACATGTTTCGAGAGGATTTGTATTGTTTGTCGTCTGCTGAGCGGCTGAGTCATGTCCTCGTCGCAGGATATATCTCGACCCCATTGGCGGTACCCACGATGAGCAGGTCTGTTCGTCCGACAAAAAGACCGGTCTCAACGACCCCTGGAATGAGGTTCAGGGCGATCTCCAGTTCTCTCGGATTATCGATCCGTGGGAGATGGACATCGAGAATCACGTGGCCTGCTTCCGTGTTAAAGGGCGCTCCGTCCCGTTCACGAAGTACCACCGGACTCTTCGTCAGAGCTTCGATTTCCCTGGCCGTACTACCCCAGCCGAAGGGGATCACCTCGACCGGAAGCGGGAAGGATCTTCCCAGTACCGGCACTCGCTTAGTCTGGTCGACCAGAACGATGAACTGTTTGGCCGAAGCCGCCACGATCTTTTCTTTCAGGAGTGCGCCGCCGCCGCCCTTGATGAGGTTGAAGCCGGGGTCGACCTGGTCCGCCCCGTCGATTGCGACATCGATCACCCAGGCATTATCCGCATCGATGAGCGTAATGCCCTGTTGCCTGGCGAGCGCGGCCGTTTCCTTGGACGTGGGCACTCCGCGGAGCTTCATGCCTGCACGAACCTTGTCGCCCAGCGCCATGATCATATGTTTTGCCGTGGAACCAGTTCCAAGTCCCACGACCATGCCATCACGGACGTACTCAACAGCTGTTAACGCCGCCGCCCGTTTCAACGAATCGAGATCCATGGTCATTCTGGAGTCTGCCGAGCGAGGTGGGCTGCAAATGCGGCGGCGCCGAGCAAGGCGGTATGTTGGTTCATCACGACTTTGACCGGAATCGAACTCATCAAACGCTTATAGCGGCCCTTGTTCGTAAACGACTTCATAAAGGTCCCGTCCTTGAGTTTGGCCAGCAGCTTTGGTGCGATGCCGCCACCCAGATAGACACCGTTGAGTGACATGGCTTTCAGCGCAAGATTGCCGGCTTCGGCGCCGTAGATAGAGGCAAACAGATCGAGTGCCTGCTTGGCGATCTCCGCCTGGCCTTTGAGCCCGGCTTCTGCAATCACCGCCGCCGGGTCACCGGCTTTGATTTGCTCTGAGAGCCAGGTGGGCTCATTCTTCCTGCTGTCACGAACATAGTCATAGATGGCATGCAAGCCCGGGCCGGACAACACTCGCTCGTAACTAACGTGCATGTAATGGCCACGCAAATGATGCAGCAGTCCGATCTCGTTATCGTTATTCGGCGCAAAGTCCGCATGACCGCCTTCCGACGGCATCGGTTGATAGCGGGAGCCGTTCCAGAAGAGGATGGCTTCACCCAACCCGGTTCCCGCTGCAATCAAGGCAAGCGCCTGATTGTGCGGCGGGGGCGTTCCAGCATTCAGCACTTCGACTTCGTCCGCTCGGAGCAGCAAGATGCCGTGAGCCATGGCTTCGAGATCGTTGAGGAGCCGCACGTTCGGGATCTCGAAACGTTTGGCTAATGCTGCGCCATCGACCACCCAGGGGAGGTTGGTCGTCTTACAATGGTTCTGAATGACGGGGCCGGCAATGCCGAAACAGGCTGCCTCGATCTTCAGCGGTACCTCCGCTGGACGCTCTTCTTCTGGTTCAGCAGCACTGCTCTTCTCGGCTTCGTATTCGGCGATAGGCGTCGGGGGCTTCGGCGGGACGAGAAATTCAGTGAGCATGTCCTCAAGGGAGCTGTAGTCGGCGCTGTGAAACGACTCCAGTCGGACGGGGTCGACGCGGTCCTTCTTCCAGTCATACAGCGCTAAGTGAGTTTTCGTGCCCCCAATATCACCGGCAACAATCATCGGGTCCTCATGTGGAATCGTCCGCTATCGATCCATCGGAAGCTCCTCGGCAGCCGCTTGGTCGAGAAGCCAGACAAGGCGCCCGTCTTCTGGCGTGACCAACGCAGCCTGGAGCTGTCGTTCAGCCTCGGCCATTCGGATCGAGAATGGCTCTCACGACTCCCGCTTTGCCGGCTCCCGCGACGAGAAACAGTATCACACTCGCCCAGTTGATCACACCTAGGGCTTCGTGGCTCGACGAATAAGAAAGGGCATGCCTTCTGTGACCGTCCAGGCTAGAGATTGTGCATGCTCGAGTGACACCGTGAGGTCAAGGGTAGGAGGAGACAAAGACGGGTCTCCCGCCCTGAGGATGTTTCCCCATGCTATGAACCTCCGCCACCACATCCGTCCTCGTTGCATGGTCCATTGCCAGGGATCGCCATCACTATTTGAGAGAACGAGGATTCTCAACGGGGGGGAGAATTGCAGCGTAAATGTTGTCGGCATATCCGCAAGTGAGATGGGCTCCTGTTCAGCCCCGGCCACGGGATCAACCTTTCGGCGATGGACGGGAGGACGTTCGCGTAGTCGGTACGCGGTCATGACTTGGGCGAGTTGAGAAGCCGACCAATTTTCGATTGGAATGTGGTGGAGCTCAACGCCCCGGCCCTTAATCAGAATGTCGTTGGCTGCTAGGTCAATGAGCACATAGGTCTGTGGCCGAGCAGCGAGCTTGATCTCCTCTTCTAGCACGCGGGTGGCCTCTTGGAGCGCTGCGGGATCGGTCATGTCCAATGCAGGAGTCACGTCCAGTTCGGCAGCCAGACTTACCGACGTGAGGGATAGAAGAATGGAGAGCGTTGCGCAGAGAAAAATCATAGGGACTGCGCCAGTGTGAGGCAGGTTAGAAAATCATGATCGGTGTGCCAACCTTGGCTAGCCGATATACACTTTTCAGATCGTCGTCATTGAGTCTGATACAGCCGTGCGTCACATTTTTCCCAAGGAGGCGGGTGTAGAGCGTACCGTGAATAAAATAGCCCTTACCGAATCCAAGTGCATATTCACCAAGTACTCCTGATTCAAGGCGATCAGCTTGGCTCTTGGGGACCTCGAGCCCCTCTTCAATAAAGGCCCAGTCCGGCTTCACCCAGACAGGATTAGTTAACCTGGATTGAACGGTAAATTCCCCCCGAGGAGTATCGAAGATCCATTGCTCTTTCGAATCACCCGGCTTGTCGAGAATCGTCCCGCTGCCGGTGGAGGCCAGCGCATCCAACATCACCTGATCACCCCGTTTAACATAGAGATGATTCCGAGCCGTATCGACGAGGATATAGGGCTGCGTCGGCATCAGCTGGGTCAGTTGTTTGGCAAGCGCCTTATAGCGCGCCTGGAGTGTATGCGATACAGCGTGATCCACTGCGGTGGGCTGAGCGGTCAACGCATTCGATATCGGCAGGCCACTGCTCTGCACAAGGGTAATAAGTAAGAGGCCCATCACGCCGGACCACAGAGACAGGAGGACGCTCTTCATGAATCCTCTTCAGGTTTCTTCCCTTTGAACACCGAGCACCGCTAAGGTCTGTGCGACTGAGTTCTGTTCGTGCAGGGCACCAACAATGGTCACCGGAGTTCCTTTGTCGACTCGATCAAAGAGAAGGACCATCTGCGGATTGTCGAGCATGACGCACCCCAATGTTTGGGCCATCAATTCGTTCTCGACTCCGTGGATTTCAATTTGTCCCCCGATGGCTCGCGATGCCGGAATCTGTCCCGTCTTTCGTTCGAGCCGGTAGCGTCGTCGATCCTCTTCGTTGGGATAGTCGAGGACCAAAGCTCGATAAAACTGAGTCTGTCCCTGTCCGCGCTTACGACTGATCCGATACCGGCCTTCTGGAGTGGCACCGTCGCCCTGGTATCGCTTCTCGCGAATACCATTGAACCCGAGGCGGACGGGGTAGGATATCACCTTCTGCCCATTTCTGTAGAGGGTCAACACTCGATCGGCCTTGCTGACCACAATAGCCGAGGTTCGGTGGATGCGTGACCAGGTGATGGTGTCCTTAGCCATCTGCTGCCAGCCGGTGATTTGACCTCGATTAGCATATCGTCCAAATTCATGGTTCAACAGGACCGCTTGCGAGTCCAAATTCTGCGCAGCCCGGTCAGCCGCGTCGAGAGATCGATCGTACTGGCCCTGCTCATAGAAGGCATGGGCCTGCTTCATGAGCAGATCGGTTTCAACAGGTTTTTGTCCCAGTACGAGCCGGCTATCAATGGCACTGACTTGAACGGTCATCATCCGGGACCGATCCTCAACTTGAGCAATCTTGCTTTTAGCTGAATGGCGCAATACCTCACGCTCTTTTGTAAGGCGAGAAACCGTGTGAGACCCTTCTTCTTGTAGCTGGCGAAGTGCGTTTTCCAAGTCGTTGGGCTCCCAGGGCCAACGGATCAGATCTTCGTCGGCCTGAACGCGACTTTTCAGCGCCATCCACTGGTGCGTAAACTGAGCATAGTCATTCGGCGAAAACTCAGCCGCCCGTAGCTGCATTAAGTCCCGATCAATATTTTCAACCGCTTCGATCGCGTCCTGGGGCACAGCCTCTACGCAGCCAGCGAGCAAACCGGCCAGCGCCAAGGCTCCCCACCCCAAGACGATCGATGTGACTCGTGGACAGCAACCTGGCATATAGTCAGCCTATCTTATTTCTTCTTTGTCGCAGAGGGTTTACCCTTTCCGATCTTGGCAAGGGCTGTCTCGATTTCTTTGGAGACGGCCTGACTCTTTTCGTGAATGGCTATCGCCTTCGTTTGTGCAGTCGGATAGTCTGCTGCATCGATGGCCATCTGCACCTGATTGAGAGATGCCTTGAGAGCTTCAGCATCGGCCTTGATTGATTCCAATGCGGCACGATCTTTCCCGGTGGGTGCTTTAGCGACAAGCGCGAGGGTGGCTGTGACTGCCTCTTGTGCGACTTGTTGAGCCTGAAGTGCTGCGGCTTTCGCTTCTTCTTTCTTCTTCGAGGCCTCCGTTTTCACCCGTTCAGCCTCGCTCTTCGCTGCGGCGGCGAGCTGTTCAGCCTTCCCGTAATCGCGGAATAATGCCAGCTTGCCATCTTGATCGCTCACTTCTTTCTTAAGCGCGGCGAGTGTGCCTTCAACTTTGGCATAATCGTCCGCGACATAGGTTGAAGCACCACTCTGTTGCGCCTCTGTCACGGCTTTTTCTGCCGCCACTATCTGTTCCGTCGGCGGCTTCGCACAAGCCGCAAGCATTAGAAGGGCGCATGTCACTGGAAGTATCGTTGATCTCGTATTCATGGTTTCTCTCCTCCTCAAATTGCCGACTGAAAGCCAGCGTTCATCATGTGATGTTGTATGAAGGTCTATGCTCTTTGCGTGGCAAGATGCCTAGAACCCTATCTGACTCGCAAGGGTAATGCCATTTAAAGCTATACCGATCACTCCAATATACATTCTTTATTACAACCACTTAGCTTGTTAGCTAGCCAAAGGCTTGCGACATCATGGGGCGGTCTAGCCCGTTATCGACAAAAGCGCCTCAGCCAATAATGTGTTATTTGGGAAAGATGGGAGGGCGGTGCCGTGTCCTCTTAATCACGAAGATACATGCTCATTATGATTATGCAGAAAGACCCTCGGTCTTGGAGAGGCAAGGAGTTTGACAGGCTGCAACCCCTTCCCTATAATGCTTCGTTCTTCTATGAGTCTTATTAGTCAAGGAGTGATTTCATGTCATTTACATCTGCGCAACCATCGAACCTCAAGAGAAAACGTGAGCATGGATTCCGTAAACGAATGAGCACGAAAAATGGCCGTAAGGTCATAGCTCGTCGTCGTGCAAAGGGTCGAGCCCGCTTGACCGTATAGGTTAAGCAGGGATCCTGACCGGCTTTGCGAGGAATCTTGCCCCTCGGGTACGTGTCCAAAACTAAGGAAGCTCCCTTCACAGTATGACGGTGTGTGGCCATGATCGAGTCCAGAGATCTGGTCTCGAAGGGGAATTCTTGTGCGAGCTGGCCTTCTCCCAGGATGATAGTGATGTTACAGGGCGGAGGTGACAGGGCTCTCTTCCTGAAGCGCAGCCGCGACATCGAGTATGCCAAGAAGCACGGCCGTCGAATCTCGACCGCGTTTTTCAACATGATGATTTGCGCGACTGATGTTAGCGAGAGTCGTATCGGTATTGTGGTGGGGAAGCGATTCGGGGGAGCCGTGAGCCGGAATCGGGTGAAACGCCTGTTCCGAGAACTCACGCGGCACGTCCAAGGACAATTGCTTCAGGGACAAGACCTTGTGATTTTCCCAAAGCGGGAGTCGATTGTGCAGCCATTTGCTGTGTTGAAAGAGGCATGGCTATCGACACTCCAACGTCAGCGGCTGCTACGAACCCATGAGAACTAGACTGCGCCAGTCCTGCCTAACTCTTCTAGCTGGGTACCGCTATTGGATCTCGCCGTTCCTTGGGCCGGCCTGCCGCTTCGATCCAACCTGTTCTGAATATGCGACTGCCGCGATCAGTCGATACGGATTGCTCCGTGGCCTCAAGCTCGCGGTCTTCCGTCTGCTGAAGTGTCACCCGTTTCATCCTGGAGGAATGGATCCTGTGAAGTAACAGGGTCTTGGTCGTTCACATCGGATAACAATTGGTCATGGAAAAACGCGTTGTCAT
>Ga0209253_10001112_pt1 | contig 23450 bp, 18 predicted proteins | sample FrelakmetBRP12BR_FD_187145 | JGI IMG/M metagenome (GOLD analysis project Ga0209253, IMG submission 187145) | Freshwater lake sediment microbial communities from the University of Notre Dame, USA, for methane emissions studies - BRP12 BR (SPAdes)... | ecosystem: Environmental > Aquatic >...
GATCTGGTACAGGTTCAGCGGAAGCTGCCGCCAGGAGCGCACCTCCCGGCGGACGAGGTCGGTGATCACCTCCTCGTGGGTGGGCCCGAGGCAGAACTCCCGTTCGGCGCGGTCCCGGAACCGCAGGAGCTCCTTCCCGTACGCCTCCCACCGTCCGCTCTCCTTCCAGAGCTCGGAGGGGACGACGGCGGGCATCAACACCTCCTGCGCTCCCGCCCGGTCCATCTCCTCCCGCAGGATCCGCTCCACCTTGCGCAGCACCCGAAGGCCCGCGGGCATGTACGTGTAGATCCCCGAGGCCACCTTCCGGATGAGCCCCGCGCGCAGCATCAGCCGGTGGCTGGCCAACTCCGCGTCGGACGGCGTCTCCTTGGTGGTGGGCATCAGGTATCGGGTGTACCGGATCACACTTCCCTCCTCCCCTCGCCGGCGAGCGCACGCGCCCGGCGCACGACCTCGGCCACGATGTCCTTCTCCTTCACCCTCCCCACGATCTCGCCCTTGACGAAGATCAGCCCCTCGCCTTTTCCCCCGGCGACGCCCACGTCGGCTTCCCGCGCCTCCCCCGGTCCGTTGACGGCGCACCCCATCACGGCGACCTTCAGCGGCACGGGGAGATCGGACAGCCTCCGCTCCACCTCGGTCGCGATCCCGACGATGTCGATGGAGACCCTGCCGCACGTCGGGCAGGAGACGAAATCGGGTCCCCGTTGCCGCAGTCCGAGGGCCTTCAGGATCTGCCACCCCACGCGGACCTCCTCCTCCGGGGGCCCGGTGAGGGAGACCCGGATGGTGTCCCCGATCCCTTGCGAAAGGAGCACCCCCAGCCCCACGGCGGACTTCACCGTTCCGGAGAATACCGTCCCGGCCTCGGTCACGCCGACGTGCAGCGGGAAGTCGAAGCGGCGCGAGAACCGGCGGTACGCCTCTACGGTGGTCGCCACGTCGGAGGCCTTCAGGGAAAACTTGAGGTCGTGGAAGCGCGCCTTCTCGCAGATCGCCAGGCACCGCGCCGCGCTCTCGACGAGGGCCTTCGGGGTCGGCCCCCCGTGTTTCGCTAGGAGATCCTTCTCCACCGACCCGGCGTTGACGCCGATCCGGACGACGGCCCGGTTCGCCCGGGCGGCCCGCAAGACCTCGATGGTGTTCCTCTCCCCGCCGATGTTTCCCGGGTTGATCCGCAAGCCCTCCGCGCCCGCGTCCGCGCACGCGATGGCCAGCCGGTGATCGAAGTGGATGTCCGCGACGACGGGTATCGGGGAGCCCGCGCGGATTTTCCGGAAGGCCTTGGCCGCCGCCGGATCCGGCACCGCGACGCGGGCGATCTCGCACCCCTCCCGGGCCAGCGACCGGATCTGCGCCAGCGTGGCGCGGGCGTCGCGCGTGTCGGTGTTCGTCATGCTCTGGACGGAGACGGGCGCGCGCCCTCCCACCGGCACGCCGCCGACGCGGATGCGGCGAGTCTTCCTTCGTTCCATCATGGCGAGAGAGTACTATATTCGAGACGGGGCCACGTCGTCGATGCGATTTTTCCCGTCCGGCGGCAATGACGGCGGGACGGAACGGCTTCGTCCGCCCTAGCGGGGCTCCTTCAGGTTGTCCCGGACCTCGATCCCCTTCGGCTTGACTATGATGGTGTATCTGCCGTCACTGGTCTCGTAGGTCCCCGGGCGCGCGACCGCCCTCCTCGAATCCCGCTGGGTGACCAGCAGCTGCCCTTCCCCGATCACGGCCCGGCTTCCGTCCGCCAGGATGTACTCGTCCGAGGCGCAGGACGGCCGGACGAGGGATACGGACAGGATGCAGAATATCCAGGCCATGAGCACTTTCGCGTTTCTCATATATCCTCCTGCACTCCGGATTGCGCCGTTCGGCGTACACGGATGTTCAATCCTTCCGGATCGTCATGGAGAAGTTTTGAACGGTCTGTCCGCCGACGCCGTCGGAAATCGTCACCACCGCCTCGACATTCCTGCCGATGGATTCCTCGGGGACCTGCCACTCCAGCGTCGTCCCCTCGAGGACCATCCCCGGCGGCCCCTTCGAGAGTGAGTAGGTCAGCGGATCGCCATCGGGGTCCTCCGCGACGATGGTGTGGCGCAGCATCCGGGTCGGGGGAATCATCGTCGGTGCGGCGCTCCTCACGACAGGGGGGGCGTTCACCACCTGGTACCGGGGCGAGGCTTTCCACGCGCCGTCGGCGAACCCGTCGTTCGGCGTCGCCGTGACGTGGATCCAGGATCCCCTCTGCACGTTTTTCAGGGAAAAGGATTCGCCGCTCCCGGCAATCGCAATGTCGTCGACGGACCATTGGTACCGGAACGACAGGGGATCCCCGTCCGGTTCCTGCGCCTGGACGACGGCCCGCACCGTGCCCCCGGCGGTCGGCGCCTGCGGCTCGATCCGGACGTCGGTGACCGACGGCAACGCGTTGACCGCGACGACTTCCGGCGTCCCGAGGGACTTCTCCATCCCCCCTGCGCGCAGGGCGACGTTTGCCTGGATCCTGTCCCCTCGCCGGAAACGGAGTGGGTCCATGACCTGGCCGCTCCCTGCCTCCGCCCCGTTCACGAGCCACGTGACGGCCAGGATTTCGGCACCTTGCCCGGGGGGCGACTTCACGGAAACGGAAGGCGGGGCGATCCTGCTCGGAACGGACGGGGCCACGACGACGGCAAACCCTCCGCCGGCCGACGTTACGATTTCCCCTTGTCCCGGAAGAGCGGGGGAGGCGCTTCCCGCTGCCGTTCCCGGAGGCGTCCGGAGGGTATCCTGCGGGGACGCCCCCTCCTTCTTCCCGCACCCGCCCCCCGCAACGGCCAGGCCGAGGGAGAGGAGGGCCGCCACGACCCCCCTGCTCCCCCGGCGCACGGACCCGTCCTGCGGCATCAGAACACCTCTTTCCACGACTTGATCGTCTTCATGTGCTCCGGAGACTCGATCTTGATCTCCCGGACGGTACCGGTCGAGAACCCGACGAAGATGGACGACTGGCCGGACGGGTAGATCGACAGGGAGGGGCTCGACGGGATACCCCCCTCGGTCCCCGTGAACACGTGATAGGGGACTTTTGAGGTGGTGGTTTCCCCCAGCGCGGAGAGCGCCTCCAGCCCCGAGCCCGCGTTCAGCATGTTCAGGCCGTACACGCGGGCGATTCCGCCGCCGCTGCACGGGTTCGAGACGTCCGGGGTGAACGTCGTGAAAAAGACGTTGTTGTAGAAGACGACGGGGTCGGAAAGGACCTTTTCCCCCGAATGCGTGTAGCTGTCGTTGGCCGTGGACGGCACGGACGCGAAGCTCACGTACCAGCCGTATTGCGTAGGGCTGACCGTCCCGCCGGACAGGCTATTGATGCTGGACGACAGGTTCGCCAGGTTGTCCTGCGCGAGCAGCGCGGTGGACGAATCGGTGTCCCGGACCGCGTAGAATTTCCCCGATCCCCCGTCCGACACCGGGAAATCCTGGTTCCCGGTGCCGAAATACAGGTAGCGGGTGCTGTCGTCGACGCTTCCCGCCTCGATGCGGTGATAGACCGGCTGGCCGGCGGGCGCCTGGAAGATCTTGCTGGACGTCCAGGCGGAAAACCCCGTGCTTCGGACGCCCGTCGTCCGGAAATCGAATTTGTAGACCGAGCCGTCGAGATCGCTCACGTACGCGAACTTGATGTAGCCGTTCGCGTCGAGTATCGCCGTCGGGGAGGCGGGGATGGCGTTGTCGATCCCCGTGGTGAACGTCTTGAGTGCCGCCCCGGTGGCGATGTCCAGGACGACCAGGGAGGCGCCGCCGGAGCTGCCGCCCGCCGCGCCCCCGCCGAAGACCGCCACCCAGCGGTCCTTCTCGGCGGACGACGTGTTCTCCTTCATCCGGACCTTCCCGATGAACGGCTCGGACCAGCTCTGCCCCACGTTCGCCGAATCCGTATACTCCCAGAGGACGACGGGGAAGCCGGAATAATCGGTCCCGGTCGGCGGATCGGTGATGTCCAGCGCGTAATAGCTGGTTCCCCCCTTGCGGAACCCCCCGATCAGGACGGTTCGCCATTCGGAGCTCTGCTTGACCCCGTCGTTGTTGGAATCGAGCCAGACGTCGGCCACCCGCGGGGACCCGTCCACGTAGTACCTGTGCGTCGTCAGCTCGCCGGGAACGAAGCTTTCGAGGTTGTTCAGGATGCCGTAGGGAATGAAGCCGAAGAGCTCCTCGCCCGTCCCGCTGTCGTACAGCCCCGCGTTCGGCCCGGACGTCTGGTAGGTCCCGCTGAGGATCGCGTGAAGCATCCCGTCGTTGGTCCCGACGTAGAGGACCCGCTTTCGGCTCGCCTTCGCGTCGACGAAGCTCTCGGAGCCCCCCACCGCGGTCGAGTACCCGGCGTCGAAGTAGAACCGGGAAGGTGGGCCGACGACGACCGGCTTGGAGTGGAAGATGTCGCCGAGCTTGGCGTTGTTGTCGTGCCCGACCCCCCGGACGTAATTCACCACGTTGTCCCGGACCGCGTCGTTGTCGACCGCGAGAATCGCTGCGGTGATGTATGCGGTGGTGAATTCGAGGCGGGACCAGCTGGTGTTGTCGGTGTACCCGGCGAAGATCCTCCGGTCCGCGGGGTTCGTGGCCTTGAGCACGTTGTCCGCGTCCCAATGGGAGGTCATCGTGTTGTCGGGGTTGATCGTCAACGCCTCGATGTGCCCGTTCCAGAACGTCGCCGGGGGTGCGGCGGGAGTGAAGCTCGCCTTGTAGAGGTAGTTCCTGTCCGTCATGCGGACGGAAGCGACGGTCGGGGCCGTGAAGGAGTACATCCCGGTGGAGATCTGGTGGAAGATGTTCCGCAGGGCGACCGACAGCTGCTCGGCGTCGGTGGCGAAGAACGTCCTGCCCGCGCCGCGCGAGGTGTTGTCCCCCGACGAGCCGATGGCGGTGAGTTCGGTGCTGTTCGCCTGCGCGTTCTGCTGCTCGGCGGCCCTCCGCAGGACCTCCCGCTGGACCCTCAGGTCCGGGTCGTTGCCGCTGATCCCGACGCCGACGGTGAAGAGCTTGACGCTGGGATTGAGCGTCGCCAGGTCCGCGGCCTCCTTGATGACGGAGTTGTGCCGCGCGACCTGACCCCGGCCGCTGCCGGTGCATACGTGGGAGAAGTTGAACGAGCTGCATCCGTCGGGGTAGAACGTGTAGACGGGATTGTCGTTGTGATAATACCCGACGGGGTACGCAGTCGTGGCGGTCGCCCCGTTCAATCCGCCCATCGTGTCCTCGCCGTCCGTGATCAGGACGGCGAAGTTCGGCCGGCAGACCTCGCTGGCGTTGTACGCCGTGGTGAAAAAGGTCTGCGCCCCCTCGAGCGCCTTGGCGGTGGGCGTGTACAGGTCGGGGTATGCATAGCTCGTGACGGAGCTCCAGATGTTCTGATACGTGGGGGTGAACGGCGGGGAATTCGGGGCGCCGGATGCGACCTGGTTCCGGATATTGATCCGGAACGTCGACGGGATCGTGCCGGTGAAGGTCATGAGCCCGAGCCGGGCCTTCAGGATGTTGTCGTCCGCCACGGTGAGGTTGTTCAGGAAAGCCGTGTCCATTGCCTCCGCATGGGTCGTCGGGTAATTCTCCGGGTAGGACGCCGTGTAGGTGTAGGAGATCGTGGATCCCTGGTTGTACCCCCTGCTGAATGTTTTCGCGCTCGAGAAGTAGAACCGGTAGGGCGACCCCGCGCTCCGGCTCGTGTAGGTCATGGTTTCCGACAGGCCCCCGGATCCGATCCGCACGGTTCCGCCCGACGTGGTGGAACCGGGAAACTGGCTCCAGGTGGTGCTGTTGGTATTCACCTGGACGTATTGATATTGCCGGGTGCTGCTGATGTTCGTGTCGACGGTCGTGCTTCCCCACCGCCTCGCGCGGTCCAGCGTGCACGTGATCGTCCCCGTCCCGCTCGGATCGCTCAGATCGGCGTTCAGCAGGGTGTAGACGACCTTCCAGAGGATGTCCATCCGGCTGTTGCTGTTCCCTTCCCCGTCGAGATCCCCGACCGAGGTCCCCCCGGCCGGCTCGTTCATGGAGGCGGAGATGTCGAGCATCAACAGCACGTTCGGATTCGCCGAGGCCGTGAACAGCTCCGCGTCGTCCGCCAACGCGACCGGCGGCGTCGCGATCAGGAACGCGAGCAGCAGGGCCAGCCAGGCCGCGGGTTTCCTCGTCGTCATCATCGCCATCCTCCTTCTGCCGCATCGTTTGCCCTCATGCCTAATACATCGTTCCCACGGGGACCGGCCCGTAATTGACCACGACCTGCACCGCCCGCTGCGCGAAGAACTGCGGGGGGGCATGCCCCTGGCTCGTGACCTCGAAATCCGCGAACCGGTAGTTCGAGCCGAACCCGGGTTTGAGCGTCATGCCGCCCGTGGCCCGGGACGTCACGTCGTAGCTCGACTGGTCGGGAAGCGCGGCGTGATACCCGCCGACGAGCACGTCGGGAATCCGGTCGATCCCGTAGTGGGCGCCCGATTCGGCCGAGTTGAGGGTCGCGGTCCCCACCCTCGAATGGAGCGCCACGTTCATCTCCGTCGTCGAGATGCTGATCGCGTAGATGCCGATGGCGGTCAGGATGATCAGGAGCATCAAGGTGGTGATGAGGACGCTTCCCCGCTCGTTCGTCGCTGGCATCGTCAGATCCCCGAATTCCGGACGTCGATCACGACGTCGATGACGCGGCGCCGATACCCGTCCGTCGTGGTTCCCCCCGGCCGGTTGCCGAGGGCGGGCCGGGTCTCGCGCCACTCCCGGTCCGGCATGCGTGCCCGCGCCGACATCTGGAGCCGGACCTGCCGGATCTGGGACGGCGTCCCCGGGGCCGAAGTCCACGCATCGACGACCCCGTCGCCGCCCGTGTCGATCCCGTAGGTCAGCTGCAGGTCCTCGATGTCGTCGGCCACCGGCTGCGGCGCGTATCCGTTCAACCGGTCGACCATCAGCGTGGGATGGTCCGGGTCGGTCGTGTTGTCGATGAAGAACCGGTTGAACCGGGCTTTGGCGACGACGGCGGGAGTCGCGACGAGATACCCCGGAAACGCGGGGTGCGCGCCCACGGCGTTGTACCCGCTGGTGTTGTGCGGGAGGGAATTCCCGGCCGGGGTCGCGGTGACCTGGAACATGTCCGCGTTCGTGTCGGTGGCCACGAGGATCAGGTCCCCGTTGTCGAACCCGTAGACGTTGTCCACGGAGATTCCGGTATTGTACGCAGCCATGTCGGAGTTCAGTTGCGTGGGGGGCTGGTTCGAGTCCATGTCGAAGCGGTACAGGACGTACACCTGGTCCGGCCCCGTGGTGTTGTCCTTCGCGTAGAGCGCCCGCACGGAGGTGACGCCCGTCGCGATCGTTCCGTTGGGGATCGCGACGTTGTCGGGGATCCCGTACCCCGCCATCCGGACGTCCCGCATGAGGAACTCGACGCCCTGCCGCAGGTTCTGCTGCATCTCCGCGACCCGGCTCTGGTCCGTGAACGTCTTCTGCTGGCTGGTGAAGGTCGCGAACACCGCGACCATCGCGATGAGGAAGATCGCGAGCGAGGCCATGACCTCGACCAGCGAGAAACCCGCCTCGGGGCGGGGGGAGACCGCTGCGATGCGTCCGACCGGCGGCCTCATCTCAGACACCCCCGACGTTCGAGCGTTGCGACACGAGCATCACCCGGTGCCACGTCTGTCTTTCGTCCAGCCAGCAGCACCACACGGTGATGGTCTTGAACGTGTTGGTGGGGCTGGCGGCGACGTACCAGACCCTGTAATACGTCTTGCCCTTCACGGTGATGCTGTCCCCCGCCGCCGCCGGGAGGTTCGCGTACACGGGCAGCATCGTCCCGTTGTCGAACCCGCCGGAGTTGGAGGAGACGATGGAGGCCCAGGTCACGTGCCGGAACCTCTCCAGGCGGTCCTGCGCCAGCTGCGTGGCGACGGTCGACCTGGAGGCCGACGCGTTCCCCTGGATGGCCGTGATCTGGAACAGCGCCAGCGCGAGGAGCCCCACGGCGAGGATCCCCAGGGCGACCAGCACCTCGACGAGGGAGAACCCCTCATTCCGACGGCGATCAGATCCAGCCATTCAGGAGCCTCGCTTTCGAAGTCCAGCCGAACACGCGGATCGTGGCGTGGTCCGCCGCGCTGTCGGCGGTAAGGCGGATATCGGCCTGCGTGAGCGGGGAGATCGTGGACGCGTCGGTCGGGTCCCGCTGGGTCAGGACCTGGCCGTCGGGGTTGAAGATGAATGCGAAGGTGCCCGCGGAGACGGAATTGTCCGAGGGGGAGCCGTTTGGCCAGATGATGGTCTCGACGGCGGCACCCAATTTCCCCTCGACCCGCGGGTTGATGTCCGCCCAGGACGTGGTCCCGGTCCCGGAATTCCCCCGCTGGAGGGTCACCGTCTCGCCGCCCAGGTCGATCAGGACGCGGTGCTGCAGGGTCGCGCCGAGGGAGCGGGTCCTCGCCTCGTTGATCCGGGAAAGAAGTTCCCTCTGGAAACCGACCGCGCTGGAATGGCGCAGCCACAGCCGGTAGTTGGTCGTTGCGATGACCGTCATGATCGCGATGACCGCCAGGACGACGACGAGTTCAATCAGTGTGAACCCGCGGTGATTTTTCATCATTGCAACCTCCCGTTTCCGATAGCAGCAAGCACCGTGCCGCGGGACGATAGACCCGTAACCCCCTGTTTTCCCGTTCTTTCGTTTCGTACGATCGGCAAACAGGGAAAAATACTTAAGGGAAATATTAAATTTTTTAATGCCGGGGGGGGGAGGGGTTACGCCGTGGAAGCGGAATCCCCGGAGAGTTCCTCGAGGATCGCCTGCAGGGCCGTCGAAGCGAGTCCCGAGATGCGGAGATCCGTGACCGATCCGGTCAGCGTCGTCTCCTCCGGGTTGATCTCCACAACGACCGCGCCCGCCCTCTTCGCGATGCGGGGGATGTCGCAGGCGGGGGAAACCTGCGCGGAGGTCCCCACCACCAGGAGGACGCCGCACCTGCGGGCCTCCTCCTCCGCCTGTTCCTGCGCCAGCCACGGGATCGGCTCCCCGAAGAGAACGACGTTGGGCTTCAGGATCTGGCCGCAGTCGCAGGCGGGCGTGCTTCCGTCCACCCATCGCTCCCGTGTCGGGTACCGTTTCCAGCACGCCACGCAGACCAGATCTTCCATGTTCCCGTGGTACTCGATCACCCGCCGGGTGCCGGCGGCCTGGTGCAGGCCGTCCACGTTCTGGGTGATGACAGCCCGGAGGATCCCCATCGCCTCGAGCCTCGCCAGCCCCGCGTGGGCGGCGTTGGGCAACGCACCCCCGAAGAGGGCCACCATCTCGGCGAGCATCCGCCACACCTTTTCCGGATGGCGCATGAACGCCCCGAGCGTGGCGTACTCCATCGGGTCGTACTTCCCCCAGAGCCCCTGGGAGCCCCGGAAGGCGGGTATGCCGCTCTCGACGGAGATCCCCGCGCCGGTCAGGGCGACGGCGTCGTTCCGGCCCCGCAGGAGGCGGGCCGTCTCGCGAACGGGGTCCTTCCTCCTAACGTCCACGCTCCTCCCTCAGCCGAGGAACGCCCCCAGCTTGAGCGCCAGCCCCATGTCGCCGGCGACCTTCAGCTTTCCGGTGAGGAAAGCCATCTGCCCGTTCAGCTTTCCGGAGATCATGTCCAGGAAGTCCCCTTCCGCCATCGTGACCGTGCAGTTCGGCGACGCCGCCTCCCCCTGCGTCACGGACGCCTTCCCGCCTTTCAGCGTCACGTTGTAGGAGGCTCCCCCGACCTGGAACCGGTACACGCAATCCATTCCCGCGAGCTTGTCCGGCTTCGCGTGCAGCCTCTCCGGCAATCCCTCGAAGAACCCCTTCACCGACGTCTCCGCCATGTCTTTTCCCCCCTTCGCTGGCGGGGGACACTCTTCCCCGCATCGGGGGACGTTCCTGCCCTTCGTCCCGGTATTGGAGCAGGAATGTCCCCCTGAATGGAATGTCCCCCTCCGGGCTCCACTTGCATTCGACCGTACAACGCGGTCTCGCGGCTTGTCAACGCGCGGGCGCTGGTATAATCCCCGGCATGCGCGTCTTCGGACTGACGGGGAACATCGGCGCGGGAAAGAGCACCGTGGCCGCCATGTTCCGCGAGGCGGGAATCCCCGTCCTCGACGCCGACCGGATCTCCCGGGAGGTGACGGCGCCCGGCGCCGCCGCCTACCGCGACGTCGTGAAGGAGTTCGGTCCAGGGATCCTTGCCCCCGACGGCGCCATCGACCGGGGAAGGCTCGCGGAGATCGTCTTTTCCGACCCGGTCCCCCGCGCCCGCCTCGAGGCGATCACCCACCCCGCCATCCTCGCCGCGGTGAAGGAGTCCCTTGCGCGTCTCGCGCGGGAGGGACACCGCGTGGCGATCGTCGAGGCCACCCTCATCCACGAGTCCGGCCGGAAGGGCCTTTTCGAGTCCGTGATCTCCGTGACGTGCGGACCGGATACCCAGCTTCTGCGGCTTGCGGAGCGCGGCGGGATGACGCGGGAGCATGCGGCGGCGCGCCTTTCCGCCCAGATGGACGCGGAGGAGAAGGCCCGCGCCTCCGACTACGTGATCGACAACTCGGGCGACCTCGAATCGACCCGCCTCCAGGTCGCCCGCCTCGCCCGCATCCTGCTGGCGTAGCGCTTCGACCCCGGCGATCCGGCCCCCGCCCGGGGCGATATTCGGGCGACAATAATCCGGAGGCGCCGCGAAGCCGGCCAAGGACGGCCGACGGAGCGGAAGCGAGGAAGGTGGTATCCGGCGGAGGACAAGGCGCCTCCGGAGCGCGGGGTCAGCCGATCGCCCGGTCGGGCGGGACGTACGGGAGCCCGAACGCCTTCGCCACGCCCTCGCACGTGACGCTTCCACCATGCGTGTTCAGACCCGCCATGAGTCCGGGGTCCGCCCGCAGGGCTCCTTCGACCCCGCTCCGGGCGAATGAAAGCAGGTACGGCAGCGTAACGGCGGTGAGGGCCTGGGTGGAGGTGCGGGGCACCGCCGCGGGCATGTTCGCCACGCAGTAGTGGACGATCCCCTCCTCCACGTAGTAGGGGGCGGCGTGGGTCGTGGCCCGCGAGGTCTCGAGGGACCCGCCCTGGTCGATGGCGATGTCCACCGCCACCGCCCCGGACCGCATAGACCGCAGGACCTCCCGTGGGATCAGCACGGGAGCGCGCTCCCCCGCAACCAGCACGGAAGACACCAGGAGATCCGCGTCGAGCGCCGCGGCGACGACCGCGTCCGGCGTGGAGAGGAGCGCCCGGACGCGTCCCCCGCATTCCCTCTCCGCAAGGGAAACTTTCTCCGGGTTCACGTCGAGAACCGTGACGTTCGCGCCGATCCCCGCGGCGATCCGGGCGGCGGAGCGGCCCGCCACTCCCGCGCCGAGGACGCAGACGTCCCCCGGCGGCGTGCCGCCGGCGCCGGACAGCAGGACGCCGCGTCCTCCGCACGCATTCTCGAGCCCCCGTGCGCCGACCTGGATGGACAGGATCCCCGCCACCTCGCTCATCGGGCGCAGGATCGGGAGGGCTCCCCGCAAGGTCACCGTCTCGTACGCGACGGCGGTCACCCTTCGCGACAGGAATTCCCGGGTCAGGTCCGGGAACGCGGCGAGATGAAGGAAGGTGAACAGCGCGGATTCCGGGGAGAGGAGGGGGAATTCCGGCGGGAGCGGTTCCTTGACCTTCGCGACCAGGTCGGCCGCCCATGCCTCCCCGCCGTCCGGGACGACCCGCGCGCCAGCTTCCGCGTAATCCCGGTCGCGGAACCCGCTCGCGGAACCCGCGCCCGCCTCGACCACGACGTCCGCGCCCGCCGCGCGCAGGGCCTCACACCCCGCCGGCGTCAGCGCCACCCGGTTTTCGCCGGGCTTGGTCTCCCGCGGGACCCCGATGCGCAATTCGCTACCCCGTGACGCCCCTGCGAATTATCCGAGCGCCCGGCCCGGAATGGGCCGGGCGTTTCCCGATCAGACCTTGCGGACGTTGGCCGCCTTTTTCCCCTTCGGACCCGAGGTCACCTCGAACTCGACCCGCTGTCCCTCGGCGAGGGACCGGAACCCGTCGCCCTTGATCTCGCTGAAATGGACGAAGATGTCCTCCCCGCCCTCTTCCGTGATGAACCCGAACCCCTTCGCGTCGTTGAACCACTTCACCGTGCCAGTCGCCATCCGAAACGCTCCTTCGCCGACCTCGCGGGCCGCAGTCTGATGTGTCCGGGACCCATCCTATAGGGAAACGGATCGCGGGGTCAATACGTCCCTTCGCACCGGTGCCTCCTCCCCTTCCGCTTTTTCCCGTCCCCGTCGAACCCCGAATTCCGCCGATGTGCGATAAAATCGTGTCCTGGCGACGAATACGGCGGGGAGATTCGCGCATCGAACCGAAACCAGACGGATGAGCGCGGTGTCCCGCATCCCCAGCCACCCGAGGAGATCCCGATGAGCAAACCGATCGCACCGAACGGAGAATCCTGGCCCCTCGGCGTCCCGCCGACCCTGGGCACCCCTCTGCCGGCGAGGATGCAGGCCCTCACGATCCACCGGGGCCGATACGGTGCTCCCTCCCGCTCCCTGGCGGTCGAGTCGGCGCCCACGCCCCGCCTGAAGCCCACCGACGCGAGGCGGGTCCTCGTCTCCCTTCTCGCCTCCGGGCCCAACTTCAACACCAATTTCGCCGCCCTCGGGCTGCCCGTCCCCGTCTTCGGGAAAGGCGACCCCGCGTCGGTGCACATCCCGGGGAGCGACGCGCTCGGGATCGTCGTGGACGCGGGCCCCGGCGTGTCCGCGGTCAAGGTGGGGCAGGCGGTGATCCTCGATTCCTGGACGGGCCGGAACATCCGCGGATACGAGACCCACGACGGCTTCAATGCCCAGTTCGCGGTGGTCGACGAGGAGCGGGCGATCCCGGTCCCGGAGGCGCTGCGGGGGCACACCCCGGAGCGGCTCGCCGCGATGCTCCTCGCCTACGGCACGGCATACCGCGCCGTCGTGGAACGGCTGGCGGTCCGGCCGGGGGACTCCGTCCTCGTGCTGGGCGGGGGGAAAGGGACGAGCTTCGCGGGGGCGCAGATCGCAAAGGCCCTCGGTGCCCGCGTCATTCTCGTCGGATCGAACCCGGCGCTCGCCAAGTCGCTGATCGACCGGGGGATGGCGGATTCCTTCGTGGACCGCGGGACGATCCCGCGGCAGGTCTTCGGCGTGATCCCCGACGGGGAGTCCGCGGAGGATTGGGGCCGTCGCACGGAACCGTTCCGTCGGGCGGTGTTCGCCGCGAACGGGGATCGCCCGGTGGACAAGGTGTTCGAGCACACGGGCGGTGAGAACTTTCCTCTCCTGGTGTCCGTCCTCGCGCCGGGGGGCGCGCTCGCCTTCTTCGGCGCCACGGGGAGAGGGCTCAAGGGGGAGTACAAGGAAACGTTCTATTACGAGGGTCGCCGTTTCGTGGCGGACGCCCGGTGGGTGTGGATGCGGCAGAAGCAGATCCTGTTCCGTTCCGCGAAGCCCCCGGAGATGCTCGACGGGATCAAGCTTCCGCCGGGCCGCCGCGTTCTCGTCTGGGGGGCCGACCGTTCCGCCCGGGAGTTCGTCCGCGCGGCGCAGGCCCGCGCCGCCGAAGTTGCCGTCGTCGCCTCCGGGTCGCGGGAGAGACGGGGGATCGCGGAGCTCGGGAAGATGGGGGTCCCCCCCGGCCACGTCATCGACCGGGACGCCCTCACGCTCCCCGGGGACATGCCCGACCCCCTGACGCCGGCGGGAGGCATGAACCCGGAGTACGCCTCCGGCTTCATGCGGCACGCCCAGGCGCTCGGGAAAGCCCTCTGGAAGGTGTTCGGATCCCGGGTCAGCCCCGATGTCGTCGTGGACCGGGCCGATCAGAGCACCCTCCACTTCAGCTCGTTCGTCGCCAGGGACTTCGACGAGAAGGATGCCCTGCAGTGCGGCACCGTCCTGGTGAGGGGAAAGAGCGACCTATCCATCCTCGGGTCCCACATGTACTGCTCCGCGCAGGCGGCCGAGGTGATGCGCCTGCTCGGCAGCGGACGGATCCTGATGGACCAGGAGGACCTGGAGATAACCGACCTCGCCGGCCTTCCCGGCCTGCAGCAGCGGATGCTGGACGGGACGATGCGCAAGCCGAAGGGGGTCGCCCTGGTCCAGGCGGACCGGCCCGGGCGCGCGATCGCGGAGTACGAGGAGACGTTCCGCGGCGAGGTCGTGCAATCCGCCGATCCGGCGGGGAACCGGTTCGTGGACGTGCGGGTCGTGGGGGACGTGGCGGTGGTCACCCTGACGCGCCCCGACGCGCTGAACGCCTTGAGCGAGGAGCTCCTCGCCCAGCTCGGGACGGTGATCCGCGAGGCGGGAACCCTCGGCACGATCCGCGGACGCCGCGTGAAGGCGATGGTCCTCGCCGGCTCGGGGCGTTCCTTCGTGGCGGGCGCGGACGTGAAGGAGTTCCTGGGAGGCACCGCGGATGCGGTGGACGCCCTCGCGTGGAAGAACATCTCCGTGTTCTCGGAGCTTGAGAACCTCCCCCTGCCGGTGGTCGCCCTGCTGGACGGCTTCGCCCTCGGGGGCGGAAACGAGCTCGCCATGAGCGCCCACTACCGGATCGCCACGGAGAACGCCCTCCTCGGCCAGCCGGAGGTCAAGCTCGGCATCATCCCCGGGTACGGCGGCATGCAGCGCCTTCCCCGCCTCGTGGGCCCCGTCCGGGCCGCGGAGATGTGCGTCAACGGGGAGCCCGTGGACGGGCACGCGGCCGTCGCCCTGGGACTGGCGGATGAGTTCTTCCATTCCTCCGCCGCGCTCCCGAGGGCCGTCGCGGCCGCGCGCGATTTCGCGGAAGGAAGGAGGGAGGCCCCTCGCAGGAACTGGGACGCCGTCGCCTCCGGGCAGAGGGCGGAGCTCTCCGGGCTGTTCTCGCTGCCCGAGGTCCAGTCGATCCTCGCCGCTCCCACGCCGGGCCGGGGAGAGGCCGGGGATCTGAGGGCCGCTCGCATGGCCGCGGCCCGGGACGCGCTGATCGCTATGCGGGAAGGGTACGAGCGCGGCTTCGCGGAAGGGCTGCGCAACGACGCCCGGATGTTCGGCGCCATCGCCGCTTCCCCCGGCGGGCAGGAGTGGATCGGGAGGTTCCTGGCGAAGGACCCGGTCCAGTCCTCGCTCCTGACGCTCCTTCCACCCAAGGAGGCATGAGGCATGACGATCTCGAAGAAGGCCCCGGGAGACCGACCCATCTCCTTCCAGGAGATCGGGGAGATTGCGGCGCTGCTAAAGGAAAAGATCCGATCCGGACAAGTAACCCCCCTTCCAAAAAACGTTTTCGGGAGTGTCATCTCCCTCCTCGGGGAGCGGCCCGCCCCGGACATCCTCCGGGAGATCGACCCGGATCGCGCGGCCGGTGTGAACGGCAAGATCGCCTCGATGTTGTCGCGCGGCAGGATCGCGGTCCGCGTCGTGGACATGGGGGCCGACGAAGGGTTCCGTCGCGAGAACGCCCGCCCCTCCTGCGAGGTGCTCCTGGTCGAGAGAGACGGCGAGGTGCTCTGGGAGGGAAAGAAGCGGTATCGGGCGGAGAAGGGGGATTCTCCGCGGGTGTTCCTCCCGAAGGCGTTCGTCGAACGGAACGCCTCGCGTCCCCACGCGGTCTACCAGGCGATCGTCCACCCCATCCTGGAGTGGGTTTTCGGGTACCCCCACATGGTCGCGGTGCTTTGCGAGTCGGCATACAACGCATCGCCCCCTTCCGAAGGGTCCGGAGCGCTCTCCGACCTGAACCGGTACATCGCGGAGCGCGCGGGTGCGGATCGGGACTTCGCCTATTTCGACCGGATCCTGGGGGACGCCTACGAGCCCGACGACTTCCGGAAGGAAGAGCTGGCGAATTTCTTCGGGGGGGACGAGGGGAAGGTCCACGCGGTCCTCTCCCGGGCGCGGGAGATGGGGGCGCGGTACCGGGAAACCGTCGCGGAAGCGCGCGAGGCGGCGCGCGGGGAGATCGCCCGGGAACAGGTCTCGAAGGGCCGGGACGCCCTCGACGAGGGGGACGCGGACCGCGCCCTGCAGCTCCTCCGGAAACTCGCATCCTCCCCGGAGACCCCGGTACCGTACCGCGGGGAGGCGGCGGACCTCCTCGCCGTGGCGATCCGTTCGTACGCCCTCGGGGCGGATCCGGCCTTCGAGGGGCTCTCGGTGTCGAGCGGGGAGGTGGTCGAGGAACCCTGGGCCGGCCCGAAGGCGTTGGCGCTGTCGCGGGTGCTCTCCCGCGCCCTGGCTCTCGCCCGGCAACCCTCGGACGAGGCGGGGGGAGGCGACGCAGTCTCCGGCGGATCCAGGCCCCGCACGGTCCACGTGGTGCGGGAGCTGGAGCGTCCGTCCGGGAAGTTCATCGACGGCAACGACGGCGTTCACTGGGTGTTCGAGGAGAGCTTCGTCGATCGCCTCCTGCAGGGGATTTCCTCCGACGCTCCCATCGAAGCGATCGCCGCCGTGCTGGCGTGCCGGTTCCTTCGCGACGCCGCGTTCCCAGACGAGAAGCTCTCCATCGAGCGACAGTACTCCGCGGCGGTCAAGGGAACGCTCGACGGATACCGTTTCTACCAGAACCTGCCGCAGGACACGCGCGCGGCCATGGCGGCGTTCTACGGGAAATACCCCCCGGCCGACCGCCTCTTCCAGCTCTTCGCCTCCCTCGAGAAGGAGGGGAACCCCGCCCGGGCGAGCCACATGATCCGGACCGCCACGGCGCGGACCCACTCGTACCGGCACGTCCGGTACCCCGACACCTCCCTCGCCGGGAAAGTGGTCGTCATCACCGGCGGCGGCACCGGCATGGGGCGGTCCCTCGCGCTCGAGGCCGCCCGGCGCGGCGGGAACGTGGTCGTCACCGGCAGGCGGCCGGCCCCCCTCCTCGAGACGAAGGCCGACATGGACGACCTGATCCGGCACCTCGGCCTCAGGAACCAGACCCTCGCCGTGCAGGGGGACCTTTCCGATCCCAAGTACGTGGGCGAGATGTTCGAGCAGATCGACCGGGAGTTCGGAAGGATCGACATCCTGTACAACAACGCCGGGGTGTCCGGCCCCGTCGTCTTCGGCTCCGTGTACGAGGAAGGGCATTTCGACGAATACCGGGAAGCGGTCCACGTCCACCTGACCGGATCCTGGATGGCATCCCTCGAGGCGGCGCGGGTCATGGAATCCCAACCCGGCGGCGGCACGATCGTGATGGTCGGCACCTTCTACAGCGAGAGCATCCACCGCCACGTCCTGCACGCCTATCCGGGGCGCCTTCCCTACACCTCCGCCCAGTCCGCCAAGCTGGCCCTGGGGGACTACCTCGCGTGGGCCCTCGCGGGGAAGAAGATCACCGTACTGTCGCTGAACCCGGCCGCGGTCTCCACGGAACGGATCCGGAAGGGGACCGGGGTCTTCGACAAGGGATCGCGGGCACGGGCCCGGATCGGGCGGAACGTCCCCCCGGAAGCACTGGAGCGGGACACGCTGGAGCGCACCGTGGGGCACGCCTTCGTCGACTCCCGGGACTTCGCGGCGCTGGCCCTCGAGGTCGCGGAAGGTCCGTTCCGCAGGACCATCGGCGGCGTGCGGCTCCCGATGGGCGGCGTCACGTACGAGCAGCCCCCTGGCGTGATCCCTTCCCCCGCCGCCCTGTCGCGGTATCCCGACCTGGTGGGGAAAATCGCCCTCCTGGTGGTGGGTCGCCCGCTGGCCGGGGACATGCCGCTGGTCGAGGCGTCCGCCCTCTCTCTCGCCCGGGCCGGCGCCTCCGTGGTGCTGGTGGGTGCACGGGCGGAGCTCCTGGAACCGGTGGCCCTCAAGATCAACTCCCGCGGCGGCGTGGGAACAGCCACCGTCTTTCCCGTGAACCTTTCCCACGCCGCCCACGTCCAGGAGCTCTTCGACAGCCTCCCCCGGATCGACGGGCTCCTGTATTTCACCGGGAGCGTCGACTGGAAGCGGCCCCTGACCACCCTTCCGTACGACGATTGGACCGCCCACGTGGAGCAGTTCGGGGCCCTCCCGCGCTTCTTCTGCTGGCAGGCGGAGCGCCGGATGGATCGGGACGGAACCGACGGCTCGATCGTGATCGTCGGGCCGGACCTCTCCGGCGTCCCCTCGATCCGGGAACGCAACCTCGTCCAGGTGTTCCAGGCGATGCTTCGCCCCGCAGTGGCGACGGAGGCGATGGAGCGGGCCCTGATGCGGAAGGCGCAGGCCGACGGCACCGCCCCCGCCCGCGTCGCGGATATCAACATCGGGCTCGTCCTCCCGGGCCGCACCGACGGGAGGAACCGGCAGGCCCGCCCCGAGGCGACCGCCGCTTCCGTGCTCTGGCTCCTCGAGGAGGGGAAGCGCGTCTCCGGCTCCGTCCTTCTCCCCGACGAGCAGAACGCGATCCCGTCGCTGCCTCCCGAGGCCACCCTTGTCCCGGGCACCGCTTCGGGGAAGGTGGCCGTCGTCACCGGCGGGATGCGCAACCTCGGGAAGGAGATCTCCCTGCGCCTGGCGGCGGAGAAGGCCACGGTGGTCATCGGGAGCCGGTACCCGAACACGGACGTGCCGGACCCCGAGTCGGCGAAGAAAGCCAGGGAGGAACTCGCCGCGGCCGACGCCGTGCTCGCGCGGATGCGGCGCTCCGGAGGGCGCGCCCTCTGGGTCAACGCGGACGTGTCCCGTCCGGAAAGCGTCCAGGCCCTCCTGCGCGAGGCGAAGAACCGCTTCGGCCGGGTGGACATCCTGGTGAACAACGCCGGGGCCGGGGGAAACTTCTCCCGGGTCGGCGACGTGATGCGGGAGCACCGGGAGAACTTTTCCGCCGTCCTCGCGGCGAATTTCCTCGGTGCCTGGGAGGCGGTGACCGTCGCCCGGGAGATCATGCGGTCCCAGGACGGGGGCGGGGCGATCGTCAACGTGTCGACCCACTACGCGGATCACCCGTACCTGTTCCGGACGATCTACACGGTTTCCAAGATCCTCCTGAAGGCGCTGGCGAAAGCGGCGCGGGCGGACCTCGACGGGGACGGGATCTCCGTGACCGACGTCGCACCGACCCTGATCGCGGGACCGCGGATGGAGTGGGTGATGCGGAATTACGCCACGAAGTTCTCCGCGGGATTCGACGACTTCCCTTCCCTGTCGGCGGCCGGGCGGAAGGAGCTGACGGAACGGTTCCTGCGCTCGTTCGACGGATCCCTCTCACCGAAGCATCGGGAGGAGGCCTCGGGAGAATTCCGCGCAGCCCTCCGCGCGCAGAAGATGGGGAAGGGAGACCGGGAAGGGGTCGAGGCGTGGTACGGGCGGATCGGCGAATGGTTCCGTTCCACCGTTCCGGCTTCGCCGCCGGGGAACGAGCAGGTGGCGGAAGCGGTCCTCTTCGCGGCGAAGGACGGCCGGTTCCTGGAGAATCCTTTCCTCGCCATCACGACCCTTCCCTCCTTCTCCTCCTTCCCGCCGGCCCAGGGCGCACGGAAGGTTCTTGCCGCGGGAGAGCCGGGATTGATCGTCTCCACCGGGTCCGCCGGGCCGCTCCACCGCAGGCTGCACGAGGCGCTCTCGCAGAAGGGGGTCCGGGTCACCTCCGTTTCCGACGCGGATACCCCCCCGGGACAGGCTCAGGTCACACGCCCGTCGCCGGGCCCCGCTGCGGGGGGTGCGCGGACGAAATCCGGGGATACGCAGCAGAGGGCGATGGACCTGTCCGATCCGAAGGTCGTGGAACCGTGGCTGGACAACTCCCTCGTCGGCGGCGCTGCCCCGGCATTCGGGGTGCTGCTTGTCGGCGCGACGGCCGGATCGAAGGGGGTCCTGGACTTCACCGTCGCGGAGAAGCGGGGCCACGTCGCGCACGTCCTGAAGGCGGTCGCCCTCTTCGCGGAGACCGCCCGGGCGGTGCGGGACGGGGGTCACCTGGTCGTCGTCGGTCCCCCGGAGGATACCGGAGAGGGGCAGCTCCTCCTCGCGGCGCTGCGGCAGACGGTCCGCACGTTCCTTGCCGAGCAGCATTTCCTGCCGTCCGCGAAGACGCTTCGCGTGTCTCTCCTCGTGGGGCCGCCATCCGTGGCGGAACGCGAGCTGGAGCGGGACGTGCTCGGCATCCTCGCGGGAGCCGAGGCCCCGCGGGTCGCCCCCATACCGGTCGGGTACATCCGCCCGTAACGTTATCGGCGGGGTTCCTCGAATCGAATGTCATGACGACCGCCCGGGGCGCTTACCTCCGCACGAGACCCTCCCCTTCGGGGACGGCTGCCGGCCGCTCCTGCGCATCCTGCGCCCGCGGCACTTGGGGCCATCCATGGCCATCGGAGCGGTAGCGGGGAAGGGGGTATCCGGCGAAGAGAGAGGTGCCTCTCGTTGCCGGTTGGATCGCGGGTTGCGTCAGACGTGGTTGCGCAGCATGAGTTCCGCCGGGTGGGGATTTAGGAACACCTGACGCGCGAGGTACGGAACGTCGTATTTCCGGACATAGTGGAGGACCATGGTCACGGGAACGACGAGCGGGATCATCCGCTTCCGGTACCGGGATATAAGATCAAGAAGCTCCTGTTTTTCGTCACTTGAAAGCACATCCTTGAAGTATCCCGCAATGTGCATCAGGACGTCCGCGCACTTCTTCGGCGTCGCCTTGTGCGCCAGCGCAGCCATGAACAGCTCCTGGTATGTCCCGTAGAGGGATTCGACGGGAAGCGACTTCGCGCGTGCGACAAGCCGGCCCATCTCCTCGTAATGCCCCCGGTCGTGGGAAAGGAGGAGCAGCTTGTGGTCGGTGTGGAATTCGACCAGGGCACCCCGGGACAGTGGGGCAGCGATCAGATCCCGGAAGCGGCGCAGGCAGAAGACGCGCTCGACGAACATCTCCCGCAGCACCGGGTCGGCAAGACGGCCCTCCTCCTCCACCGGGACAAGGGGAAACCGCTCCATGAACATGCGGGTGAATATCCCCGCCCCCGTGCGGGCCGGGATCCCGTCCCGTCCGTACACCTTCACCCGCTCCATCCCCGAGCTCGGGGAATCCTTCTTGCAAATGTAGCCGCACAGGTCGAGGCGGGAAAGCTGGTCGAGGCGGGCTATCGCCCACCGCGCCATCCTCTCGGTGAGGTCGATGCCGGTCTTGTTCGTCACCAACCGCGGGTTCCCCGGGTCGCCCGAAAGCCGCATCGCCTCACGGGGCACGGGAAGCCCGCATTCGACCTCCGGGCAGACGGGCACCCACTCCACGAGGGGACCGAGGGTTTCCAGGAGGAACGGATCCCGCTTGTGCCCCCCGTCGTACCGGACCTTCTCGCCCAGGAGGCAGGAGCTGACGAGGATCCGGACCGGCTCAGCGCTGCGGCCCATAAGTACACTCCCTCCCTGATACAACTCGTCGGCCCGCCCGGGGCGTTTCCCTTCGCACGAGACCCTCCCCTTCGGGGACGCCTTGCTCCCCCTCCCTGGCTCGCATCGGCTGCGGGTTTTCCTCGCTCCCGCCCTCCCTGGCTTCTCTCGAAAAACACGCCCCCTCAGTGGAGGTCCCGTGCTCCGGCCGCCCCGGGCGGTGTTTCAGAAAATACGGTCCGGATGGGCCGCGAAACCGTATACCCCTCCGAGCGGGGGTGTCCTCGCCGATGGCCACGGATGACCGGGTGCCGTGGGCGCATGGATGCGCAGGAGCGGGCATCGTCACCCCGCCGCATCGCCGAGGTACGCCGCCCGGATTTTCGGGTTTTCCCGGAGTTCGGACGCTTTCCCGGAGAGGGTGATCTCGCCCGTTTCGAGGACGTAGGCACGATCCGCCACGGATAGGGCCATGTTGGCGTTCTGCTCGACGAGGAGGATGGTCGTCCCCGCCCGGTTGATCTCCGCGACGAGCCGGAAGATCTCGCGCACGAGGAGGGGCGACAACCCCATCGAAGGCTCGTCGAGGAGGAGGAGATCCGGACGTTGCACCAGCGCCCGCCCGATGGCCAACATCTGCTGCTCCCCGCCCGAGAGGGTCCCCGCAAGCTGGGATGAGCGCTCCAACAGGCGCGGGAAGATGGCGTGTACCCGCTCGAAGCTCTCTTCCGTCTCCCGCCGGGACGCTCGGGTGTACGCCCCCATCATCAGGTTCTCCCGCACGCTCATGTTCGCGAAGACGCCGCGCCCCTCCGGGACGTGCGCCAGACCGAGGCGGACGATCCGGTGGGGAGGCAGCCCGGAGATCGGCTTCCCGTCATGGACGATGCTCCCGGAGGCGGGTCGGACGACTCCGGAAAGGGCCCGCAGGGTGGTGCTCTTCCCCGCCCCGTTCGCGCCGATGAGGGAGACGATCTCCCCCTTCCCCACGGAAAAGGAGACGTCGCGGAGAGCCTGTACCCCACCGTAAAATACGCTCAGCTTATCGACGGATAGAAGCAAGACCTCACCTTTTCCATGCTCTCACTCCCCCGCGGAACTCTCCTGCCCGAGGTACGCCTCCACCACGCGCGGATCCCGCTGGATCTCGGCGGGTCGCCCGCGGGCGATGACCTGCCCGAAGTCCATCACGATCAGGCGTTCGCAGATTCCCATCACCAGGCGCATCTGGTGCTCGATGAGCAGGACGGTCAGGGAGAATCGCTCGCGGATCCGAAGGATGAACTCCATGAGTTTCCCCACTTCGGACGGGTTCATCCCCGCCGCGGGCTCGTCGAGCAGCACGATTTTCGGCCGGGACGCCAGCGCCCGGGCGATCTCCAGTTTCCGCTGCTCCCCGTACGGCAGGTTCTTCGCCAGTTCCTTCCGGCGGTCCTGGAGGGAGAAGATCTCGAGGAAGGATTCCACCTCTGCCCGCACCTCCCGCTCCTCACGATAGAATGCCGGAGTCCGGCAAAGGGCGGAGAACAGGTGGTACTTGACGTGGGGGTGGCAGGCGACCCGGACGTTGTCCATCACGGTCAGGTCGCGGAAGAGCCGAATGTTCTGGAAGGTCCGCACGATCCCCCGCCGGGTGATCTCGTGGGGCGGCAGCCCCGCGATCCCCTTTCCCTCCATGGTGACCGTGCCGCGGTCCGGCCGGTAGATCCCGGTGACCACGTTGAACAGCGTGGTCTTCCCCGAGCCGTTGGGACCGATGACGCCCACGAGTTCTCCCCGTTCGAGTTGGAAGTCCACGCCGTCCAGCGCCCGGACCCCGCCGAAATGCCTTACGAGCCCCGTCACATCGAGGATCATCGGTACACCTTGCTCCTGAGAAACGGGAATTCCCGGAATCCGAAGATCCCCTGCGGGCGGAGGAGCATCGTGGCGATCAGCAGCACGGGGATCAGGACCCATCGAAACTCGATATACTCCGGCGGGAGCGCCACCCGCAGCCCCTCCAGCAGGAAGATCCAGCCGAAGGACGCGACGAGGGTGCCGCTCATGTTGCCCAACCCCCCGAGGACGACGATCATGAGCACGTCGAACGACTT
>Ga0209253_10001113_pt1 | contig 23445 bp, 20 predicted proteins | sample FrelakmetBRP12BR_FD_187145 | JGI IMG/M metagenome (GOLD analysis project Ga0209253, IMG submission 187145) | Freshwater lake sediment microbial communities from the University of Notre Dame, USA, for methane emissions studies - BRP12 BR (SPAdes)... | ecosystem: Environmental > Aquatic >...
TCGCAACTTCACGCGATCGCCGCAGGCGCAGCCGCTCGTCCTCGAGAGCGACGACCCCGCCGCGTTCCGCGAGGCCGCGCGGGCGCTCGCGGGCTGAGCGCTACTTCTTCGCTTCGCCCTTCGGCGCCGCCTTCTCGTCCGTCAGGGGCTTGCCCGTCGGCTTCTGGAAGTCGGCATTCAGGATCTTGACGTTGTGCCGCGCCTTCAGTCCTTCCGCGTACGCGACCTCGTCGGCGGCGGCGGCCTGCTGCGCCAGGACGCGGTTCCGGGCCTCGCGCTGCTCGGCAGTCCCGCCTTCACCGACCTTCGTCGCCAGGATCTGCGCGATCAGGTAGCCGGCGTTGTCGACTTCGGTTCCGACGAAAGCCGGCAACTTGTCGGCCGGGGCACGCATGATGGCGTTCAGCGCGCTCGGCGGCAGCCCCTGCGGATTGCCGCGCGAGACGCTCCGCGCAGGCGCGAAGCCCGCATCGCTCGGTTGCTTCCTCAGTTCGGCCAGCCGGGCTTCGCCCGCTTCCCGGGCAAGCCGAACCGCTTCGCGCCGCTCGACGAGCTGTCGCACCTGCGTCTTCACCTCGTCCAGCGGGCGAACCGCTGCTGGCTTGTGTTCGACGATGCGCGCCGACACCAGCGTGTTGGTTGCCACCTCGATCGCCTGCGTGTTGCGCTTCGACTTGAGCGACTCTTCCGCGAACAGCGCCTCGACGACACGCGGGCTGATGTGGGGTGCGAGACCGCGCCGCGTGAGCGCATCGACCTGCTGGATCTTCAGCTTAAGCGCGTCGGCCGCCGGCTGCAGGGAGTCGGCCTGCTCGTAGACCAGGTTGGTGAACTGGTCGGCCGCCTTCGCGAATTCCTTCTGCGCCTGCAGCGTCCTGAGGTCGCGCTCGATGTCCCCCTTGACCTGCTCGAAGGGCTTCATCTGGGCCGCCTTCACCTCCGTGACCTTGATGATGTGGAAGCCGAAATCGCTTTCGACGACGTCGCTGATCTCGCCCGGCTTCATCCTGAAGACGGCCTCCTCGAAGGGCTTGACCATCATCCCCTTGCCGAAGAATCCGAGGTCGCCGCCCTGCGCGGCCGAGCCCGGGTCCCTGGAGTTCTCGCGGGCCAGCTTCTCGAAGTCTCCCGGCTTCGACTTCACCTGCGCCAGCAGTTGCTCGGCCTTCTTCTTCGCGGCCGACTTGTCGCCGCCGTCGGGCGTGATCAGGATGTGGCTGGCGCGGCGCTGCTCGTCGGTGCCGTAGCGCGCCTTGTTCTGCTCGTAGTAGGCGCGGACGTCGGCCTCGGGCAGCGCGCCAGTGCCGGCGATCGTTTCCGGCGACAGGACCAGGAACTCGACCTTGGCTGTCTCGGGCGTCTCGAAGAGCGACCGGTTCTGCTCGTAGAAGGCCGCCACCTGCTCGTCGGTCACCTTCACTTTCGGCAGGAACTGCTCGGCCGTGAAGCGCAGCTCGCGCACTTCGCGCACTTCGCGCAGCATGGTGTCGAGGCGGTCCGCCACCGTCTTCGGAACGATGGCCGATTCGACGACAGCCTGCAACAGCGCCTGCTTGCGGAGATCCTCGCGCACGCGCTGCTCGAAGATCGGCTCCGTCAGGCCTTGCGACGTGACGTAGGCCTTGTACTTGTCGTAGCTGAACTTGCCGTCATCCTGGAACGCAGGCACGGTCGCGAGCACTTCGCGCAGCCGGTCCGTGGTGACGACGATGTTCGCCTTGTTTGCCTCGCTGGCCAGGGCGCGGTTCATCACGATGCCGTCGAGGATCGCAGCGCGCGCTTCCTGGTTCTCGAGTAGCTTCGGGTCGAAGTCCTGCCCGAATTGCTGGCGCAGCCGCTCGATGCGGTCGCGCTGGGCCTGGTCGAACTCCTGCTGCGTGATGGGCGACCCGTCGACCTTCGCGAGCGCGTTGTCGCTGCCAATGAAGCTGTTGTAGCCCTGGATCCCGAAGAAGACGAAGGACGGGAAGATCAGGACCAGCATGAAGAGCATCATCCAGCGACGATGCGTACGGACCGATTCAAACATGGCGCAGGCCCCTGTCGAGCGTTCAGTGCTGCATCGAGCGGTGCAGCAACAAAAAAGGCGAACAACGTTCGCCTTTTGGTGATCTGTGGCGGAGTGGACGGGACTCGAACCCGCGACCCCCGGCGTGACAGGCCGGTATTCTAACCAACTGAACTACCACTCCGCGTCTGCTTCGAGGCCACTGCTGCGTGGAGATGGTGGGTGCTGAGAGGCTCGAACTCCCGACCTACGCCTTGTAAGGGCGCCGCTCTACCAACTGAGCTAAGCACCCCGGGCTGACCGCCGGCGCGAGGCTGACGACCAACAGCAGTTGGCTGCGAAAGACCGCTAGTTTAGCGAATCTTTCAATGCCTTGCCAGGACGGAACTTCGGAACTCGCGCAGCCTTGATCTTGATCGGTTGATTCGTGCGCGGATTGCGGCCGGTGCGCGCCGCCCGCTTGCCCACCATGAACGTGCCGAAACCCACCAGCGTCACCGAGTTGCCCTTCTTCAGGCTCGTGCGGATGCCCGCCACGAACGCTTCAAGGGCTCGACCCGCCGCGGCCTTGGAGATGTCGGCTTGCTTGGCGATGTGGTCGATCAATTCGGTCTTGTTCACTTACACCCCCTCTGTCGAGACTGTTCACGCAGCTGCGCGTTTCCGGTTGTTCTGGCTGAAGGACGTCGGAGGGCAAGCGTGCGAGCGGACGAATTCGAACGGCAATTTCACCGCGCTGACCTGGGAGTGTCAAGGGAAAGCGAAGCGAAATTTGGAGACTACCGACTTCCTTGACGCGAGAGAAGAAAGCGGCGCGCATCTGCAGACGCGCGCCGCCTCAACCTGTGCCCGATTCAGTGCTTGACGACTTCGCTCGCGGCGGGCGCATCGCCCGCTTTCACCGGGGCCGCCGCGGCATCCTCGTCGGTCAGCGGAACCGGCTGGCGCTCGAGCGCGACTTCGAGCACCTTGTCGATCCACTTGACGGGAACGATTTCGAGGCGATTCTTCACGTTGTCGGGGATCTCCGCGAGATCCTTGACGTTTTCCTCCGGGATCAGCACCGTCTTGATGCCGCCGCGGTGGGCGGCCAGCAGCTTCTCCTTGAGCCCGCCGATCGCGAGCACCTCGCCGCGCAGCGTGATCTCGCCGGTCATCGCGACGTCGGCCCGCACCGGGATCCCGGACAAGGCCGACACCAGCGCGGTCGTGATCGCGATGCCCGCCGACGGGCCGTCCTTCGGCGTGGCGCCTTCCGGGAAGTGCACGTGCAGGTCAGTCTTCTCGAAGATCTCGTCGCGAATGCCCATCCGACGGGCCCGCGCACGCACCACCGAGCGCGCTGCCTCGACCGACTCCTTCATGACGTCGCCGATCGAGCCCGTGCGCTGCACGTTGCCCTTGCCGGGCATGGTTGCGACCTCGATCGTCAGCAGGTCGCCGCCGACCTCGGTCCAGGCGAGGCCGGTGACCTGGCCGACCTGGTTCACTTTCTCCGCCATGCCGAAGGTGTAGCGACGCACACCGAGGAACTTGTCGAGGTTCTTCGCCGACACCTGGACCTTCTTGTCCTGGCTCTTCAGCAGCAGCTGCTTGACCACCTTGCGGCAGATCTTGCTGATCTCGCGCTCGAGCGAACGCACGCCCGCTTCCCGCGTGTAGTAGCGAATGATGTCGCGGATCGCGCTCTCGGTGATGTTCAGCTCGCCGTCCTTGAGGCCGTTGGTCTTCATCTGCTTCAGCAGCAGGTGCTCCATCGCGATGTGAACCTTCTCTTCCTCGGTGTAGCCGGACAGGCGGATCACTTCCATCCGGTCGAGCAGCGCCGGCGGAATGTTCATCGTGTTGCTGGTGGCGACGAACATCACGTCCGACAGGTCGAAGTCGACCTCGACGTAGTGGTCCTGGAACGTGTGGTTCTGCTCGGGGTCGAGCACTTCGAGCAGCGCCGATGCCGGGTCGCCGCGGAAGTCCATGCCCATCTTGTCGACCTCGTCGAGCAGAAACAGCGGGTTGCGAACGCCGACCTTCCCGAGGTTCTGCAGGATCTTGCCGGGCATCGATCCGATGTACGTGCGCCGGTGGCCGCGGATCTCGGCCTCGTCACGCACGCCGCCGAGCGCCATGCGGATGAACTTGCGGTTCGTCGCGCGGGCCACCGACTGGCCGAGCGAGGTCTTGCCGACGCCCGGGGGGCCGACCAGGCACAGGATCGGCGCCTTGACCTTCTCGACGCGCTGCTGCACGGCGAGGTACTCGAGGATCCGGTCCTTGACCTTCTCGAGCCCGTAGTGGTCGTCGTTCAGCACCTTCTCGGCGTTGGTAAGGTCGTTGTTGATCTTGCTGCGCTTCTTCCACGGCAGCCCGATCAGGGTGTCGAGATAGTTGCGGACGACCGTGGCCTCGGCCGACATCGGCGACATCAGCTTGAGCTTCTTCAGTTCCGAGTACGCCTTGTCGCGCGCGGCCTTCGGCATGCGGGCGGCCTTGATCTTCTTCTCGAGTTCCTCGAGGTCGGCGCCCTCCTCGCCCTCACCGAGTTCCTTCTGGATCGCCTTGACCTGCTCGTTCAGGTAGTACTCGCGCTGGCTCTTCTCCATCTGCCGCTTCACGCGGCCGCGGATGCGCTTCTCGACCTGCAGGATGTCGATCTCGGTCTCGAGCTGGGCGAGCAGATGCTCCAGGCGCTCGTTCAGGCCCGGCATCTCGAGGATCTTCTGCTTCTGCTCGAGCTTCAGCGGCAGGTGCGCGGCGATCGTGTCCGCCAGGCGGCCCGCCTCGTCGATGCCGGCGATCGAGGTCAGGATCTCGGCCGGGATCTTCTTGTTCAGCTTCACGTACTGGTCGAACTGGCTGACGATCGCGCGGCGGAGCGCCTCGACCTCGGCGGTCGGCGTCGTTTCCGGAACGATCGGGACCACGTTCGCGGTGAAGTGCGTAGGGCCGTCCTCGATCTGCTCGATGCGCGCGCGCTGCGCGCCCTCGACCAGCACCTTCACGGTGCCGTCGGGAAGCTTCAGCATCTGCAGGATGCTGGCCACGCAGCCGATCTCGTAGATGTCTTCGGCGGCCGGCTCATCCTTGGCGGCGTTCTTCTGCGCCACCAGCATGATGCTCTTGCCGGCCTCCATCGCCGCCTCGAGCGCGCGGATCGATTTCGGGCGCCCGACGAACAGCGGAATCACCATGTGCGGGAACACGACCACGTCGCGCAGCGGCAGCAGCGGCAGCGTGATGCGTTCCGGCGGCAGGATTTGTGTGGACATACGGAATGTTTCCTTCGGATGGAGTTTCAGTGCATATGCGCCCGGGCATGCGGAATGCAAGGGCGCTCCGAGATCCGCCCTGATCCAATCTAGCACGCACGGGACCCGTCAGCCGGGCCCGTCACTCAGGCGGAAAGGGCGGGCTGGAACCGCTAGCGCGGCGCGCTGGCGACCTTCGGCTGGTCGGAGTAGATCAGCAACGGCTTGCCGCCGCCGATGGTGTTCTCGTCGACGACGACCTTCACGACGTTCTGGGTGCTGGGCAGGTCGTACATCACGTCAAGCAGGACGCTCTCGACGATCGAGCGCAGCCCGCGTGCACCCGTCTTTCGCTTGATCGCCTTGAGCGCGATGGCGCGCAGGGCGTCCGGACGCACTTCCAGTTCGACCCCTTCCATCTGGAACAGCCGCTGGAACTGCTTCGCGAGCGCGTTCTTGGGCTGGACCAGGATTTCGACCAGCGCTTCCTCGCTGAGTTCATCCAGCGTGGCGACCACCGGAAGCCGGCCGACGAGTTCCGGGATCAGGCCGAACTTGATCAGGTCCTCGGGTTCGACGTCGCGCAGCAGGTCGCCCACCGAGCGGTCGCTCGCGCTCGTCACCGAGGCGCCGAAGCCGATCCCGCTCTTCTCGGACCTGTTGCGGATGATCTTCTCGACGCCGTCGAACGCGCCGCCGCAGATGAACAGGATGTTCGTCGTGTCGATCTGCACGAAGTCCTGGTTCGGGTGCTTGCGGCCGCCCTGCGGAGGCACCGAAGCGATGGTGCCTTCGATCAGCTTCAGCAGCGCCTGCTGCACGCCCTCGCCCGAGACGTCGCGCGTGATCGACGGGTTGTCGCTCTTGCGCGAGATCTTGTCGATCTCGTCGATGTAGACGATGCCGCGCTGCGCCTTCTCGACCTCGTAATTGCAGTTCTGAAGCAGCTTCTGGATGATGTTCTCGACGTCCTCGCCGACGTAACCCGCCTCGGTCAGCGTCGTCGCGTCGGCGATCACGAAGGGCACGTTCAGCAGCCGTGCCAGCGTCTGCGCGAGCAGCGTCTTGCCGGAGCCGGTCGGTCCGATCAGCAGGATGTTGCTCTTCGCGAGCTCGACGTCATCCTTGCTGCCCATGTGCTTCAGGCGCTTGTAGTGGTTGTAGACCGCGACCGACAGGATGCGCTTGGCCTTGTCCTGCCCGATGACGTACTGGTCGAGGATCGAGCCGATCTCGTGCGGAGTCGGCAGGTCGGAGCGCGTGCCGCTCGAGGCGGTGTCCGCGGTCGTCTCGTCCCGGATGATGTCGTTGCAGAGGTCGATGCACTCGTCGCAGATGAACACCGACGGGCCGGCGATCAGCTTCTTGACCTCGTGCTGGCTCTTGCCGCAGAAGGAGCAGTACAGGAGCTTTTCGCTCGAACCCTTTTTGTCCGACATAAAGGAGCGGGCGGGACCTCGTTATGTAGACGCAAGCAGATTAAGGCTGTTCGCCGCGTTTGACAAAGATCTTGTCGACGAGGCCGTAGCTTACGGCATCCTCTCCCGACATGAAGTTGTCGCGGTCCGTGTCCTTCGCGATCTTCTCGACCGGCTGTCCGGTGCGCTCGGAAAGGATCTTGTTCAGGCGCTCCCGCAGGTACAGGATCTCCTTGGCATGGATCTCGATGTCCGCCGCCTGGCCCTGCACGCCACCCAGCGGCTGGTGAATCATGATGCGGGAGTTGGGCAACGTGTAACGCTTGCCCTTCTGCCCGGCCGCTAGCAGGAACGCGCCCATGCTGGCCGCCATGCCGATGCAGATGGTCGAGACGTCCGGCTTGATGAACTGCATGGTGTCGAAGATGGCGAGCCCGGCACTGACGGAACCGCCCGGCGAGTTGATGTACAGCGAGATGTCCTTGTCCGGGTTCTCGGATTCGAGGAACAGCAGCTGGGCCACGACCAGATTGGCCGTCTGCTCGTTGATCGGCCCGACGATGAACACCACCCGGTCGCGCAGCAGGCGGGAGTAGATGTCGTAGGCGCGCTCGCCGCGGCCGCTCTGCTCGATGACGATGGGCACCATGCCGAGGCCCTGGGGCTCCAGCGCCGTCGCCGTCATGTCCGGTTTGATCATCCTTGCCTCGCCCTCGTCAGCGGCCCGTGTGGCCCATCAATTCGTCGAATGCAACCGTCGTGTCCACGACCTTCGCCCGTTCCAGCACCCAGCTCGTCACATTGTCCTCGAGGACGACCGACTCGAGTTCGCCCAGGCGCTTGCGATCGGAGAGGTACCAGTTGATCACTTCCTGCGGGCGCTCGTAGCTCTGCGCCATCTCCTCGACCACCTTGCGGATCTGGTCGGGCCGCGGCTGCAGTCCGTTCGCGCGCACGACTTCGCCCAGGAGCAGGCCGAGGCGGACGCGGCGCTCGGCCTGTGGCTGGAACAGGTCCAGCGGGAGCGGTGCGTCCTGGGCCGACATTCCGCGCGCGACCAGGTCGTTGCGCGCCGCTTCGGCGAGTCGCTGCTTCTCGCCCTCGACGAGCGACTTCGGCACCTCGAACGACGCGACCGTCAACAGGCCCGCCATCACGCTGTCCTTGCTGCGCGCGCGCAACCGCGACGCCACTTCGCGCTCGAGATTGGTCCCGATCTCGGACCGCATCTTCCCGAGGTCGCCGTCGGCGATGCCGAGGGACTTCGCGAACTGGGCGTCGATCGGTGGCAGCACGGGTTGCTGCGCCTTCTTCAGCGTCACCTCGAACTGCACCGTCTTGCCGGCCAGTTCCTTCGCGGTGTAGTCCTCGGGGAAGGTCAGCGGGAAGGTCCTGCTCTCGCCCGGCTTCATGCCGGTGACGGCGACCTCGAACTCGGGAAGCATCCGGCCCTGCCCCAGGGAAAACGGAAAGTCCGTGGCCGTGCCGCCGTCGAACGGCGTGCCGTCCCGCGTGCCCTTGAAGTCGACGGTGACGACGTCGCCGTCGGCGGCCGCGCGATCGACGTCTTCGTAGGTCGCGCGTTGCTTGCGCATGATCTCGAGGGTGCGATCGACCTCGGCATCGCCGACCGGGCAGGCGGCGCGCTGGACCTCGACCGCGGACAGGTCGCCGAGCGTGATCTCCGGGTAGACCTCGAACGTCGCCGAGAAGGCCAGGTCCAGCGAACCCTCGACCGCCCGCGGCTCGAGCCGAGGCGCACCCGCCACGCGGAGGTTGCCGGCAGTCACCGCCGAACTGAAGGCCTCGCCGACCTTGTCGTTCATCACCTCGGCGTGGACCTGGGCGCCGTAGTTCTGCGCCACCATCTTGAGCGGCACCTTGCCGGGCCGGAAGCCGGGCAACTTCACGGTGCGCGCAAGCTTGGCCAGGCGCGCCTGCACTTCCTTGTCGATCGCCTCGGCCGGTACGGTCAGGTCGATCCGGCGCTCGAGCGCGCCGAGGGACTCCACGGTCTGTTGCATCTTGTCAGGTTCTTTTCGATTGGCCGCCCAATGGTTCTGCAGTGACGTTCTGCACTGAGCGGCGGCAAGGCGTCAAAGTGCTGGTGCGAAGGGGGGGACTCGAACCCCCACGCCGGTGAAGGCGTCAGGACCTAAACCTGGTGCGTCTACCAATTTCGCCACCTTCGCGCCGCGACCGCGTGAGACTTCACACCCTATCGCGGAACGAAGCGCTGATTCTAGCGGAACTACCCGCGCTTCCCGGGCGCCCCGGCTTGCTGTGATAGCTTCATCGACATGGGGGTCGGACATTACGAAAACTTTCCGGTGGCGTCGCTGCTGCTGCCGGCGCGGCTGCGGCCCGCCGTCCGTGCAATCTACCGGTTCGCACGCGCGGCCGACGACGTGGCGGACGAAGGCGACGCCCTGCCCGAAGACCGGCTCCGCGAACTGGAGGCCTTCGGAAGCGATCTCGACCAGCTGGACGCGCCCGGCACCCGCTGGCCCGACCTCGCAGCCGCCGTGTCCGAACACGGATTGCCGCTGTCTCTCTTGCGCGACCTGTTGTCTGCCTTTGCGCAGGACGTCACCACCCGGCGTTACGCCGACTACGCGTCGCTCCTCGATTACTGCCGACGTTCCGCGAACCCGATCGGACGTCTGCTGCTGTCGCTGTACCGTCGCAACGATCCCAGGCTGGTTGCCATGTCCGACGCGATCTGCACGGGCCTGCAGCTGACCAACTTCTGGCAGGACGTCGCGATCGACTGGGACAAGGGCCGGGTCTACCTGCCCCGCGAGGATCTCGCACGCTTCGCCATCGATGAGGCGCAGATCGCCCGGCGACTGGTCGACGATCGCTGGCGCGCGCTGATGGCCTTCGAGGTGGCCCGCGCCCGGACCCTGCTCCAGAGCGGCGCCCCGCTCGCTCCCGCGCTCGGCGGCCGCATCGGACTCGAACTGCGCCTCGTCGTGCAGGGCGGCCTTCGCATCCTCGAGCGCATCGACGCGGCCGGCGGCGACGTGTTCCGGCACCGCCCGGCCCTGTCGGCGCGCGACTGGACGATGATGGGACTGCGCGCGCTGCGCCCCGTTCCGGACGCCGCATGACGCCCGACGAGTACTGCCAAGGCAAGGCCGCGGCCAGCGGTTCGAGTTTCTACTACGCGTTCCTGTTCCTGCCGACCGAGCGACGCCGTGCGATCACGGCGGTCTACGCCTACTGCCGTGAAGTCGACGACGCCGTGGACGAAGTCAGTGATCCATCGGTCGCCGAGGCCAGGCTTCAATGGTGGCGCGGCGAGGTCGCGGCGCTCTTCGAGCGGAAACCGACGCATCCGGTGACGCACGCGCTGCTGCCGTTCATCGACGGCCCGTTCGGCATCACGCGGGAGCGCCTGCGCGCCATCCTCGAAGGGATGGAGATGGACCTGCGGCAGAATCGCTACCTCGACTTCGCCGCCCTGCAGCGCTACGCGCACCTTGTCGCGGGCGTCGTCGGCGAGATCTCCGCCGCCGTCTTCGGGTACTCCGACCCGCGCACGCTCGACTTCGCGGGCCGACTCGGGCTGGCGCTGCAGCTGATCAACGTGATCCGCGACGTCGGCGACGACGCGCGCCGCGGCCGTGTCTACCTCCCCCTCGACGAGCTGCAGCGCTTCGGCGTGCGCGCGGCGGATCTGCTGAACGGCCGCCATGTCGACGGCTTCGTGCCGCTGATGCGTTTCCAGGCCGAGCGCGCGCGCGCCACCTACCGCGAGGCGCTCGCCCTGCTTCCCGCCGTCGATCGACAGGCGCAGCGTCCGGGGCTGATCATGGGTGCGATCTACGCAACGCTGCTCGACGAGATCGAACGCGAGAACTTCCAGGTCCTGCACCAGCGTGTTGCCCTGACGCCGCTGCGCAAGCTGTGGATCGGGTGGCGCACGTGGATCCAGCGGTGACGCGACCGCGCTCGACGGCCATCGTCGGCGGAGGCTGGGCCGGCTGCGCGGCTGCGGCGCAGCTGACGGTGGCCGGTGCGAACGTCACGCTGTTCGAAGCCGCTGCTGAACTGGGCGGACGCGGCCGGCGCGTCGCGCTCGAGTTGGACGGCGTCACCCATACCCTCGACAACGGCCAGCACCTGATGATCGGCGCGTACAGCGCGATCGCGGAAGTGCTCGCGACCGTCGGCATCGACATCGATCGCCTGGTCGAGCGCCGACCGTTCGAACTGTCCTATCCCGATGGCTTCAGGATCACGGCGTCGCGACTGCCGGCGCCGTGGCACCTGGTCACCGCGCTGCTCGGCGCGCGCGGACTGGCGTGGCGCGATCGCTGGTCGATGACACGCCTGCTCCGGGCGCTCGAGGCCGCCCGCTGGCAGGTCGGGCCGGATCGCGATGCCGCGAGCTGGCTCGCCGGGCACGGACAGGGTGACACCGTGATCGCACGCATCTGGCGTCCGCTCTGCATCGCCGCCCTCAACACGCCGCTCTCCGAGGCGTCCGCCCAGGTGTTCGCGAACGTGCTGCGCGACAGCCTCGGCGCGGACAGCGCCGCCTCGATGCTGTGGCTGCCCCGCAGCGACCTGTCGGCCCTGCTGCCCGAGGCCGTCGAGCGCTTTGTGTCCGCGCACGGCGGCGCCGTGCAGCGCGGCAGTCGGGTGGAAACGATCGGCCCGGCCGAGAACGGCTTTCTTCTCGAACCCGGACTCGGCCGCTTCGATGCCGTCGTCTACTCGGCGCCGCCGGCCCAGCTGGGTCGCGTCGCGCCCGCCTTCGCACCCGTGCTCTCCGATGCGCTCGAAGCCATCCGGCACTTCGACTACCAGCCGATCTGCACCGTCTACCTGAAGTACGACGTCGATGTGCCGCTGCCGCGTGGATTCACGGCCCTGCTCGATGACGCCGGGCAGCGCGACTACGGCCAGTGGGTCTTCGACCGCGGCGCGCTGGATCCCGCGAACCGCCGCGTGGTCGCCGTCGTCGTCAGCGCGAGCGGCGCGCACGATGACGAACCGTTGTCCGCCCTCTGCGACGCGGTTGCGCGGCAGCTCACGCGCGAGCTGGGCTTCCCGGCGCCGTGCGCGGCGCGCGCGGTCGTCGAGAAGCGGGCGACACTGGCCGCGCGGCCGGGGTTGCAGCGGCCGCCGAATGCGACTCTTGTCCCAGGCTTCGTGCTCGCCGGCGACTGGACGCACAGCGACTACCCGTCCACGCTCGAATCGGCCGTGCGCAGCGGCCACGCCGCCGCGCGTCTCCTGCTGAAGTGACCGTCAGCGCTCCGGGCGCACGCGCGCCAGCGCATGCTCGAGCCGGTCGACGGCGATCACTTCGAGCCCCTCGATCGCGTGCCTGGGAGCGTTCGCCCTGGGGATCAACGCCATCGAGAAGCCCAGCTTGGCGGCCTCGCGCAGCCGCTCCTGGCCGCGCGGCGCCGGCCTGATTTCGCCCGCCAGTCCCACTTCACCGAAGACGACCAGTCCTCGAGGCAGCGGCTTGTTGCGCATTGAAGAGACGATGGCCAGCAGCACCGCCAGGTCGGACGCCGGTTCGGCGATGCGGACACCCCCGACCGCGTTCACGAACACGTCCTGGTCGAAGGCCGCGACGCCGGCGTGGCGATGCAGGACCGCGAGCAGCATCGCGAGACGCTGGGGATCGAGCCCGACCGACAGGCGGCGCGGATTCGGCACGTGAGCGGTGTCGACCAGCGCCTGCACCTCGACCAGCAGCGGCCGCGTGCCTTCCTGCGTCACCATGACGCACGACCCCGCGACCTGCGCGTCGTGCTGCGAAAGGAACAGCGCCGACGGATTGCTGACGCCCTTCAGGCCGCGGTCGGTCATCGCGAAGACGCCGAGTTCGTTCACCGCGCCGAAGCGGTTCTTGAACGCCCGGATCAAACGGAACGACGAGTGCGTGTCGCCCTCGAAGTACAGGACCGTGTCGACCATGTGCTCGAGCACGCGGGGTCCGGCAAGCGAGCCCTCCTTGGTGACGTGGCCCACCAGGATCAGCGTGATCCCGGCCTGCTTCGCCATCCGCGTCAGCTGCGCCGCGCACTCCCGCACCTGCGACACCGACCCGGGGGCCGACTGCAACTGCTCCGAGTACACGGTCTGGATCGAATCGACCACGACCACCGCGGGCCTCTCCTCCAGCACGGTCGCGATGATCCGCTCGAGCGAGATTTCGGCCAGCAGCCGCACGCCTCCCGCCTCCAGCCCGAGCCGGCGCGCGCGCAACGCGATCTGCGGCGCCGATTCCTCGCCGCTGATGTAGAGCACCGACGTGGTGGCCGAGAGCGCGGCCAGCGACTGCAGCAGCAGCGTCGACTTGCCGATGCCCGGATCGCCGCCGATCAGGACCACGCCGCCCTCGACCAGCCCGCCGCCGAGAACGCGGTCGAATTCGTCGATGCCGGAAGGCACGCGCGGCATCTCCTTCGCCTGCACCTGCTCGAGCGACTGCACCGCCGCCGTCGGCGCGAGCGGCGCATACCGGTGCTCGACCGCCGCCTCGACGCGCGCTTCGCTCAGCGTGTTCCAGGCGTTGCAGTGCGGACACTGCCCCTGCCACTTGGGGCTGGCCCCGCCGCACTCGGAGCACACGTACTGGGTCCTGGCCTTGGCCATCATGCCGCCTCGACGACCGGCACGCGCGGCGCCAGCGCGCACATCAACTCGTATCCGACCGTGCCCGCGGCATTGGCCACTTCGTCGATCGGCAACTGCGCGCCCCACAGCTCGACCTGAGAACCGACGCCCGCCTCCGGGACATGGGTGAGGTCGACCGTGATCATGTCCATCGAGACGCGGCCGGCCAGCGGCACGCGCACGCCGGCCACGATGACCGGCGTGCCGTCCGGGGCGTGGCGCGGATAGCCGTCGGCGTAGCCGCACGCCACGACGCCGATCCGCGTCCGTCGCCGAGCGACGAAGCGCGTGCCGTACCCGACCGCGGCGCCCGCCTCGATCGTCTGCACGCCGATGATGCGCGACGTCAGCGCCATCCCCGCGCGCAGTCCGAGCGCAGTCGCCGGATGATGCTCGTCGGTGGCGCCGCCGTAGAGCGAGATTCCGGGGCGCACCGAGTCGCCGCCGACTTCGGGCTGCAGGAACAGCGCGGCCGAGTTCGCGAGGCTGCGCGGCTCCGGCCACTCGGCCGTGACGCCCTCGAAAGCGTCGAGCTGCTCCTCGACCGAGACCGGCCCCGTCGCGTCGTGCGGCCGGTCGGCGTTGGCGAAATGCATCATCAGCGTCAACTCGCGCACCGAATGAAGCCCGCGCAGCCGCTCATAGGCCTGGACCGCGCGTTGCGGCCGGAAGCCCAGGCGGTTCATGCCGGTGTTGAGCTTCAGGTGAACCGACAGCGGGCGCGCCGGACGATGGCGCTCGAGCATCTCCAGTTGCTCGCCGCAGTGAACCACCGTCGTCAGGTCGTGGTCAGAGCAGGCGGCGAGGTCCGCGGCCTCGAAGCACCCTTCGAGCAGCAGGACGGGCTTGCGCCACCCCGCTTCGCGCGCGCGCCTGGCTTCGTCCAGGTCGAGCAGCGCGAGTCCGTCCGCTTCCGCGAAGGCGCGCAACGCGCGCGTGAGACCGTGCCCATACGCGTTCGCCTTGACCACCGCCCACACGAACCGTCCGCGCGCCGCCTCGCGCGCACGGGCGAGGTTGTGGCGCAACGCGCCGAGATCGACGGTGGCAAGGATGGGACGGGGCACGGTGGGCGACGGAGCGCGCGACGGAAGACGCAGGCGCATAGCATAGCGATGCCGATGGCGGTTCCGTCGAAGGGGCTACGTGCTATAAGGACGCGACGGTCAACGCGCCATCGTTGAAGAGCGCGGACCGCGGTTGCTGCCACCCTGGAGACACTTCGACTTGCCCGCATCGCGCTTCGCTGCGGACCCGCCACGCCCATGAACCGCGGCTTCTACACCATCATGGCCGCGCAGTTCTTTTCGTCGCTGGCCGACAACGCGCTGCTGATTTCCGCGATCGCGCTGCTGCGCGAGATCGACGCACCGGCGTGGATGACGCCGATGCTGAAGCTGTTCTTCGTCGTGTCCTATGTCGCGCTGGCGGCCTTCGTCGGCGCCTTCGCCGACTCGTTCCCCAAGGGCAAGGTCATGTTCATCACGAACCTGATCAAGATCGGCGGCTGCCTCCTGATGCTGTTCGGCGCCCACCCGCTGCTCGCCTACGCGGTCGTCGGTTTCGGCGCGGCGGCCTATTCGCCCGCCAAGTACGGGATCCTGACCGAGCTGCTGCCGCCGGAAAAACTGGTCGTCGCCAACGGCTGGATCGAGGGACTGACGGTGACGTCCATCATCATCGGCTTCCTGCTCGGCGGCATCCTGATCAGCCCGCGCATCGCGGAGTGGCTGCTGGCCTTCGACCTGCCGATGTTCGAAACCGGAATCGACCTGCCCGCCGAATCGGCCATCGCGGTGATCACGAGCGTCTACGTGATCGCCACGCTGTTCAACCTCGGCATTCCCGACACCGGCGCCCGCTACGCGAAGCAGCACGTCCATCCGTGGAAGCTGCTGGTCGGCTTCTCGCACTGCTGCAGCGTGCTGTGGCGCGACAAGCTCGGGCAGGTCTCGCTCGCCGTGACCACGCTCTTCTGGGGCGCGGGTGCCACGCTGCAGTTCATCGTGCTCAAGTGGGCCGAGCAAGTGCTCGGCCTCGACCTGTCGCGCGCGGCGATCCTGCAGGCCGTGGTCGCGGTCGGGATCGCCGTCGGAGCCGTCTACGCCGCCTCCACCGTCGCGCTGAAGCAGTCGATGCGGGTGCTGCCGGTCGGCGTGGCGATGGGAGTCATCGTCGCGCTGGCCGCGTTCTACACGCCGGCGCTCGCGCCGGCCGGCGCCGTCCACTTCGGCTTCGCCTCGATGAGCTGGTTCCTGCTGATCGCGTGCGTCATCCTCGTGGTCATCGGGGGCCTGGCGGGCTACTTCGTCGTGCCGATGAACGCGCTCCTCCAGCATCGCGGCCACGTGCTGCTGTCGGCGGGCCACTCGATCGCCGTGCAGAACTTCAACGAGAACCTCAGCATCCTCGTGATGCTGGGCCTCTACGCGCTGCTGGTGTGGTTCGACCTGTCGATCCGGTCGGTGATGCTTCTGTTCGGCCTGTTCGTGGCGGTGTCGATGGTGCTGGTCGTCTTCCGGCACCGCTACAACCAGCGGCAGTTCGACTCGATCGCGCTGATCGGCCAGTTGAAGCACTGAGGCGCGCTGTCAGCCCGACGCATGGCGCGCGTGCACGTCGCGCGCGAAGCAGAGGTCGGCCCACGACTTCGCCTTGTCCCCGAGGCTGCGCAGCAGGTAGGCCGGGTGGTACGTCACCACCACCGGCACGCGCCGGCCGGCGACATCGATGTGATGCACCTGCCCGCGCAGGCTGGCGATGCTGGCGTCGGTGCCGAGCAGCGCCTGCGCCGCGAAGCGGCCCATGACCACGACGAGCTTCGGATCGACGAGTTCGACCTGGCGGCGCAGGAAGGGCTGGCACTGTGCCACCTCTGCCGGCTCCGGGTTCCGGTTGTTCGGCGGGCGGCACTTCAGCGCGTTGGCGATGAACACCGACTGCGGCGTCTCGCCTTCGCGCGTCAGCCCGATCGAGGCCAGCATGTTGTCGAGCAGCTTGCCGGCCTGGCCGACGAAGGGCTCCCCGCGCGCGTCCTCCTCCGCGCCAGGCGCCTCGCCGACCAGCATCCACTCCGCGTGCCGATAGCCGACGCCGAACACGGCCTGCCTGCGCGTTTCTCCCAGCGGGCAAGCACGGCACTGCGCGGTCTCGGCCGCCAGTTCGTCCCACCCGAGGCGCGCGATGCGGTCAGCGCGAGGGTCGACGGTCTCGCTGCCCGATGCCACCGCCGACGGATTTCGCTGCTGCCACACGGGGCCGAGGCCCATCGCCTGCCACAGCCGGTGCCGGCGGGCGTCGAGCGTCACAGCGCGATCCTCATGACGATCGCATCCTCGCGCCCGCCGTGTGCCGGGTAGTAGCCGCGCCGCACTCCGATCCGCTCGAACCCATAGCGCTGGTACAGGCGCAGCGCCGCGTCGTTGGTCGGCCGAACCTCGAGCAGCATCGTGCGGCCGCCGTGGCCGCGGGCGACCTCCGCCATCCAGACCAGCGTCTGCCAACCCAGGCCAGTGCGCTGGGCATGGCGTGCGACGCTGAGGTTCAGCAGGTGCGCCTCGTCGAGCGCCATCATCATCACGCTGTAGGCCGCCACCTCGCGCGTGGCGTCGCGCAGAACCCACGCGCTGTAACCGGCATGCAGCGCGTCGTGGAAGTTGCCGCGCGTCCACGGAAACGGATAGACCTCCTTCTCCGCAGCGGCGACCGCGTCGAGGTCCGCCTCCATCATGGGGACGTAGCGATCTTCCTCCGGCCGCGGCAGTGCGCTCATGCAGAAACCTTCTGCCGCCGCTCGTCGATCGTCAGGGCCACGCGGTCACGGACGTAGAGCGGCATCGCTTCGGCGGCCGTCACGGCGCGGCCGCGCCCGAAGTCGATGCGGGCGAGCCGCGCGATGTCGCCGGCGCCGCCGCGAAGTTCCGGCAGCCGGTCGCCCGCCAGCCCGCCCCAGGCCTCGCGGAAAACGCGGAGCGCGTCGCCTGCAACGAGGTCGGCGCCGACTTCGCATCGAAGCGAATCGAGCGCCGCGGGCGACTCGAGCGCGGGCGCATGGAGCTCCGACACGACCTCGTCGTTGCGATACACGCCGCAGTACGCCTCGTGCATCCGTGCATCGATCGCGACCAGCGCGACGGCGGCACGCGGATGCCGGGCGAACGCCGCGGCCGCGAGCGCGCGCAGGTTGCCGACGCCGATCACCGGCCGATTGCACGCGTACGCCAGACCCTGCACGACCCCGCACGCGATCCGCAGTCCGGTGAACGAGCCGGGACCCGCGCCGAAGGCAAAGGCGTCGATGTCGGCGAGCTGCAGGTCGCCGTCGCGCAGAACCGAGTCGATCAGCGGCAATACCCGATCAGAGTGCTTCTGTCCGACCGCCTCGCTGCGCTCGACGAGTTGCGAGTGCAGCAGCGCGACCGAACACAGCTCGGTCGCGGTATCGATCGCGAGAATCACGGGAGCGGTCATGCGCGAACCGCCGCACACGGCGCGCGGCGGCCTCTGGAAGTACGGCGATTCTAGCGAACGGCCGCCGCGACGATCGGAGCTACGCGCGCAGGTAACCGATCGGCGCGTGGCGCTTCTGCAGCACCCGTTCCGACGGGATCTGCCACAGCCGTTCGAGCAGCTCGGCGTAAATCGAACGGAAGTCGATCGCGTGCCGCGCGTTGCCGTTGTCGTCGAGCCGCTGAAGGTCGGGCGCTTCGCCGTACACGCCGCCCCTCACGAGGGGACCGAACGCGAACAGGGCGCTCGCCGTGCCGTGGTCGGTTCCCCCGGTCTGGTTCTCAAGGGGCCGACGGCCGAACTCGGAGTACGTCAGCACCAGCGTCCGGTCCCACAGCGACTGCTCTGTCAGCGCCAGGCGCAGGGCGACCACCGCGTCGGCCACCTGCTTGAGCAGCGCGCCGTGGACCTGCAGCTGGTTCTGGTGCGTGTCGAACCCGGGAAGCGCCAGCCGGATGACCGGCACCTGGCCGGTCGCGGCGATGCCGGCTGCGTGCTTCACCGCCTGCCCGACCGGACCGCGCGGAAACTCGGTCGTGAACACGGCGTCGGGCCGGATCGACGCGCCGGCGCGGGCGATGTCCGCTTCGACGCGCACGAGGTGCGCGAGCGCACCGCGAGAAGGCGCCGCCTCGCCGTTCGCCAGGCGCGCGAGCGCGGCGAAGCGCGCCGGGTCATTCAGCGCGATCGCGCGCGCACCGCCGCCCAGCGGGCCCAGGTCCGGAGCGCCGAGGACGACGCCGTCAGCGCTGTAGCGGCTGAAGTCGCCGGTCGATTGGAGAGCGCGCGTGAGCCAGCCGGTCTGCAGGACCTGTTCACTGTCGGAGGCCGTGTCCCAGATCTCGATCGAGCGGAAGTGCGACAGGTTCGGGCGCGGGTAGCCGACGCCCTGCAGCACGGCCACCTCACCGGCCGCCCACAGCGGTTCGAGCGCCCCAAGCGATGGATGCAGCGCGGGCCCGTCGGCCAGTCGCACGACGGCGTCGGGCTTCAAGCCGAGGCGCGGCCGCAGGTCGTGATAGCGGCCGTTGTCGACCGGCACGACCGTGTTCAGGCCGTCGTTGCCGCCGCGCAGTTCGACGAGGACCAGGAGGCGTGCCAGGGCGGACGACGACGCCCACGCCGGCAGCACCGAGCACGAGAGTGTCCCGAAGGCACCGGCGAGAAAGCGTCTGCGATCCATCGCGTCCCTTCGCTCCGTCACTTCAGCTGGTAGGCCGGATCGAGCACCGCGGCACGCAGGACGTCGAGGCCCAGCGTGCCGTCGGCGGCGTGCACGGTCGGCGGCACCGACAGCACCACGCCCTCCAGCCGAGCGCGCTCGGTGCCGCTCAGGGGCCGCTCCGGCGCAAGGCCGGCGGACTTCAGCCAGGCGTCCGGATCGACGCGCACCGAGCGCACCTGCTCCAGCATCCGCAGCCGACGCTGGAGCCCTTCGGCGCCGTCCTCGCCGGCTGGGGCGGCCATGGCCATGGCCGGACGCGCGTCGGGCGGCGCCGGAGACAGCGCGCGCTCGACGAACTGCTTGCGCGCCAGCAGCGTCGCCGTATTGATCCACGCGTCGCCACCAGGCCACCCGCGCACGTTCGGCGGCGAGAACAGGTTCTGTCCCATGCCCGCCATCGCCACCGCGGCCGCCGCCGGCGCGACCAGCCGGCCCTCCGACTGCCGCAGCAGGCCGACGACGAGTTCGACGGGAGACTTCACCAGTGCGTTCTCCTCGCTGCGCTGGATCACCTCGGGCTGCAGCAGCAGCGCGCGGACAGCGACGTCGATCCGCCACCCGCTCGAGCGGAACTCATCGGCGATCGGCCGGACGCGCGCGGCGTCGGGCACGGGCGACACGAACTCTCGCCACAGCTTCGACACGACGAACTCCGCCGTCGACGGCTGCGACAGCAGGACGTCGAGCACCGCGTCGCCGTCGAGCGGACCGCTGCGGCCGAGCACCGTCTTGTGGCCGCCGTCGTGCAGTCCTCGGCGGAACACGAACTGGCCGGTCGCCGGATCGAAGCTCCATCCGGTGAACGCCCGCGCGGCGTCCTTGATGTCGGCCTCGCCGTAGCGGCCTTCTCCCAGCGTGAACAGCTCCATCGCCTCGCGCGCGAAGTTCTCGTTCGGCGCGCCGCGTCGGTTCAGCGCCGTATCGAGGTACACGAGCATCGCCGGGTCCCTGGCGACCTGGTGCAGAAGGACGTCGAACCGACCGAGCGCGTGCCGCCGGAGCAGCACGTTCTGCCGGTACATCAGCTGCGCCCAGCGCACCTTCGGCTGCGCGGAAACGAAGTGGTTGTGCCAGAAGAGCGTCATGCGCTCGGTCAGCGGCGACTCGGTGGTCGCCATCTCGCGCAGCCACCACCCGCGCAGTTCAAGGCCCATGCGGACCTGCCTCTGCAGCTCGGCGCGGCGCTCTTCATCGGACAGGGCGCGCAGCTCGCGCAGCAGCACGATGCGATCGTCGATCCACGCCGGCGCTGGGGTGGCGGCCGTGTCGACGGACTCGGCAAGGAGGCGGTCGACCGCGGCGTGCTGCGTGAGCGGGGCGAAGCGAGCGACCTCGCCCGCCGAAGGCGCGAACCCGGCGCGCGTCAGCAACTGGCGCGCACCCTGCTCGCCCAGCGGACCGCCGGACGCCGCGGCGGCCGAGGCGGCCGAGGCGACGAGCAGCGCCAAGGCCAGTCCGACGGTTCGCAATGTGGGGCTCATCTCTTCCCGCCCTTGTCCGGACTCCGGTACAGGTCGCGCTGCGCCTCGCGGATCTGCTCGCGCAGCCGCTGCCGTTCCTCGGGCGACATCTGGTGCATCGGACGCGGCGGCGGACCGGCGCCAGGTTCCGACGGACGCTGTTCGGTGAAGCGATTGCGCATCGCGTGGCGCTCGTCCGGCGACATGTTGCGCCACATGTCGCGCCGCTGCTCGGGCGGCAGCCGGCGCAGCATCATTTCGCGCTGCTCGGGCGACAGCCGCTCCCACATGCCGCGCCGCTGGTCCGGGGAGAGACCCTCCCAAGCGCGCTGGCGCTCGTCCTGCGAGCGCGCGCCGCGCCAGGCCTCGCGCTGTTCGGGCGACATGCGCTCCCACATCTCGCGTCGCTGCTCCGGCGTCAGGCGCAGCCGCTGGCCCGGATCGACGCCAGAGGCCGCGAGCGCCGGTCCGGCGAGCGCGACCATGAGCGCGCACGTGAGGATGCGCGGCAGCGCGGAGCGAACGTGACGAAGGCACGGCGGAAGCATGGACGGAATGCTAGTGGGTGGCTCGACGATGGTGAAGAATTGTCCGCGCAACGGATGCGAGCACCACGTAAATTCTGTAACACTTTGTATGTGGCGCACGCCTGCCGCGTCCCTGCCCCTAGCATCACGGCATTCGATCACCCCCATAGGCCATGACGCGCACCGGTCCACCGAAGATCCTGGTCGTCGACGACGACCCGCGACTGCGGGAGCTGCTGCGCCGCTACCTGGGCGACAACGGCTTCGCGGTCGTCACCGCCGACGGCGGGCCGTCGATGAACCGGCTGTGGATGCGCGAGCGGTTCGACCTGCTGATCCTCGACCTGATGATGCCGGGCGAGGACGGACTGTCCATCATGCGCCGGCTGCGCGGCGCCAACGACAACACCCCGATCGTGATGCTCACGGCCAAGGGCGAGGACGTCGACCGCATCGTCGGCCTCGAGATGGGGGCCGACGACTATCTCCCGAAACCGTTCAACCCGCGCGAACTGCTCGCCCGCATCAACTCGGTGCTGAGGCGCCAGGCGCCGGACGACGCGCCGGGCGCCCCGTCCGCGGACGTCGAACCCGTGCCGTTCGGCGAGTTCCTGCTCGACCTCGCGACCCGCACCCTGACGAAGAACGGCGAGGACGTCCCGCTGACCACCGGCGAGTTCGCGGTGCTGAAGGCCTTCGCGCGCCATCCGCGCGTGCCCCTGTCGCGCGAGAAGCTGATGGAAATGGCGCGCGGCCGTGAATACGAGGCGTTCGACCGCAGCCTCGACGTCCAGGTTTCGCGACTGCGCAAGATCGTCGAGGCGGACCCCTCGAAGCCGCGCTACATCCAGACCGTCTGGGGCCTCGGATACGTGTTCATTCCCGAAGGCCAGGGCTAGCGCGCATGACCGGCCCATCCCTGCGCTCGCCCTCGCTGTTCTGGCGAACGCTGCTGCTCGTCCTGCTGCTGATCGTCGCCAGCCTCGGCGCCTGGATCCAGAGCTTCCGCGTGTTCGAGCGTGCCCCGCGCGCGCAGAACATCGCGCAGCAGGTCGTGTCGGTCGTCAACGTCACGCGCGCCGCGTTGCTGTACTCCGATCCCTTCGTCCGGCGCGAACTGCTGGCCGAACTGGCCGCCAACGAGGGCATCCGCATCTACCCGCTCGAGCCGACCGACACCGTCGCGCCGGTGACCGGGGCGCCGCTGATCCAGATGGCAGCGAAGCAAATCGTCGACCGGCTCGGTCCCGGCACCCAGGTCGCCTCCGAAGTGAACGGCACCCGCGGGCTGTGGGTGAGCCTGGCGCTCGACGACGACCGCTACTGGGTGTTCATCGACCGCGATCCGTCAGCCCGAACGTACGGCACGCAGTGGATCGGCTGGGCCGCGGTGGCGCTGCTGCTGTCGCTGATCGGCGCCGTCCTCATCACCCGGCTGATCAACCGGCCGCTGGCGCAGCTTTCGCGCGCGGCGGCCGAGATGGGCAGCGGCCGCCAGCCCGCGCCGCTGCCGGAAACCGGGCCTGTCGAGATCCGCACGGTCAACGAGAGCTTCAACCGCATGGTCGCCGACCTCGGCAAGCTCGAAGCCGACCGCGCGGTGCTGCTGGCGGGGATCTCCCACGACCTTCGCACGCCGCTGACCCGCCTGCGACTGGAAGTCGAGATGGCCAACGTGCCCGGGAAGGCGCGCGATGCGATGGTCGGCGACATCGAACAGATCGACAGCATCGTGCGCCAGTTCCTCGACTACGCGCGCAAGGAGCCGCAGGCGCCGGCCGAGGACATCGAACTCGCGCCGCTGCTCGAAGCCGCCGTGCGCCGCGCGCGCATCGAGACGCAGCCGCTGTCGCGCGTCGACCTCCGCCTGGCGCCCGCGGTGAAGGTGCGCGGGTACCGGACCGAACTCGATCGCGCCGTCGACAACCTGCTGACGAATGCCGCGCGCTACGGACGCGATCCGAAGTCGGGCCTGCTCAACGTCACCGTGAGCCTGCTGCGCAGCGACGACATGGCGATCGTCGGCGTCGCCGACAACGGGCCGGGCGTGCCCACCGACCAGATCGAGCGCCTGTTGCGGCCATTCGAGCGCGGAGAGGCCGCGCGTTCGGGCAGCGGCGGAGCGGGACTCGGCCTGCCGATCGTGCAGCGCATCGCGCGCATGCACGGCGGCGACCTGCGCCTGCTCGCCAACGCGCCCCATGGGCTGCGCGCCGAGCTGGCGCTGCCCGCGCTCTAGCAACAGGCGTCAGTCGCCGAACAGCAGCACCACGGCCTGCGCGGCGATGCCTTCGCCGCGCCCCGCGTACCCGAGCTTCTCGCTGGTCTTGGCCTTGATGTTGACGGCGCCAGCGTCGATGCGGCATTCGGCCGCGACCGCCGCGCACATGGCCGCCACGTGTGGACCG
>Ga0209253_10001114_pt1 | contig 23442 bp, 18 predicted proteins | sample FrelakmetBRP12BR_FD_187145 | JGI IMG/M metagenome (GOLD analysis project Ga0209253, IMG submission 187145) | Freshwater lake sediment microbial communities from the University of Notre Dame, USA, for methane emissions studies - BRP12 BR (SPAdes)... | ecosystem: Environmental > Aquatic >...
CTGACCCGGCCGGACGTGATCGGCGAGATCCACCGTCGCTACCTCGAGGCCGGCGCCGACATCATCGAGACCAACACCTTCAACTCGAACGCGCCCTCGCAGGCGGACTACGGCGCCGAATCGCTGGTGCGGGAGCTGAACCTCGCGGCGGCGCAGATCGCGCGGCGCGCGGCGGACGACGTGGCCGCACGCACGGGCCGAGCGCGCTTCGTCGCGGGCACGCTCGGACCCACGAACCGCACGGCGTCGCTGTCCCCCGACGTCAACGACCCGGCCTTCCGCAACGTCACGTTCGACGAGCTGGTCGCGACCTACGCCGAGGCCACGCGCGCGCTGGTGGAGGGCGGGGTGGACCTGCTGCTGGTCGAGACCATCTTCGACACGCTGAACGCGAAGGCGGCGCTCTTCGCCGTGCGGCAGGTCCTGGACGAACTGCAGCTGGACCTGCCCGTCATGATCTCGGGCACGATCACCGACGCCTCGGGACGGACGCTGTCCGGGCAGACCGTCGAGGCGTTCTGGAATTCCGTGCGCCACGCCCGGCCGGTCGTGATCGGCTTGAACTGCGCGCTCGGCGCGAAGCAGCTCCGGCCCTACGTCGAGGAACTGTCGAGAATCTCCGATGCGTACGTCTGTGCCTATCCGAACGCGGGCCTGCCGAACGCCTTCGGCGAGTACGACGAGACCGCCTGCGAGACCGCGGGCCTGATCCGGGACTACGCCGCCAGCGGCTTCGTCAACATCGTCGGCGGCTGCTGCGGCACGACACCGGACCACATCGCGCACATCGCGCAGGCCGTCGCGGGCCTGCCGCCGCGCCGCCCGGCCGTGCTCGAGCCGCGCTGCCGCCTGAGCGGGCTCGAGCCGCTGAACATCGGCCCGGAGAGCCTGTTCGTCAACGTGGGTGAGCGCACCAACGTCACGGGATCGGCGAAGTTCCGCCGCCTGATCGAGGCGGACGACTATGCGGGTGCGCTGGACGTGGCACGCCAGCAGGTCGCGAGCGGCGCGCAGGTGATCGACATCAACATGGACGAGGGCATGCTCGACTCGGAAGGCGCGATGGTGCGCTTCCTGAACCTGCTCGCGGCCGAGCCCGACGTCGCGCGCGTGCCCGTCATGATCGACTCCTCCAAGTGGTCGGTGATCGAAGCCGGGCTCAAGTGCCTGCAGGGCAAGGGCATCGTGAACTCGATCAGCCTGAAGGAAGGCGAGCGCGCCTTCCTCGAGCAGGCCCGGCGTGTCCGCGCCTACGGTGCGGCCGTGGTCGTCATGGCCTTCGACGAGCAGGGCCAGGCCGACACCGTGGAGCGCAAGGTGTCGATCTGCCGGCGCTCGTACGAACTGCTGACGAAGCAGGCAGGCGTGGCGCCCGAGGACATTATCTTCGATCCGAACGTCTTCGCGGTAGCGACCGGCATCGAGGCCCACGAGCGTTACGCCCTCGACTTCATCGAGGCCACGGCGAAGATCCGCGCCGCCTGCCCGCACGCGCTCGTGAGCGGCGGCGTGAGCAACGTGTCTTTTTCGTTCCGCGGCAACGAGCCCGTGCGCGAGGCCATGCACTCGGTGTTCCTCTACCACGCGATCCGCGCTGGAATGGGCATGGGTATCGTCAACGCCGGCCAGCTCGCGATCTACGAACAGATCGACCCGGAGCTGCGGGAGCGGGTGGAGGACGTGGTGCGGGCGCGGCGCGCGGACGCGACCGAGCGGCTCCTCGAAATCGCCGGGCGCTACAAGGGCGAGGCCGGGCAGAAGCGCGTCGAGGACGACGCCTGGCGGTCCTGGCCCGTGACCCGGCGCCTCGAGCACGCGCTGGTACGCGGCATCGATGAGTTCGTCGTCGACGACGCCGATGCTGCCCGAATCGAGTTGGGCAGCGCGCTCGCTGTGATCGAGGGCCCGCTGATGGACGGCATGAACGTGGTCGGCGACCTGTTCGGCGCGGGCAAGATGTTCCTGCCGCAGGTGGTGAAGTCCGCAAGGGTCATGAAGAAGGCGGTCGCTCAACTCGTGCCCCACCTCGAGCGGGGGCCGGACGAGGCCGCGCGCTCGAACGGCAAGATCGTGATGGCCACGGTAAAAGGCGACGTGCACGACATCGGCAAGAACATCGTCGGTGTCGTGCTCCAGTGCAACAACTTCGAGGTCATCGACCTCGGTGTGATGGTGCCGGCCGAACGCATCCTCGAGACCGCGCGCCGCGAGGGCGCGGACATGATCGGGCTCTCGGGCCTCATCACGCCCTCGCTGGATGAGATGGTGCACGTGGCGCGAGAGATGAAGCGGCAGGGCTTCAAGGTCCCGCTGCTGATCGGCGGCGCGACCACCTCGCCCGCGCACACGGCCGTGAAGATCGACCCCGAGTACGACGGGCCCATCGCGTACGTGAAGGACGCCTCGCGGGCGGTCGGCGTCTGCCAGGCACTGGTGACCGCCGGCCAGCGGGAAGAAGCGACGCGGCGGCTCAAGGCCGAGCACGCGGCGAAGCGCGAGCAGCACCGCGGACGCAAGGTGAAGGCGCCCGCCTTCACGCTCGCCCAGGCGCGCGCGAACCGGTTCCACTGCGACTGGTCGGCGTACCGCCCGCCCGTGCCGCGGTTCGCCGGCGTGCGGCGCTTCGAGGACGTGGCGCTCGAGGAACTCGTGCGCTACGTGGACTGGATGCCGTTCTTCAATGCCTGGGAATTCGCCGGCAAGTTCCCGGACGTGCTCACCGATCCCGTGGTCGGCGAGGCCGCGAGCAACCTGTATGCGGACGCGCGTCGCGTCCTGAAGCTGATGATCACGGAGCGCTGGGTCAGGGCGAGCGCCGTGATCGGCTTCTTCCCGGCGAACTCGGTGGACGAGGACATCGAGGTCTATGCCGACGAGTCCCGCGGCGAAGTTGCCTGGCGCCTGCACCACCTGCGGCAGCAGAAGCCCAAGCCCGCCGGCCAGCCGCATTACGCGCTCTCCGACTTCGTCGCGCCGCGAGATTCCGGCGTGCAGGACTGGGTCGGGGCGTTTGCGGTGACGGCCGGCATCGGCCTCGACGAAAAGGTCCGGGAGTTCGAGGCACGCCACGATGACTACGGCGCGATCATGGTGAAGGCGCTGGCCGACCGGCTCGCCGAGGCGCTCGCGGAACGCATGCACGAGCGCGTGCGGCGCGAGTTCTGGGGCTATGCGCCGGAGGAGCGGTTCACGAGCGACGACCTCGTGCGCGAGAAATACCGCGGCATCCGGCCGGCGCCCGGGTATCCCGCGTGCCCGGACCACACCGAGAAGGCGACGCTCTTCCGCATGCTGGACGCGGAGCGCAACACGGGTATCCACCTCACCGAGAGCTTCGCCATGCACCCGGCCGCGGCGGTGAGCGGCTGGTACTTCTCGCACCCCGAAGCGACTTATTTCGCCGTTGGCAAGATCGACGCGGACCAGGTCGCCGATTACGCGCGTCGCAAGGGAATGCCGCTGGCCGAGGCCGAGCGCTGGCTCGCGCCCTCGATCGGCTACGGGCCGGCAGCCGACGCCGCCTGAGCGGCGCCGGCTGCGGCCGGTGGATCAGTTGGAGAACTGCACCGCGCCGTCCAGCGGCGCACTCACGACCGTGCCCGCGGCGAGGCTCACTTCGCCGCCGGTCTTCTGGGCGATCCCGAGGCCGGCGGCTCCGCCGATGAGGCCTCCGACGACCGCGCCGCTCTTGTGACTCACCTGGTGGCCGATGATCGCGCCGGCCGCGGTCGTGCCGACCACCTTGGCCGTGTCCTTGCCGGTGTCGCTGGCGGCCTGCTGGAGCAGGCGCGCGCTGATGGCGACGGAACCATTGTCGCCGGCCGAAAGCCTGTCGAAGGTGATGCCCAGCGTCGGCGTTCCCCCGATCTTCTTGCTGCCCGACACCACCTGCGTGACCGTACCGGTCACCGCGGATCCCGCGGCGGCGGCACGGCGTCCGTCCACGACGAGGTCGGAGGCAAGCTGGCCCTGCACCGGGTCGCCCACCACGGAGGTCTTGGTGGTGACGGCCGAGACGAGCTTGATCGAGAGCGGAGTGCCGGCGGGCACGACGATCGGCGGCGGAGGCGGGGGCGGTGCGGGCTTCGACTGCGGCTGAGCCGCCGCGACCGTCGTGGCTTTCTTTGCCGGGGGCTTCTTCGCGGCCGCCGCCGCGGCCGTAGCAGCCTGTCTTGCGGTCTCGGCGTCGCGACGCGCGAGTTCCGCCTCGAGTTCCTGCTGTCTCACCGCCGCCTCGCGGTCGGCGAGTTCCCGCTCCTTCGCGGCGAGTTCGGCGGCGCGGGCCGCATCGGCGGCGGCTGCCTCGTCGGACGGCCCGGCGACCCCGGTTGCCGGAGCCGTCGCGGCGGCATCCGCCGGCGCGACGGCTGCGGCAGGAGCCGGTTGCTTGCTGCAGCCCGCGAGCGACAGGAGTGCGAGGCCGGTCACGAGAGCCGGTGCCAGGGAGCGAATCAGTTGCCTGTTCAAGTAGTCATCTCCACGGAGAGTTACGTCGAATTCGAGCCGGCCGGGCCGGGAAAGTTCCGCAATTCACGCGACTTCGTAGTCGTCGAAGTCCACGGTCCTGAGCAGCCTGCGATAGCGGATGGTGCCGTGCGGCCAGTTGTTGGTGATTGTGCCGTCGGCGAGCTTATACCAGCTGCTCTTGGCGTCGGCCCAGACGGACTTCTCGAGATCGTGCGCCAGCCTGCAATTGTACTCGTCCATCACCTCGCGCCTGACGTCGAGGCGCCTCGCGCCCTCCGCCCGCATGCGCAGGACCGCCTGGACGATGTAGCCCGCCTGCGCCTCGATCATGACGAGGATGCTGTTGTGCCCCAGGTTCGTGTTCGGCCCGTAGAGCATGAAGAAGTTCGGGAAGCCGCTCACGGTCACGCCCAGGTACGCGTGCGCGCCGCGGCGCCATTCCTCCGACAGCGTACGACCGGCGAGTCCCGTGACCTGCACCGTCGCCAGGAATTCCGTCGCCTTGAATCCGGTGGCGTACACCAGCAGTTCGGCCTCGTGCAGTTCGCCGTCCCGCGTGCGCACACCCGTCGCCTCGATGCGATCGATGGGGTCGGTCACCAGCCGCACGTTGCGGCGGCCGAGCGCCGGATAGTAGTCATCGTTGAAGAGCACGCGCCGCGCGCCGATGGGGTAGTCCGGCACCAGCTTCGCCCGCAACGACGGGTCCGCGACCTGCCGGCGCAGGTGCATGAGTGACCGCCGTCGCGCCGCCCACTGCGCGATGCGCACCCGCTTCATGAGCGGCGTCAGCATCATTTCGCCGAAGAAGAACCACTGCCAGTCGTGGCGCAGCTTCGCGAGCCAGGGCCAGCGCCCCATCAGGCGGTGCAGGCGCGGCGAGTAGAGCCGGTCCTTGCGCGGCAGCAGCCAGTTAGCCGAGCGCTGGAAGACGGTGAGCCGTTCCGCGAACGGAGCAATCTGCGGCACGAACTGCACCGCGCTCGCGGCGTTGCCGATCACCGCGACGCGCTTGCCGGTCAACTCCACCGAGTGGTCCCAGCGCGCGGAGTGGAACTGGGGACCCGCGAAGTCGCCGCGACCCGGGAGGTCGGGAATCGAGGGACGGTGCAGCTGGCCCACGCCGGTCACGAGGAACTCCGCCTCGATCGCTTCGCCGCCGGCGAGTTCGACCCGCCACAGGTTGCGTGCCGCGTCGAATCGCGCCGCCGTCACTTCCGCATTGAACCGGCAGCGGGGCAGGAGTCCGGCCTTGACCGCGCACTCGGCGGCGTACCCGAGCAGCTCCGGCTGCCAGGCGAAGCGCCGGCTCCAGTCCGTCTTCTGCGCGAAGGAAAAACTGTAGAGGAACGAAGGCGCGTCGCACGACGCGCCGGGATACGTGTTGTCGCGCCAGGTGCCGCCGAGCGTCGCCGCCTTCTCGAGGATCACGAAGTCGTCGATGCCGGCGCGCTTCAGCACCATGCCCATGCAGATGCCGGAGTGGCCGGCGCCGATGATCGCAATGCGGGTCGTCGTCATTGAATCCCGTGACTAGTCCAGTCCCTGCACGTAGGCCGGGCCTCCGAGCGAGGACATCTGGCGCTCGATCCAGGCCTGCCGCCGCCGCACGTAATTCGAGGGCGCATCGGCACGGAAACGCTTCGGCGCGGGCAGGACCGCGGCCAGCAGCGCGGCGTCAGCGCGCGTCAGGCGCGAGGCGTCCTTGTGGAAGAAACGGCGGCTCGCGGCCTGCACTCCGAACGTGCCGCGGCCGAACTCGGCGACGTTCAGGTAGACCTCGAGGATGCGCTGCTTGCTCCACGTGAATTCGATCAGCACCGTGAGGCCCGCCTCGAGCCCCTTGCGGAACCAGCTCTGCCCGGGCCACAGGAACAGGTTCTTGGCCACCTGCTGCGAAATGGTGCTCGCCCCGCGCACGCGCCGCCCGCGTTCGCGGTCCGCGAGTGCCTTGTCGATCTGCTTGAAGTCGAAGCCGTGGTGCCCGGGAAACTGCTGGTCTTCGGCCGCAACCACCGCGAGTGCCGCGTTGCGCGAGATCCTGTCCCAGTCCCGCCATTCATGGCGGAATTCGTAGCCGGACTTGCTCGAGAAAATCGCGCCCACCCGGCTCTGCAGCATGAAGGACGTGAACGGCGGGTCAATCCAGCGCAGCGCTACGACGATCGCCACCGTAACCGCCGCCCAGGCCGCGATCGCAATCCCGAGGCCGCGCAGCAGCCGCGACAACCGGGGGCGGCGCCTGGCCATGTGGAACGCCTGCCCGCAGGCCGCGCGGCTCAGCCGGCGTCCGCGACCCGCTTCGCGCTGGTCACCTCGACCGGCGTCAGCGGCACGTCCTGGTGGCCGCCCTTGTTGCCGGTCTTCACCGCCGCGATCTTGTCCACGACGTCCAGGCCCTCGGTCACGTGACCAAAGACCGCGTAGCCGGCGCCGCCGCGGCCCGGATCGAGGAACACGTTGTCCACGAGGTTGACGAAAAACTGCGAGGTGGCGCTGTGCGGGTCGTTGGTGCGCGCCATGGACAGCGTGCCACGGCGATTCCTGAGTCCGTTGTCCGCCTCGTTGCGAATCGGCGCGCGCGTGGACTTCTGGCGCATGTCGGCCGTGAGGCCGCCCCCCTGGATGACGAAGCCCGGGATCACGCGGTGAAACACCGTGCCGTCGAAGTGGCCCGCATCCACGTAGTCGAGGAAGTTCTTGGCGCTGATCGGCGCCTCCTTCTCGAATAGCTCGATGGTGAAGCTGCCCAGGGTGGTCTCGAAGCGAATCATGGCGGGAGTCCGTGGAGAGTCGTTGACCGGGGGCGGAATAGTGAATGGACGCGGTCCCGATGTCACGTCCCCGGGGAAGCAGCCCCTGCGGGTCTCACGTACCTCGCCGGGGGCCGCAGCGGGTAAAGTGTCGGGCCGTGCCGATCTCATTTCGTTCCGAGCCTTGCGAGACCATCGACCCGTTGCAGGTGTTCGCCGCGGCGGGCGCCGCGCCGCGTTTCTACTGGGAACAGCCGGACGCAGGGCGATTTCGGGTCGGGGTCGGGTCAGCCGCCTGCCTGGCCGTCACCGGGGCACGGCGGTTCCGCGAGGCCGAGGCCGGGGCGCGGGAGATCTTCTCGAGGGTCGAGTGGGAGGGCCCGGGTCCGCGGATCGCGCAGCTCTTCGGCGGCTTTGCCTTTGCGCCCACGCGGATGTCCGGCGGGCTGTGGCAGGGCTTTCCCGACGGGGCCCTGAGGCTGGCGGAACTCGTGTACTCACGGGAGGACGGCCGCTGCGTGCGCGATGTCCGCGTTGGCAGCCGGTGGGCCGGCCTGAACACGCGTGCGCTCGCAATGGGCCACCCCGTGCGCGGCGTCGTCGAGATCGGCAACGGTGGGCCGGAGCCCTACATCAAGCGCGTGCAGAGCATCCTCGAGGGCATTCGCGCCGGCGACCTGCAGAAGGTGGTGCTGGCGCGTGAGGTGCACGTCACTGCGGGTGCGCCGATAGACCCTGTGGCCTGGCTCGTCGCGCTGCGCGAGCGATTCACCAACTGCACCTTGTTCGCCGTCGGCGAGGGCGATGCAGTGTTCCTCGGCGCGAGTCCGGAACGCCTGGTCCGCGTGCAGGGCGACCGCGTGACGACCGCGGCGCTGGCCGGCACGGCACCGCGGGGTGCGTCGCGGGCCGCCGACCACGCGCTGGGCGAGGCGCTGTGCGACAGCAGCAAGAACGCGGCCGAGCACGACATCGTCGTGCGCTACCTGCGCTCGGCGCTCGCCGAGTGCTGCGACGAGGTCGAAGTCGCGCGCGAACCGGTCCTCCTCAGGACCCGCACAGTGCAGCACCTCTGCACTGAATTGAGCGCGCGCCGGCGAAGTTCTGCGCCCGTGACACTGCTCGAGCTCGTGGAACGGCTGCACCCGACGCCGGCGGTCGGCGGCGCGCCGAGCGAGGCGGCGCTGCGCTGGCTCGCCGAGCACGAGTCCGTCGATCGCGGCTGGTTTGCCGGCCCGGTCGGCTACCTGCAGTCGGACGGCGATGGCGAGTTTGCGGTAGCCTTGCGATCGGCCCTGGCGCGCGGAAAGCGGGCCACCGCCTGGGCAGGCGCGGGCATCGTGGCCCGGTCCCAGCCCGCGGCCGAATTCACCGAGACCGAGTTGAAGCTGCGGACCGTGCTGGGTCCGCTGCTATGGGGGGCGCCCTGATGAACGACCACACTGGCGGCAGCGACGTCGGCACGGCGAACCTGCGATTCGCTCGCGCCCTGGTCGCGGAATTGCATGCCGCCGGCGCTGCCGCGGCATTCGTCTGTCCCGGGTCGCGATCGACGCCGCTCGCACTTGCGATCGCGGAGCGCCAGGGCCTGCCGCACACGGTGCACGTGGACGAGCGCAGCGCCGCGTTCCACGCGCTGGGTTACGCGAAGGCCTGTGGCCGGCCGGTGCTTCTACTGTGCACCTCGGGGACCGCGGGTGCGAACTTCCTGCCGGCGGTCGCCGAGGCGCATCACTCGCGCGTGCCCCTCATCGTGCTGACGGCGGACCGGCCCCCCGAGCTGCGGGCGTGGGGCGCGCCACAGACCATGGAGCAGCGCACACTGTATGCGGGCTTCACGCGCTGGGTCGAAGAGGCCCCGTGCCCGTCGGAGCGGCCGTCGGAGGTTGGCTACGCACGCGCCCTCGGACGTCGAGCCGTGGCCCAGGCCATGGGTCCTGCACCCGGCCCCGTACACCTGAACCTGCCGTTCCGCGAGCCGCTGCTGCCGGCGACGATCGACGAGCCCGAGCCCACGGGCAAGGCGTTGGTGCCGCCGGCGTGGCTCGGCGATGACTCGACGGGCGACTACGCGTCACTTGCCCGCGAACTGCACGGTATCGAGCGCGGCGTGCTGGTCTTCGGACCGGACCCCTGGGACGCGTCGCTCGCCGAGGCTGCGCATGCCCTGGCGGCGTCGCTCGGCTGGCCGCTCCTGGCGGATCCCGGATCGGGCCTGCGCGCCGGTGCGGCGCCGCGAGACGCGGTGGTGCCCGGCGCGGACCTGATGCTGCGCGACGCGAAGGTTGCCGCGGCGCTGGCGCCTGATTTGATCATTCGCTTCGGCGGGCAGCCCGCGAGCGCATCGATCGGCGCCTGGATGGCACGTCATGGTTCGGCGGACGTCTGGCTGGTCGATCCGGCGGGCGGGTTTCGCGATCCTCAGCATCGCGCCAGCCGCTGCTACCGCCTCTCCTCGCGGAATTTCTGCCGGCAGGCGGCGTCGACCGAGTCGCGCGGGCCGCAGGGAGACTGGTGCTCGAAGTGGCGGCAGGCCGATCGCGTCGCCCGTGCCGCGGCGCTTGCATTCGTCGAGGCTGAACCGCGCCTGCTCACGCCGCAACTCGCGCGGGCGCTCTGGGCAGAGCTGCCCGCGGGCGCCGTGCTCTACGCCGCGAACAGCATGGTCATCCGGGACATTGATGCATTCGCCGGGCCGCGCGATGCTGAATTGCGCCTGCTCGTGAATCGTGGCGTGAACGGGATCGACGGCACCGTGTCGTCGGCACTCGGCGCCGCCGCTGCGCTGCGCCGGCCGACCGTGCTCTGGTGCGGCGATCTCGCGCTGCTGCACGACCTGTCGGGCCTGCTCGCCGGGCGCATGCAGGGCGCGGACCTCACGATCGTGGTGAGCAACGACGACGGTGGCGGGATCTTCGAGTACCTGCCGGCGGCGCGGACGCTGCCGCGCCCCGTGTTCGAGCGCATGTTCGCGCTGCCGCACGGACTCGATCTCTGCGGCCTGGCGCGCGGCCTCGGCTGGGACGCGACGCGCGTCGCCTCCCAGCCGGCCTTCTCGCAGGCGCTGTCGCGCGGGCTGGCGGGCGGACGCCACGTGATCGAAGTGGCCGTGGATCGCGCCGCCAATACCACGTTTCACGCGGCCGTATACGCGGCGGTGAGCGCCGGACTCGCGCGGGAGTGGTCAGCGTGAGTGCGCGCGCGCTCCACTACTTGCGCCGCGGCCAGGGTCCCGCACTCATGCTGCTGCACGGGTTCACCGGTACGGGCCAGGACATGGCGCGCGTGGCGGGCGCGCTCGACGCGGACTTCGATATCATCGTGCCGGACCTGCCGGGCCACGGTAAGTCGGTCGGCGACGCCGGGGTGACCGCGTACGGTTTCGAGGATTGTGTAGATCGCCTCGCGGCGACGCTCGAGGCAACCGGTCACCATCGGGCTCACTGGCTCGGGTATTCCATGGGCGCGCGGCTCGCGCTCGGCTGCGCGGTGCGGCACCCGGAGAGCGTCGCGTCGCTGCTGCTGATCGGCGCTCGTGCGGGCATCGAGGACCCTGATGAGCGCGTGAGCCGCCGTCGCGCCGACGAGGCACTTGCGGATCGCATCGAGGCGATGGGCATGGAAGCCTTCGTCACGGAGTGGCTCGGGCAGTCCCTGTTCGCTTCGCAGCGGCGCCTCGGTCGAGAGTTCCTCGAGGAGCGGCGGCGCGAGCGTCTCGTCAATGATGCGCACGAGCTGGCCGCCAGCCTGCGCGGCACGGGGCCCGGCGCGCAGCCGTCGCTCTATGGCGCCCTGGCGCGCGTCGACGTGCCCGTGCTGCTCGTGGCGGGCTCGCTCGACACGACGTTCGTGGGATACGCCCGCGATCTCGCGCGTCGCCTGCCCGATGCCGAAGTCTGCGAGATCGCAGACGCCGGGCACGCGGTACACCTCGAGCAGCCGGTCGCGTTCATCGACGCCGCACGGAAATTCCTGCGCCGGGCAACGGACCCGGCGCGTGTTCATCATTCGATCAAGGTTGAGGAGACCCCGTCATGACCGACACGACCCAGGCGGCGCAGGGCCGGCCGAACTGGCAGGCCGTCCGCGACTACGAGGACATCCGCTTCGAGAAGGACGGCGGCCTCGCGAAGATCACGATCTGCAGGCCGGAAGTGCGCAACGCCTTCCGGCCGAAGACGCTGTTCGAACTCATCGACGCCTTCTCGCGGGCGCGCGAGGACGGCACGATCGGCGTCATCATCTTCACCGGCGAAGGCGACCTCGCGTTCTGCTCGGGTGGCGACCAGCGCATCCGCGGCAACGAGGGCTACGTCGGCGACGACGGCGTGCCCAGGCTGAACGTGCTCGACCTGCAGCGGCTGATCCGATCGCTTCCCAAGCCCGTCATCGCGGCGGTCGCGGGCTACGCGATCGGCGGGGGACACGTGCTGCACGTCGTCTGCGATCTCACCATCGCCGCGGAGAACGCGCGCTTCGGGCAGACGGGCCCGCGGGTCGGCTCGTTCGACGGCGGTTTCGGCTCCTCGTACCTCGCCCGCATCGTCGGCCAGAAGAAGGCGCGCGAGATCTGGTACCTGTGCGAGCAGTACGACGCCCAGGAGGCGCTGGCCATGGGACTGGTGAACAAGGTGGTGCCGGTTGCGGATCTCGAGGCGACGGCGGTGGCCTGGGGTCGCCGCATCCTGCAGCACAGCCCGTTCGCGATCCGCTGCCTGAAGGCTGCGTTCAACGCGGAACTCGACGGTCAGGCCGGCATCCAGGAGCTGGCCGGCCACGCCACGCAGCTCTTCTACATGACGGAGGAGGCGCAGGAAGGCCGCGACGCCTACAACGAAAAGCGTCCGCCGGACTTCTCGCGGTTCCCATGGCGACCGTAAGCGCACGCTCGGCGTGGTGGCTTGCGATCCGGCCGGCGACGCTCACGGCGTCGGCGGCCCCGGTGTTCGTCGGCGTCGGCGCCGCATGGGCCGACGGCGTGTTCGCGGCCGGGCCCGCCGTCGCGGCCCTGATCGGCGCGTCCCTGCTGCAGGTCGGGGCCAATTTCGCGAACGACGTCTTCGATTTCGAGCGCGGCGCCGACAACGAGCACCGGCTCGGACCGCAACGCGCGACACAGCAGGGCTGGATCAGCGCCGCGCAGATGAAGCGCGCCATGTGGCTCGCATTCGCAGGCGCGGCGGTCGTGGGTCTCTACCTCACGGCCGTGGCCGGTTGGCCGGTGCTCGCGCTCGGACTGCTGTCCATCGCGGCGGCGTATCTCTACACCGGCGGACCGAAGCCCTACGGCTACCTCGGGCTCGGCGACCTGAGCGTGTTCCTGTTCTTCGGCCTCGGCGCCGTGGCGGGCACGTACTTCGTGCAGGCGCAGCACGTGTCGCCGCTGGTGATCCTGGCGTCGGTGCCGATCGGCGCACTTGCGACGGCGATTCTCGTGGTGAACAACCTGCGGGACATCGAGACCGACGCGCGCGCCGGCAAGCTCACGCTCGCGGTGCGCCTGGGCGATCGTGCCACGCGCAGCTATTACCTCGCACTGCTTGCGGCGGCCTACGTCGTGCCCCCGGTCCTGTGGTGGCGCGGCCTCGCGGATGCGTGGGCGCTGCTCCCGTGGCTGTCGCTGCCGCTGGCCGTGGGCCTGGCAGGGCGCATGCGCCAGGAACGCGGCCTGGCGCTCAACGGCTGCCTGGTGCAGACCGCCCGCCTCGAAGTCGTCTTCGGCCTGCTGTTCGCGCTGGGCCTGGCGTTGTGAGGATCTGCGAGGCCCAGGCCCGCCCGACGCGGCTCGAGTTCGCGCGGCCGGTCCGGACCTCGCGCGGCGAGTTCGTCGAGCGACGCGTCGTCATCTTCGCAGCGGGCGACGGGGACGGACTGACGGGTCTTGGCGAGGCGGCGCCGTGGCCGGGCTTCAGCACCGAAAGCACGGACGATGCGCTCGCGGCGCTCGATGACGTCGCGCGCCTGCTCGTTGGTATCGAGATCGAGCCGGGCGAGTGGCCGGTGTCCATCGCGCTCAGGTTGCGCAACGCGCCCGCTGCCCGCGCGGCCCTGCAGGGCGCGCTGTGGGATCTCGCCGCCCGTCGCGCCGGACGGCCGCTCGCCGACGTGCTCGCATCGCGCGGCGTTCCCTTCTGCGGAGCGGTCCTGCGCGAAGTCCCGGTTCACGCGTTGCTCATCGAGGATGATCCCGTAGCGCTCGGCATCGAGGCTGAAGGCGTGCGTGCCGCCGGCTTTCGCGCCGCCAAGCTCAAGCTCGGCACGGGCTCGCAGGCCGACGATGTCGCGCGGGCTCGCGCGGCTCGCGCAGGACTGGGGCCGGGCATCCGGCTTCGTGGCGACGCGAACGGGGCCTGGAGAGGGAGCGTCGCGGAGGAAGCCCTGGCCGCCCTCGAGGAATTCGGGTTCGACTACGTCGAGCAGCCGCTCCCGGCCGACGACCTCGAGGGCCTCGTGCGGTTGCGATCGCGTGCGGGCGTGCGGATCGCCGTGGATGAATCGGTCGCGACCGAGGAGGGCGCATTGCGCCTGATCGCGGCCGAAGCCGCGCAGGTCTTCGTGCTGAAGCCCGCCACGCTGGGCGGCGCGGCGCGTGCGCTCGAGATTGCCACGCTGGTGCGCAAGGCCGGCAGCGAAGTGGTCTTCTCCCACGCGTTCGAGAGCGCCGTCGGTGCCCGCCACGCGTTGCACTGCGCGGCCGCCTGGGGCGATGCCGCGGCCTTGCACGGGCTTCGCACCGACGGACTCTTCAGTCGCGACGTTGCCGAGCCCGTCGATGGTCACGGCGGCCGCGTCGCATTGACGGCGGCAGCCGGGCTGGGGATCGCGCCGTGAGCTTCGGCCTTGCGCTCCTGTCGCGTGCCGGAATGACGCCCGACGCGCCGGCGATCGAGTCCGAGGATTCGACCTGGACCTTCGCGGACCTGGCCGATCGCGCGCGCCGAGGCGCGGCGCACATCGTTGCCACCGTGCAGCCCGCTGATGCGCCGGTCGCGCTGCTCCTGCCCGGTGATGCGCGGTTCGTAGGCTGGTTCGCTGCCCTCGCGCTCGCCGGTCGGGCGGCCCTGCCGCTCAATGTGCGTCTCACGACACATGAACTGGTCCAGCAGCTCCGCGATGCTCGCGCCGGATTCCTGCTGGGCGAGGCGGGTGACCCGCGGCTCGCGGAAATCGCCGCGCATCTGCCGGCGCTCGCGGTCAAGCCTGTGCCGGAGCTGGCCACGTTGCCTGACGCGTGTGGCCGGCTGCCCGGTGAGGCGGCTTCGGACGATACGGTCCTGGCCGTGCTCTTCACGTCCGGCACGTCGGGGCGCTCGAAGGGCGCGTGCCTCTGCTGGTCCAACTTTGCGGCGAGCGCGCTCGCGGCCGCCGACCCGCTCGGTTCCGCCATCGCGGAACGGTGGCTCGCCTGCATGCCGCTGTTCCACGTGGGTGGCCTCTCGATCCTCGTGCGCAGCGCGCTCTTCGGCGGCCCCATCCGCCTGCATGCGCGATTCGATGCCGCGCTGGTGAGCGACGCGCTGGACGGGGGCGACATCGCCGGCATCTCGCTGGTGCCCACCATGCTCTCGCGGCTGCTGGACCACCGTGGCGGGCGACCCGCACCCGCGGGTCTCAAGGTGCTGCTGCTGGGCGGTGCCGCCGCGTCGCCCGGGCTGCTCGCGCGGGCCCGCGACGCGGGATATCCCGTCTGTCCGACCTACGGCCTCACGGAGGCCACGTCGCAGGTCGCGACCGCGCGGCCGCCGCGGTCGCGCGCGGCGGGCCCGTCACCGATGCATGCCTTGCCCGGGAACGAACTGCGCATCGTCGTCGATGGGAAGGACGTTCCCGCGGGCGAGCCGGGCGAAATCCTCGTTCGCGGGCCGACGATAATGCTGGGCTACCTGAACGATCCGTCCGCGACGGCGCGCGCGTTGCAGGACGGATGGCTGCACACGGGCGACATCGGCATTCTCGACGCGGGCGGCGGCCTGCAGGTCCTCGACCGGCGGGACGACCTCATCGTGTCGGGCGGCGAAAACGTGTACCCGGCGGAAGTCGAAGCCGTGCTGCTCGGGCACGCGTCCGTCGCGGACGCGGGCGTGGCGGGCCTGCCGGACGGGGACCTCGGGGAACGCGTCGCAGCCTGGATCGTCGCGAAGGAGGGAGCCGCGGCGGATGCGGTGGCGCTCGCGGAGCACTGCCGAAGCCGGCTCGCCGGCTTCAAACAGCCGCGCGAATTCCGGTTCGTGCCGGCCCTGCCGCGTACGGTCGCGGGCAAGCTCCAGCGGCGCCTGCTGGGCGCGATCTAGATCCCGCTCGGTTGCCGCGCGGGCGCACACGGCCTCGCGATCAGCGTCGACGACGACTACGGGCCCGGCCAGCGGCCTTCCGTGCAGCGGTCGAGGCCCGCGAGGTCACGATGTGTGGCCACCGCCTCGAAGCCCTGGGCCAGCAGCAGGCCGCGCACGGAGTCACCCTGCCGATCGCCGTGCTCGAGCAGCAGCCAGCCCCCAGGCTTCAAGTGCCGCGCCGCGCCAGTCGCAATCGCACCCAGCGCTTCCAGGCCCGTGACGCCGGCGAACAGCGCTGCGCGTGGCTCGAATCGTCGCACTGACGGCTCGAGCCGCGTATCACCGTCGGCCACGTAGGGTGGATTGCTCGCAATCAGGTCGAACACGTGGTTGCGCACTGGCTCGAACCACGAGCCCATGTGGAATTCGACGCGCTCGAGGCCGAGGCGCGTCGCATTGCGGATCGCGACCGTCAACGCGTCGGCGGAGAGATCCGTCGCGACGACCTTGCAGGCAGGGCGTTCGCTCGCGATTGCGAGGGCGATCGCGCCGCTGCCCGTCGCGAGGTCGAGCACCTGGAACTCAGCATCGGCCCGCAGGTGTGCGAGGGCACGCTCGACGACCAGTTCCGTCTCCGGCCGCGGAATCAGCACGGCCGGCCCGACCAGCAGCGGCAGGGACCAGAATTCCTTCTCGCCGAGGATGTATGCGACCGGCTCGCCCTGCGCGCGGCGCGTGAGGTACGCCTCGTAGCGGTCGGTGGCCTCGCAGTCGAGGACCTGTCGCCCGGGATAGGCCGCGAGGTACGAACGGGACTGCCCCAGCGCCGCCGCGAGCAGGATCTCGGCGTCCAGGCGCGGGTTGTCCACGACGCGCGCGAGTCGTGCAGCGCCTTCCTCGATCAGCGCGTGGATTTCCGTTGCCATCGCGCATCGGTCCTGCGGCTCACTGCAGGCTCGCGAGCTGTGCGGCCTGCCATTCCTGCTGCAGCGGTCCGATGACCTCGTCGAGCGCGCCTTCCATCACCGCGGCAAGCTGGTAGATGGTCAGGTTGATGCGATGGTCGGTGACGCGGGCCTGCGGGTAGTTGTAGGTGCGGATGCGCTCGGAGCGGTCGCCGCTGCCGACCTGGAGCTTGCGCTCCTGCGCCTGCTGCGACGCCTGCTTCTGCTGCTCGGCCTCGAGCAGGCGGGCGCGCAGCAGCGACAATGCGCGCGAGCGATTCTTGTGCTGCGAGCGCTCGTCCTGGCACTCGACGACGATGCCCGTCGGCAGGTGCGTGATGCGGATCGCGGAGTCGGTCTTGTTGACGTGCTGCCCGCCGGCGCCGGAGGCGCGATAGGTGTCGACGCGCAGGTCCGCGGGGTTGAGCGCGACCTCGTCGACTTCCTCGAGTTCCGGCAGGATCGCCACGGTGCAGGCCGAAGTGTGGATGCGTCCCTGCGCCTCGGTCGCCGGCACGCGCTGCACGCGGTGCGTGCCCGACTCGAACTTGAGCCGCGAGTACACGCCCTTACCAACCACGCGGCTGATGACCTCGCGGTAGCCGCCGTGCTCGCCCGGACTCTCGCTCAGGATCTCGACGCGCCAGCCTTGCCGCTCGGCGTAGCGCGCGTACATGCGGAACAGGTCGCCGGCGAAGATCGCGGCCTCGTCGCCGCCCGTCCCGGCCCTGACCTCGAGGAAGATGTTGCTCTCGTCGCGCGGGTCCCTGGGCAGCAGCAGCCTGGCGAGTTCGGCCGACTCCGTCTCGAGTCGTGCGTCCAGGTCGCGCAGTTCTTCCTCCGCGAGCTCGCGCATCTCGGCGTCGGCGCCCCGGGCCATCTCCTCCGCCTTGCGCCGCTCGCCCTCCAGGCGGGCGAATTCGCGGAACCGGCCCGCGACGGGCTCGAGCCGCGAGTACTCGACCGACAGGTCGCGGAAGCGCCCGGGCTTGACCGCGGCGTCGGGCTCGGCGAGCAGGGCGCCCACCTCCTCGAAGCGCTCGACCGTCTGCTCCAGCCTGCGTCGGATGGAGTCCTTCATCGCTCGCGGTCGAGGTGGTAGATGTCGGCGATCGCGTCGATGATCCCGCCGTCGCCCGTTTCCGCGGCGTCGCGGAGCCGCTGGCTGGGGGCGTGCATGAGGCGGTTCGTGAGCGTCGTCGAGAGGAACTCGAGCACCTCGTCCGCGCTGCGTCCGGCCGCGATCATGTGCCGGGCCTGGTCCAGCGTGTGGCGCCGCGCCTGTTCCGCGTGGTCGCGCAGGCGGCGAATCGTGGGTGCCGCCTCTCGCGTGCGTGTCTGCAGCTCGAAGCGATCGACCTCAGACGTGATCATCTCGCCGGCCTGGCGGGCGGCCTGCCGGCGTCCCTCCAGGTTCTCGTTCACGACCGTCTGCAGGTCGTCGATCGTGAACAGATAGACGTCCTCGAGTTCCGCCACCTCGGGTTCGATATCGCGGGGAACCGCGATGTCCACCATGAACATCGGCCGGCGCTTGCGCGCGCGCAGCGCGTCCTGGGTCATCGCGCGGGTGACGATCGGGTTCGGGCTCGCGGTCGAGGCGATGACGATGTCCGCCTCGCGCAGGTGCGAGGGGATTTCGTCGAGGCCGATGGCGAAGCCCTGGAACTCGGCGGCCAGCTCGCGCGCGCGGTCGATGCTGCGGTTGGCGACGATCATGCGACGCAGGCCGTCGGCGTGCAGGTGGCGCGCGGCGAGCGCGATCGTGTCGCCCGCACCGACCAGGAGGGCCGTCCGGTTCTCGAAGCTCGCGAACACGTTCCGGGCCATGCGCACCGCTGCATAGGCCACCGACACCGCGTTCGCGCCGATCTCGGTGTCGGTGCGCACGCGCTTGGCCACGGAGAAGGCTGCCTGGAACAGGCGGTTCAGCTCCGGGCCGGTGGTGCCCGCTTCCTGCGCGACGCGGTAGGAGTCCTTGAGCTGCCCGAGGATCTGCGGCTCGCCGAGCACCAGCGAGTCGAGCCCGGAGGCGACGGAGAAGACGTGCGCGACGACGCGCAGGTCCTCGTGGCGGTAGAGGCAGTGGTGGATGCTCGACCCGAGCTGGTGGTAACGCTGCAACCAGTCGCCGAGCTCGACCCCGCCGGAGTCGGTCGCACAGTAGATCTCGGTGCGGTTGCAGGTGGAGACGATCAGCGACTCGCGGACCGACGGCAGGGCCGCCAGCTCGCGCAGGGCCTCAGGCATGCGCGCCGGCTCGAAGACCACGCGCTCGCGCACCTCCACGGGTGCGGTGCGGTGATTGATGCCGACGACGACTAGGGACATCCGGTTTCCGGTCACAGAAATCGCGAAATTCTGGTTGATGGCCAGTGGCAACACAAGCGCGGCGGCGCTTCCGCTATAGTGCGCCAACCATGTGGAAACCCCTCATTCACGCCCGGCGCCTGCTCGTGGCGGCGTTCCTCCTGCTGCCCGTCTCCCTGGCGCCTGCACCCGGCGCGCTGGCGGCCGCCGCGGTCGATCCCGAGTCCGGACCCGAGACCCTGGTCGCCGCGGCCGACGCCGCGCTCGGGCGCGGCGACCTGCCGGCGGCTGCGCGGGCCTATCGGCTGGCGGCCGAGGCCTCCGACGACGAGGCGGTCGCCGAGCAGGCGAGCCGCGTCGCCTTTGACAACTTCCAGTTCGCGGAGGCCCTGCGGGCGGCCGAGCGCTGGCTCAAGCTCAACCCGTCCAGCGAGCAGGCCGAACGATACGCCGGAGTGGCCGCGCTGGCATTGCATCGCCTCGACGTGGCCGAAAGCCATTTCCGGACCTTGGTCGAGTCGGCCTACGTGAGCCCTGCCGCGGGGTTCATCGCACTGCTGCCGGTCATCATGGACGAGGGGACTGCGCCCGACGTGACCGAGCTGTTCCGCCGCCTGACGGCGCTGCATCCGAAGGTGGCCGAGGGACACGACGCGCTCGGCAATGCGGCGCTGCATTCCGAGAACTACGCCCTCGCGATGCAGAGCGCCCAGGAAGCAGCGCGGCTCGCCCCGTACTGGGTGCCGGCGAAGCTGCTGCTCGCGCGGGCGACGATTGCGTCCGGGCGGGAGGAAGAGGGCCTGGCGATGGCACGCGACCTCGCCCTGGCCCCGGACTCCGACGTGGCGACCCACATGGAATATGCCCTGGTGCTGGCGGGCACCGGGCACGACGAGGAGGCGCGCGCCATCCTCACGCCGTACGCGACGGGGACCATGGTCGTGCCGGCCGCCGTGCGCACGCTCGGCATGCTCGACCTGCAGAGCGACGACCTCAAGGGCGCGAACGCACGCTTCGAGGAACTGCTGTCCATGGGTTCGCAGTCCTACGACGCGCTGTATTACCTCGGCGTGGTCGCGGAACGGCGCGACGACCAGGAGAACGCGATCCGCTACTACTCGCGCGTGACGGGCGGCGGGCAGGCAATCGCCGCACAGCAGCGCGTGGCATTCATGAAGGCGAAGAAGGACGGCGTGGACGCCGGCCTCGAGTACCTGGAGAAGTTCGGCGGCACGGAGCCTTCGCTGGGGCCGCGTGTCGTGATGGCGCGGGCCGGGCTGCTGTCCTCGCTGGGCGACGACAAGCGCGCGCTCGGCGTGCTCGACGCCGGTCTCGAGAAGTATCCGGAGGTGCTGGACCTGCGTCTCGCCCGCGTCTTCGCCTACGAGCGCCTCGGTCGTGGCGACGCCTCGGTGCGCGAGCTTCGCAAGCTGCTCGAGGAGCGGCCCGGCGACCCGGTGGTGCAGAACGCGCTCGGCTACACGCTCGCGGATCAGGACCGGGATCTCGCCGAGGCGCGCTCGCTCGTGAGTGCTGCGCTCGTGCAGACGCCCGATAGTGCCGCCGTGCTGGACAGCATGGGATGGGTGCTCTACCGGGAGAAGAATTTCGCGCCGGCGCTCGAGCACCTGCAGCGTGCGCGTGAGCGGGCCGACGACGCTGAGATCAGCCTGCATCTCGGCGAAGTCCAGTGGGCCATGGGCGACAAGGATGCGGCGCGCAAGACATGGCAGGAGGCGCTCGTGCAACATCCGGGCACGGAGGCGCTCGAGAAGCGACTCGCCCGCGCAGGGAAGTGATGCGCCAGGTCGCTGCGCTACTGGTCGTGGCGGCCCTCGGTGGCTGCGCCGTGGCTCCCGTCGCAACGCCCCCGTTCGTGCCGGCGAATCCTTCTGCATATGCTGCGTGGACTGCGACCGGCCGGCTTGCGCTGGCAGCGAACGGCGAGGGCGGCAGCGGATCGTTCACCTGGGCGCAGCAGGCGGCTGCGACCACGCTGTCGCTGCGCGGTCCGCTGGGCGCGGGAGCGCTGCAGGTGGTCGCGGAAGGCGAGGACCTCAGCGTCACCGACGCCGAGGGACGCCGGCTCGACAACGAGGAGACGCGGGCGCTGCTGCGCGCGCGCCTCGGTGCGGACCTGCCCTGGGCCGACCTGCGCTACTGGATGCTCGGCGTGCCCGCCCCTGACGGACCGGCAGAGGTCGCGGACGCCGCGAAGCCGCCGCTGCGGGTGATCGATCAGGCCGGCTGGCGCATCGGCTACGACGCGTTCAACTCCACTCACGGCGTGTCGCTGCCGGCACGGTTCACGGCCGTCCGCGAAGGCGTGAGGCTCAAGGTCATGGTGGACGAATGGCAGGTCTCACCGGCCGCCGGTCACGGGCCATGAGCGACCTGGGTGTGTCCCTGGGCAGGCCGGACCCCTGGCCGGCGCCGGGCAAGCTGAACCTGTTCCTGCACGTCGTCGGCCGCCGGGCGGACGGATACCACCTGCTGCAGACGGCGTTCCAGTTCATCGATCTCTGCGACGAGATCCGTTTCTGGCAGCGGCCGGCGGGGGTGATCGAGCGTGTCGGCGACGTTCCCGGTGTACCCGCGGCGGATGACCTGGCGGTTCGCGCGGCGCGACGGTTGCTCGCCATGAGTCGCGGGTCAGGGGCCGGGGTGGCAATAGAGCTTACGAAACGACTCCCGATGCAGGGTGGAGTGGGCGGCGGCAGTTCGGACGCTGCGTCTGTCCTGGTCGGACTGAACCAATTGTGGGGGTTAGGCCTGTCCTTGGATGAGCTTGCCAAGATCGGGCTGGAACTCGGGGCCGACGTGCCGGTATTCGTCCACGGACGGGCGGCCTGGGCCGAAGGCGTGGGCGAAGTGCTCACGCCCGTGGACTTCCCGGAGCCCTGGTACGTGCTCATCCGTCCGGACGCGACCGTGGGCACCGCTGAAGTCTTTAAAGCCCCTGAATTGACAAGGGATTCCGCGGTAATCACAATTCGCGGTTTCCTGATGGCAGGCGGACGGAACGACTGCGAGCCGGTCGTCAGGCGGCGTTTTCCGGCGGTGGCCGAAGCGCTGGACTGGCTCGACAGATTCGGTCCGGCGCGACTCACGGGCACCGGCTCCTGCGTTTACGCGGCGATGCCGGGCGAGGCCGAGGCGCGCGCAGCGCTGGCCGGCCTGCCGGCGCGCTGGACGGGCCACGTGGTGCGCGGGATCAACCGCTCGCCGCTGGTCGCGCGGTGCGAACTTGAGCAGGACGGACCCGGGTCCGGCCGCTGACGAATGCGCTGGGGTGTCGCCAAGCGGTAAGGCAGCGGGTTTTGATCCCGCCATTCGGAGGTTCGAATCCTTCCACCCCAGCCACCGGAAAAAGGGGACATTCTCCTTTTTCCGCGCCGCAGCCAGCGCGGCTGATGCTGGCATTGGAAAAAGGAGAATGTCCCCTTTTTCCCGAGGAGTGACGTGATGGACGGCCCGACGATGGCGGTGTTTACCGGCAATGCCTGCCCGCAGCTGGCACAGGACATTGCGCGCCACCTGCAGGTGCCGCTGGGCCGGGCGCACGTCGGCCGTTTCAGCGACGGCGAGGTGACGGTCGAGCTGATGGAGAACGTGCGCGGGCGCGACGTGTTCGTCGTGCAGTCCACGTGTCCGCCGGCCAACGACCACCTGATGGAACTGCTGGTGATGGTGGACGCCTGCCGGCGCGCGTCGGCCGGGCGCATCACCGCGGTGATGCCGTACTTCGGTTACGCCCGCCAGGATCGCCGCCCGCGCGCCACGCGCGTCGCGATCACGGCGAAGGTGGTGGCCAACATGCTCGCCGGCGTGGGCGTGCATCGGGTGCTGACGGTGGACCTGCACGCCGACCAGATCCAGGGGTTCTTCGACATCCCCGTGGACAACGTTTATTCCTCGCCGGTGCTGCTCGGCGAGGTATGGAAGCAGAAGTACCAGGACCTCGTGGTCGTGTCGCCGGACGTCGGCGGCGTGGTACGAGCCAGGGCGATCGCGAAGCGCCTCGACGACGCGGATCTCGCGATCATCGACAAGCGCCGGCCACGCGCCAACGTGTCCGAGGTGATGAACATCATCGGCGAGGTCGAGGGCAAGAACTGCGTGCTCGTGGACGACATGGTGGACACCGCGGGCACGCTGGCCCAGGCGGCGAAGGCGTTGAAGGACCACGGCGCGACGACCGTCGCGGCCTACATCACCCACCCGGTGCTCTCTGGCCCGGCGGTGGACAGGATCGAGGCCTCGGCGCTCGACGAGCTGGTGGTGACGGACACGATCCCGCTGCGCGAGAACGCGCGCGCGTGCCGCAAGATCCGCCAGCTCACGGTGGCGGGCCTGCTGGCGGAGACGATGCGTCGTATCCGCGACGAGGAGAGCGTGAGCTCGCTGTACATTGACTAGTCACTATTCACTTTCCTGGAGTCGTCCTGTTTGGTCGCGAGCGGACGGCATTTACTGTTGTTGAACGGAGCTAACCATGAAGACTTCATTCGAACTCAACGCCGAGTTCCGTGACGCGCAGGGCAAAGGTGCGAGCCGCCGCCTGCGTCACGAGAACAAGGTGCCCGCCATTCTCTACGGTGGCCATCGCGAGCCGCGCGCGCTGGCGCTCGACCACACCAGGCTGCTGGTGATGCTGGACAACGAGCGCTTCTATTCCACGATCATCAACCTGCG
>Ga0209253_10001115_pt1 | contig 23428 bp, 22 predicted proteins | sample FrelakmetBRP12BR_FD_187145 | JGI IMG/M metagenome (GOLD analysis project Ga0209253, IMG submission 187145) | Freshwater lake sediment microbial communities from the University of Notre Dame, USA, for methane emissions studies - BRP12 BR (SPAdes)... | ecosystem: Environmental > Aquatic >...
AAAGGATTAGTTGTTGAGTACTTGCCCTTGGACTACAAGGAACTGAACATTGACGTCGACAAAACCAAAGCCAAGATACAGGAGCTTGCCTCGAAAGGAAAGTCACCGAAATTCGTCATGTTCGGTGCAAGTGTTTTTCCGTTTCCACATCCAGTCAAAGAGCTCGTTGAGGCCGTTCACTCGGTAGGCGCCACGGCGGGGTATGACGCGGCCCACGTCGCAGGTTTGATTGCAGGCGGCCAGTTTCAGAACCCCCTCAGGGAAGGCGCAGATGTGGTCAGCCTCAGCACGCACAAAACATTCTTCGGACCCCAGCACGGAGGCATCCTCTCGTGGGAGAAAAACGCCGACAAGATAAAGAAGGCCACGTTTCCAGGCATGGTAAGTAACCACCACCTGCACGCCGTGGCTGGTTTAACGATTGCCTGCGCGGAAATGCTTGAATTCGGAAGAGACTACGCCAGTCAAGTCGTGAAGAACGCGAAGGCCCTCGCCCAAGCATTGTACGAAAGGGGCTTCAACGTCCTCGCGGAACACAAAGGCTTCACACAATCACACGTGATCCTCATAGACATCACCAAGCACGGCGATGGCGGAGCTATCGAGGAAGATCTGGAGAGGGCAAACGTCATTATCAACAGGAATCTTCTGCCTTGGGACATCAAGGAGGGCAGGCACTTCATGCACCCCGGCGGTATAAGGATGGGCGTCTCCGAAGTCACGAGGCTAGGCATGAAAGAGCAGGAAATGGTCGAAATAGCAGAATTCATCAAACGCATAGTCATCAACAAGGAGCCACTGGAGAACGTAAGAGCCAAAGTGATCGAGTTCAGAAAAGACTACCAGAAAGTCAACTACTGCTTCGAAAATGCCACGGAAGCCTACAAGTACATAAAGATCCGTTGACATCGAAGAGAAATGAAGACACCAGGCAATAGCGCACGCGAGATATAAGCCTCAGGCCGGTAACGGTTGTGGAATGAAATCTTGCAGACAGTGATCCACTATGCGGATACGTGAGTTTCAGGAAATGATGAAACGTTTGTACCTTCATCTCGATTCGAAGCGGGGCACAGAGGGAACGTATAGGTGGCTCAAGGACGAAGTGGAGGAACTAGGCGAGGCGCTTCACGGAGAAGACAAGGAGGCTTTGGAGGAGGAGTTCGCTGATGTTATTGCTTGGCTGGCCTCATTGGCCAACATCACCAATATCGACATGGAAAATGCCGCACTCAACAAATATGACAACAAATGCCCAAAATGTAGACAGTTGCCCTGCCAATGCATGTTCTAGGCTGGGTTCGCCAGACGCTTCTGCCCAGCCCCTGTAAGCACCCAAACGTACGGCTTGACGCTCCCGTGTTCTATGATGCCTTCTTTCTGCAAAAGCTTTAGATGATGCAATGCGACGTCGTAGTGCATTCCCGTTTCATTGGCAACGCTTTTGGCATTTTCAGAGCTTCTCTCCAAAGTGCTCAGGATGTGGGTTCTGGCCTTCAGACCCCGTTTGACGTTCTTGATACAGGACAGGTAAGCGTTGGGATTGTATGGTTCCTTAGGCATGGACACCACGGACTACTATATCGTTTGTCTAGAAAAGCCTTCTTCAAGCAAAATCTGTTAGGGTCACCTGTCTGGGTTTCTTCGTATCAAACATAGCGTCGATCTCGCCTCGCACTAGATGAATTCTTTGAGCATAGTACTTCGGCAGCCCGTACTTTTCAATCAGATGCTCAGATGCGCCTAAATACTTCTCGATACCGCCGCGGTAAACAGTTAAGGTCAGCATTCCGCCGCAAATGGAGCATTTGCCGCGCAACGGCAACCGACGGTAGCGCTTGTTGCATGATTTGCATCTGAAGGCTTGGGTGGAGAAGGCGCGGAGATTTCCTGCTATGTCTCTCAGAAAGTGTCTAGTCAGGACTTTCATGGCTACTCTTTTAGCGTCCACCGCCTCTATCTTTTCGGCCAATTCAAGCTGGCTGTTCAGCTTGTCAACCATCGTCTTGAACAGTTTGTAAGAGCTCTCCGCGTTTCCCATGTTAACGTTTGACACGGGCGTAGTGAAACTGAAACCTTCGAACTGGCCAGCAGTACCGAGCCTGTAGTCAATAAGATCTATTAGCGGGCTGACCTGACGTGAATCCATCTCCCCCCAAGTCTTCTCGTAGAATTCGAGGGGATAGGCGCCTGCGACGTCAAAGTAGTGTGCTTGTCTCTGAACTTCCTTTGTAATGACAACGGGGATCAGAAGCATTGGCGCGTCCATTATTCCGCCTATCTGTGCGGGCAGATACTCGCGAGAGAAGTTGACCAACGTATCCAGCGCAAGCATCACAGCATCCTCATCGCCATCACAATCCCTACGCTTGGCTGAATGCCACACTGGGTGCGCATAACATAGGTTCAAATTCGTGAATCCAATCACGCGCCCGAGGACCCCCGCGCATGTGTGAGGAGCAAGGCCAACGACCAGTTGTCCTACCATGTCCTCCATATGCTTCATGTTGTAGCATGGCGAATGTCCGTAGACCTTGACTAGAAGCTCGTCCAAAAAAGCTGCGACACGTAGAAAATACTCGGCACACTTCACTGGAACTATGAGATCCTGGATCTTCAGTTCGCATATTTGTTTTGAATCTGTCAACGGCGCGCCATCTGTGGCACAAGTATAACCCAGTTGCCGCAGTCTTTGCACCGAGACTCCTACTTCAGCTGGCTTGAAATGAGTCAAAGGAGCGTTTGTGGCGTCAAAACGTATCGTCCCGTCCTTGTACACAGACAAGTCGTACTTCGCCCGCAAGATACCTTTCTCGACCACCTCAGGTGTCTTCGTCTGATTCGTTAAGCCTTTGACGCCTTTCAACATCTTTGGAACAGAGATGCCTAGATGGCTACTTGCGGTTTCAAGCGATTCCCGAAAGTTGACGACTTGCTTTTGGTAGACAACGGATGGCGTCTTGCAATTTGGGCATTCGTCTTCATTGAGGCTTTTGCCGCAACGAGGACAGCTTCTTTCCAGAATTGTTTCAGAACCGCACGAGGGGCATCTCACTCTGAAGGTGAAGGTTTTGCAGTTCGGGCATTTGTGTTTCACAATCTCAATGAGTGTGAGTTTCCGCTTTGATGCTTCAACGAGGTCTCTGTGTGATCCACCGGCCAGACCGACCGGGAAAAGGACGTGTATCAGCGGTTTCATTTCACGCCTCTTAGCTTTCTCAGGTCTTCCCATTCTTGCGCCTACGAATGTGGGAGCCTTTGCCCTCAGTTGCACGTGGGAAATCAGGCAGACCGCTTCTAATGGCGATTTCGCGGCGGAGAGATCAACCTCGGGCGAAACTCCCAAGCCAAGGCAGAAGGCGAGAACCTGCGCGTCTTCGTTCTCAACTGTGATCTTGCCAGCCGCAACCCTATGAGGTAACCAAAGCAATTCCAGAGTCTTCTTCACTCCCGCTTCGCTCTGGCCCGTGATTCCACGGACAATGCCGCCCTCGCGCTGAACCTCAGTATCGAGCAGCCACTGTCTCAGCCGCTTGACCTCTTCTATTGAGGCCAGGTTTGCCCAAGGATACGTGAAAATGGGATGTAAAGGAATATGGAGCCTTGACGAAAGGACTACGGCTTCGATGAAACTGGGTTTGACGTTAAATGGTTTCTCCATCAGAGTCCGCAGTCGTTCATAATCGATGCCGGTAGTCCCTATGGTTCTTTCTGGCCCTCCACCAAACCTATCCAAGACAGCTTTGTGTAAGTCTTCCGCCCACCACTCTTCAACGTAGCCAGAAGGCAGAAGACCCTTGCTGTTATACAGGAAGTCCCCAAAACTGATCAGAATGTCGCCCAAGAATAGTATCCTTTCGATTTGATTCTTCAAAGCGTTGAAATTCTCGGTTGAGACTTTGACAACCGATCCGTCTCTAAGTCGAACGACGGGAGGCTCAATACTGTCAACAGGAACAACCACGCCGCCTTTCCCAGGAAGTTCCAGTCGCATCTGGGTGCCGCCCGCCAGGAAACTCTGCACCACAAGCATCGTAGCGGGGTGAACGCCCACCGCCGCGAGCCCCGTGTTCCGCGATCTTCCGTACCTCAAACGGAAGCCCCCGCGCCTCGATGGAAACGAAAACACTGGTCGGCCTGCAATCACGTCATTCATGAATCCCTCGGATTTTTCGGATTTCTTGTGAAACTCTTTGAGCCAGTCCCAGCCTTGAATGCCTAGCTTCTCAATAATCGCCAGAACTTTTGGGGCTCGCCCAACAACACCATCGTTGACGACTCTTAGGGCTCCTCCTCGCACGCGGTTGGTTTCAATGCGTGGCAGGTTTCTAAACGATGAAACCTCGAAAGGGTCGGATTCGGTGCCTGTGACCTCCACAGGAATCCATTGAAGGGCTTTTCGAAGCTCCTCGTCCGTAATGTGATATTGAAAGCGCGTCACGGTTCGTTGGTAAAGCCTGAGTTCCTCGATGAAGCGTGATATTTCCTCCTCGGTGGGCTTGTAGCGGTCGAGCCCTAGAAGCCTCCGCACGAGGTCGCCTATGACCAGTGTTAGGGCTTGGTCTGTGCCGCCTGCGGATCGCATGGGACCTGCGAAGTAGATGGCCAGATAACGTGTTCGGTCGTTGTTTGATTTAATGATTACTTTGGCTACTCCTTGAAGTGGCGCGGCCGTAAGGCCCTCTGTCAAGATGGCAAGCCCCGTGCGTATGGATTGCTCTGCGGCGGCCTCAGGTTCCATGTGACTGAACTTGCCATAAACGATTTGCTCCGCGATCTTAAAAGCCAGCTCTTCACGTGGGAGCTTCAAGCTTAGCTCTCTTATGCTTTCGGCAACGCCCTTAGGCCCTACGAGGCCCTCGACGAGGTCAGCCAAATCCTTTGCAACCCTGCACTCCGTCTTTAGTGAAGGATCTAGACCTTTCTCTCGTGCCTTGTCGCTGATCGCATAAAGTTGGCCGAGCCTCGTTTCCAAGTCTTGGACATAGTGCTGATAACCCTCGCTCATCTGCCCGTTCAAGCCGACGCTCCCCTCTCGCCAGACTCCAGTGTTTGCGACCGCTTATTTCTGTTCTCTAGCATGAACAAGTCAAATAGTCTGCCGCGATGTTTACTTGTTACATATAGGTTTACACAAACAAGCGTTGATCAGCAAGCGCGCCCGAGTATCGCGTTCATGCCCTGAATCGTCTGATGCCTTCAACGACCTCGGATACTTTTTGCCTAACCCCAGTGTGCTCGACTAGATTACCTGTAACGATTATGTCTGCCCCTGCAGACGATGCAGCCAGCGCTTGCTCTCGGGTTCTTATGCCTCCGCCTACAATGAGTGGAGTGTCAACGTAGTGTTTGACGGCACGGATCATTTCCGCGGGCACGGGTCTCTTGGCGCCTGAGCCTCCTTCAAGGTATATGAAGCGCATGCCCAAGTACTGTCCTGCCAACGCATGTGCCGCGGCAATCTCGGGCTTGTCGTAAGGGACAGGGATTGCCTTGCCTACGACTCCAGCAGTGCCGCCTTCGCCTACGATTATGTAGCCCATGGGAAGAGGCTCTAGGCGGAATCTCTTCACAAGAGGCGCACCCAACACTTGAGCGCCCATTAAGAAGTACGGGTCGGCAGAGTTTAGCAACGACATGAACCAAATTGCGTCTGCATAGCGTGTTATGCCAGACACGTTGTTCGGGAAAAGAATCACGGGAAGCTTGACGGTGCGTTTGACGGCCTTGACCACGCCGTCTAGGTGTGTTTGCGAAGCAAACGTTGAGCCGCCTATCATAATAGCTGATGTTTCGCTTGCCTTTGCTTTGCTGACGATTCTGGAGGCCTGCGGGGGGGTCACCTCTTCAGGATCTATCAGAGTCATGTGAATTGTTTTCTCTGCATCAATCTTCTCAAGCAAATACTTCTCGATAGGGCCAACCATGGAGATCATGCCTTTGCTATGCACTCTTAACCGTCGTGACCGACGACCTTCGTGCACCATACAGCTTGTCAGTGAACATGCAGTAAACATCAATCTCGCCTTGGGCAGGCTTCACTGAAAATTCGTCCTTGAGGCTGCAGCTACCGCAACCCACTAAAGCTCGACCTTGGTCACGAAGGATCTCAACCCGTACCGTTTCCTTTCCACACTTAGGGCAAGAGAAGAGCTTAGGCAAATGCTTCTTAGGAATACGGACAACCTTTCTTCTTCTCCGCCCCATTACAATATCCTTCTATGCCGTAAACCTCACATAGTCCCAGTATTTTATGTTTGCCCTTAAATACTTGCTTCCAATCATAAAAGAAGCGAGGATGCGTTCCCTTGGAACTAACGCTAGCCTCGTTGACCATGGACTATGAAGACGTATCAGCGAAGATACGACGGTTCATCAAGGATTACGTTGAGAGATCAGGCGCAAAAGGGATCGTTGTCTCATTGTCAGGCGGTCTTGACAGCTGCACAGTGGCGGCCCTATCAGCGCTGGCGATAGGCGGAGGCAAGGTTCTGGGCCTCATGCTACCTGAAGAAGAGGCACATGGTTTCAGAGACATTGAGCACTCGAAGCTTGTGGCAAAGAAGTTCGGATTCAAGACAGAGAAGGTGGATATCACCTCAACACTGAAGGCCTTCTACGATTCCGTTCCAATCTTTGACGCTTCAGAGAACGTCTGTAAGGGTAACATCAAGGCTCGAACAAGAATGGTTTACGTTTACTATTATGCCAACAGGCTGAACAGGCTTGTATGCGGAAGCTCAGACAAGTCTGAAGTGATGATGGGCTATTTCACAAAATGGGGAGACGTGGCAGCAGACATATCGCCGATAATGGACCTGTACAAAACGCAGGTTCGAGAACTCGCACGTCACATAGGCGTTTCCAAACCTATAATAGTCAAACCCTCCTCCCCGGCCTTGTGGCCAGGACAAACCGCTGAAGACGAGCTGGGCACAAAATACGAGCAACTCGACCTCGTCCTCTACGGACTAGAGCACTTCATGAAGCCCAGCGAAATTGCAGAACAACTAAAAGTGAAGGCCAATCTGGTTGATAGGGTGAAACGGCGGTGGCTTTCAATGGAGCACAAGAGACGACTATTGCTTACGACCAAACTTGAATATCGAACTGTGGGGACAGATTTCAGGCTGCCTCGCAGTTCCTAAACATGCTGTATGGTGTGGGTTTGTATGAAGGAAACCTTCAAACTGGCGCTATCCCAAATCAGCTGTGAACGCGGAAACAAGACACAGAACTTGAGGAAGATCGAGGAAAACGTGATAGCCGCCCGCAGGCAGGGTGCAGAGCTTGTGATATTTCCAGAGCTTTCAGTGACAGGCTACACGGTCAGAGATCAATCGTATGAGCTTGCAGAAACCATCCCGGGAGCATCAACTATCACACTAGCAGAGATAGCAAAGAGAACAAGAACCCACATCGTTTTCGGGCTTCCCGAACTAAGCGAAAAGACCCAGGCCACCATCTACAACTCCGCTGTTATGGTCGGACCAAAGGGCTTGATAGGTAAGTACCGAAAGATGTATCTGCCAACACACAGTGTCTTTGAGGAAAAGAGGTACTTCCGGCTGGGCTACGAGGCCGCAGCGTTCGACACAGACCTCGGGCGAATAGGGCTGATGATATGCTATGACGTCTTTTTCCCCGAAGTCAGCAGATTGCTGCGCCTGCAGGGAGCACAGCTGATTGTCTGCATTTCCGCCTCGCCGGCAATTCGTCGAACCTATTTTGAAACGCTTACAGCCGCTAGGGCCATTGAGAACACTGCGTTTTTTGCCTACGTGAATCTGGTTGGTATAGAGGATGGTTTGCAGTTTTGGGGCGGAAGCAGGCTCATAGGACCCCAGGGGAAGCTGCTTGCAAAGGCTACATACGATGATGAGGATCTTGTTATCGGGGTAGTTGATTACGCGGACATGAGATCGATTGAAACGTTTGTCCCTACATTAAGGGATTTGCGCCCTGAGCTTTTTGACAAGCTTAAAGAGGGTGCGGAAAAGTTGTAGAAGCGTCTACTTGATTTTCTTAACTGCCTTCTCTACACGGTCCATCGCATTCTCAAGTTGTTCGTATGCTGCGGCATACGATATTCTCATGTAGCCCTCGCCGCGGCTGCCGAAGGCAGAGCCCGGAACAGCCACGACGCTGGCCTCCCTCGCAAGGAATTCCACGAAGTCCTCGGAAGACCTGCCGAGCCCCTTGATGTTAGGGAAAACGTAGAAAGCCCCCCTTGGAAGCGCACACTCAAAGCTATGGATCTGATTCAGCCTTTTGTGGACAAGCCGCCGCCTACGGTCGAACTCCCTGACCATCTCATCAACGACTGCCTGCGGACCTTTCAGTGCGGCCAGCGCGATATACTGTGAAGGGCTGTCAACGCAGGCCACCGTGTACTGATGCACCAACCATAAGGGCGCGAGAAGCTCCCTAGGTCCGTAGACATACCCAACCCGCAGACCTGTCATAGCATATGTCTTCGAGAAAGAATTAACAACCAATGTGCGTTCGCGCATTCCAGGAAAAGTGGCAAGGCAATAGTGCTTTTGTCCATCGTATATGATCTTCTCATACACTTCATCGCAGATCACAAGCAGGTCACGTTCGACCGCAATCTTGGACAATGCAGCTGCCTCGTCATAGGAAAGCACCGCGCCAGTAGGGTTGTTTGGGAAGTTGATGATCATCACACGTGACTTGTTCGTGATGAGTGACGTCACGCCATCGATTGAAGGCCTGAACTCGTTCTCTTCGAGCAAAGGAACGTGCACAGGAACAGCGCCGGTCAAGGTGGCACACGGTTCATAAAGCACAAATCCCGGATTGGGAATCAACACCTCTTCCCCTGGGTTCACCAGCCCCATCATGGCCAGAAAAACAGCCTCTGTCCCGCCGACCGTCACCAAGATCTCCGAGTTCGGATCATAATTCAAGCCGTAGTCGCGGTAAGCCTTCTGAGCCAGTGCTTCACGCAATTCAGGTATGCCATTCGTAGGTGCATAGTGGGTTCTACCGCTCCTTGCAGCCTCCCAGCCAGCCTTCAAGGCCTGCAGTGGAGGCGAAAAATCAGGCTCACCAACGCTCAAATTGATAACGCCCTTCATTCCCTCTGCCAAAGAGAAAAAGCGGCGTATTCCAGACGGCTTTATGTGCTTAAGACGTTCCGCAGGTTTGAATCTTGAAATCACGTCGTGCTCCTCACTAGCAGTAACTCACTTCCCAATAAATTGTTTGCGCAGGAAAAAGCCGAATTTCCCCCCCCGAAATCGACAGCCTTAAAGGTCGAGTCAGTATACAAAGCCGTATTCATTTCGTATAGCGCACGAGGAGAAGAGTTTGAAGCTAAAACAGGACCTTCAACCGTGGCTAATAAGCTCGATGAGCGACCCCGTTGCCAAAATTCTGGCCAAAAACAGCCATCTCACCACAACGCAGCTAGAAACACTGCTCATTGACATATTGTCCGAGAGTATGGCTGGGAAACAGCTAAAATACGACGAAAAGGCCAGATTAAGGCTAACAAAGGCTCAAATAACCCGCGGCGCCTTTAACAGGACAGCCCGGCAGGCCAAAGAAAACGTCATAAAATCCATCTACACCGTACTGCTGCTAGGGTACTTGGGCATCTTTGAAAGCACAGTTCTGGACCCCTACCTCGAAATCGCGCGCAAATTGCATAACTATCTCGAGGCATACAAAAGCACGCCGGACAAAGGCGACAAACTTGAGGAACACTTGAAAGCCATAGAAACAATAAGGGAAGAGCTTGAGAACGGCCTGAAACGGCTTTCAAACCCATCAGAAGGCCTCTCGTGACATCACAAATCACACAGAGAATGACGCGATCACAAGAACTTGTGATGCCCCTCAACGCGTGGTCGAAACCGCCGCTCAAACGCCGAATATAGCCTAAAATGGGGTTTTCCGACACTATACGTCACCTTCGCAGATCACAGTGTTACATGGCCAAGTCTGTGACGTGTGATGTCATGAAACCATCAGCCTATGACAAAGACCATAAGTCTTAAATGCTTTCATGGTGGAAGTGTGATGCGTGATGCAACGTGAACAGGCCACAGGTGATCACACATACATCACGGAAGTGCCGATTGTGGTAGATATTCTACTGATCATTGCGGGAGTGCTTCTTGCCGCAACGGTTATGATCTTGGCTAAGTATCTTCGGCAACTTCACGCGGCTCGGACTGAGTATGCGAAGGCAAAAGGCGCTGTAGAAGATATTATCCTGAGTTTCAACAGGCAGTTCAAACGTGGCGATGAGCGCATGGAACTTGTTGCATACAAGGTTGAAGCCAATACTTCGCGAAGCGACAGGGCCATAAGCAAGGCTGAGGAGATCGAAAAGCAATTGCAGGTCACGCATGGAAAGTTTGACTGTGTTTCAGAGGACAGGGATAAGGAGATCGCAAGGCTCAGCGAAGTTGAGCAGCGGATTCGCGACGTGACCATGTCACAAGAAACGCTTACAACGCGGCTCACGACCTTCGAAGAGCAAATGAAGCAACTGTCAGTATCCCCAGTGTTGAGTGCCGAGACCGTCATCCCTCTAAGGCGGGACAAAGCATTGGCTCCGTTGACCGGGACGGAGTTGGCAGCGCTTGAGATCTTGGCCGCCGAAGGGTCTAAGACAGCGCCTGAGATCAAGGAGAGGATCAAACTCAGCAGGGAGCATACAGCCAGGCTGATGAAGAAGCTTTACGAAGAGGGCTATATGGAGAGGGATCCGAGTAAGATTCCGTTCAAGTACAGCGTCAAGAAGGAGATGGAGAAGCTTCTGAAGAAGACTGAGGCTGGAGCGCTCTAGCCTACTGCAGGCCTGCGGACTTCTGCTTGGCGCGCGTGCTTCTCCAGGTCCAACAGCTGTCGTGCTTCGGGAAGGACGTAGTCTTAGCGCGCACTTCTACTTCCAATTCCATGCCCCTTAGAATACTGTCGGCCACGTGCGAACACCTCGTGTGCGATCTACACCTAGCAAGGACCAACTAATAACCTTACGGCACCTGCTGCCTCAAAGTGGCCTGCAGAAGACTTGGCGCCAGCTTGTATCTCAGACTGTTTGGAGGCCCAGTCTTCGAGAGTATCCCCTTGTCTGTAAGTCTAGTCATATACGTGGACACCGTACTGAGGCTTATGGGCTGTTTGAACTCCTGTTCGAAGGCGTTTTGAATCTCACGTGAGGAAAACCACACCAAGGGAAACTGCTTCTGAGCCACCACCCGGACCCTTTCGAACTTCGATCGGGCTTCAGGTGAAGTCGCCGGAGGAGTGTCTGGGCTTGTTGGGCTACTGGGCGCCGCGCCACCCAGAAGCTCAACCAGATCAAGAAGCCGAACGGCCTTGTCCCTAGTGATTTGGCCCTCGAAAGCAATAGAGTAACGATTACCTTCGCTGTCAAACAGCTCGATGCGCATCTTTCTTGCAGGCATTAGCGTTAGCACCTTGGGCGGCGTTCACAGCTTTACAATTCACATTTTATATTCATTACGGTGAATGCAGCACCAGCGAAGTCGGATATTATGGCAGGAAACAGGCATAGCGCCACATCTCCCCACTTTCTCATCTTTACAAGCTTCACACGGTGGCTGAACAAGGAATGCGCCTAAGTGGAGGTGCTAGCTTGGATCTCCACTAGAAGTCAAGGGGTGCCCACTTCACAGAAAAAAAACATAAAGCGGTCAAAGCTTGCCAAAAACAACCAAGAAACAGACACTCCCCCGTCAATTCGACAGGGACTTCACAAAAATGTGAAGTGTAGGAAGCTCGCAATGCTGCGGTCTATTATAGGCGCCAAACGAGACCAAAGCCTCGCGTTGGAAGCATCATATGCGGAGCGTAATAGCGCGCGCGCTATAGAGAAATTAGCGATAGCGCACGCTTTCATATTCTCTGAGGTACTACACGTCCGTATAGCGTGCCACCCCTTCGTTTCCTTTGGAAACTCTTTACAAATGAACGTTAGGGGCGCATAGTGTGCATAACGTTTTCTTCTTAGTGTCTAAAATCTTTAACTAACTGCATTTAAATACAGAAAAGGGCGCTTACCAAGTGGGATGTATTTCTTCTAAGCGCACGCTAAGAGCAAAGAGCAAGCATTATTTTCACATATCAAGAATGGCTTCCAACAGAAACTGTGGGGTGGGAGTAGGTCCATTCGTGACCTCTTTTCGGCGCTAACTGTGGCGTCTCTCTAGCTTTATCACATGGGCGATTCAGTTTTCTGTACGGCAGGTTTTATCTTCTCCACGCGAAACAGAGGTGCTACCTCTGAAGCAGGGAAAGGGAGACGTGTGAGCAATTCAAATATGCTAGACGACGTGTTCAACAAGTTTGTCAGTAATACTCGGATATTCCGAGATCGGGAGGTGCTGAGACATGACTACCTACCGGACAGGTTGCCCCACAGGGAAGAGCAGATAAGAGAGCTCGGCGAGACTGTTGCGCCAGTTCTGAAGGGTGCAAGGAGTTCCAACATCTTCATATATGGGAAGACTGGGACGGGCAAGACGGCTGTGACAAAACATGTTCTCAGCTATCTTGAAGTCAAGGCTAAAGAATTCAATGCCCCAGTGAAGTTCTGCTACGTGAACTGTCGTATTGCCGCCTCCGAGTACCGCGTTTTTGCAAGCCTCTGTCAGAGCACAGGAATTACCGTGCCCTTTACGGGGTTGTCGGTGGGTGAGGTCTTCGACCGGTTCCGAACGGGTCTCGACGCATCAAGAATAGTCTTCATTATCGTGTTGGACGAGATTGATGCTTTGATTAAGAGTCGTGGCGATGGTCTTCTGTACGAGTTAACTAGGATCAACGAGGTGTTAGCCAGAAGCAAAGTTTCACTCATAGGGATATCAAATGACCTGCGAATGAAGGAATCTCTTGACCCGCGTGTGCTGAGTTCACTGAGTGAGGAGGAGATTGTCTTCAGGCCGTATGATGCTGGAGAGTTGAAGAATATTCTTTCTGAGCGGGCCTCTGTGGCCTTCCATGAGTCGGCTCTGTCTGATGGTGCATTGGGCCTCTGTGCGGCGCTTGCTGCCGCCGAACATGGTGACGCGAGAAGAGCCTTAGATCTACTCCGGGTCGCCGGTGAAGTTGCGGAGCGCAATAGCGCGGGTGCGGTGGTTGAAGAGCATGTTCGAGAGGCGGAGAAGCACATAGAACACAACCGGGTTATCGAAGGTCTCAAGAACTTGACGTTGCACTCAAAACTCGTCGTTCTGAGTGTTTACCACCTGAAGCTTGCTGAGGTTCACAGCGCTATCACAGGCGACATCTACGACGTGTATCTTGAGATCTGCGGAGAGCTAGGAGTAGCTGCGTTGACTCAACGCCGCCTGTGCACTTTGGTTAACGAGTTGGATGCGATGGGGTTGCTGAACGCGAAAGTTGTGAGCATGGGTAGGTACGGGCGAACGAAGAGGATTAGACTTGAACTTTCTCGGGCCCTCATCAGAGGCGTTTTTGCTGAGGACGGCAGACTTGCTCGCTTGGTCGAGTACTCGCCGAAGTGCCTTTCTAAGCATTTCTCGAAAAGTGGCTGAAGGCTAGGCGAACGAAACGACTGTAGTTTCCAACGTTTGCAGATTCACCACAGGAACCTTCCCGACGGTAGGCATCAAACCCATCCTCTTCATGTAATCCGTCTGTTCCTGCCAAGAACCCGAGTTTATGATTGAAACTCCACGGTAACTTGTGTACCCCAACACGTGAACATGGCCAGAGTGGAAGATATCTGGCGGTCGCTCTATGACGAGGAAATCCCGATTCTCGGGAGACAGCATAGTCTTGCCGCCATACAGCGGTGCCAGGTGCCGACCCTGAAGTAGCAGTTTCATGGCCTTCTCAGGATGCTTGTAGTCCATGCCAGGAACCGTGGCTATTATGTCATCTAGACTTCGGCCATGGTCCATTAGGACTTCGACGCCGTGGAGGCTAACGGTGCAAGGATTGCCAAGCGAATACACATTCCGCGATTCCTGCAACGTCTCTAGGTACTCTGCAGACAAAGCTGGTTGTGGTGCGGCCTTCCTTGGTGCATCGTGGTTGCCTGGGATAATGACTACTTCTACGTAGTCTGGAATCTGTTCGAGGTGCTTTGCGGCGTAGCGGTATTGCTTGTAGATATCTTTGAAGGCCAATTCCTTGACTTGGTTGGGATATATGCCTACGCCGTCGACGATGTCACCTGCGATGAGGACGTATTTGACGTGAGATGCCGTTTCACGCATTTGTTCATTGCCGTATTTACCGTTGAGCCAGAGGACGAAGCGGTTGAAAGCTTCACGGTTGAATTTGGTGCTTCCCACGTGAAGGTCGGAGGTAAGAACCGCGTAGACCGGGTCCTGCGCCCTGTGTGGTGTTCTCTGGGCCACGTCTGGATATATTACGTCATCAGCGATTAGTAGCGTGCCTCTGGTCTTCACGACGCTCAAGCACACGACTTGATCCAGTATGAGAGACCGCGCCTTCTTCTTCACTTCTTCCGGCGCATTCTGAGGCACGAGCACTGTCATGCGCCCCTGCAAATCCTCAATGCTTAAGATAGTTCGCTGTTTTGATTCCCGTTTCTCAGTTATCATGCCGATGACTTTGAGTTTGGTGTTGGGTTGTGCCTTGAGCGCGTCGATGATTGAGGCCGCGGTCTTGACGTCGATGCGTTGCCGCAGTAGCTTCTCGAGGCGTTTGAATCTGTCTCGAAAGTACTCCAGGTAGTCATCTATTGTGCCGTTTGTGCTGAGCTTGGTGGATGGGTCGTCGATCACGTTGAAGCTAGAGTCGATGTCTTCTGCAATTGGGCGGAATGGTTTCTTCGGCTCGATCATCTGAGGCTCTGTGGCCCGCTCCTTGGCAGACTCTTGTGATGGTTGGGCCACTATTTCTTTCGGCGGCGCTGTCTCGCCAAGTAGCTGTTCAAGAAAGCTTCTATCGATGAAGAGGGGTCTCTCCGCAAGGTCACCTATCTTCTGTACCGCTCTATTCATGATTTCGGTTGGGTCTTCGTTTTCGGCGGCTATGCTCAGAAACTCGAAAGCCTCTCTGTTGAGCTGGTAGCCTGCCGTGAGCGTCAAGGCTACCGCCTTCTGCAGTTGCTCCTTTCCACCCATTGCCCGGAAGCTCCCCAAATATCGAGCCCGCGCGTATTCTAGTTTCCTTCTGGTTCTAAGCTCTTAAGGGTTGCTGGATTCCTGTTCCAACTTTGACCTCTACCAACATGTTTCCTTTCTCGCGTCTCGTGTGCGCGTTGACGTCTATACGGGATGTGAATCAGGGGCGCAGTTCTAACATCAGCGTGCAAGTTTATATATCCGGTGCTTGTCTAAATGTGTCAATATTCCAAATCTGAACATTCTTTGTTCGTAGGGTGGCACTAATGGGGGACCTGCGTAAAGTTCAACGAACACCCGGCGGCACTTACTTCGTATGCCTGCCTAAATCGTGGGCGAAACGGCACGGTCTAGATAAGGGTTCTGTGGTGACGGTTAACGAGACAGCTGATGGCAAGCTCTTGGTGGATCCTGCGTATGGTGTGGCGACTTCCCCGCGCACGGCTACTCTGAAGGCTGGACCATACTTGAGCCGGGAGATCATCGCCAAATATCTTCTTGGATTTGACATCATCCGCGTCGAATCGAAGGAGAGAATCAGCTTTGAGGTTCGGGAAACTGTCAAAACTGCCGTCAGCAGGCTCGTAGGTCTAGAGATCGTGGAAGAAGACTATTCCAACATTGTTTTGCAGTGCTTACTGGAGCCCTCAGGGTTTCCGCCTGAAAAGATATTACGGCGGGGCTATGCGATCGCGGCAGGTATGCACAGGGATGGGGTTAACGCGTTGGTCGACAGTGACCTACACTTGGCCAAAGGGATTATAGCCCGCGACGACGAGGTCAATAGGTTCTACTTCCTTCTGGTGCGGATTTTGCGAACCATAATACAGAATCCTGGCTTGAGCGAGAACCTTGGCGTGCGGCCTATTGACTGTCTGGATTACAGGCTTGCTGCAAGCATGGTTGAGGCCATCGGGGACGATTGTGTGAGTATTGCATCTAAAGCGGTTGAGCTGAAGGGCGCAAAGTTGTCTAGGGCTTTGAAGATGGTATTGGTTAAGTACCATGTGTCGTGTTTTTGGGCTCACGAGAATGCGGTGAAGGCCTTCCTCATGGGCGATGTTGGACTAGCTGAGGAAGTACGCAAGATACGCGACGAGGTAGAACTCGCGCTTGCTGAGATTGAGAAGATGGCTAAGGAGCAGTCGCTTGACGTCGTGCCTCATGTGCTGGCCGTGGCATCCCTCTTGAAGCAGATCTATGAGCGCAGCGTGGACATTGCGGACTTGGTGATGCCGAAGAAAGAGCAGAATTCTTAGGAGGGAAGTTTAGCTACTTTCTGTGGCTGTCTGGCGACTCTAATGTCACTGCCCATTCGCAACTCGTTGGTATACTGTACTTCACCGCTTACATCACAGTGAGATTCTATGGTGATGTCTTCGCCGTACACGTTGCTGGCCTGTGCGCCCGTTCTGAGAACGACTCGTCTGCCGTGAACGTCGTCTACATGGGCGTCTTTGCCTATTACTATTTCGTCTGCCCTTACTGGGCCTCGTATTTCGCCTCGGTTGCCTATTTCTACGAAGGCCGCAGTAGTGCCCTCCTGAGCGTCTAATGAGCCACCTACTTCGACGCGGGTCTCAACAGTGACCTTCCTTGCACGGAGAGTGCCTCCGACGTCGACGTTTCGCACGGCAACTTCGCCGGTTACATCTGCTTTGCCGCCAACTTCCAAGTCGCCTGAAAGCTTAAGCGAGCCTCCAATGTCTACTCGCCCGCCTACTTCGACTTCTTTGCCTTGACCTGAGCCTGTGATGTCCACTTTGCCCCCAACTTCGATTTCTTCAAATGTGAGGTCGCCCTCCACTCTAAGCGTTCCTCCGACGTCCACATTGCCTCCTTTGCTGTTCCCTACGAGTCGAACGGTGCCGCCTACGTCGATTTTGTCGAATTCCAGAGGCGCACTTGATTCGAAGCTTCCACCCACGTCTACGTCGTGGATCCTGCCTCCGTGGACTCGGGCTGCGCCTCCGACGTCCAGCGAGCGTATGTTGATCTTGGACTCGGTGTGCATGCTGCCGCCTACGTCCACGTTGTCTATTTCACTTTCGCCTTTGACGCGAAAGCTTCCGCCTACATCGATGTCTTCTGCTTTGACGTTTCCGTCGACTTGCAGGCTTCCGCCTACGTCAACTTCGTCCGTTGTCAGATCATCGCTCACGTATAGGGCTTCTTCAACGTCAATGTGGTTCGCCGTCATCTTGCCATGGACCTCTAGACGGCCGTCAGAGACCTCTACGTCTTCTTCTATTATCAGGTCTCCATGGATGGTGATGTTGCCTTCAGCCTCGAGGCTACGTGCAGAAAGGCTACACTCGAAGTTCACGTCTTCTTCACAGTAGACTGTGCCTCCTGCCTTCACCGCGGCAGGCGAGCCTGTGCCTCTCACGACTGCGCGGGCACCTACGTTCAAGTCTCCATCAACGAAGTCTAGCGTTAACGTGCTTCTCGGTGGAACCGATATTTTGCTGTTCATCTTCTTCCTTTTCCTCCCCTTGTGGTTCATGTGTTCTCGATTTAAAAGAGGTACTCACATATTGTTACTGCTGGATATCTAGCGGACTGTTAGGTTGCGCATCAGCTGGTAGGCCAGCAGATGTGAACCTTGGGGCTCGGGGCTCTTCTCGAAACTTCTTGTTGTCTGTATTGATCCGTTCATCCAGTTTGATTCATTTATGTGACGCGCCATTTGAAACTCACCTCGTTGTCTTACTGATGTAAGCTGACGCGTTGGAGGGCTTAAAAGGCGACGCACGTACAGAAAACACTAGAAGTGGTAACAAATTGTTACTGGTTCTATTGTGTCTCTTCTAGGGCTGCGAAGAATTTGCGCATGCGCTTGAAGGTTTCCAGAAATTCGAGGCCCCATTTGGTGGTTCGGTACTTCTTGGCGGTGCCTATTGTTACTTCGTTTATGAATCCGTGTGCCACCAGGAAGCTCAGGATCCTTTTCGCTCTGTCCACGGGCATATTGGCTCCGTAGGAGATTCTTGTGAGCGAGCATTGACCTTTGCGGACGATTATCTCGACCACGTCAGCGTATATATCGTATTTTGTCCTCCGCCGCTCCTCTTCCACGACAGGCCTCACCGATTTCTGCGATAATTAGGGGTGAAACACTTAATCTTGATTGCGGTGATAATCACGCATCCCACACGACGCGCTGCAAACCTAAGATGGCCGATGTTAGCGCGCGCAGCGGGTCAAAACAGAAGAGGTGGGGAAAGCCCTTTGGATGCTGAAGAAGTGCCTCAAAAGCTTCTTGGAGATTGATCTGAAAGAGGAGGCGCCACCCTGTCTGCTGTCCAAATACGACTCTTTCCTATTGGGCCACAAAGACAGAACGCGAATCATCAAAAACCGTCATCTCCAGCAAGTCTATCGACCAGTAGTCGGCGAAATAGCCGCCACCGTTCTCATCGAAGGACACATACCGCAGCGTGGGCCGCCAAGAGAACAAAGAAAACACTAACAATCAGCATAAGGCCTCTTGAAAAGATGGCTACAGAAACCATTGCCGAGCTTGACCCAATAACTGAAGGCTTGGGGCGGTTCCTGAGCATAGAGCATTCGGAGACTGGATCAACACTGAACGGGGCTAGACACGCCCTCAATTGGCATTGGATAAAGCTAAAAGCCAGCGGTTCAAGAGTTCTAGACTGTGCCGGGGTGGCGGAGCGGTTATCGCGCTGGCCTCGAGATCTCTAGAATGAAAGGGGGCTAGACTGAGGACAGGATAGCCAGTGGGTCGCAAGGCCCGCAGGGGTTCGAGTCCCTTCCCCGGCGCCACAAAGACGTATCATATGGTGCGAACTCGTGGAAGGATCTTGCCAAGGACGTTCGTAAATTTGCGAGTAGTTCTAGTGGCTGATTGTGGTCAGTGCCTTTATTGGCTTTCTGTTTTCTGGTAGCGCTACAATCCTCACCTGTAGGCTTCTGATGAAGGCCTCTGCAGCCTTCCTTGCTTCGCTTCGTGTCTCATGGGTCTCTTTCAGCTCAATCCACGGCAACGTCTTATCAATCTTTATCATTACGCCGTACATGTTTCACCACGCTAGGATGGAGGTGAGTCTGAGGCTGAATCGTTAAAACAGTTGTGACTTCTGAATAGTTATCCCGGCTCAACAAGCAGGTCAATAGCTTCCTAGTTGAAGCATCCCAGCCATTGTGCAAGACTGAAGATCACGGCATTCATGGCAAACAGAAGAGCGCAACGGTAGCCGCTGGGGCATATCTGAATCTGAGATCTTGATTACGGCAAGCTTTGTGATACTTATTCTGGCTTCAATAACACTATAAGGTCGAAGTCCGATTCTATGTCGAAGGAGGGCTAACCATCCACAAAAAGAACGAAACGATAATGGACAATCAGAGCTTCACGTGTCCTAATCCATCATGCGGCAAGGTCTTCTCCAGCCCACTAAAGGCAGAGAATCGGGCTTCTAAGAAGGGGCATTCATATGATGCATGCCCGTATTGTCTCACGGAAATCATGATAGATGCAAGCTCACCGATCGACAAAGAAGAACCAAAAACAGTAGTGAAAACGGTTGAGACAGGTGGTCCAAGCGTGCCCAGAATGCAGGAGAAAAGTGCTCAGCCAACCGTGTCGGCAGCCTGTACGCATCAGCTAGGGTACCTAAGTAAACGCTCGCCCAAAGAAATGATACCTGAAGAATGCATGATGTGCAGTAGCATCGTTCAATGCATGCTCAAGAACGTAGCCGAGTAGGGCTGCTCATGATATACGGCGCGCGCGCCTTTCCTTTTGTTCCACGTTAGATCCGAATGAAAACAACAATGTTGAAAAAATCGAGTATTTGAAAGGTGTCTACTTCTCTTCCTTTCGCTTTCTTTCTGGCTTCTTCTCTTCTTCAGCTCTTGGCGGTTCGGGTGCTTCTTCTTTCTTCTCTTCTACCTCGCTTGTGAGCTCTTCTATCGGTTTCGGTGGCGGTGTTGTGGCCATTGTCCACCCTATCCATGCGCCGATGCCCATTATGGCGATAAATGCGATCAGAACTGGCACAGCAATAATCCAGAACCGAATGCTGAAGAGTGAATCAGCGTCAGTGCTCAATCCGAATACTCCGAGCCATTGGGGATAGAATAGTGTGACGACGTAGAAGATTCCAACGATTGCGCAAACGATGAAGATAACTCCGCCTATTGACTGATCCTTACTAACCATATATGAATCACCATTTGTTAGCCTTGTTTATCCTTTTACCCCTTTTAAAGTTTACCATACCTTCAAACCTGAGGCTATATCGTTCCCATCTCCCAGGCTGAAAGGTATTTCCTCTGTTCGCCTGTCAACTCGTCTATTCTGATTCTCATCGACTTAAGCTTCAGCTTGGCCACGCTTTCGTCTATTGTGGCGGGCACCTGATAGACTTTCGGGGGCTGTTTGGGTGTTTTGGCTATGTGTTCAGCGCAGAGGGCTTGGTTTGCGAACGACATATCCATCACCTCTGACGGGTGACCTTCAGCAGCGGCTAGGTTCACGAGTCTTCCGTCGGCCAGAAGGTACAGTCTTCTTCCGTCGCTAAGCGTGTATTCTTCCAGGTTTGCTCTCATAGTCCTTCTTGACTTGGCCATTGCTTCGAGGCCTCTTACGTCTATTTCGACGTTGAAGTGGCCGCTGTTTGCGAGTATGGCTCCGTCTTTCATTGTCTGCATGTGTTCCTTTCTTATGACGTTCACGTTGCCTGTGGCAGTGATGAATATGTCGCCCATGGCTGCTGCCTCAGCCAGAGGCATCACGCGGAAGCCGTTCATGGCGGCTTCGAGCGCTCTGAGGGGGTTTACTTCGGTGATTGTGACATTCGCGCCCATCCCCTGGGCTCTCTGGGCTATGCCTCTTGCGCACCATCCGTATCCGCAGACCACGAAGTCCTTGCCTGCCAGAAGTATGTTTGTGGCCCTGAGCACTCCGTCTATGGTGCTTTGCCCCGTGCCGTAGCGGTTGTCAAACAGATACTTCGTGTAAGCGTCATTGACCGCCATTATTGAGTATTTTAGTGCTCCAGCTTTTTCCATGGCTCTCAATCGGAGGACGCCGGTCGTGGTCTCTTCTGTTCCGCCCTTGATGTATTGCAGGGCTTCTGTTCTCTTGCTGTGCACGGTGCCCACGAGGTCTGCGCCGTCGTCAAGCGTTATGACCGGTTTGTGGTCCAATGTTCGTTCGACGCACCAGTAGTATTCGTCCGTCTTTTGCTCACGCCATGCGAACACGTGTACACTTTCTTCTGCGAGGGCTGCTGCCACGTCATCCTGTGTGGAAAGAGGGTTTGAGCCGCACAACGCAATGTTGGCACCGCCGGCGAGGAAGGTTTCGATGAGGACACCTGTTTCCTTCGTAACGTGTAAGCACGCGCCCAAGGTCAGACCTTTAAACGGTTTCTGTTCGCTGAATCTTTCCTTGATTTGGCATAGAACAGGCATGTGCTTAGAGGCCCATTCTATCTGCAAATTCCCTTTGGAAGCGAGAGACAGATCTTTGACTTTGAAGCTTTCCATTATGGCTACCTTCTCCTATTTTGATTCATAAGTTGACTATTTAACGTTGGCGTCCAGCTTGTTGCGCGCTTCTGGGTGACGCGCACGATGAAGTTGAGCACGTCAAAGGATAAATAGGGTTACTCCCTAGAATCTTGTTTGCGGTGCGTAAGTTGAGCATCAGAACCTTGGAGGATCTGCGACAAAAGCTGAAAGAGATGGGCTGCTCCGATAGAGCAGTTCAAGAGATTCTGAAATGGTTCATACCAAGCAGCTCCGGCCTCGACTAGCAAAGCCAAAGGCATATGCCTTCTCAAAGCGGCTCATGGCACTTGGGGTTTTTGGCACTTAGCCTTGTTGCTTTCTGTCTTTCCTTTCTAATGCAATGTCAAATAGCATTGCGACATGCTTTCCTATGGGGAGACCCAGAAGCAGACTCTTGAGACTTACTGAGCAGTAGTGTGCTGCGAAAGGCTCAAGTTTCTTTGTTTCGTTCAACCAGATGTGAAGATTCTCAACTTCTATTTCAACTTCTGTTCTGAGGTCTTCTCTGGCTTGGTAGTCAGCTCTTTCGTAGACCTCTTGACGTGTTCTAGTCGTCTCATCCATATCTCTCTGGCTATATTCTTCGTAGAGTCCGAAGCTTGTTGGCTGGCTCCCATGGATTTCGCAGGCGTTGGTTTCGGCTACGCGTTCGTCGGTTTTCGATTGCATAAAGAGTGCTTTCTGGACCTGTGATATCTTGTTTGTGAAGACTCGGTTCATATTAGGAGTCCATGCAAAACATATGGAAATGTTCACAAGACGGAAATTCTCATATCTTTCTTTGCAGGCTGTGTGCTAGTCTTTTGGCACAATCAGTGCCTGCCACAAAATTTTAATCTTGCTTTGGCCTAAATCGGTGGCAAAAGGTGTCCAGTTGAGGGAACCCTTTGCAGAGTTTGTCAAAACGGAGCTTAAGACTAATACTCTACTGATTACCTGTGGACTGCCGGGAACCTGGAAGACTGAGACCTCAGAGGGGATTTCCAAAACCTTAGGGTATACGATCCTACGAACCGACCTAATCAGACTGGAAGTCCTCAAGAATGAGGATGTCTTTGACGAGAAAGCAGCGTCAAGCATGAGCAAACGACTGTCTGTTTACGATGAGCTGTTTCGCCGAGCAGGCAATCTTGCACAGAAGAGCAAGGGAGGCCTGATTCTGGACGCCACGTTTGTCACTCAGGAACTGCGAAGACGTGCCGCCGAGATCGCTGCAAGACACGGTATGACTTTTGTCATTCTTCAGACTCACTGCTCCGAGAAGGCATCGCTTGCGAGAATCTTGAGAAGGACCAAAGAAAAGTACGAGTCAAACGCCTTGACCAAGGATGCCTATCTCAGCAATAAGAGGAAGTTCGAGCAAGTAGACATGGACGACCTGAAAAGGAGCTTTCCACAACTCGAAATAGTGCACTTCACAGTCAGCACAGAACACGATGCCCCTGAGGAATGGTTCATAACCGGGATGGAGAAAGCGTAGCCGGGCACAGTCTAATCATGAGAATAGATATGCATATTCACTCGAATTGCTCCGACGGAAAGTGGACTGCCGAGGAAATCATCAAGGAAGCCAAGGCTCAGAATATCGGACTAATATCGATTACGGACCACGACTCGATAGCCTGTCAAGAGACCGCTATTGCTCTGGCAAGGCCAAATGGAATACGCTACATTTCCGGCGTCGAATTGAACGTAACCTTCTTGTATCCCAAATGTCACGGAGACAAGCCAGTATCGCTGGATTTCCTCGGCTACCAGTTCGATAC
>Ga0209253_10001116_pt1 | contig 23426 bp, 24 predicted proteins | sample FrelakmetBRP12BR_FD_187145 | JGI IMG/M metagenome (GOLD analysis project Ga0209253, IMG submission 187145) | Freshwater lake sediment microbial communities from the University of Notre Dame, USA, for methane emissions studies - BRP12 BR (SPAdes)... | ecosystem: Environmental > Aquatic >...
CCTGCTAACTCGGTAAGTTTTACTACTGGCAGAGGATGGTATATCGACTTCCCAGACAGTGGCGAGCGTCAGAATGTGCCAGCCCAATTAGTGTTCGGTACTTTACTATTGCCGACCACTGTGCCATCCAACACAGTCTGTTCTCCTGGTGGTTACGGCTGGCTTAACTTCCTGGATTACAAAACTGGGGGTTCAGTTGCCGGCAATGTTGTTGCAAGCAAAACAAATGCACCAATTGTGGGTATCAATGTACTATACGTTAAAGGTAAACCAGTTGTTAATATTGTGACAGCAGATAATCCGACACCACAATTCCCACCGGTGCAACCTACCTTTACTGGAGGTTCTGAGTCCGGCTTTACGAATCATCGCGTAATTTGGCGTGAGTTGACTGGCGAAGATTTTGAGCAATAAATTTAAGCTGTAAAAAAAGCCACTGTTATTAATTAGCAGTGGCTTTTTTATTTGCAATGACTATTTTTGCTGAATTATTTTTGCTGTAATTAAGCCATTGATTAACCCAAATATTAAAGCTGCTAATGCGAAAATGGGGATTAAATAAACAACCCCGGTATGTGGAATCAGCCAAAGCCTGACAATGATTAGCTGTCCTGCAATATGCGCAAACGCCGCGAATATACTAAGCGTAATGGCGCTGAAGTAACGTTTTGGCAAATTTTGGGCGAAGAGTAAAACGCTCAAACTAAAGACTGCGCCAGTTAAGCTTAGTACAAATGTGGGAGATAGAAATTGCCCAAGCAATAAGCTGCTGGCAAAGACTCGCAATAAGCTTACCCATGCGGCCGTGGCAAATCCATATTCATACAATACATATAACGTAACAATATTAGCAATACCGGGTTTTACGCCGGGCAATGGCGATGGAATGACAGCTTCTAAAATGTGCAATCCAATGGCCAGAGAGGTGAGTTTGGCGATGTGATGGTCTGCCGCAGTAGTATTGATTTCAATAATTGAGTGAGTCATAGCTGTTTTTTGACCCCATTAGTTGCAGACTGATTTGGTTGGGCAGGCAAATTGCAACTTGCTCTGCATGGTTTAACCAGCCTTGATGTACGCAATATTGGTTGTGGCATGGCGATTGTTTAAACCGCACTTTACCTTGCTGGATACTGATATAAGATACTCCGATGGGCCCTTTTATTTGCAATTCGCGTGATTGATTTAAATCGAAAGTGCCAATGATTTGATTGCCCTGTCTTATTTTTAATAGGCTTGCGTGTTCAAATACCCAAAATTTTTGAAAGGCGAAAATAATGAGGGTAAAGCTGGCTAAAATAACACCCCAATCACCGATGAGTGGTTTAGGATATCGCTGCTTAATCTTGCTAAGGTTGAATTTGCGTAACATGTTTTGCCACATCTTTATCTAGCCATGTCAGTCGGTTAGCTATCCGTTGACTTACTATAATTTTATGCGCCGATTCAATGACAAGATAGTTTTCAACGCCCATTGTTTTTGCAGTCTCAGCACGCGCTTCTGGCTTGGCAATAAAAATCGGTTTAGAAACAACATCGGATAATGTTCCCGCACCGCTTTGCGGCGGGATTAATACCGTTACAGCTTGCACACCCTGTATCGGGTAGCCTGTGGCAGGATTGATAATATGGCAATAGCGCTTATCTTTAAGCTCAAAGTAGCGCTGATAATCGCCGGATGTGCCAATTGCCCAGCCGCTTTCAAGATCTAGCATGGCTATTGCATTTGGTTTGCGCGGGTGTTGGATGCCTACACGCCAAGGTTTATCTCCGTGTTTGCCCAGTGCAATAATATTGCCGCCAATATTGATGAGTGCATTTTTAACGCCTTGTTTGCGCAGATAGTCTACTGCTAAATCAAGCGCATAACCCTTTGCATAGCCGCCAAGATCAAGCTGTACATCTGGATTTTTACTAAAAACTTTACCATTTTCAACGATAATATCCGTCATTTGCGGATTAGCTTGCACTAGGCTTGTTATTTTATTTTTGTCTATTCTTATTGGCTTAAATTCATCATGATGAAACCCCCATGTTTCGATAAGCTTGCCAATAGCAGGGTTAAAAGCTCCCTGGGATTGAATTGATAATTTAGTTGCATCGGCAATCATCATCGCAACATCCGGCTGAATGACTGCAGGTGTTTTGCCTTGTGAGAATGCATGGTTTATTGTCTTAAGTTCACTGGGGTGCCAAGCATGCAAACGATTATGCAATGATTGGAAGTTGCGAATAATTTCATTGGAAAGTGCCTGCGCTTTTGCTTCTGACTCGCCATAAATTGTGATGTCTACCAGCGTGCCGAACACGTAACTTTGCGTGTTGTAGAGCGGTTCTTTGCTGCTGCAGCCAGCCAAAAATAAAAAGGCAAGAATGAGAAATAAGCGCATAGGCGCTACTATAACGCTAGTCAGTGTTTACGCGAATAGCTTCCAGCGCATGTACAAAAATTTGCGCGGGGTTGCAAGATGTTTGCGCGGCAATTTCTACCATGCCTGTGGGACTAGTGACGTTGATTTCGGTTAGATAATCACCAATCACATCAAGACCTACCAAAAACAAACCTTCCTGTTTAAGCGTTTCTCCAATGGCCGTGGCAATTTCTAAATCTCGAGGTGTAAGCGGCTGTGCAACACCAGTTCCGCCTGCCGCCAAATTGCCACGAGTTTCGCCTGTTTTAGGGATGCGTGCCAGCGCATAAGGTAATGGCTCACCATTAATCACAATAATGCGTTTATCACCTTGTTTAATCTCGGGCAAATAGCGTTGTGCCATGATGGTTTGTGTTTCGAATTTGGTAATCGTTTCCAAAATCACGTTAATATTTGGATCGCTCTGCGAGACCCTAAATACGCTACTGCCACCCATGCCGTCTAATGGTTTTACGACAATGTCTTTGTGTTTTGCTAGAAATTCACGAATTAGATCGTTATTACTTGTAACTAAAAAGTCAGGCGCAAATTGTGGAAATTTAGCGACCGAGAGTTTTTCATTCCAGCTGCGTACCGCATCAGGGTTATTTATGACGAGTGCACCTTGCTGAACGGCCAGCTCAAGTAAGTAGGTGCTATACAAATATTCGCTGTCAAAAGGGGGATCTTTGCGCATTAAAATTGCGTCAAAGTCCTTTGGTAAAACTTCTTCAGGCTCATCGAGCAGATACCAGTTTACGCTATTTGTAAATTGAAATTTTTTGGCATTTACTTTAACTAATGCCTCACGCAAAAAAACATCATGCTGTTCACATATATATAAACTGTGCCCTTGTGCGGCAGCTTCTCGCATAATAGCGACGCTCGTATCTTTGTACGTTTTTAGACTCGCAAGTGGATCAAGTATAAAGAGCAGCTTCATTTTTATTTATTAAGAGGATCGTTTTCTTGCAGTTCAATAGCTGCAGCCAGCAAGGCCAGGCGAGCGACTACGCCGTAAGCATAAAAACGGTTTGGCGCAGTATCCGGTGCGTCTGCACAGTCGGGTAATGTACAGGGCTTTTCAAACGCCAATGGTACAAAATGTGATCCTGGGGCATTTAGGTTTTCATCAACTCCGCGTCCAGTATGCACGCGGTAAAAACCACCAATTACAAAGTGATCCATCATATACACTACAGGCTCGGCAACCGCATCGTTAATGCTCTCGAAAGTGTAGACTCCTTCCTGAATAATCACTTCACTGACTTGCAAACCTTCTTTCACGACGGACATTTTGTTACGGGCTTTGCGGTTTAAATCCCGCACATCATCGGGAGATTTTACGGTCATAATGCCCATGCCGTAGGTACCAGCGTCCGCTTTCACTATTACAAATGGGTCTTGCGTTACGCCGTATTCGGCATATTTAGTTTTAATTTTTGTCAGTAATTGTTCAACCTTAAAGGCCAGACATTCTTCGCCTGTTCGTGCATGAAAATCAATTTCACCACAGGTCTCAAAGTAAGGGTTGAGCAGCCATTCATCAATTTCTAACAGTTTGGAGAAATCAGCAACTACGCGGTTATAAGCGGCGAAATGTTGCGATTTTCGGCGTGTGCTCCAGCCTGCATGTAGTGGCGGGATTAAATTTTGCTCCAGTTTTTTAAGAATATCCGGAATCCCGGCAGATAGATCGTTGTTAAGTAAAATCGCACAGCTATCAAAATCACCCAGCTCATTGTTAATGAGTTTGATGCGGTTGCCAATGCGCACTATCGGCTCAAGCAATAAGTTATGCCCATCATGTGTTTTCAGCGTTGTGGGCTGGGTAATTTCAGGAGAAATACTGCCGACACGCACATCCAGACCTGCAGCTTTCATGATGTTGACCAACTCGACCACGTTACGGAGATAATAAGTATTACGTGTATGATTTTCTGGGATGATAAGGAGGCGATGTGCTTCAGGGCATACCTTTTCAATCGCGACCATCGCAGCTTGCACGCTTAAGGTTAAAAACTCCGGGTTAAGGTTATTAAACCCCCCTGGGAACAAATTAGTATCAACAGGGGCAAGTTTAAAACCGGAGTTGCGCAGATCCACACTTGCATAGAACGGCGAGGCATACTCCAGCCATTGCGAACGAAACCAATGTTCAATCTTAGGCATCGCTTCCAGCATGCGTTTTTCTAGAGTGAGCAACGGCCCATTTAGTGCGGTTGTTAAATGCGGAACCATGGATGCCCCTTAAACAATGTGATGCGCCTGTAAATCGGCGTGGTAACTACTTCTTACCATGGGGCCGCTGGCGGCATTATTAAAGCCCATAGCATCGGCTTTTTGTTTTAAAGCATCAAAAACTACAGGCTCCACATAACGCATCACAGGTAAATGGTGTACGCTGGGCTGAAGATACTGACCTAGTGTAAGCATGCGGACATGATGAGCACGTAAATCTTGCATGACCTGTAAAATCTCATCATCTGTTTCGCCTAAGCCAAGCATAAGACCGGATTTGGTGGGAATGTGCGGATACATCTCACTGAATGCTTTAAGCAAATTAAGTGAATTCTGATAATCAGAACCAGGGCGCGCTTGCTTATAAAGGCGTGGCACAGTTTCTAAGTTATGGTTCATCACATCGGGTGGAGCTTTGCGCAAAATTTCTAGTGCGATATCTAAACGACCGCGAAAATCGGGTACTAAAATTTCAATTTTGATATCAGGTGATTGCTTACGTATGGCGTGAATACAATCTGCAAAATGCTGTGCGCCACCGTCTTTTAAATCGTCGCGGTCTACACTGGTGATGACTACGTATTTAAGCTGCATTTGAGCGATGGTACGAGCTAAGTTTTCTGGTTCGGCAATATCTGGCGGCAATGGTTTACCATGAGCTACATCACAAAACGGGCAGCGGCGTGTGCAAATGTCGCCCAAAATCATAAATGTAGCGGTGCCTCCACTAAAACATTCACCAATGTTTGGGCAACTCGCTTCTTCACAAACAGTATGCAATTTATTATTGCGTAATATGCGTTTAATTTCTTGAAAGCGTTCTGAATCAGGCGCTTTCATACGAATCCAATCTGGCTTGCGTAATATAGGTTGCGGGACTATCTTGATAGGGATGCGCGCTGTCTTAGCGGCATCAATTTCTTTAACACCAGCTATCTTTTTTGCAGGTGAGTTATTTGGTGCAATTTCAGCCATGTGTTTAGTTTTTTTAGTTAAATTTTCCTGATAGTTTTTTTAACAAGCTATCACCTATTTGTTGTGATGTTTGGGTAATACCAAGATCTTTGGTTTGCGTCATTTCCAGCTCTGCATAACCGCATGGATCAATTGCTTGGAATGGGGATAGATCCATATCTACATTTAAACTTAGTCCATGATAACAACAATTATTTCTCAAACGCAAACCTAGCGAAGCGATCTTTTTGTCGTTGACATAAACGCCTGGCGCATCTTTTTTTGTGTCAGCTTTAACATTATATTGTGCCAATAGCTCAATGATACTTGTTTCTATCATATTAACGAATTGCCGTACACTTAATTGATGGCGTTTAAGGTCAATGAGTAAATAAATAATGACCTGTCCTAAGCCGTGGTAGGTTATTTTCCCGCCTCTATCAACCAAAAGGACAGGGATGTTATTTTGCGGAAGACGTATATTCCTGCGATTCAACCCAAGCGTATATACGCTATTATGCTCCGTAAGCCAAAATTCATCAGGAGTTTCGGGGGTACGGCCGACAGTGAATGCTTGCATGGCCTGCAGAGTATTTTGATAATCGGTAAGGCCTAAATTTCGGCTAATGATTGCCATATCTTAAGATATTAAAGCACAACCTTCACCATTGGGTGGCTTGTGAGTGCACGATAAATATTGTCTAGTTGTGGTTTAGATGTTACATATACTGTGCAAGTAAGGCTAATATACTTGCCTCCCGAACTGCCGCGCATTTCAATTTGGCTTGCATCAAAATCCGGGCTAAGTGATTGAATGGTTTTAATTATCTGGCTGGAAAAATCCATATGCGTTTCGCCCATGACTTTAATGGGAAAGTCGCATGGGAACTCAATGAGTGTTTCTTGAGGCATTCCAAGTGCCTTTGGATGCGTGTTGTTAGACATTTACTGAGCGAGCAACCGAATGCTATCAAGCAATCTGCCAAAGAAACCTGCTTCACTCACTGCAACAGCTGCAACCAGTTTTTGTTCGTTGATAAGCTTGCCGTCTAACGTGAATTTTATTTTCCCAATCTCTTGACCGGCTTTTATTGGTGCGATTAAGGGTTGCTGGCTGACCATGCTGGCTTTCACGCGCGTGTAGTCACCTTTAGGTAGGGTTAAGTAAAAATCTTTATTGATGGTAGCTGCCACGGCTTTATCCCGTCCTTTGTAAACACGCAAGGTCTTGATGGTTTGCGATTGTTTGTAGACTAAAGTAGACTCATAAAATTGAAAGCCGTAATTGAGTAACTTTTGACTTTCGGATGCGCGCATAGCTTCTGAAACAGTGCCTAGCACCACAGACACCAAGCGTGAATTGCCGCGTTTTGCAGAGGCAATCAGGCAATAGCCTGCAGTCTCAGTATGACCGGTTTTCATGCCGTCTACGCTAGCATCTAACCATAACAGACGGTTGCGGTTTGGCTGTGTAATTTTGTTATAAGTATATTCTTTCACTGAGTAAAGTCGCTGATATTCCATAGGAAAATCACGGATTAAAGCACTGGCCAAAATGGCTAAATCATTCGAAGTCGTGTAGTGGTTGCTATCTGGCAGACCGGTCGAATTCATAAAGTGGGTGTTGGTTAAACCAAGCTTTACAGCTTGCTTGTTCATCATTTCAGCAAATTGTGCTTCAGAACTCGCAATACCTTCGGCTAACGCAATGGTAGCATCGTTGCCAGACTGAATAATCATCCCATGCAACAATTCATCTACTGTTACGGGCATATTAGGCTCAATAAACATTTTGGAACCCTCTATTTTCCATGCCTTTTCACTGACCGGCAGCGTTTGATCGAGTTTTAAGTGCCCCTGCTGTATAGCATCGAATGTGAGATAAGCCGTCATAATTTTAGTCAAAGATGCAGGCTCAATGCGCTCATCTTTTTTATATGAGGCAATGTTGCTGCTGCTATTAAAATCTCGCAATAAATAAGCTTTTACTGCGAGCGCAGGTGGGGGAGCGACTTCTGCAGCCCAGGCAAAAATGGGCAATAAAAATAAATGAAAATGGAAAGTGATTTTAAAAAATAAACGCATATATTGTTATTGGCTAGTAATGATTGTAGGTATGTTGAGTTTTTTACGAATACTCGCAGCAGCTTGGCTCGCAGCTGATTTGCTATCGTAAGGACCAAGTTTTAAGCGGTGCAAGCCATTATTATACACTTTGTTAATCCCGGCATTTTGTTCAATTTCCAGTCCCTGAATTTTTTTGATGAGTGCTTCGGCATTTACTTCATTTTTAAATGCGCCCGCCTGGACAAAATATTCGGTATATTGCATGGTTGAATTTTTATCTGTTACAGGAAGAATTGACTTCGATGTAGTTGCAGCAATCGTTGTAGAAACTGGATTGGTGGCAGTTTCTGATGTGCTGGCAGTAACAGATTGTGTGTAGCTGACTACATAGCTTGGCGAGGTATTATTCACATCAATTGCTTCTACTTGTACCAAGGTGCTGCCTTGTGTCGAAAAACGCAGTTTATAGGCAGCTGCATAAGATAAATCAATGATTCGGTCGCTTTTAAAAGGACCTCTGTCATTCACACGCACAACCACAAAACGACCATTGGCAGGGTTTGTGACCTTGACATAGCTTGGTAAAGGTAACGTGGGATGAGCTGCCGACATGCTGTACATATCATATACTTCGCCGCTAGAAGTATTTTTACCGTGATAACGTTTGCCATACCAGGAAGCAACACCGCTTTTTTTATAAGGCTGATAACTCGTCATGGGTGTGTAAACTTCACCGAGCGCTTTGTAAGGTTTATTGGCTCGCTCTAATAGGGGCTCTTTTTTGGGAACCGCATTGGGGATGCCATCGATATCTTGGGGAGGGTTATCACCTGGACCATCGTCTAAATAGTAGCCGCCAGGTTTACTTGCGGCACCAGCAGGCGTGTCTGATACAGTAGGTTTGCTGATGGCACCAGAAGGTGGAGGTGTTGGTTTAACAGTGCGTTTTCCGCCACAAGCTACTAAGCATATGCAACAAAATATAACAAAATAAGTTTTGATTTTCATTTTGAGATTCTCAACTATTAATTTTCTTTGAACCAACTTTATCCTGAAGCAACGAGTTTTTTATGGGTTTGTATACTCATCAAAATGCCAAAGCCTAGCAACAAGGTTACCATAGACGTGCCACCGTAGCTAATCAGTGGTAAAGGTACACCGACTACCGGCAATATACCGCTAACCATGCCCATGTTTACAAATGCATAAGTAAAAAATGTGAGGGTAATGCTGCCTGCAAGTAATCTTGTAAATGTACTTTGGGCTTGCGCAGCAATCACCAAGCCGCGTGCGATAATCAAACCAAATAGCACCAGCAGCATCAGATTGCCAGCCATACCAAATTCTTCACCGAATACTGCAAAAATAAAGTCAGTTGTGCGCTCAGGCAGAAAATCCAATTGAGCTTGAGAGCCATTGAGCCAGCCCTTGCCTGTCACTCCACCGGAGCCTAGTGCGATTGTTGCCTGTATAGTATGGTATCCGGCACCTAGAGGGTCTTGTGAAGGATCGATTAGAATTTCAATTCTTTTCCTTTGATAATCATGCAGCATGGACCAGAAAATTGGCATAAGCGCCCCGACTAGAACTGTGCCGCCAATTAAAAAACGCCAGCTCAAGCCTGCTAAATAAATCACAAAGAAGCCTGATGAACTGATGAGTAACGATGTGCCTAAATCAGGTTGTTTCATGATTAAAATCACTGGAATCAATAACAGTACAGCAGCAATGACAAAATCAATAACGCGAGGACTGGCGTCATGCTTAGAAAAAAACCAGGCGAGCATCATAGGAGCTGCGATGCGCATGATTTCGGAAGGCTGGATTTTGGTAAAGCCTAAATCCAACCATCTTTGCGCACCGTGACTAATATGCCCAAAGATTTCTACTGCTAATAATAATAATACACCAAGTAAATAGACAGGCACTGCAATACGCTCAAGCAATTGAGGCTGTACATTGGCTGCTAGCCACATAACACTTAATGCAATTGCGATGTTGACCAGTTGGGCACTGACACGTTCAAAACTTTGTCCAGATGCGCTATACAACACAAACAGCCCCACTAATATCGTAAATAACAAACAACCCATCAAAAATGAATCGATATGTTTGAACAATCCTTGTAACAGCTGACTAATCATGTCGTTTCTCAGTCATAGTGTTCTTCCTCAGCCATAGTTCCAGATGGAGTCGCAAGTGCATTGGTTGTATTTTCATTTGGGGTTGTTACATTTTCCGATGCTGTAGATGGTTCGATAATCGGAAGTTTCCCGAGCAGATAATAGTCCATGACCATGCGCGCAATAGGGCCTGCGGCAGAACCACCGTGGCCGCCATTTTCAACTATTACTGCAAGTGCAATTTTTGGATCCTCAGCAGGAGCGTAAGCAATAAACAAAGCATGATCACGATGGCGTTCGTTGATATTCTTCTCGTCATATTTCTCGTTTTGTTTTATGCCGACCACTTGCGCAGTTCCGGTTTTTGCCGCAATACTGTAGCCGGCATTAGCGCCCACGCTGGCTGCCGTGCCCCCAGGCAAGGTTACGTCTATCATGCCAAGTTTAACAATCTCCAGATTTTTTTCATCTAGTGATATTTTGTCAGTCATAATTGGTTTGGTGAGGCTGGTTGCACCTGTTTTAGTGTCTGTAATGGCTGAAACCAAGCGTGGGCGCATTGTAATACCCTTGTTTGCCAAAATAGCCGTGGCTTGCGCTAGCTGCATTGGCGTAACCAGAGTATATCCCTGACCAATGCCAGTGATGACTGTTTCGCCCATATACCAAGGTTGTTTGTAGCGGCGCATTTTCCATTCCGGTGTCGGCAGTAGACCTCCAACTTCGTTAGCGATATCAATGCCACTTTTTTGTCCAAATCCAAAATGCCGTACAAAGCTGGTTAATTTGTCAATGCCTAATTCAATTGCCAAACCATAGAAAAAAGTGTCGCAGGAAATAGTAATGGCTCGACGCATATCAACATTTCCATGGCCACCAGGTTTCCAATCTCGGTAGCGGTGCCTACTGTTTGGCAACATAAAATAACCGGGATCACTGATGCTAAAAGGCGGTTGGCGCTTACCGTTTTCTAGTCCTGCCAAAGCTACAAAAGGCTTGAAAGTTGAACCTGGTGGGTAAACGCCCCGCAATGGACGATTAATGAGTGGTTTGTCCAATGAATTATTTAGTGAATTCCAGCTATCGAAATCAATACCATCGACAAATAAATTAGGATCGAATGTGGGCATGCTTGCAAAGGCAAGTACTTCACCCGTACTTGGCTTGATGGCCACCAATGCGCCTCTACGTTCTCCAAACGCAGTTTCTGCGATTTCCTGTAATTTGCTATCTATTGATAAGATCAGGTTGTTGCCGGAAATGGGTGTTTGGCTAGAAAGTATCCTTACAGCCCTGCCATCTGCATCAATTTCTACTTGCTGGAAACCTGTGGTGCCGTGTAATGTTGATTCATAGGATTGTTCTATACCACTTTTGCCAATATGATCAGAACCCTTATAGTTAGAAAGGAGATTGGCTTCTTCTAAATTTTTGAGATCTTTGTCGTTGATGCGACCGATATACCCTACTATGTGTGAACCCCGCTTGCCTAATGGGTAATGTCGGAATAGGCGAGATTTGAGCTCAACGCCAGGAAACCTATAACGGTTAACAGCAAATTTCGCAGCCTCGACCTCATTTAGGTGCGTACGTAGCAAAATACTCTCGAAATTGTGGCTTTCATTTTTTTGCTTATTAAAACGCTTAAGATCTGCTGGACTTACTTCTACTAGTTGCGAAATTTCAGAGATGGTCGTTTCTAGATTTGCAACTTTAGAAGGCGTAATTTCCAGCGTGTAAACAAAGAAATTGTGTGCAAACACTACGCCATTTCTATCAGAGATTAAACCGCGATTGGGTGTAATTGGCACAATTGAGATGCGATTATTTTCCGCAAGTGTTTGATAGTAATCATAACGTTTAATTTGTAAATAATAAAAACGCGTTGCCAGCAGACTAAATGCAATGAACACAAATAAACCCAGCACAGCAAGTCTTAGTTTGAAATTGTGCTGTTCGTTTTGGTAGTTTTTAAGTTCGCGGCTAGATTTCATTATTTAAGGCTGAAAAGCGCTAATTGGTTTTTGGGCGTGTTAGCCCGCCAAACATCAATATCATGAATTGCCACAACAATAATCCAGTGAGGATAGGCCAAAAATAATGCCAGCCCGGGTTGTCGTTACCTTCAAATAATTTAAGCAGCAGCATTACCACGCGCTCAATTATTAATAAAATAAACACGTAAGCGACTAGTTGTAATGTATTGAATAATACTAACCTGCGCTGATAACTCAATGCAACAAATGCAGTGATGCTAAAGCTTAATGCATGCTGACCCAACAAGCTGCCTGTGGCCAAGTCCACTAGCAAGCCTGCAAGCCAGGCGGTGCCAACATTGCAAAGATTTGGCGCACGCAGAAGCCAATATAGAAGGACTATTAGCATGAAGTCTGGGCGGAAAATAATGCCTTGGCCAATCCAAGGGAAAAGCTGGCACAGCATTGCAATTAATAAAGTCAGGTAAACAGTAAAAAGGCTAGTGTGACGCATCGGTCTTGACCTTGTTGTTGATGTTTACTGTGTCTTTATTGTGCTCAACAGTTTCTTTGACTGTTGGCTGAGAAGTTTTGTTTTCTATTGCATCAGGCAATTCCAGCAATAAAAGTTGTGAGTGGTTGCTAACACCTGCCACTGGTGTGCTGACAATTTTAGCAAATGGTGACTCAGAGTTTTGCTGTATTTTTGTAACGGTAGCGACTGCCAAGCCGGCTGGATAAATACCATCAATACCTGAAGTCACTAATTTATCTCCAACTTTAATATCAACATTAGCAGGTAAGTAAGGAATATCCAGCGTATTATTACCTTCGCCAAAGGCTATTGCGCGCAATTGATTTCGCTCGATTTGAATCGGAATAGAAAGTTCTTTATCGGTGATAAGTGTGACTTCGCTGGTAAATGGGTATACGCGTGTTACTTGGCCAATGACGCCTTTAGAGTCAACCACAGCCTGTCCCGCCTTGATATGGTGCTGGCTGCCCCGATTAACAACAACAACATGTGTAAATGGATCGCGTCCCATATGGGAAATTTCACCAAGCACAGCATTATGTTGAATTGGATTGTTGCCATGTAGCAAGCTACGAAGATGTACATTTTCTGCTTGAATTGTATTTAAGCGCTGCAACATTATTTGGTGCTCAAACGCTTGTTGTTTGAGTGCATAATTTTCCTGAACTAACTGATTATGCACAGAAAAATATTTTTTTACATCACGATACCACTCACTAGGTGTATTAGCTACGACTTCTAGCGGATGCAGTGCAGCAATAAACGCCTGGCGAACATGCGATAGATAATTAAAGCGCGCATCTATGGCCATAATGCTGATAGAAAGCGCACAAAAGAACACCATGCGAGAAAATGGACTAGGTCCACGAACGAAAAATGCTGGGGTTTGTTGAGCTTCTAGTTTTTGATGAACACCCTTAAGCATGCCAACGCGATAAATTGAATTGATTGGATAAAAAAAGCTTATTCATTCGCGAATACGTTACCTAATTTATCCATTTCCTCCAAGGCGCGACCGCAACCTCTTGCGACGCAGGTAAGCGGGTCTTCGGCGACAATTACCGGCAAACCGGTTTCTTCCATTAGCAATCTGTCCAAATCACGTAATAATGCACCGCCACCTGTGAGCACCATGCCTTTTTCGGCAATATCCGCGCCCAGCTCAGGCGGTGTTTGCTCTAAGGCAGATTTCACCGCCCCTACAATAGCATTCAGCGGTTCAGTCAAAGCTTCTAAAATTTCGTTACTGGAAATGGTAAATTTACGTGGTAAGCCTTCGGCCAAATTGCGGCCGGTTACTTCCATTTCTAAAACTTCGGAACCTGGGAAAGCAGATCCGATTTTCTTTTTAATAGCTTCCGCAGTAGGTTCTGAAATTTGCATACCGTAGTTGCGACGAATGTAATCAATAATCGCTTGGTCGAATTTATCGCCGCCTACGCGTTCTGATTTAGCATACACAATACCGCCAAGTGAAATTACGCCCACTTCGGTAGTACCGCCACCAATATCTACTACCATTGAACCGGTGGCCTCTGCCACAGGCATGTCTGCGCCGATTGCTGCAGCCATAGGTTCCTCAATCAAAAATACTTGTTTTGCGCCAGCACGTTCGGCCGATTCTTTAATCGCTCGGCGTTCTACCTGCGTAGAACCAACAGGTACACAAATAATAATGCGTGGGCTGGGCGAAAACCAGCGTGAATCATGCACTTTGCGGATAAAGAATTTGAGCATTTGTTCGGTGACAGTAAAATCAGCGATTACACCATCTTTCATTGGGCGAATTGCCTGGATATTGGAAGGTGCGCGTCCTAGCATACCCTTGGCATCTGACCCTACTGCCAAGAGTACTTTTTTGCTGTTTGGGCCGCCTTCTAGACGAATGGCGACGACAGAAGGCTCGTCTAACACAATGCCCTTTCCGCGCGCATAAATAAGGGTGTTGGCTGTGCCCAAATCAATGGCTAAATCATTCGAAAAATAACTATTTATGAAACCGAACATATTGTTTTATCCTGTGCTTTGTGCAAACGTTTGTAAGTCTTATTCAGTGACCCTTAGGCCAGCCTTGAAATCAAGGTATAATAACGTATATTGCAGCTAAAATTAAGATGAATTTACACATTGTTACAAACAAAGTTACAAATGGACTAACTTGTTTTAAATAAAAAAATTGAAAATTTGTTATGGCACTCACCACCACGGATATTAAACGAATCGCGCACTTAGCGCGGCTTGAAATTAACGAACAAGAAGCTTCTGCAACACTCACAAAACTTTCTGGTATTTTAGGTTTAATCGAGCAGATGCAGGCGGTCGATACCGCTGGCATCACACCGATGTCACACTCGCAAGATGTTGTGCAGCGATTGCGTGAAGATGTAGTGACTGAATCTAATCAGCGCGAAGAGTTTCAGAAAATTGCACCTGTTCTAGGTAATGGCTCGGCCGAGCGGGCTGTAGATAGCGGCTTGTACCTTGTACCAAAAGTAATTGAATAAGAAATTTTATGATCAATAGCAGCCTAAAACAGCTCAGCCAGATGCTGGCTAAAAAAGAAGTTTCTAGCGTTGAAATGACGCAAGCCTTTTTAAATCGTATTCGTCAATTTAACCCAACGATTAATGCTTATATCACGCTAGATGAATCTAGAACACTGACACAAGCCAAAGCGGCTGATATTCGTATTGAGGCTGGAAATGCTGGGCCTTTGACGGGGATTCCAATCGCACAAAAAGATATTTTTTGTGCCAAAAGCTGGCGAACTACTTGTGGATCGAAAATGTTGGAGAGTTTTATAGCTCCGTATGATGCGCATGTGATTAGTCAGTTTGACGCGGCAGGCGCGGTGAATCTAGGCAAAACCAATATGGATGAATTCGCAATGGGCTCATCTAACGAAACTTCATATTACGGCGGTGTAAAAAATCCATGGGATTTTGATCGTGTACCTGGCGGTAGCAGCGGCGGCAGTGCCGCAGCGGTAGCCGCGAGGCTTTGTGCGGCTGCAACAGGCACAGATACTGGCGGCTCGATACGCCAGCCTGCAAGCCTTTGCGGCTTTACTGGTTTGAAACCGACTTATGGTTTGGTGTCACGCTACGGCATGATCGCGTTTGCATCTAGTCTGGATCAAGCAGGTCCAATGGCGAAAAGTGCTGAAGATTGTGCAATGATGTTAAACGTCATGGCGGGTTTTGATGAGCGAGACTCTACCAGCTTAAATCGTCCTAAAGAAGATTACACGCGCGGTTTGGCGAACATGTCTGACACACAGCCTCTCAAAGGTCTGCGTATTGGCTTGCCCAAAGAGTATTTTTCAGAAGGCCTGGAAGCTAATGTTGGTGCGGTTGTACAGGCAGCGATTTTAGAATATAAAAAGCTGGGCGCAGAAACTGTGGAAATCTCGCTGCCAAACACCAAGCTTTCTATCCCGGTTTATTATGTGCTGGCGCCTGCGGAAGCCAGCTCTAATCTGTCGCGATACGATGGCGTGCGTTATGGGCACCGCGCGGCAGAATATACCGATTTGATGGACATGTATTGCAAGAGTCGTGCTGAGGGTTTTGGGGCAGAAGTAAAACGCCGTATTCTCATTGGCACCTATGTATTAAGTGCGGGTTATTATGATGCTTACTACCTTAAGGCTCAACAAATTCGACATTTAATAGCGGATGACTTCAAGCAGGCATTCAAAAAGTGCGACATTATTATGGGGCCAACTGCCCCTTCAACTGCGTTCAAGGCTGGTGAAAAAGCCGATGATCCTGTGGCTATGTATTTGCAGGACGTGTATACCATTGCGACTAATTTAGCCGGTTTGCCAGGCATGAGTATCCCTGCCGGCTTTAGTAACGGCTTGCCTGTGGGTCTGCAATTGATGGGCAATTATTTTGATGAGGCGCGCATGTTGGATGTTGCGCATGCGTATCAACAAGTGACGGATTGGCATACGCAGATGCCCGATTTAAATGCGCCAGAAGGTTTGGAATAATATGGAATGGGAAGTGGTTATTGGGTTAGAAACCCATACTCAGCTAAAAACCAAAACAAAAATTTTTAGTGGCGCCAGTACTGAGTTTGGTGCAGAGCCTAACACGCAAGCATGTGAGGTGAGTATTGCCTTGCCGGGTGTATTGCCAGTGCTGAATAAAAAAGCAGTGGAATGCGCGATTAAATTCGGGCTTGCTATCAACGCCGAAATTGCACCACGCTCGGTGTTTGCGCGTAAAAATTATTTTTACCCGGATTTACCCAAAGGCTACCAAATTAGCCAATATGAGCTGCCTGTGGTCGGCAAAGGCGCAGTGACTATTCAAGTGCCTGCGGTAGGCAAAAATCCAGCATATGAAAAAGTCATTCATATCACGCGCGCGCACTTGGAAGAAGATGCGGGTAAATCGGTGCATGGTGCGGTGGAAGGCATGAGCGGCATCGACCTGAACCGTGCGGGTACGCCGTTGCTAGAAATTGTGACCGAGCCGGATATGCGCTCTGCAGCCGAAGCAGTGGCTTACGCTAAAAAACTGCACGAGCTGGTACAATGGATCGACATTTGCGACGGCAATATGCAGGAAGGCAGTTTCAGGTGTGACGTCAATGTTTCTGTGCGCCCAAAAGGTACGGAAAAGCTGGGCACGCGCCGTGAAATCAAGAACCTAAACTCGTTCAAATTCATGCAGCAAGCGATTGAATACGAAACACGCTGGCAGATTGAAACACTGGAAGATGGCGGCACTATCCATCAGGCCACGGTGCTGTTCAACCCTGATACAGGTGAAACGCGTGCGATGCGTAGCAAAGAGGAGGCTAACGATTATCGTTACTTCCCAGACCCTGATTTGCTGCCTTTGGAAGTGACTGAAGCCGACAGGTTGCGTGTGAAGGAGACGATGCCGGAATTGCCAGAAGCGATGAAAGCACGTTTTGAAGCGGATTTTGGCCTCACCAGTTATGATGCCGCCACACTGACAGCAAGTCGGCATATCGCGGATTATTTTGTTGCTACAGTCAATGCGGGAGCAGATGCAAAACCTGCAGCCAATTGGGTGATGGGTGCCGTTTCTGCTAAGCTCAATGCCGAGGAAAAATCGATTGCCTGCAGCCCAATATCCACGCGGTCTCTGGCGGCATTGCTGAAGCGTATTCAAGACGGCACAATTTCTAACAACGCTGCTAAGCAAGTGTTTGAGGTGCTCTGGGCGGGTGAAACCGATGTGGATGCAGTGATTGAAAAGCTAGGCTTAAAACAAGTCTCTGACACTGGCGCGATTGAGGCGATTATCGACGAAGTGTTAGCGCAAAACCAAGCGATGGTAGAAGAGTTTAAAGCAGGTAAAGAAAAAGCTTTTAATGCATTAGTCGGTCAAGCCATGAAGGCTTCCAAAGGCAAAGCAAATCCTGCGCAAGTAAATGAAATTTTAAAGAGAAAACTCGGCTAATTCGCGTATTGCTTAATAGGCTGGGTAGGCGTTACTGTGCCTGCAGCGGTTGGATTTGCAGTAAGAATGGCATCCAGTGAAACTGTGCCAGAATCGGCACTAGCAGGTTGTTTTAATGCGATAAAACGCGCTTTTTCTTGTGTGAAATGTTTTCTTGTTGCTTCAATGTTCAGTTTGCGTTGCACAATTTGATTGTCTATTCGGGCAGACTCTGCCTGTGATTGCTTGATTTCATCGCTTAAATAGGGCGGTAATGGTTTATTGCGCGCGCGGATGTTTTCTGCAGTTTTGTTATTGCGTATGATGCGGGCATCAACATTTTCCTTTTGTTGAGTAAGTGCTTGTAAAGCCGCCTGATCCATTTGCATGCTGCGGTCACGTGCTAAATCAATTTCCTCAGCTTTAGTGTAGGAAGCTAATAAAATGCTGTCTTTACGTTCCTGCTCAAGTTTGTGCTGGTCCAAAGTCTCATTTTTCTTATCGGCTACATTGTTTCTTTTTAAAACAATGCCTTGCGTATTCATTTCTGCATTGCTGCGGCCAGCTTCCTGCGCAGGCAATTTGTCGCCATAGTGTGTTACCCCTTTACTATCGACCCATTTGACAATCTTTTTACTGCTTCCGGAATTTGGGGAGCTAGCTTCATTTTTATTTGCAGCATGTGCAATATTTGAAAATGCGAATATTGCCGCTACTACTATATAGAGTATTTTTTGCATTTATACTTAACCATCCAGTTATGTTACGCCATATTGTTGGCGATATTTCTGAATGTTAAGCAAGTGTTGTGCCATATCTTGTTGATTTGATACATATTCTAATAAATCACTTAAATTAGCAATGGCACATACAGGTAAATGATGCAAGGTTTCTACCTCTTGCACAGCTGAAAGATCACCTAAACCTTTTTCTTGTCTATCAAGTGCAATAGCCACCCCGCAAGGCTCGGCGCTATGTTGACGGATTAAATCAATAGATTCGCGCACGGATGTACCTGCTGAAATGACGTCATCGATGATGAGTACTCTTCCATGCAGCGGTGCCCCGACGATAACACCGCCTTCTCCATGATCTTTAGCTTCTTTGCGGTTATAAGCATATGGAAAATTGTGACCATTTTTGGCAAATGCGATGGCAATACTTGCCGCTAAAGTGATGCCTTTGTATGCGGGGCCGTACAGCATATCGAATCGAATACCTGATTTTTCGATGCTATTGGCGTAGAATTCGCCTAACTTAAGTAGGCTCTCGCCATCATTAAACAGGCCGGCATTAAAGAAATACGGGCTCAAGCGCCCTGCTTTGGTTTTGAATTCACCGAATTTTAACACCTGTTTTTTGACTGAAAACGCGATAAACTCTTGGCTAATTTGTGACATAACAGAATTAATTGAAAGTAAATAATGCGCATTATAACTGCGAATTTGAATGGAATACGCTCCGCGGCTAACAAGGGATTCTTTGCCTGGCTGCAAAAGCAGCAAGCCGATGTGGTTTGCCTACAGGAAATCAAGGCACAAGCTACAGATATGACAGCAGAAATGTTGGGTCCGGAAGGCTATTTTAGCTATTTTCATTATGCCGAGAAAAAAGGTTACAGCGGTGTAGGCATTTACTGTAAAACCAAGCCGGACGCAGTGATTGAAGGTTATGGTATTGTAGATATTGACTCTGAAGGTCGTTATTTGGAATGCCAGTTTGGCAACTTAAGTGTAGTTTCACTTTATTTGCCAAGCGGCTCCAGCGGCGAAGAGCGGCAAGCATTTAAGTTTAGCGTGATGGCTCGTATCATGCCGCATTTGGAGGCGCTGGCCAAGAATGGTCGTGATGTTGTCATTTGTGGTGATTGGAATATCGCGCATCAGGAAATAGATTTAAAAAATTACAAAGGCAACAGAAAGAATTCTGGATTTTTGCCTGAAGAGCGTGCCTGGTTAACGGATTTGTTCAATCGTGTAAATTGGGTAGATGTTTACCGAAAGCTGCATCCCGATACTACAGATGAATGTTACACATGGTGGAGTAACCGCGGTGCTGCTTATGATAAAAATGTGGGCTGGCGGCTGGATTACCAAATTGCGACACCGGAGTTTGCAAAAAGGGCTTTTCAGTCAACTATTTACAAAGATGAGCGTTTCAGCGATCATGCTCCTTTGATTATTGATTATAAATAGCTGACATTTTGCTAAAAATTACCCCTAAAAAAACGAGATATATATCTTTGTTTGTATTTGCGATGTTGCAATTTGCGACTGATCATGCAATTGCTGGCTCTGTAGCAGTACCATCCGCCATCAGCAATGTTTATTCTGATATTGATATGCGCGTCAGGCTCTCTACAAAGGCGAGTGCACTTGCTTGTGCGGCCGAGCAATGTGCGGAAAATTCAGCTTTTGATGCGCGCGTACAGTCTTTGGGACGTTATCTGCGTAAGGCTGCCGCTATGGTGTATCCGCAGCATGAGAAAGTCATTAACAGCTTTAATTTTTCAGTGGCTGAGAAACGAGAAGCGGGCACGGCTTCTAATAATAAAGGGGCGGTGGTCGTGTTTCGAGGCGTGCAAGATTTGCAATTGAGTGATGATGCGCTGGGCTTTGTGATTGCACGCGAGATGGCACACGTGATGGCGGGACACCATGTTACCAATACCTCCACCAAGCTAATTATTTCAGCATTGGCTAGCGTGTTGTTTCCAGCCGCCGCCATCATTGGTGCTTCCAGCACTGCCGCGCAGGCAAGCACGGCCACAACGCTTATTACCAGCGCAGCATCTACTGCTACATCAATGGTAGGTAGCGAGGTGGCTATGGCAAAAATGAAACCAACACAGCTTAATCAGGCCGATGAAATTGCGTACTACATCATGGAAAAAAGTGAATGGGACATGCGTTCTGCCGAAAGTGTGCTGACACAGAGCGATCCTCCTCAAACAGCATGGATGCTTGATTTACAAGCTAGCCAGAATTATTTACAAAGCATGATAGAAAAAGAGGATGTTGCAAATTTAATGCTTGAAAAGGAGACTGCAATGGAAATAGCAGAAGTTAGCAAAAAAAATGTGAGGTTTTAAATTACGCCTGAATTGCGTATGCCTTACAAAGCATTTTCATTTTCCTTCACAGTATTCCAAGGCGCAATTTTTAGAAGTAAAAGCATGCCAGGGATAGCCAAAATAAAACATAAAATAAAGAATTTAAACCAGCCCAAGTTTTCTACCATATAGCCAGTAGCGGCATTGGCAAAGGTGCGTGGGACAGCCGCAAGGCTGGTGAATAAAGCAAATTGTGTCGCGGTGTAAAGTGGGTGCGTAGTGTGCGCGATATATGCTACAAACGCCGCTGTCCCGAGCCCGACACCGAAAGCTTCTACGCCAATTACCAGGCCGAGTACCACTAAATTATGTGATACGGTGGCAAGCCAGGCGAATCCTAGAATTGCAATCATTTGCACTATGCCAAATACCCACAGCGCACGGTTAATGCCCAACCTAAACATCCAAACACCGCCCATCAAGCCGCCAATAACACTTGGCCACAAGCCCGCATTTTTGGCGATCAGGCCGATTTCTGTTTTAGTGTAACCCATGTCTAAATAAAATGGCGTCGCGAGCGCAGTGGCCATGCTATCACCAAGTTTGTAGAGAAAAATAAACGCTAAAATTAACAAGGCTGAATTTAATCCATTGCGTCCGATAAACTCTTTAAAAGGCTCTACTACAGCAGCGTGCAATGTTTTTGGCGCACCATTTTTTAACAAAGGCTCTGTGACCAGTAGTGTCATAATAAGACCTGGCAGCATAAAGAGTGCTGTAATCAGAAAAACGCTGCTCCATGCCATATGATCGGCCAAAATCAATGAAAGCGAGCCCGGCACTAAACCTGCGATTTTGTAGGCATTGACGTGAACAGCGTTACCTAACCCCAGTTCTTCATCAATCAAAAGTTCGCGGCGGTAGGCGTCCAATACAATATCCTGACAGGCGCTAAAAAATGCGACGAGTGTAGCTAGGTAGGCGATTGTCCAGATATCCAGTTGTGGGTTAAAAGCGCCAAAAATCGGGATAGACACTAAAAGGAATAATTGTGTAATCATCAGCCAGCCTCGTCTGCGTCCTAATGGCGGTGTGTAGCGATCGAATAAGGGTGCCCACAAGAATTTCCATGTAAATGGCAAGTTGATGAGGGCAAATAATCCGATGGCTTTAAGATTAACACCCTCAGAGCGCAACCAAGCGGGCAGCAAGCTGATAAGAATATACAACGGTAAACCGGAGCTAAAACCGGTAAAAATGCAGATGAGCATTTTTTTGCTCAAAAGCGATTGCCAGATTGAGGTGTTGTTGTCCACTAACCGGCTTTTATTCTGTGCTTCTTAATCGATACATGGCTAAATTGCCTAATAAGTTCGGCATAAGGCTGACATCATTGCCATCGGTAATTACTTTACGTTCAATCACGCTAATTTTGTAATTATTACAAAAATTATCAAAATCATTGATAGTGCATAAGTGAACATTGGGCGTATCGTACCATTGGTATGGCAGGGTTTTAGAAACAGGCATGTTGCCTTTGAATATTTGTAGACGGTTGCGCCAGTAGCCAAAGTTGGGGAAAGTGACAATAACTTCCCTTCCCACGCGCAGCATTTCTAAGACAATTTTCTCAGTATGATGCATGGCTTGCAGGGTTTGCGAGAGGATGACAGTGTCAAAAGACTGGTTCTCAAAGCCGGATAAACCATCCTCCAGGTCCATTTGGATGACGTTTGTGCCGTTTTGCAAACAGGCCAGCCAATTGGCATCGTCTTTTTCTACACCGTAGCCTTTTGCTTCCAGCGAATCACGCAGATAAACAAGCAGCTGGCCGTCTCCGCAGCCTAAATCGAGCACTTTTGAGCCAAAATCTACCCATCCTGCGATAATTGCAAAATCCTGCCTATATTTTAGGCCATGATTTGTAATATTTACATTATTTGACATCGTTAAATTCTATCTTGCTTAAATAGCTGCGCAAAATGTTGTGGTAATGCGCATCAGGCATTAAAAATGCATCGTGGCCATGCAAGGCAGTAACCTCAGCGTAGCTCACCGTCAGTTCATTATCCAGCAATGCTTTCACAATCTCGCGTGAGCGTTCGGGCGAAAAGCGCCAATCGCTGGTGAACGAAACCACTAAAAATTTAGCCTTTACATTGCTTAGGACCTTGCTTAAATCTCCTCCGCATTCAAGTGCCGGGTCGTAGTAATCCAATGCACGTGTCATACGCAAATACGTGTTGGCATCGAACTCGCCGGCAAATTTATCGCCTTGGTAGCGCAGGTAAGATTCCATTTCAAATTCCACATCGAAACTGTATTTGATTTTATCTTTTAGCTTGCGGCCGAATTTTTCTCCCATCGCATCGTCGCTTAAATAGGTGATATGTCCCAACATCCTGGCAATACGCAACCCTCTGCGCGGCACAGTTTTATAAGCGTAATAATTACCATCGTAAAACTCCGGGTCGGTAATAATCGCTTGGCGCGCTACTTCGTTAAACGCCATATTCTGGGCTGTTAGGTTTGGCGCCGATGCAATTACTAATGCGTGTTTTATTCTATCCGGGAAAGCAATCGTCCATTGCAGCGCCTGCATGCCGCCCAGACTGCCACCAATCACCGCTGCTAACCGATTAAT